>Ga0214919_10006684_pt1 | contig 15760 bp, 14 predicted proteins | sample LL1503_MetaG_FD_177994 | JGI IMG/M metagenome (GOLD analysis project Ga0214919, IMG submission 177994) | Freshwater microbial communities from Lake Lanier, Atlanta, Georgia, United States - LL-1503 | ecosystem: Environmental > Aquatic > Freshwater > Lake | place: USA: Georgia | collected... | reverse complement strand
CTTGGCCACTAGGGAGCGTTTTGACGCCGGCAGCAGCAAGCCCCAGGCTGGCCGTGTTGGGTTCACGACCGAGGGCGTTAAAGCAATGATCAGCGCGGCGCGTGATTTTTTTGCCAGCTTGGAGAAAGGTGACCGTGAAGCCGCGTTTATTTTGGCGAATGTGCTGCAATTGCGTGTTCGTGAATAGGCGGATGCCTTCATCCACGAAAGCTTGCGCGACCACCTGGGCCGACTCCGCTGAGCAGTCGCGTAGAATATGGGGACTCCGTTGGATCATAGTGACCTTGCTGCCGATGCGGCGCAAAAATTGGGCCAGCTCGCAGGCAACGATGCCGCCCCCCAGCACCAAGACGCTCTTCGGCACGAAAGCGAGCTCGAGGACCTCGTCGCTGCTCCAGCAATTGACGTCGGCTAATCCGGCAATCGCGGGCACACTGACTTTCGAGCCGGTGCCAAGTAGAAATTTTTCCCCGCGGAGCTGACGGCCGTCGGCTAATTGTACAGTGTGGGGATCGATAAAAGTCGCCGTCGCTTGATAGAGGTCATACCGGCCTGATTTTAGGGCCTGTTGGCGATGATCCGCAAATTCCCCGATGATTTTAATTTTCCGCGCGTGCACGGCTTTCATGTCCGCGCTCGCTCCGGTAATTTTAAGGCCGAAGCGTTTTGCGTGCTGTGCCTGGTGGAGTACTTCCGCTGCGTAAATGAGGGTTTTAGAGGGCATGCAGCCCCGCAAAATGCAGAGCCCGCCTAGTTGTGGGGCGCCATCAACGATGGCCACCTTCAGGCCGAGTCCAGTCGCCACCCGGGCGGCATTAAAGCCGGCACTGCCGCCACCAATGCAGATAAAGTCGTATGTTTTCAAGGAGAGGAACTCGGCGCCGCGAGAGTCGCGGTGCCACGTTGCATCAACATACTGATTTTAGGTTGTCGCGCAATCCGGAGATTTATCCCTTAACGGCCTTTACCGAAGAGCATGAGATGGATTGTTTTCAGAATGATCGACGCATCGAGCACGAATGAAAAATAGCGAATATAGTAGAGGTCATATTCCAATTTGCGGAGCGTATCTTCGACGTTCTCCCCGTAATGGTAGCTGACTTGAGCCCAGCCGGTGATGCCAGGTTTCACGAGGTGCCGAAAATGATAGCAGGGGATTTGCTGTTCATAGTCATTCACCAAGCGCACCCATTCGGCGCGGGGACCGATGAGGCTCATCTCGCCCGTGAGAACGTTCCAGAGCTGGGGGACTTCATCGAGTCGGGTGTTGCGGAGAAAACGCCCGACGCGGGTGATCCGTTGATCGGCTACCCGCGTATAGGCTTCCCCGCTGGGGCTTACGCGCATCGTGCGTAATTTAACCATCTGAAATAACCGACGATTTTTGCCCACGCGCGATTGGCGGAAGAAGATCGGGCCACGATCTTCGAGCCAGATCGCCGCCGCGGCGAAAGGCAGCAAGGGTAGCGCGAGCGCGAGGCCGAGGGTCGCGAGACTAAGATCGCTCAAACGCTTCAGCCGCTCAAAGACCGGTTCGCGCGCGATGCGGAACCCTTCTTGAAAGAGCCAGGTTTGATTGAGGCGGTAGAGTGGAATTTTTCGCCAATAGACCTCATGAAATAATTCCAGGGTATACGTGGGGACTCCCGAAAAATGGAGTTCCATTAATTTTTGCGCGACCGCGGGGGGCAATTCGAGGTTTGATTCGCGTAAAATGATGGCATCAAGATTATCGGCGTATTCGGCGAGATAGTGTACGACATCGCCGAAGGGTTGGGTAGAAGCATTGGTCGGTTCATGGGCGACACCTTGAGCGAACGCTTCATGGGTGGCGTAGAGGACGGATTGAGTCATGCCAGTTTTTCGGCATTCTTGCTTAAAGGTTACGCAGCTCTCGGGACTACCTAAAAACATGAAGTAGCGCTGCTGAACTTCCGCGAGCTGGCGTTGGTAAAAATAGCGCCGGTAACTCAACGTCAGCGGAATGAGCAACAGAGAGGCTTCGGTGATAACCAGCCGACTGCCTTGCAGCGGAAAGCCTGCGATAAAAAATCCGTAGGTCAGGAGCAGCGTCAGCAGATATACTACGATCAGCGCAATCGCATGCTGGCTCGTATAGGTTACCGACATCGTATCGGTACGCGTACTATATCCATCGATCAGGTGAAGCGCGAGGCCCTGCATCAGCATCGGCAAAAAGAGGGCTGCAAGCAGGGGGTCATGGAAGTCGCTGACCCCGCGCAACCAGGCGAATAAATTGAAAACCATGACGACCGCGAGGGCATCAAATAGCATCAAGGCGAGGGTGATCGTTCTCCTTTGTTTCATCAAAAATTGCGCAAGCTCTGAATACGATTAGCGAAAATTGAACTACGGATAAATAGCTTCACGATAGATAAAAGAAATCGGCACAGATCGGCTAAATGAGAGGGGAAATACGGCAAAAACTGCCGGCCGGTGAAACGCAGCCTGATCCGCCCAATACATCGATTCATCCGCTCCGCCAATTAGGCTACCTGACTTAGCCTTTAACCGTCGCCGCCACTCGGTGCAAAATTTCTACCCAGCGATCAACCGCCTGGGTCAAAGTAAAATATTTGGTATAGGCGGCACGGGCTTTTTGTTCCAATTGACGTCGCCGCGGGAGGTCAAGCTGCCACTGGGTGATGATCGCGGCCAGCGCCTCATCGTCACCGGGCGACACGGCTTGGCCGCAATCTTCAGCCGTGAGTAGCTGAGCAATTTCACCTCGCGCTGGGCCGACAAATAACACCGGTCGCCCGGCGGCGAGGGCGCCGGCTAATTTGCTGGGATAAACTAAATTGGTGAAGGCTGGGTTAAGCGTGACCAATTGGATATCGGTCGCGGCCAAAGCGACGGCGAGATTCTCGCGCGATACTGGCGGGAGAAAACTGATATTCGTTAACTGGCGGGCCGTCGCAGCGGAACGCAGTCCATCAAAATGCGCTCCAGTTCCGATAAATAGAAAAGCGATTTCTGGCTGATTTTTCAGTCGCGCGGCGACGGCAAGAATTGTCTTAAATTCATGGACGCGCCCGAGATTGCCGGAGTAGGCGACAATGCATTTGTCTGCTAGACCCCACTTTGCCCGGCAAGTGGCGATCGCTTCGGCCGCGGCCGGAACCTGTAATTCGCTGGGAGCCCAATTGGGTATGACCGCTGGGGCGATTGTGGGCGCGGCCGCGGCGATGGTTGCGACCATGCTGGCGCTCAGGGTAACGCTCGCCTGGGCCGCCTGCCACGCCGCATTGCGCTTCAGGCGCCAGGGCCAAAGTGGCCAGGTGGTTAGTTGACCAAGATGAGCGGTAATGATTTCTGGATAAATATCCTGGATCCAGTGGATGACGCGCGCACCGCAGCGCAGCGCTCGGTCGGTTAAGTGAGCCCCAAGCAGGGGAGGATCGGTCATGAGCACGACGATATCGTTGGGACCGGCGAGCGTGGCCAGCTGCTGCTCAGCGCCGCGGTTGAAATCGCCGTAACGGCGAACGCGTGAGCAGAGGCCGCCGAGCTGGTGGTCTGCTCCCGTGCGATGGATGATGACCCCTTGATGGGCGCCGGATGCTTGCCCGGCACAAATGACATGCACGGGCCAGCCGCGGGCGGCTAAACTCTCGGCCAGATCAGTCAGCAGCTGGGCCGTAGCCGCGGTGGCCGGCCAGTAGACGCGATTGACAAAGATGAGACGGGGTCGAGTCAAGAAAGTGAGTGAGGCGGAACTAACAGACTACGGCACAATGGTCGGAAAATTGAATTTCTCGGCTCTTATGCCTGGGCCGCGCGCTTAGGCGTGCCGCGTAATTTTTCGAGCGGAGCGCAGCGCCTCAACGATCAGGCCTTCATAACGCGCGAGCAGGCGGCAGTAGCGAAAGGCGTCGCGGCCATCGAGCAAACCGCCGCGGAAAATAAATTGATAAAGGAAGCGCCAGTAAGACCGGCCGGGCAGATAATAGCTGCATTGCTTGAGCGCTCGCCGTCTGCCGAGTGATTGACCGGAAAACAGTAGTGGAAAAATTTGCGACCAAGGCATGCGGTTGGTCAGAAATTGGGCGGCTTCAGCGGCGGCGTAACGACGATGGCGGGCGGTCCATTCTGGCTCATCATGGACCGAAATATCGTGCAGATAATTGTGCTGGAGAAAGCCGAGGCGGAGCGCGGGCGCTTCGCGTTGGCCATGGCCAGCTTGAATGAAATGGAAACCTTGGCTGCGAACGCAGCGCGCTTGCCATGCGGGAAAATCAGTACAGCGCCGCAGCCAGTGGCCATGAAACATCATCTGGGGGGCGACGTAATAGCCATCGAAAGGGCAAGAGACCTCCAGGGCCGCGCACTCGGCCGCGAGCGCGGGGGTCATGATTTCATCGGCATCGAGGTGGAAGACCCAGGTCGAGTGAAAATCAATCGACGCATGCGCATGATTACGTTGCGTGGCAAAATCGATAAAGGGATGGGTGAAAACCCGAGCCCCGGCGGCGCGGGCGAGGGCCACGGTGCGATCACCCCCTGGTTAAGGTAGAGGCAGCGGGAGCAGAGGCGCTGGACGGCGGCCAGATTGTGGCTGACGAACAGGACGGTGCGGCCGCCGCCCGCGACCTGCTGCATCTTGCCGAGACACTTGTTCTGGAAGGCGATGTCTCCGACCGCCAGCACCTCGTCGACGATCAGGATCTCGGGCTCGAGATGCGCCGCGACGGCGAAGGCCAGCCGGACATACATGCCGCTGGAGTAGTGTTTCACCTGCGTGTCCAGGAAGCGCTCGACCTCGGCAAAGGCCACGATCTCATCGAACTTCCGCGTGATCTCCGACCGCGACATCCCGAGGATGGCGCCATTGAGGTAAATGTTTTCCCGACCAGACAGCTCTGGGTGGAATCCCGTTCCAACCTCCAATAGCGAGGCGACGCGGCCCCGGATCACGGCCCGGCCCGTGGTGGGGTCGGTGATGCGCGAGAGGATTTTCAGCAGGGTGGACTTGCCGGCGCCGTTGCGCCCAATGACTCCAACCACCTCGCCTTGCTTCACCTCCAAGGAGACATTCCGCAGCGCCCAGAATTCTTCGCCCTCCGGTTGGCCGGTGCCGGGCTTGGTGAGCCGAGACCACAAGCCCCGCACGCCCTGCGTGAGTGAATCCCGCAGTGTATCCTCACGCTTCTCGTGCGAAAGATAGTAGCGCTTGCCGAGGCCTTCGATGCTGATGACGGGCTGGCTCATTTTAGATCAGATCCGCAAAGGTCCGCTCAGTGTGGCGGAAGTACCACAAACCCGAGATCAGGAGCACGGCAGCCATGCCAATTGAGATGGCCATATTCAGCGGTTCGAGCACCGGTTCGCCCCGGAGCAGGCACCAGCGAAAACCGTCGATCGCGCCAACCATCGGATTCAAGGAATAGACAAACCGCCAGTTGGGTAGGTTGGTCGAACTGAAGCCGACCGGGGAAAGAAACAGGCCAACTTGCAGCAGAAATGGAACGACAAAACGGAAATCGCGGTATTTCACCGTGAGCGCGGTCAGCCAAAGCCCCGTGCCGATCGCAGTCAGCAAGGTCAGCACGATGAACAGCGGTAGAAAAATAATCCGCCAGTCGGGGGTGAACTGCCACCAGAGGTAAAGGATCGCGAGCAGGACCAGCACCACGACGAAATCAATCAGCGCCACCGCGACGGAGCTGAGTGGCACGATCAGGCGCGGAAAATAAATCTTCGAGATCAGGTGCGTGTTGGCCACGAGACTCCCGCTGGCATTGGAAAAGGCGGCGGAAAATAGCTGCCACGGCAGTAGGCCACACAGCACGAGCAGCGGGTAGGGGGCATTCCCAGCTGGCATGCCGGCGAGTTTACCAAAGATGAACGTGAATACTGCGAGCGTGACTGCGGGCTGGATCAGCGCCCACAGTACGCCGAGCGTGGTTTGCTTGTAGCGCACCTTAATATCACGCCACGCGAGAAAGCCGAGTAACTCGCGGTAGCGCCAGAGATCTTGCCAGTAGTTCCGATTCGCGCGGCCGGCCTCGAGGATGATTTCGGGTGGAGAATTTGGCTCCATACTAAGCAAGTGCGGCGGCGAGGCGCTGCGTGAAAACGGGAAATGCAAAGGTGTCTACGTGATGGCGGATAGCCACCGGATCACGCGGGTGTCGAATCAGGTCAATTACGCCGGCCGCTAAATTCGGGATATCTCCATACGAGATCAGCTGGCCGACGGAATCATTGATGACCTCCGCGACGGCACCGGCCCGGGCACCGAGACAGGGTTTGCCGTACGTCATCGCCTCCAGAAAAACGAGGCCAAAGCCTTCCTTCCGGCTTGGTAGAGCGAAGAGCTCGCAGTTGGCGTATTCCATTTGCAGCGCTTCATCCGTGATCGCTCCCGTAAAATGAACGGCGTTGGCCAATCCAAGTTGCTGCACAATTTTTTTCAGCCGAGGTAAATCATCTCCTGTACCGACGATGCGCAATTGCGCTAAGGGCAACGTGCGCCGTACGAGCGGCAGCGCCTCAATCATCGTATCCACTCCTTTGTAGGTATCGGTGGAGAGTAAACGCGAGACGGTGAGAATGCGCGGGCCAACTAAAGAGGGCGCGGGTATGGCTGCTGCGCGGTTGGGCACGAGGTAAGGATCAAGGGTGTTGGGCACCACCACGAGGCGCGTGGGCGCCAGCGCCGGATGAAAGCGCAGGAGCTGGCGCCGCGTGTATTCACTCACGCAAAAAACTCGCTGCGCACCTAGCAACGCGCGTTGCTCCAACCAAGTATAGGGGCGCCAGACTTCAATCCCATGGGCGACGAGATAGTATTTGAGTCGGGGATTAAATATTTTTGCGAGCCAGGCGAGCGCGAGGTGATGCAGATGCCCGCAGATTAAAATATCGGTGGTCCGTGCTAAGCGGAAAGTCGCGGCCATGAAGCGCACTTTGTGCCGAGCGCATCCGATGTGTTCACCTAGAGGTTCGCTCGTGTAGCGGGCGAGACGCTGATCGTAACCGGGGTGATCGTTGAGGACGATGGAATCTACGCGTCCGGCTGAACCAGTAATCGTGCTCAGCGCCTTGAGATAAAGCCGCATAATCCGCGCAATGCCGCCCTCGGCGAGGAAGAGTTCGGGTGAAAGGAGCAGAGCTCTCATGGCGTGCTGCGCCGATTGGCAAAGTTGATCAACACCGCGAGCGTCCATACTCGGGACCACGCCCGATCATCTTTTTGCCTTTGATAATCGGTCCAGACTTGCGCGGTCGTGATGGGATCGAGCCAGGGACAGGCCGCGAGCGATGCTGGGGAAAAAGTCTCATGGAGAAACGGGCGAAGTTCGGCGCGTAGCCAGCGACTAAAAGGCAGGGTAAAGCCCTGTTTAGGGCGCGCGCGAATGGCGGCTGGAATGAGATCGGCCGTGGCATCGGCGAGCGCTTTTTTCGGCCAGCGTGCATTATATTTGAAATGCGTTGGCTGGGCCCACAACCAGGTCAGTAATTTCCGATCGACGAAAGGTACGCGCAATTCCAGCGAGTGGGTCAGGCTGAAAACATCGCTATCCCGGAGTAGCACATTGGCTAAGTAAGTGCGGAGCTCCCATGCGCTGATGATTTGAAAAGGATCAGCGCCCATTAATTCAGACGTGAAGTCGTCGAGCATGGGATGATTAGGTCCCAGCCGGCGCGCTTGGGCCCGCGCGTCTGGTGCCAAGAGGGCAAGCCGGGCCGTCTCGGGTAGCACGCGCCGTTGCAGTGAAGCCAGTTCGTGCAGATCGCGGGCGTGGGCGAGAAAGTCGGCTAACTTGCGCGCGCGCGTGCTGGGGCGCGCGCGGAGTTGATTAATCAGGGCAGCCCGCAATTTACGCGGCACGCGGCGCCACGCGGGCAGCAGCCGATGCAAGCGCGGCAGATCGCGAAAGGAGGGATAGCCACCGAATAATTCGTCGCCGCCCAGTCCTGATAACGCCACCGTGACGCCGCCTTGGCGGGCCATTTGGCTAGCGTAATAAGTGTTGATGCCATCACCGGTGGGTTGATCAAAGCTGGCGAGAATGCGGGGCAGATCGGTCGCGACGCGCGCGCCCGTGATTAGTTCTTCATGATGCTCGGTACCGAAGGCCGTAGCAGCTAACCGCGCGCTGGTTTGCTCAGAGAATTCCGCTTGATTAAAAAAAAGTGAAAAAGTTTTCAGCTGCGTGGCGCCACTTTTGACCATCAGTCCCACAATCGCGGTTGAGTCGAGCCCGCCGGATAAAAAAGCTCCGACCGGCACATCAGCCACGCGGTGCGCTCGGATGGTATCATCTAACTGGTAACGTAGGCCGTGAACAAAGTCGTGATAGTTGGAGGCGATGGGCGCGGAACCAGAGGACGCGGGGAGTTGGTCCCACGCTGCCGTTTGGCAGCGCCCCTCGGCATTGACTTTGAGCCAATGGCCCGGCGGTAAATTGGTGATACCGCGATAAATCGTGCGCGGGGCGGGCACGCTGAACCACGCGAGATATTCACTGACCGACAGAGGATCGATTTCTCGCGGCACCTGGCCGCTCACGAGTAGGGCGTTGAGCTCGGAAGCGAAGGCCAGTCCGCCGTTGGGGAGTTGCGCATAATACAGCGGCTTGATCCCGAAGGAATCACGGGCCGCAAAAAGAATTTGCTCGCGAGCATCCCAGATCGCGAAGGCAAACATCCCGCGCAAGGTGCTTAAGCAGGCGGCTCCATCCAAAGCGTACGCCGCCAACAAGACTTCGGTGTCGCCTTGGGTTTGGAAAATCCAGCCGCGCGCCGCGAGTCCCGCCTGCAACTCTCGATAATTGTAGATCGTACCATTGAAGATTAGGCTGAAGCGCTCATCGGGACTGAACATCGGTTGATGTCCATGAGTCGGATCAATAATAGCCAAGCGGCACATTCCCAAAGTAGTTGGACCCTGATCGTGGTACCCATGATCGTCCGGCCCGCGGTGTTTTTGGCGATGCACCATGCGCGCAACCGCATCCCCGCGAGCGCGACGATCTAATTTAGCCGAAATAATTCCTGCTATCCCGCACATAGGGTAATACCACTATTAAAAGCTTCGCCCCATCGCTTCCTAAACCAGGAGGCAACGCGGTTGAAATGATGCTCAGAAGGCCCCAAAAATTTCCCTTTTATATGGCCAATGATTTGCACTAAATGGCTTGAGGCTGACAACCATCAATTATTCGCAAATCACTCCCTACAAATCGATTTACTCATATCGTCACGTTTCGACTGCGCCGTGAGTAAAGTAATCAAAAAGGGGGCATATTTCTAGCCGGCCTGGAGCGGCGAAAGATCGTCCAACTCTCCCGCGGTGCAGCCGGATTCTAGGTTATAACTGCCAGTGATTCATTGATTAGGCAGAAATGCTCAGCAGCGGTTAAACGCGAAATCAGCTCTTAAGGCATTTACCTCAGATCTAAGGGCTGAAAAAAAGATAAAATAAGCCTTAGTATTCCGGCAGCTTTGGCCCTAAAAAGGGGCGAATCGAATCCATGGATTTTTAACCAAGGATGGGATCAGGATAGAGTCGGGGGTAGCTATTGATTTTAAAAGCCAGACCTAAGCCGTGCCGATCTGTGGTTTAAATCGGTTGGCGGCATGATGGAGGGGCTTCATTTTTGCTACTATTTCGCCTTAGCGAATTATGTTGGGTTGCTTTGATTTGGCCGCATTTTGGCGCTCATGAATCTGGCAGGAAAGCGACTGGTTATCTTCGGTTGCGGTTACGTGGGTTCAGCAGTGGCGCGAACCGCGCTCGCGGCGGGGGCGCAGGTAGCAGCCGTCACGCGCAACGCCGAGAAAGCGGCCGCCTTGCGGGCGGAGGGTTTAACCTCGGTCGTGGTAGCCGAATTAGCTTCGTCTGACTGGCATCGTCAGATCGCGCCGGGGGCCGATTTTGTGGTCAACTGTGTGAGCGCCAGTGCGCCGGGGATCGAGGGCTATCGGCAATCTTATGTCGCCGGCCAAGCGTCCATCCTCGCTTGGGCGCACACCGGACGAGTCCCCGTGGGCACATTCATTTATACCAGCAGCACTTCTGTTTATCCTCAAGGTGGTGGCGCCGTTGTGGATGAAACAGCGACCACCGTCGGAGCGTCGCCGACCGGGGCAATCATCAGAGAATCAGAAATTATTTTGGAGCAGGCCTCGGCCTTGGCCTGTCGCCGCTGGTTTATACTTCGCCTGGCAGGAATTTATGGTCCGGGTCGGCATCACTTGCTCGACCAACTGCAAGCCGGCGCGACCGTGTTCAGCGGGTCAGGGGTGTCACATTTGAATTTGATTCACCGTGATGATAGCGTGTCCGCGATTATGGCGGGCCTGGAGGCACCAGCTCTTTTTGGTAATGAAATTTTTAATGTGACCGATGGCCAGCCTGCTCGCCGAGCCGAGGTGGGGGCGTGGTTGGCCACGCAGCTGGGCGCGTCCGCGCCCATGTTTGATGGCACCGTAAAAACACGGCGGGGAGGCGGGCTGACGCCTGATCGTCAAATCAGTAGCCTAAAAATCCAGCAGATGCTCGGCTGGCAGCCGCAATTTCCTGACTATCGTGCTGGCTATCGCGCCATTCTCGGTCGGCCTTGAGGCAGCTTTTGCTCTGGGCCGCAGGGGACGGGTGGCGGGGCTAATTTTTTTAGGAAATTTTGCGTGATTAGTAGCTATTAGTCCTCATTAGTTGGCCTCACTTAATTCAACCCCTTCACACTATGGCCGGCGTAGGCACTCTCCTCAAACAAGCTCAGAAAATGCAAAAGCAGATCGAGTCGATGCAAGCATCGCTCGAAGCGCAGATCATCGATGTTTCCAGCGGTGGGGGCGCCGTACAGATTAAGATTAACGGAGCGGGCAAATTCCAAGCGCTCACGTTGGGCGCCGACTTCCTCAAGGAGGATAAAAAATTTATTGAAGAAACTATTTTGCAGGCGGTGCAGGAAGCCGCCCTGAAGTCCAAGGAACGCAATGAGGCCGAGATGCAGAAAATTTCTGCCGGTTTTCAGCTCCCCGGGGTGCTGTGATTTTAACTGAACGAATTTTCAGCCAAATTTTTGGCGTCGCGCCAATCGCTGATATCTCCTCGGAAGCTTTAAGCACCTCATGACTCCCGCGCTCGAGATTTTACAGAAGCAATTAAAGCAATTGCCTGGCATCGGTTTTCGTTCGGCCGAGCGCATTGCCTTGCACTTGTTGGTTGAGAAGCCGGCCCGTTTACCGGAGTTGGTGGCCGCGCTCGAAGTTGCGGCTAAGAAGGTCCGCCGTTGCACACTCTGCGGGAATCTCTCCGAAGAAGAGTTATGTCCCATCTGCGCCCACGACCAACGCCGTAACGGTCAGGTGTGTGTGGTGGAATATGTGCAAGATCTCGCCGCGATTGAGCGTTCGGGGGCTTATCGGGGGCGCTATCACGTCTTGCACGGAAAACTCTCACCGATTCGCAGCGTGGCTCCCGAGGATTTGAATTTTGCGGCTCTATTTGCGCGGATCGCCGCGGGCGAGGTGAGCGAAGTTATTTTAGCTTTGTCCAACGACGTTGAAGGCGAAGCCACCTGCCATTATCTCTTAGCGCGGCTACCGGCGGCGGGAGTGAAGGTGACGCGGATTGGATTCGGGCTGCCGAGTGGGAGTGGCGTGCTCTACGCTGATGCGGTGACGCTGAAAAGCGCTCTCGATGGGCGGCGTGATTATTCGTGATTGCCGTCAGGCTTTTTTCCGCTTCTGGTCGCGACCGCAAGTTGCGGGCGTAGTATATCGGTATTATGCGTGCTTCCCAAGCATGAGAGGAGGGTTCGACTCCCTCCGCCCGCACCAATTCAACCCAAAATCCATATGAAGTTCTCTAAAATCCTGTTAGTCGTCGCGGCACTCTTAGGTGCTAGCTTTGCCTCCGCTGCAGATGCTGCTGTCTCTCAAAAAGCTAAGTGCGAGCTGAAGGCCGAAAAAGCCGGCAAGCACTGCTCGATGGCTTGCTGCGTTGCGGCGGCCAAAGAAGGCAAAAATTGCGAGAAATGCGGCGGCACGAATGTCGCCGTAGCCAAGCACTAAATTCTGGTAAATTTCTCGCTTGCGAGCCGCGACCTACAAAGGTTGCGGTTTTTTTATACCCAAAGCCCAAGGCGGCATAAAATGATCGCCGGTTATTTTAACCGGATCGGCTACGAGCTGTCGTTCTTGGCCTAAAGGATTAGCGCGGCCCACTCGCCGCAACTTGCACGCGATGGTAGCGATCTTGCACGCGGCGAGCGATAGCCGCGGGCGCGAGGTCGTAGGCGGCGCGGAGGATTGCGACACTGCTGCCGTGTTCCACAAATTTATCGGGCCACCCGATGCGTTCGACGGCGGTTAAGCAATCTGCTTCCTGCAATGCTTCGAGTACGGCGCTGCCAAAACCGCCCGCGAGTACATGGTCCTCCATCGTCACAATCAGGGAAACTGCGGCAGCCTGCTTCAGCAGGAGCGGGCGGTCCAGTGGTTTGATAAAGCGGGCATTAACCACGCCAACGGACCAACCTTCATCGCGCGCAAGTTGGTCGGCGAGTTGGAGGGCATCAGGCACCATGGAGCCGAGGGCCCAGATAATGATTTGCGTGCCTTCGCGCAAAACTTCCGCCTGGCCAATCGTCAGTTGAGCGGGGGTGGCTTTGATGGTCGCCCCGGGGCCGGCGCCGCGGGGGTAGCGGATGAAACCTGGTCCGGGCAGGTGCAGTGCGGTGTGCAGCATATCCACAAATTCATCTTCATCCTTCGGCTGCATGACCGTGGCGTTGGGGATGCAGCGCAAGTAGGCGAGGTCGAACAAGCCGTGGTGGGTGGGGCCGTCATTGGGCGACAGTCCGGCCCGATCGAGGCAAAAAGTGACGGGGAGATTCTGCAGGCAAACGTCGTGAATGACTTGGTCGTAGGCGCGCTGCAGAAAGGTAGAATAAATTGCGCAGACGGGGCGAAAACCCTTGGTGGCGAGGCCGGCGGCGAAAAGTACGGCATGTTCTTCCGCAATCCCGACGTCAAAAAATTGCGCCGGCACTGCTTCGGCCAGCCGTGATAATCCCGTGCCGCTCGGCATCGCCCCCGTGATGCCTAATATTTTGGGGTTAGCTTGCGCAAAGCGCGTGAGGGCAGCGCCGAAAACATCTTGATAATTTAGCGGCGTGCCGACCGCCGATGGGACGCTTTGCCCTGATACCGGATGGTAGGGAGCCGCGCCGTGGAATTTTTCAGGATGCTCGATCGCCGCATCGAGGCCCTTGCCCTTTTTCGTGAGCACATGAATCAGCACGGGCACATCGCAATGTTTGGCGAATTCTAGATTCTTGGCCAACGCGTCCAGATCGTGCCCGTCGACCGGCCCGAGATAGCGGAGGCCAAATTTTTCAAACAGCGATGACTCCACGAAAAAGTCCTTCGTTTCGCGTTTCCATTTAGTATAGACGCGATTCATTTCTACGCCGGCGGGGAAGCTTTTGAAGAAAGCTTCCACGTCGTGGTGCAATTTATTGTAAGTCGGATTCGTGCTGATGACGTTCAGGTAGCTGGAAATAGCGCCGACATTCTTGGCGATGGCCCATTCGTTATCATTGAGAATGACGATCAAGCGCTGGGTTGAGCTCACGACATTATTGAGGGCCTCGAGCGTGATCCCGCAGGTGAAGGCGGCGTCACCGCAGACGGCGACGACGTGTTCGGGCGAACCGCGTAAATCTCGCGCGGTGGCCATCCCGAGAGCAGCCGAAAGCGCCGTGCCGGCATGGCCAGCACCGAAGGCATCATGGGGGCTTTCGGCCCGGTAGAGAAAACCGGAGGCGCCGCCACTCTTGCGGAGTTGGTGGAAAAATTCGCCCTGGCGCCCCGTGAGCAATTTATGCACGTAGCCTTGGTGAGCGACATCGAAGACGAATTGATCGGTCGGCGTATCGAAGACGCGATGGAGCGCGATGGTTAGTTCGACGACCCCGAGGTTTGGGCCGATGTGGCCGCCATTTTTGGCGGTGACGGCAATCAGTTCGGCGCGAATTTCCTGCGCCAGCTGGGGCAGTTGCTCAGCGCGGAGCGCTTTGACATCAGCCGGTCCGGCGATGTGTGAGAGGAGGGTGGGAACGGTCGGAGAAGAGCTCATCAGATCAGCGGAGGCCCGGTGCCCTTATTCCGTCGTACTCGCGGTTAGAGATTCGAAGGCCGCTGAGCCATCTTTCTGTTTTTTCAATTTCTCAATTTTTAGCTCGGCATCCTTTAATCGGCTTTCACACACCTTGAGTAACTTGCTGCCCTCTTCGTACTGGGCCAATAGTTCAGCCAGCGGAACTTCGCCTTGTTCCATCGTATCAACGATGGCTTCAAGCTTGGTGAGGGCAGTTTCGAAACTAAGTTTAGCGGTTTTATCGGAATCCACGTCGTGAAGATGCGCGGGGCGTGGGTGATTTCAACCAATCTTTGTGTCGCCAAAATCAGTTGGCGGGGCGGTGTGGGGGGCGATGCTTAAGGCTGGCGCGGCCTCCCAAAGCTGTTCTCCATCAGGGATGACTTGGTTATTTTGGTTGGTGGGGGTCCTCATAATTTTACGGCTGAGCGCACAACTCGTGCTCGAAGCGATGAATCGCGCGGAAGCGCAGCGGCACGCCCAGCAGTGTCCCCCCGCGCTGGCCGCGGTGATGGATGCCGCGACTTATGCTAAATCAGTCGAATACACGCTCGCAAAAAGCCGCTTTAGTTCCGTTGAGACAATTTATGATAGCCTGATCCTTTTGCTGATCTTAGGCAGCGGTGCCTTGCCGTGGTTTTGGGAGAAATTCAACGCCCTCGCGCCAGGGTCGGCTTGGAGTGGGGCGCTTTTTCTCATCGGCACGATGTTGCTGCTCGGTCTGCCGGGTCTGCCGCTGGAGTGGTGGTCACAATTTCGGCTCGAGGAAAAATTTGGCTTCAATCAGAGCACGCTCCGTCTTTGGGTGACGGATCAACTCAAGTCTTGGCTCTTGGGTTTCGCGATCGGCTTTCCGTTGCTGTGGGCCTTGCTCGCCTTGGTCGGTTGGGTGGGGGCGCCTTGGTGGATCTGGGGTTTTGCCCTGTTGTTCGGTTTTCAGCTCCTGATGTTCGTGCTCTACCCAAAATTAATTATGCCGCTTTTCAATAAGCTGACGCCTTTGCCGGAAGGTGAAGCGCGCACGCGTTTGATGGCTTTGGCTAATCGCACGGGTTTTCTTTGCCAGACGATTGAAGTCATGGATGGCTCTAAGCGCTCCGCCCATTCCAACGCTTTCTTTACCGGCTTTGGCCGTTTTCGCCGCATTGTATTGTTCGATACATTGATGGCCCAACTCGGGCAGGCAGAGATTGAGGCCGTGTTGGCGCATGAGATTGGTCACTATAAACGCGGCCATATCCCCAAGCGCTTAGTGACGATGGCGCTGATGCAGTTGGGGGCGTTTGCGGCGATCGCTGGGCTCGCCAACGCGGCGTGGTTTAATACGGCTTTTGGTCTCCCCGCGGGGGTCCTCGCCCCGACCTTTTTGCTTTTCAGTTTACTGAGTGGGTTAGTGACCTTCTGGTTTTCGCCCATCAGTCACTGGGTCTCGCGCCAGCATGAATATGAGGCGGATGCCTTTGCCAAGGACGCCATGGGCGCCGCCGCGCCGCTGGTGGGGGCACTGCGGAAGATGTCGCAAAAAAATCTTTCTAACCTCACACCGCACCCGCTCTACAGCGCGGTGTATTACTCGCATCCCACTTTGGTGGAGCGGGAGCGGGCGCTGCAGGGTTGAAA
>Ga0214919_10006683_pt1 | contig 15764 bp, 11 predicted proteins | sample LL1503_MetaG_FD_177994 | JGI IMG/M metagenome (GOLD analysis project Ga0214919, IMG submission 177994) | Freshwater microbial communities from Lake Lanier, Atlanta, Georgia, United States - LL-1503 | ecosystem: Environmental > Aquatic > Freshwater > Lake | place: USA: Georgia | collected... | reverse complement strand
ACGCTCTTTAAAGAGTCTTGGCTACAGGACACCAATAAAGCCTTCTGGGCTTTGATTATTGTGACTGTTTGGCAATCATCCGGTTACATGATGATTGTCTACATCACCGGACTTGTCTCAATTGAGAACGATGTTCTTGAAGCCTCTCAAATTGATGGCGCATCCCCACTTCGCACCTTAATGACAATAAAGATTCCATTGATGGCCCAAGCATTTACTATCGCGCTCTTCTTAACGCTGCGTGGTGGATTTATGGCCTACGACGTAAACGTTGCCCTAACAGGCGGCGGGCCATTTCGCACCACCGAGTTAATCTCGATGCACATCTTTGAAGATGCCTTCGCTAATGGACATTTTGGTACCGGACAATCTAAAGCGGTAATTATGTTCCTATTGGTTGCCGCTGCCGCGTTAGCTCAAGTCACTATCTCCAAGAGATACGAGGTGCAGCGATGACCAAGCGCGCCCGTTTAGGTAGAAAAATCACCTTTATCGTTGGTTTAATTCTGGCCTTTGCCTACGTCTTCCCATTCTTTTTAGTCTTTGTTAACTCGCTGAAGTTAAAGCCTGAGATCCTGGCCAACCCACTTTCGATTCCAAACCACATCTCATGGGATAATTTCCAACAAGCGTTGACGAAGATGAACTTCTTTAGATCCCTAACTAACTCAATCATTATTACCGTATTGAGCGTTTCATTGTTAATTGTCTTCTCGTCGATGCTGGCTTATTACTTAGCGCGCACCAAAAATAAGCTTTCGAAGTACATCTTCTTAATTCTTGTAACCTCGATGATCGTTCCGTTCCAAGCTTTGATGATTCCATTTATGGCGCGCTTTGCTCAATTTGTATCTTGGAATAACCGCGGCGCCTTGATCTTTTTCTACATCGGATTCGGAACAGCGCTATCGACATTCCTGTATCACGGCTTTATTTCAACAATCCCAACCGAAATTGATGAGGCAGCATCGATCGATGGCGCCTCAGATATGGTCGCGTTTTGGCGAATTATCTTCCCGATGATGCGACCAATTACCGCAACCGTTGCGATTATCAATGCCTTGTGGATCTGGAATGACTTCTTGTTGCCACGCCTTGTTCTGACAAATGAGACACAGACTCTGCCGCTATCGACCTATCTCTTCTATGGCCAGTACTCGATTGAGTATGGACAAGCGATGGCCGGACTTGTACTTGCCGTGATTCCAATTGTTATTTTCTACTTAGTTCTGCAGAAGCAATTTATCTCAGGTATCTCACAAGGCGCAGTTAAGTAAAGGAAATAATGTCACTTTCTAAAGATAAAAATTGGTGGCGTCAGGCTGCGATTTATCAGATCTATCCCCGCTCCTTTAAGGATTCCAATGGCGATGGCATCGGTGATATCAAAGGTATTACCTCAAAAATAGATTACTTATCATCACTAAACCTTGATGCAGTTTGGTTATCACCATTCTTTCCATCAGCGCTAGCCGATGGCGGATATGACGTTGATGATTATCGCGATGTAGATCCAAAGCTTGGAACACTTGCTGATTTTGATGAGATGCTTACTAAATTACATGAAGTTGGCATTCGGGTATTTGTAGATATCGTCCCCAATCACTCATCTAATTTGCATGTGTGGTTTAAGGAAGCGATTGCTGCCGTTCCTGGTTCTGCTGCACGCAATCGCTACATTTTCCGCAACGGTAAAGGTGCCAATGGCGAATTACCGCCAACTGATTGGCCATCACACTTTGCACCAAGTGCCTGGACCCACGAATCAAAGATGGGTGGAAAACATAACCAGTGGTACTGCCACTTATTTGCACCAGAACAACCAGATTTCAACTGGGATAACCGTGAAATTGAAGAAGATTTCTTAAAGACTTTAAAGTTCTGGGCTGACCGTGGAGTGGATGGCTTCCGTATCGATGTTGCCCACGGCATGAAGAAAGACTTATCTGAGCCACTTAAGAACCAACCACATTTCCCAAGCTATAAAGATCTTGAGCAAAATCCTGGTCAAAATATTTTATTTGATCGCGATGAATTACATAGCGTTTATAAAGAATGGCGCCAGATATTTAATCAATACGACCCACCTCGTGTTGCAGTTGCTGAAGCCAGCGTTCCTCCTTCCAGGTTAGTTAAATACGCGAGCCCAGATGAATTAGGACAGAGCTTTAACTTTGAGCTCTTGGATGCCAACTTTAACGCCGGTGAATTTAAGGTAATTATCGATCGCGCACTTGTAAACGCCAAGAAGGCGGGGTCGTCAACTACCTGGTGTTTAAATAATCACGATCAAATGCGTCCGGCAACAAAGTTTGGGCTACTGCCAACAGTTGACCGTATTCGCTGGCGTAATTCAAATGGAACTTCTAGTCCGGTAGATGAAAAACTTGGAACCCGATCTGCAGTTGCGGCATCGATGTTGATTATGGCTCTGCCCGGTTGCACATATATCTACCAAGGTGAAGAACTTGGCCTACATGAAGTTATAGATATTCCGGAAAGTGAAATTCAAGATCCCCAATATCTACGTAACTTAAAAGTTGATAAAGGCCGCGATGGATGCCGTGTACCGCTACCTTGGACTAAAACTGGAAGTTCATTTGGATTTGGTACAGCTGGTGCACATTTGCCACAACCAAAGAACTTCGGCGAATATTCAATTGAAGTAGAAAGCGTAGATGCAAATTCTCCACTTTCTATTTTCCGCAAAGCGTTATTGCTGCGTAAGAATTTGATTGCTCCAGAAGAGCTAACCTGGCACGAAACCGGCGATGCCAGCGTTCTGCACTTCTCTCGCCCAAATGGCATGCATTGCATCACCAACTTTGGCCGCAACCATTACAACTTCGATGGCATCGGCGAAGTTATTCACTCATCTAGCCCACTTGCCGCACCCGGGGTTTACCTCGCCCACGGCGTTGAGACCACCGGTAACGATTTGCCACCTGCCACCACTGTCTGGGTCCAGGCCAGCCTTTAACCCCTTGAGCCCCGCTCAGTGTGCGTTGTAATAGATATGTATATGTAGACTCTCGCCATCTTCGCGTCCGCACCATCGAAAGGACGCCCTGACTCTCCAACGGAGGAGAACCAATGCGAGCATCTGCTGCCCTGTCCAATGTGCAAGTAACCGGCACAAACCTAAATATCACCTACGTGGTCCTAGCGATTTCATTACTCGCTCTGGCGATCGCCTGGGTATTACGCGCCCAAGTCTTGGCAGCCAGCGATGGCACCGACAAGATGCGCGAGATCGCCGAAGCAGTTCAAGAAGGAGCCGCGGCATACCTTGCTCGCCAGTTCCGCACACTTTCATATTTCGTAGGAATTGTTTTCTTCCTACTGTTCGCATTGCCTGCTGATACAACAGCAATTCGTGTTGGGCGCTCGCTCTTCTTTCTAATGGGCGCAGGTTTTTCCGCACTAGTTGGTTACAACGGTATGTGGCTAGCAGTTCGCGCGAATGTGCGCGTTGCTGAAGCTGCTCGTCAGAAGAGTGCGCAGAAGGCAGTTCAGATCGCTTTCCGTACAGGTGGCGTAGTTGGTATGACAACAGTTGGTTTAGGCCTAATCGGTGCAGCCGGCGCAGTTGTTATCTTCCGCGAAAATGCACCAACAGTTCTTGAAGGTTTTGGTTTCGGCGCTGCGATGCTTGCGATGTTTATGCGCGTCGGTGGCGGAATCTTTACAAAGGCTGCCGATGTCGGAGCAGATCTTGTCGGTAAAGTTGAAAAAGGTATTCCAGAAGATGACCCACGTAACCCAGCAACAATTGCAGATAACGTCGGCGATAACGTAGGTGACTGCGCCGGTATGGCCGCTGACTTATTCGAGTCATATGCGGTAACACTTGTTGCAGCTTTGATTCTAGGTAAGGCTGCTTTCGGTAACGAAGGTTTGATCTACCCACTAATCGTTCCTGCAATCGGAATTCTGACTGCTGTTATCGGAATCTTCCTAACCAAGATGCGTTCTACAGATAAGTCAGCGATGAGCGCAATTAACCGTTCATTCTTCCTATCTGCAGTTATCTCAGCCGGCTTGACTGGCCTTGCCACATTTACCTACCTACCTGCAAAGTTTGATCAACTAACAAACTTCTCACCTAAGGTTCTTGCAGATGCTGGAAACATAAACCCACGCGTACTTGCCTTTGGCGCAGTATTAATCGGTATCGCACTAGCTGCTGCAATCCAGGTATTAACTGGCTTCTTTACCGAAGTTGGCAAGCGCCCAGTTAACGATGTCGCAGCTTCATCACAGACAGGTGCAGCAACAGTGCTTTTGGCTGGTATCTCAGTTGGTTTCGAATCAGCGGTTTACTCAGCGCTCTTAATTGCAGCATCGGTATTCGGTGCATTCTTACTCGGTGGCGGATCAATTACTCTGTCACTCTTTGCAATCGCCATCGCAGGTACAGGTTTGCTAACAACTGTTGGTGTAATCGTTGCGATGGATACCTTCGGGCCGATTTCAGATAACGCACAAGGTATCGCAGAAATGTCCGGCGATGTTAAGGGCGAAGGCGCAGCAATCCTGACTTCACTCGATGCAGTTGGTAACACAACTAAAGCGATCACTAAGGGAATTGCAATTGCTACTGCTGTACTTGCTGCAACTGCTCTGTTCGGTGCATTTACCGATGCCATCAAGGAAGCAGTTATGAAGGCTGTTGGTGAAGGTAAAGATGTTGCACTTCAATTCCAAGGCGTTCTCGATGTTGCAGATCCACGTAACCTCGTTGGTCTAATCATCGGCGCAGCAGTTGTATTCCTCTTCTCAGGTCTTGCTATCAACGCGGTATCTCGCGCAGCAGGCGCCGTTGTTATGGAAGTACGTAATCAATTCAAACTGCACCCAGGAATTATGAAGGGCACTGAAAAGCCTGAATACGGTCGCGTTGTTGATATCTGTACTCGCGATTCTCTGCGCGAACTTGCAACACCAGGCTTGCTTGCAGTTATGGCACCAATCGCAGTTGGTTTCGGCCTCGGCGTAGGCGCACTTGGTGCATACCTTGCTGGTGCAATTGGCACCGGAACACTTATGGCTGTCTTCCTATCTAACTCAGGCGGTGCTTGGGATAACGCGAAGAAGATGGTTGAAGATGGAAATTACGGCGGAAAAGGCTCAGATGCTCACGCTGCAACCATCGTTGGCGACACTGTCGGAGATCCATTTAAGGACACCGCAGGTCCTGCCATCAACCCACTTATCAAGGTTATGAACTTGGTTGGTCTATTGATTACTCCTGCAATTGTGAGTTTTGCACTTCCAACTCAGAAGAGCACATCGTTATTCATCTCACTCGTTGCAGTTCTGCTTATCGTCGGTGCGCTAATCCGCAGCCGTCGCCAAGCAACTTCTATCGAGTACTAAGAAATAACTTTCCCACTTAGGACGTAATGGCAAAAGAGCTTAAGAAACTGGTGATCGTTGAATCACCAGCTAAAGCGCGCAAGATTGGCGACTACCTCGGCGATGGTTACATCGTCGAGGCTAGCGTCGGTCATATCCGCGACTTGCCACAGCGCGCCGCCGATATTCCTAAAGATGTAAAGAAGCTTGCCTGGTCTAAAGAAGGCGTCGATATCGAAAATGATTTCGCACCTTTATATGTCATCAACCCCGATAAGAAAGCGAAAGTCGCTGAACTTAAAGAGTTGATGAAGCAGGCCGATGAGTTATTGCTGGCAACAGATGAAGACCGCGAAGGCGAAGCAATCGCTTGGCACTTAGTTGAAGTCCTTGAACCAAAGATCCCAATCAAGCGAATGGTCTTCAACGAGATCACCAAGGAAGCAATCCAAGCAGCCGTTGTTAATACCCGCGACCTTGATTACAACTTAATTGATGCCCAAGAAACTCGTCGCGTCCTTGATCGCCTCTATGGCTACCGTCTTTCACCTGTGCTGTGGAAGAAAGTTATGCCACGTATTTCCGCCGGTCGCGTGCAATCGGTTGCCACCAAGTTAATTGTCGAAAAAGAACGCGAACGCATGGCCTTTATCTCATCATCTTGGTGGGATCTAACTGCAACCTGCGAGCTCGGCTTCACCGCGCGCTTATTATCTGTTGAAGGCAAGAAAGTAGCGTCAACTAGCGACTTTGGAGCCGATGGCGCAGTCAAAGAAAAATCGCTTGAAAATATCTTGCTACTGGATGAAAAGGGCGCACGTTCGCTAGTTGACTCACTTAAATCAACTGCGCTAACGGTTAAGTCAATGGAGGAATCTCCGCGTACCGAACGCCCTAAGCCACCTTTTACAACATCAACCATGCAACAAGATGCCGGCTCTCGCTTAGGTTGGGGCGCACAGATCACTATGCGTGTGGCGCAGCGTTTATATGAAAACGGCTACATCACCTACATGCGTACAGATTCAATAAATCTTTCTGCTCAAGCCATCAACGCCGCACGCGCCGCCGCAAAATCACTTTATGGCGCAGACCATGTTGCAGATGCACCACGTGTTTACCAAGGTAAATCTAAGAACGCCCAAGAAGCCCACGAAGCGATCCGTCCTGCAGGTGATTCCTTTAAAACCCCTGGCGAGCTAGCACCAGAACTTTCTCGCGATGAATTCGCACTTTACGATCTAATTTGGAAGCGCACCGTGGCATCTCAAATGGCTGATGCCAAGAAGATGCAGATGCGCGTTGACTTCGATGCCACCACATCAGATAAGAAAGCCACAATTTTTCGCGCCAACGGCAGCGTTATTACCTTTCCTGGTTTCTTAGCTGCATACGATGACATCGTCGATGAAAATGCTAAAGTCGATGAAGAAGCATCCGATAAGCGCCTGCCTGCAATGTCAGTTGGCCAATCAATTAAGGTCAGCGAATATAACTGCGAAGGCCATGACACAAAGCCTCCTGCACGTTATACCGAACCAACACTTGTTAAAAAGTTAGAAGAACTTGGTATCGGTCGTCCTTCAACATTTGCTTCCATCATTCAAACTATTCAAGACCGTGGTTATGTTTACAAACGCGGTCGCGCACTGGTTCCAACTTTCTTGGCTTTCTCTGTAACAGGCCTATTAGAGACTCACTTTACGAAGCTCGTGGACTATGACTTCACCGCATCAATGGAAGAAGATCTCGACAAGATCGCAGCGGGCGAAGCCGGCCGCGTTGATTGGTTGCGCGATTTCTATTACGGACGTGACGGTCAACCAGGACTGGATGAACTATCTCTCGACCTCGGTGGTATCGATGCCCGCGCCACAAACACCATGAACTTATCTGACACGATCGAAATTCGCGTTGGTCGCTACGGTGCTTACCTACAAGAAAATATTCCAGATCAAGATCGCAAACTTGCAAACATCCCCGAAGAACTTGCCCCTGATGAGTTAACTCTTGCAAAAGCGATTGAACTTCTTGCAGCACCATCAGGCGAACGTGAATTAGGAACTGATCCACAAACAGGTTTGGAAGTCATCGCGAAGTCTGGTCGCTTTGGTCCATACATCACCGAAGTATTTCCTCCAGAGCCAGTTGAGTTAGATGACAAGGGCGAGCCTAAGAAGAAGCGTAAGAAGAAAGATGCACCAAAACCAAAGACTGCATCACTTCTTTCCACAATGACACTCGACACCATCACAATTGATGACGCTCTAAAACTTCTCTCACTTCCGCGCATCCTCGGCACAAACTCTGCCGGTGAAGATATAACAATTCAAAATGGTCGCTTTGGTCCATATCTAAAGGCTGGCCTTGATTCGCGCACACTAACTAGTGAAGATCAACTCTTCTCACTTTCTCTTGATGAAGCGTTAGAAATTTACGCAAAGCCAAAAGAACGTCGTCGCGGCGTTGCCAAGCCACCACTTAAAGAACTCGGCAAAGATCCAGCCACCGAGAAAGAAGTTATCGTTAAAGATGGCCGCTTCGGTATGTATGTAACCGACGGTGAAACCAATGCAACACTTCGTCGCGGTGACACCTTGGAAGCGCTAACCATTGAGCGTGCCCTTGAGCTCCTTGCTGGCCGCCGTGCGTGGGAAGCCGAAAACGGCCCTTCCCCTAAGAAATCACGCAAGAAAGTAGCAAAAGTTAAACCGGGAGATGCTGCGCCAACCCTTACAAAGAACACTTTAAAGAAAGCTGCAACAAAAAAGAAGGCAGCCAAAAAAGCAACCGGTAAAGCGAAGAGTTAACCTTCGCTCTCGACTTCAGTTGGTGCGAGAACTTCAAAACCTAACTCGCGGGCAGCCTTAGCCATCTGCTTATCGTAGGTAAGTATCGAGTTTATCCGAAGCCCAAATTTTCCAGCAGATGCAAGATGAATCGCATCCAGTGCTCGAATACTAATTCGCTCGGGTAACCGCTCTGCTTGAGTTAAAGTCGCAGAATCAATTGTCAAAATATTTATATTCTTCAAAACACTTTCAGCCGCCTTTAAAGCTCTGGGCTCATTCCGCAATACCGTTCTAATGATTTCGACGCGAGAGATTTCTGATGTAATGAAACGGACACGAGATATTGATCTAACGGCATCTGATTCCTTTTCCTGCACGATCAGTTTTAGGATCGCTGAAGAATCTATATAAATATTTCTCACAGATATGTGCCGCGTTCTTCAATTAACTTTTCAGAGAGCGATTTTTTATCTTTATGTGTGATGGTGGGTGCCTTGAAGCGATGGTTAGGGTTCTGCGCAGGAATAATTTCACCTGATTCGATCATCTTTTGAAAGAAGTCATCAATATCTTTATTAATCGGAATTAACTGGGCTATCGGTTCACCACGATCTGTAACCAAGAACTCTTCTCCTTCAACGACGCGAGAGAGAATTTTCGAGGTATCAAGGCGAAGTTCGCGAATACCAACGCGATTCTGTTGATGAACTTCATTATCTTTAGGAGCCACGTAGGTAGTATATCGGCAATGTTACACATTGATAAAAATGTGTAACATTAAATAAACCAGCGTGGATTGGGCGTTGAGCGCTGCCTTTACTCCGGGTAGCCACGGTTAGACTAATTACATGGATCGCGAGCGTTGGCTAATCACAGGTGGCGCCGGCTATATCGGCACCCATATCGCCGACCTATTTATCCAAGACGGTAAAGACGTTGTTCTGCTGGATTCGCTCTACCAAGGACTTGAACCGCGCGTTAGCTATCTTCGTAAGAAACATAACCAAGAGATACCACTTGAAGTCGTAGATATCCGCGATTACACCGCAGTTGAAAATATCTTAAGCAACCATAAATTTACCGGCATCGTCCACACCGCAGCCCTTAAGGCAGTTGGCGAATCAGTTGAAAAGCCTGATGAATATAAGGAAGTAAATTACACAGCAACAACCAAATTATTAGAGCTTGCTCAAAAGTACGGCGTTAAGAAATTCTTATTCTCATCAACTGCCGCCGTTTATGGAAGCCCAGACACAATGGAGCCATGTAAAGAAAATGGTCCGTTGGCACCAATATCTCCTTATGGCTCAACAAAGTTAGATGCCGAAAGTAAGGTAACTGAATTTATTAATACGCCAGGTTATTCTGGAACATCGCTACGTTTCTTTAACGTTGTTGGTACTGCCGCCCAAGAGTTGCTAGATAACTCAGTTGAGAACTTGGTACCGATTGTTTTGGGTAAACTAAATAAAGGTGAAGCACCAGTTATCTTCGGTACCGATTACCCAACCTCAGATGGCACATGTGTACGCGACTATGTAGATGTGCGCGATATTGCCCAAGCGCATTTAGTTGCGGCAAATGCAACAGGTTCAATCCCACCAATCATCAACGTCGGCACAGGACGAGGCGCATCGGTACGCGAGATCATAAAACTTGTTCTAGACGCGACAAATAAGTCAGATACTCAAGTTATTGAAGCTCCCCGTCGCGCAGGAGATCCCGCATTCTTATGCGCAGATGTCGAATTAGCCGCTAAAGAGATGGGCTTTAAATCTAAGTACAGCTTAGAAGAAAGCATCCGCAGCCTCTTTTAAAACTTATTAAATGCTTTCTGTAATATCTCAGCGATTACCCGGTGCCCCTTCTCGCTCAAATGAATGCAATCCAGTAGATAATTCTCTTGAATCAAGAAGCTATCTGGCAGTGTCACCAACTTGAATTGATTAGATTCATGCTTTTCTAGGGCGCGCAGGATCTCCTTGTAGTACTTCTCGTAGCTGCGCCTTTCAAGGTAAATCCGACGGTTTTGCAACGCCTGATGCTGCAACCACATGATTCGCTTACTCTGCTTTGATGCCAGATGTACAACAGCGTTTATCTGATCTTCAATCTCGCGCCGGCTTATGCGCGATTTATATAGCCCGAGAAAGTAAAGAAGGTATTTAACGGTATTGCGAAAGCGCATACGCACAGCTCTTTTGAATCGGGTAACCCACTTCAAACTTCTAAACGCCGGTTGATGCAGCCCAAACTCGCTGGTGAAATCGATTCCCAAGCGATGCCCAATTCGCACAATTGAAACCGGCCAACCAATCGAAGTACCAAAGTGCAGAATCAAAAGATCTTCATTAGGAAAATCAAGAAGTTCATTTAGGGCACGAACGAAGGTCAGTCCGGGCCGCGTTTCAACCCGAAACTCAATCGAGTCAGGAAGTTTGGCCTTGAGAATATAAGGCCACGACTTCTCTTTTATATCTCCGAAACTAGAAGCTGCAGATCCACCCAGCACAGTTATCGATTGTTGATGTTCCAAATTTGCTCTCCCAAGAAATAAATGAATAGGTTTTTAGTGTGTGTGATGGTGTTACAACAAGCGAAACCTTGGGAGGCGCATTCGCTCGTAAGACCCAAACTTGTGATGCTTTATAAATTACCTTCTGATAGGAAATTAATTCGGGAGTTTTCTTGATCCTTGAAGTAGTCGGCGCTAGAGCAGCCGTGGAATTTTCAGGAGTTAAATATTTCTTGTAAGTAACCGTGCTGCGCTGTTTATCCGGAATCGGGTTAGCACGTTCTGCGCTGCGGATCTGCGGACCAGTATCTGATCCACTTTGCAGAAGAGCTATTTTTTGACTTGTGGAGATATCTGAAACAATAGAAGTGAAACTAACTTGTGCTTCAGCAGATCCGGTAAAAACACGCGCAGATACCGCAAGTAACAAGAGCGGCATCAACCACCGGCGCGAAGCGCGAAGCATATTTAATAATAGAGACTCAATCTGGCTAATTACGAGATCTAACCTTTCGAAAAGCCTGCGAAAACCGCCCAAATTCCCCGTCTGGGCCGCCCGATAGACTTACTGCATGCCCGCAAGCCTGCCGACCCCTGCCGCCCCGGCGCAGGATGAAACCCGCAGCGTTCTGGCGATCCCCGCATTTCGCAAGCTCTGGAACTCGATGGTCTTCTCATCGCTGGGCGATTGGCTCGGCCTGCTTGCAACCACGGCGCTAGCGCAAGAACTTTCCGGCGGATCTTATGCAACTGCAAACTTTGCAATCGCCGGTGTCTTTATCGCGCGCTTATTGCCAGCAGTTTTCTTAGGACCTATCGCCGGCGTTATTGCCGATCGCTTAGATCGCCGCAAGTTAATGGTCGTCGCTGATATTTTCCGCACCGCACTGTATATATCTATCCCGATTGTGCATACATATTTCTGGTTATACACCGCAATGATCTTGGTCGAATGTCTAACGCTCTTCTGGTCACCTGCAAAAGAGGCAACAGTTCCAAATCTTGTCGGCAAAGAGAAGTTAGAGAGCGCTAATCAAGTATCGCTATTGGCCGCATATGGCACAGCGCCAATCGCTGCGCTTTTATTCTCTGTACTTACCTTATTTTCTAATGCGATCGAAGCCTTATTCCCATTTTCAATAGGTGGCTCAATCAATATTGCACTATATGTAAACGCGGCAAGCTTCGCCTTTGCTGCATTTACCATCTGGGGACTTAAAGAGATTCCAAAGGGCGCTGCCGCTAAGAAAGCTAAAGATGAGGGCGTCTTAAAATCTCTGCACGATGGTTGGAAAGCAGTTAGCCAGACCAAGATTGTGCGCGGCCTAGTCGTTGGGATGATTGGCGCCTTCTTTGCCGCAGGTGCGGTCATCGGTCTTGCTCGCACTTTCGTAGGCGATCTCGGTGGCGGAGACGCGGCATACGGTGTTCTATTCGGCGCAGTCTTTGCTGGCCTGGCCGTTGGTATCGCCTTTGGCCCAAAGATATTTGCGCAATTTTCTCGCCGTCGTTTATTCGGTGCATCACTTACTACCGCCGGTATCTTTTTAATTCTGCTAGCTCTTATTCCAAACCTAGTCATGGCCGTTTTCACGGTAATCATCTTGGGCATATTTAGCGGCGTTACCTGGGTTACCGGCTTCACGATGCTGGGCATGGAAGTCCAAGATGAGGTCCGCGGGCGCACCTTCGCCTTCGTGCAATCACTTATCCGCATCACTTTGGTAGCCGTCCTTGCCATCGCACCAGCTGCCGCCGCAGCATTCGGTGTTCACACATATAACTTTAAAAACGGCAGCATCAACTTCAACGGTGCACAAGCCACCATTCTGATTGCAGGCTTTATCGCAGCGATCATCGGTTCGATTTCATATCACCAGATGAAAGATCGCCCCAATGTTTCACTGTGGTCAGATATTTCAAATGCCTTAAAAGGTGAACTCGGTGGCATCACCGGTGCTCCAAGTAAAGGAACCTTCATTGCATTTGAAGGCGGCGAAGGCACCGGCAAATCAACGCAATCAAAGTTATTAAAGAAGTGGCTCGAAGACCGCGGTGAAAGCGTTGTGTTATCGCGCGAACCAGGCGGCACAGATTTAGGCCAAGGCTTGCGCAAGATTTTGCTCGGACACGAAACTGGCGAGATCAGCCCACGCGCCGAAGCTTTGCTCTATGCCGCAGATCGCGCCCACCATGTTTACTCAGTTATCCGCCCCGCACTTGCCGATGGCAAAGTTGTAATTACCGACCGTTACTTTGATTCATCAATTGCTTATCAAGGCGCAGGTCGCGTTTTATCTCCCGGTGAAGTCGCACGTATTTCGCGTTGGGCAACTGAATCACTTTTCCCAACGCTAACAATTGTCATCGACTTGCCAGCTGAAATTGGCATCGGTCGTTTAAAGAATCCAGATCGTTTAGAGGCAGAACCACTTGCCTTTCACGAACGCGTTCGCCAAGAGTTCTTACAAATCGCCCGCGTAGATCCAGAACGTTACTTAGTTGTAGATGGCACACAATCAATCGATGCAATTCATAAAGAGATCATTAGCCGCATAGCAACGCTGCCTGCGATTTCTCATGAAGTTAAAAAACCAAAGAAGACTTTAAAGAAAGCGATAAAAAAACCAGTTAAGAAAACCGCAAAGAAGAAATGACCGCACCAAGCGTCTTTGATCAATTAGTCGGCCAACACCACATAACCGAGATCCTGCAGGGCGCAGTCAAAGCTGCCCAAAGCGGAGAAGAATCCCCCGAAACTTCTAAACACGGTATGACCCACGCCTGGATCTTCACCGGCCCACCAGGTTCAGGTCGATCATCTGCAGCAGTTGCCTTTGCCGCAGCCCTTGTGTGCCCACAAGGCGGCTGTGGGACGTGTACGGCCTGCCATAGCGCCCAAACCTCGGGTCATCCCGATGTTGAGATCATCCGCACCGAGGGCCTATCCATCAAGATCGATGAGGTGCGAGAGCTCTTAACCCGCACATCTTGGGCCCCATCTATGGGCGGCTGGCGCGTGGTCGTTATGGAAGATGCCGACCGCATGACCGAATCCGCCGCCAACGCACTTCTGAAAGCGATCGAAGAACCCGGCGCTCGCACCGTCTGGTTACTTTGCGCCCCAACGCTGCACGACATCTTGCCCACCATTCGCTCGCGCTGTCGCCACCTGCAACTGCGCACCCCATCAACACACGATGTCACCGAAGTTCTCGAAAAGCGCGATGGCATAACACCTGCCATGGCCGATTTCGCAGCCCGCGTTTCACAGGGGCATATCGGCCGCGCCCGTTACATCGCCACTAACGAACACGTGCGCAGCAATCGCGCCCAAGTAATGAAGCTGCCGCTGCAATTAAATTCCATCGCCGCAGCCTTTCAAGCAGCACAAACTCTGGTCGACCTTGCAACTAGTGAGGCCAACACCGCAACTGATGCCCGCGATGAAGCAGAAACTCAAGCGCTCGCCGAAGCCTATGGAAAAGGCGCAACTGGTCGCGGCATGGCAACCGGTGGATCAAAGGCAATTAAAGAACTTGAGAAAGAACAGAAATCACGAGCCACCCGCGCCGTGCGCGATGGCTTAGATGGCGCACTTCTTGATATCGCAACCTTCTATCGCGATGTGATGCTGGTGCAATCTGGCGCCACCGATTCAATTATCAATATCGATATCCTCGATGAAATAACTGCTTTTGCGCATAAAAGCCCACCACACGCAACGGTAAAGAAGATCAACGCCATCATGGAAGCCCGGGTTAACTTGAGCCACAACGCAGCACCACTTCTGACCATCGAAGCTCTGATGTGCCGTCTGGCCTGATGCAAAAAAAGAAACCACTTCTTACAACCCTTGCGATCTCATTTGCATTGGTCCTATCAGGATGTGCCTCAAAGGTTGCCATTGAAAAACCACTCTCAAATTTAGCCGCCTACGAAAACCAGAAACTCAATTGGTCCAAATGCTATGAAACATTCGAATGCACCGACTTACTTGTCCCAGTTGATTACGCCGATTTAAAAGTTGGCACATTTAAAATTGCAGTCCTGCGCCATAAAGCCCAAGATCAAAAGAACCGGATTGGTTCTCTCATCGTTAACCCCGGTGGCCCCGGTGGCTCTGGCGTTGACTATGCCTATAACGCCGAATACGTCTTTGATCCAGATGTTCTAGACCGTTACGACATCGTCGGCTTCGACCCCCGCGGCGTCGACCGCAGCGCACCCATTAAATGCCTCGACAATAAAGAGACCGATGCCAGTTACGCATCCGATGCCAAACCCGATACCGAAGCAGAACTACAAAAAGCTTTAGCTGACTCAAAAGACTTCATCGATAAGTGCCAGAGCGCAAACCCATATTTAAACCATTACTCAACCGCCGAAGCCGCTCGCGATATGGACATTCTGCGCGCAGCGCTAGGCGATAAGAAAATCAATTATTTCGGTAAGTCATACGGCACATACCTCGGCACTCTTTATGCACAATTCTTTCCTGACAAGGTCGGCCGCATGGTTCTAGATGGTGCGCTAGATCCAAATATTTCAATACTTGAACAAAACATTTCACAAGCTAAAGGCTTTGACGATGCACTAGATGCCTTCTTAGCAGATTGTGCAAAACAAGATGACTGTCCGTTACCAAAGAATAAGCAAGAAGCAACCGCCAAAATAATTTCAATCTTCACATCAGCAGCCAACACCCCACTGCCACGCAAAACAAAAGTGCAAAACGACGACCGCACAGCAACCGAATCCCTAATAGTTCTTGGCACCGCATCAGCACTTTACGATGATGTCGATGGTTGGCCCAAACTGCGCACCGCATTTCTTGAAGGCCAACAAGGCCATGGCGATACTTTCCTAGACCTTGCCGATCAATACACCGGTCGATCATCCGATGGCACCTATGGTTCTAACGAACTCGATTCTGGTGCCATCATCGACTGCCTAGATTGGCCCGACACCCGCAGCATCGAAAAGACAAAATCAGATGCCCAAAGATTTAGCGACGTTGCCCCTATCTTTGGCCCATACCTTGCCTACACAAATATCGCCTGCAAATATTTAACCCCGCCAACCAAAGACAAGCTCAC
>Ga0214919_10006682_pt1 | contig 15764 bp, 17 predicted proteins | sample LL1503_MetaG_FD_177994 | JGI IMG/M metagenome (GOLD analysis project Ga0214919, IMG submission 177994) | Freshwater microbial communities from Lake Lanier, Atlanta, Georgia, United States - LL-1503 | ecosystem: Environmental > Aquatic > Freshwater > Lake | place: USA: Georgia | collected... | reverse complement strand
CTCAACCTTAATTGGTGTGATGGTGGCAACCTCTTGTATTACCTTTATTGTTGTGAGCCAACTGCCAAGTACACCCAACAAAAATAGCTAGCGCATACCCATTCCACTTGGATGCTCCGCCGACACGCAAGCGATCAATACATAGTCTTCATGTGCTTGATCGAAACACAGAAATCGCCAATACCACCCAAGCCGCTACAAAGGCCATGCCACCATAAGGTATCAAGGGCCTAAACAAACTTATGCCAGCGAGTTGATGCAAGACGATATTGAAGCTAAACAACACGATACCTGTCAAAAAAAATAATCCGCTACCAAATAAAACCCAACTGCTTTTGCCACCTATAAACATCCATGCAACCACCAGCAATGCGAGTGCGTGAAACTGCATCATTTGGATAGCGGATTGCAATGATCGTAAAGAGGCTTCTTCTAAACCTGGGATATGGGCGGAATACGCTGCAACCAATACAGATAGTGCGCCAGTCAAGCAGGCAAATATGAACATACATTGTGCTGTGAATCTGAAAATCGATGTCATATCTTCCTTGCCGCGATTTAGGCGCTATGCGCAAGTATCAAATCAGATAACATGCCCAAAAGAACTTGAGTTTACAGATTAAATCAAGACTAACTAGAACCTATAGGAGACAAATATGAACGCAAGAAGAAATTTTTTAAAAAATGCTGGGGCCTTGGGTGGCCTGATGTTTTGTAGTTGCGGAATGCTTGACCATGCAATGGCGCAAACATCAAATCCAAGGCGATTCACCACCATTGCGGGTAAACGCGTGAAGACTGTAGATACCCACGCGCATTGCTATTTCCAAGATGCCATCGACCTGATGGGTAAAGATGCTGCGAGTGTGTTGCCCCCTGTGAAAGGCGTGCCTGATCACTTCATCGTGTTGGACAACCGACTCAAGCAAATGGACGAACTAGGCATCGACATGCAGGTGCTCAGCATCAACCCCTTTTGGTATGGCAAAGATCGGGAGACCGCCGAAGCGATTTGTAAGATCAATAACGAAAAATTTGCCGAGCTGATAGCTTTAAAGCCTGACCGCTTCGCAGCTTTTGCCTGTTTGGCTATGCAGTTTCCTGATTTGGCGGTTCAGCAACTCGAGCATGCCGTTAAAAAATTAGGCTTGAGTGGCGCTGCAATTGGTGGAACAGTACTGGGACAAGATTTCTCACAACCCAAATTCAGACCTGTCTTGGCGAAAGCAGAAGAGCTAGGTGTGACTTTGTTTATCCATCCCCAAAGTACGCCGCAGTTGGCTGAGCGTTTCAAAGGAAACGGTTGGCTTTCGAATACGATTGGAAATCCGCTAGACACCACGATCGCATTAGAGAAATTAATTTATGAAGGTGTGTTTGATAAATTACCCAAACTAAAAATATTGGCAGCCCACGGAGGCGGGTATTTAGGATCGTATGCCCCACGTATGGACCGCAGTTGTTTTGTGTCACCACAAAACTGTGACCCAACGATTGTGTTGCGCAAAAAACCAACTGAATATTTGCGCCAAATTTATTTTGATTCTTTGGTTTTCACACCAGAGGCGCTCAGACATTTGGTGGCGCAGGTTGGTGCCAGTCAGGTCATGATTGGTACGGATCACCCCATTCCATGGGTAGACGATCCGGTTGGGCATGTCATGTCTACTGCAACGCTAAGTGACTCGGACAAACAAGCTATTCTGGGTCAAAACGCTATTCGCGTTTTGTCACTTAACCCCAATTAATCTCTCAAGTTGAAAGCCTTAACGATTAATTTCTTTAGGCTCTTTTCATGAACGACAAGGTGACATCACCTAAGTGAATGCCTAGTTTGGTCATACGTGCTTTGTTGAGCATGACTCGGTCGTTCATCAAGTACATCCAGTCGTCCATTTGGACGTTGATGATGGATCCATCCACTGGCAAGGCCAAGGTATAGCTCCAATTAAAAGCATTGCCTTTGGCTTGGCCTAAGGCTATACCCACAACATCGCCTGCTGTTCCAGTAAAGGCACCATTGCCTTTGTCGGTGAGTTTCCAAATACGTTTTTCGGTTGTGCCATCTGAGTAGACAAAATCTTCGTCCAATATGCCTTGGTCGTTATTCCACTGGCATTTCATCTCGACGGTGAACCGTTTCACAACCTTGCCATTGCGGTCCGTGAATATTCCCCATGCGTCTACCACGCCGTTGAAATAGGTTTTTAAATCCAACATAGGTTTTTGGTCTGCGTAATCTTGCACAGTGGGACCGGCGCATCCAACAAGGCCCATCGCACCTGCCGTAGCAGTAATTCCAGTCAATAAAAGTGTTCTACGTTGCATCGTGTGTAACCTCGGTCTGTTGGGGATAGGTTTTGGAGATAAAGACAAGCAGGGGAAGTGTAATCATCCAAACGCAAGCAAGGGTTGCAATGGAGAAAAGTGTGTTGTCAAACGCTGCAGCGCCTAGTTTGGTGCCGGCTACATAACTCAAGGGGCCAAATAGTAGGCCTGCGACTGCAGACAGAATCCAATGCTTGTTTTGCAAGAATGCAAGTGAAGAATTTAAGGTCAAAGCAAACATCGCCCAAACCATCCAAAGCCAAAAAGGGCTGAACGGACCCAATGCCCAGCCGTAAAAACTAATGACTGAGAAATATTGCAAGCTTGAATCAATAACAATTCCTATCGCCAAACATACCAGCGAAAGCTTAAAGTCTTTTAAAGGTGCATTGGTATAAAAAAAATGAAAGCCTATCAAAACGCTGCAAGTCAATAGCGCAGGAATTTCTAGGCTATTCCTGACTGCCGCGATGCAGATGAACCATCCCACTTGAAAGCCGATTGCGTTGATAAGCCGATGCATTTGTAGGTTTTGTATAAAACTGTCAATACTGACTATTGTTTATTAGTTATGTAGGTTTTCTTGTAGGATCAATTAATTGTTAATTTTTCGCTGGGGATATTCATGAAGACGCAAGTTTGCATCATTGGTGGAGGGCCTTCTGGGCTCATGCTTTCACAATTGCTGCACCTTCAAGGCATTGAGACGGTTGTTCTTGAGCGGCAAAGCCGCGAGTATGTTTTGAGTCGCATTCGTGCGGGTGTTTTAGAGAATGGTTTTACGGAACTCATGCGCCAAGCACAATGCGGTGAACGCATGGACAAAGAAGGCGAAGTCCACGATGGATTCTTCATAGCTCACGCTGGTAAATTAGACCGCGTAGATTTGCATAAGTACAGTCATGGCAGTTCGGTGATGGTTTATGGACAAACCGAATTGACACGTGACTTATATGAAGCACGCGACCGCATGAACGGCATCATCATCCATAACGCAGAAGATGTGCAGCCGCATGATGTGAAGAGCGCCAATCCTTATGTCACTTACCGCAAAGACAACGCAGATTGCCGCGTCGATTGCGACTATGTTATCGGTGCCGATGGCTTCCACGGAGTGAGCCGTAAATCGATTCCAGCAGATGTGTTGAAAGAATATGAAAAAGTTTATCCATTCGGTTGGCTTGGCGTTTTGTCACGCACCAAGCCAGTTTCTCCTGAGTTGATTTACGCCAAGCATGACCGTGGTTTTGCTTTGTGTTCTTTGCGCTCGCAAGTATTGAGCCGTTATTACATCCAAGTGCCAGTAACCGATTCAGTAGACAACTGGTCTGATGAGGCATTTTGGGCTGAACTCAAACTCAGATTGCCTGCTGAGGTGGCCGAGCAATTGATAACTGGCGCTACGATCGAAAAATCTATAGCGCCTCTTCGTTCCTATGTGGCTGAGCCTATGCGTTATGGCAATTTATTTTTAGCAGGCGATGCTGCCCATATCGTTCCGCCTACTGGTGCGCGTGGCCTCAATACCGCTGGCTCGGATATCTTCTATCTTTACAACGGATTAGTAGACTTTTATAAGAAGAATGATGCAACCGGTTTAGAGCAGTATTCAGAAAAAGCGCTAGTGCGCGTTTGGAAGGCGCAAAGGTTTGCTTGGTGGATGACCACCATGTTGCACACTTTTCCGGACACGCCTGATTACGACCAAAAATTAAAAGAAATTGATATGTCGTATTTGTTTTCGTCTGACGCCGCGCTGAGCTCGTTGGCGGAGAACTATGTGGGCTTGCCCTACTAAGCATGCTTTTCTGGTTTAAGTCCAAAGTCGTAGTGCAATAAATCCCAAGACTTGGGCGCTGGTGTGTTGTCTGGGTAGACGGGTGCAGTGCTCTTTTTGAGGTCTGCAATTAGGCTTTTCTTCACGCCAAACACTGCGTCACTTTCTAACCAAGGGTCACCCGCTAAGAACACATGCGTGACAAGGGTTTCATAGCCCTGGGACGACACATGGAAGTGCACGTGGGCCGGACGCATGTAATGTCGTTTAGTGGCATCTAATAGTTTTCCTACAGGACCATCGTTGGGGATGGGGTAGCTAGAAGGAACAATCGTTTTAAACCAGAAGCGACCATCGGCATCCGATTTAAATTGCGCACGCATTTTGGGTTCACCATGGAGTTCGGGTTTTTGTGCGTCGTATAAGCCTTCTGCATCGGTATGCCACATATCGATGATGGCGCCCACAATCGGGCTGCCGTCTGGCGCTTTGATCGATCCTTCAATAAAAATCGGATCGCCTTCGTCTTCAGGCACCAAAGTAGCGCCATTCGCCGTCAATTTATGTTCGCCTAAATAGAAGGGCCCTAAGACCGTAGTTTCTGTAGTGCCTTCAGGCATTCTGTGGTTGATCGCATCGACCAACATAGACACACCAAATACATCGGATAACAAAATGAATTCTTGGCGACGGTCGTCACACATATGGCCAGTCTTGGTTAAAAAATCAATCGCCTCTACCCATTCGTCTTGGGTAAGTTCCACTTCTTTGACGAAAGCATGTGCATGGCGCGTGATGGCTTGTACGATTTGTTTGAGTCGTGGGTTATCACAGGCCCCAAATCTATCTACAACGGCATCTGTCAGATTGTGTTCGGTGAAGTCGAGCATGTCATTTCCTATCAATTTGGTGTGTGTGTGAAGTCTTAGAGACTTGGCAGAACGGCATATTACCGCTTAAACCGTTGAGAATTTAATGCACGCTTTCTGCGTAAGACGATTCAACCAATTTAACCAAGGCGTATAGGGCTTGATTGGCAGGCGTGGCAATGCCATGTGCTAACCCACGGCGAACGATGAATCCATTGAGATGGTCAATCTCGCTTGTTTTGCGCCGCGCCATGTCCTGCGCGGTCGATGATTTTTGTCCTGGCATGGCCATTGCAATATTGGCGACAGTTTGAAGCGCTTCAGGCTCGGATAAATCCACGCCATCAGCTTTGGCTACGGCGATAACTTCTTTCACAACAGTCGCTTGTGTAGCGCGGATAGAGTCGAGTAGCGCAAGGTTGCCATAGGACAGTTGAGATAGACCCGAAATGGCATTGAATGCGCAATTGACCATGAGCTTGGACCATAGCTCCACCATCACGTTATCGGAAATACGAACACCAACCTGCGCGCTTGCAAAAAGTTCAACTATGTCCGCCAAGGTTTGATGGGGATGATTCAACCTAGGCGGCGACATAGTTCCGATAACAAGATCGCCTCTGCCATGGTGCTTAACATAACCTAGTGCAGTGATTTCAGTCGCAACATACACCACTGCGGGTATCACTGCATTTTTTATATGGCGTGATATCAGCATGGAATTTTCGACGCCGTTTTGTAGGCTGACCACTACCGCTTGCGGTAAGAGGTGGGCTGCAATGTCTTGGGCGACGACCTCGCTGTCGGTTGATTTCACGCAGAACAAGATTAAGTCAGCATCTTTTGCCGCTAATACTTTTGTGTTGGTCTCAAGACGGATGTTCTCAATGCTAGAAGAGTTAGCCAAATCGAGTTGCAGACCATGGTTGGCTATTGCCTGCATATGCGCTTCTCTACCAATCAAAGTGACCTTATGGCCTGCACGCGCAAGCATTGCGCCATAAAAACTGCCTACTGCGCCTGCACCAACGACGACGACATGTTTGAAGTGGGTGTTCAGATAAATTCCTTGGTTACTGTATTTGAACGATTCTAATTACCAGCATAAATACATGCCCAACCATAATTACCCTCTTACGTTTCTCTTGTGTTTCCAGTAAAACATCTACATACGCATTCATTATTTTTGAGGGGTTAAAAATTTATGTATAACAACGTATCACAAGAAGCCGCTAAAACCATTTGGACCCATTGGCAAAACAACACCAGGTTAGACGCGTTGCCAACCGACCTCAGACCTGCAAATCGCGAGGAAGGGTATGCCGTTCAAGCGATGCTGCCCGCAGTTGCATCGCGCACGGTCTTGGGTTGGAAAATCGCTGCAACCAGTGCGGTGGGTCAAGCGCATATCAACGTCAGTGGTCCTATGGCAGGACGAATTTTGTCTGGCCAAGTTCTGCTAGAAGGAGACGAAGTTCCTTCGCTAGGCAACTGGATGCGTGTGGCCGAACCTGAGATTGCCTTTGTGATGCAATCTGATCTCAACCCTCGCGTCGGTGCCTATTCACTGGAAGAAGTGATGCAAGCGGTTGGCACATTACACCCTTCGCTTGAGATACCCAATTCGCGGTTTACCGTTTTCACCGCTGTCGGAGAGGCGCAATTGGCGGCAGACAATGCCTGCGCCCATCAATTTATCCTAGGGCCCAAGGCGCCAGAGTCTTGGCGCGACATAGATCTCAGCAAACATGCTGTCCATGCGCAAGTCACTGCTTCAAATGGTGCAATATGGAAGCGAGAAGGCACAGGTGCAGCAGTTCTAGGCGATCCTCGCATCGCACTTACTTGGCTAGTCAATGAGCTCACGTCGCAAGGTGTCAGTTTGCACTCGGGTCAATTCGTCACTACTGGAACCTGCATGACGCCATTGGAGTTGAGTTCGGGCGACACAGTAGATGCGGATTTTGGAGTGCTGGGACGTGTGGGGTTAAGGTTTAGGTAATGACGGTGCGTTGCGTTTCGCAGATTTAATTTACTTGCTAGCCATCAACGCATCATCAAAAATCGCTACCGCGCGCGTCCACCCCGCAGATGCGCCACGAATTTTGTGTGGAAAGCAGCTGATATAAAAGCCAGTGGGTGGCAAGCTTTCTAGGTTGTGCATTTTTTCTATGTGGCAGTAACCAATATCGCGTCCTGCTTTGTGGCCTTCCCAAATGAGCGAAGCGTCTTGTGATGCGCCGTATTTCTGCGCGGTATGAACAAACGGCGCATCCCAGCTCCAAGCATCAGTGCCAGTAAGCCGCACACCACGTTCTAATAAATACATGGTGGCTTCGTACCCCATGCCGCAGCCACTCGAGACGTAGTCATTGGAGCCATAGCGTGAACCAGCGCGTGTGTTGATCACCACAATTTCTAAGGGACTCAAGGTGTGTTGAATTCTTGCCAATTCGGCTTCGACGTCTTCTGCGGTGACGACATAGCCATCTGCAAAATGGCGAAAATCTAATTTGATACCAGGCTGAAAGCACCATTCCAGCGGAACGTCATGGATGGCGATAGCAGGTTTTTTTTCGCCCAGCGCTTTGTCCATCGTGGAGTGAAAGTGATAGGGCGCATCGAGGTGCGTACCGTTATGGGTAGACAGGTGCACAAATTCAACGGCCCAACCTTCTCCGTCAGGCAGATCTTCTTTTTTCAAGCCTGGAAAAAAAGGTTCTATTTGCGAGAAAGTATTGTCATGCGTGAAGTATTCAATCTTGGGTGCAAAGGCGGGCGGGTCACTGATGACGTCGTTTTCTAAGAATATAGACAGATCTACAAATTTACGCGTCATAAATTACTCCTTTGATATGTGCTGAGGGACCTTATTTCAAGGCCTATCAATCAACTTTGGCACCGGATGCTGCTATCAACTTTAACCACATGGGGGCCTCTCGTTGATTGGACGCTCTGAACTCCGCTGGGGATGCGTTGGGGGCAGGGTCCATACCTTGCGTCGCTAATTTTTCACGAATGTCGTTACGTTTGAGTACTTTGGCAGCGGCATCAAAAATACGTTTGACATCTTCTGCGGGCATATTCGCGGGCGCATAGAGGCCAAATGAAAAACTGATGTTGTAGTCAGCTAACCCCGACTCTTTCATGCCTGCAATCCCAGATATGGCGGCAGAACGTTCTTGGGTCGTAATGGCTAAGGATCGAATGCGCCCTGCTCTGACTTGTGGCAATACGACGGGGGAAGTTCCGTAAATCACTTGGGTATCGCCTGCAATCAATGACTGCACCGCTGGAGCACCGCCTCTAAAAGGTATGTGTACTACATCGACCTCCGCTACGCTGTTAAACAAAATGCCCGCCAGATGTGGGGATGAGCCATTTCCGCTGGAAGCAAAGTTAAGTTTTCCTGGGTTCTTTTTTGCATATGAAATTAATTCGGCGATGTTAGTAACAGGAAGGCTGTTGTTTACAGCAATCACCATCGGGCCATTGCCTAGCAAAGTAATAGGTTGTAAATCACGTTCGATATCGAAGGCAAGTTTCTTGTATAAAGCTTTGTTGATGTAGGGATTACTAGCTACGAGTAGCGTCATACCATCGGTAGATTTAACAACCATTTCAGTCGCTAAATTTCCAGCCGCGCCAGGACGGTTATCAATCAATCCGGTCATTCCAAGCTCGCTAGAGATTGCCTCCCCCATTGTTCTTGTGACAAAGTCCCCCGATCCGCCAGGAGGGTACCCAACAACAAAACGTAATGTTTTGTTGGAGGACTGCGATTGTGCATAAGCCATATTGTCTAAAGAAATTGCACCCAAGGCCAAGCAACTCGACAGTAACCAGCTCAGAAGATGATGTGTGTTCATATGATCCCTTTCTTATCAGCGACCTTGGAAATCAGGCGTACGTTTTTCTACAAAAGCTTTTCTACCTTCTTTGTAATCTTCACTTGCAAAACAATCCTCAACCATTTCGCGAACAAGTTGGAGGTTGCGATCAGTAGGATTTTTGCGTAATTCCAGCAAGGAGCGCTTGGTGGCGGCTAGTGTCAGGGGAGCGTTCTCGCAGACTTGGGTGATATACGCTGCGATGGTGGTTTCAAACGTCTCTGTGGAAACTACTTGCTTTACTAAACCTATGTGGTGCGCATCTTCTCCGTTAAAAATACGAGCGCTAAAAAATAAATCTGCGGTATGCGCCATGCCCACGACCTCGGTGAATCGTTTGACACCATCAAAGCCATAACCTAAGCCCAAGCGTCCGGCTGGCATGCGAAAGCGTGCATCGGAGGCACAAATACGAACATCACAGTTCAGTGCTAAGCCAAGTCCGCCACCCATACAAATACCACGAATTTTTGCCAATGTTGGTTTGGGGCAATCAAGTACACAACTGTAGGCGGCCTCGGTGGCACGGTTATAAGCTTCTGCTGCATCTCCCCCGTTACGCTGTTTGTCGAATTGTGAAATATCTGCACCAGAGACAAAGGCTTTTTCACCTCCACCTGTTAGGACGATAAGACGAATGGAGGGGTCGTCCACGCAGTCTTGCATTAGTTTGGGAAGAGCCAGCCACATGTCGTAGTTCATAGCATTGAATTTGGACGGGTTGTTGAAGATGACGGTCCCAACATGACCTTGTTTTTTTAACTCTAGGGTGCCTGTAGGTAGGGTGGCGTTATCGTTCATATTCATATCACTTTCTTTTGAGCAAATTCTTCAATTTGTTGCGGGCTATAGCCAAGTTCTGTCAAGATCTCACTATTGTGTTCACCCAATTCAGATTGGGTTGTCTTCACTTCAGATGGCGTGCGTGACAGCGAAACTGGTTGGTTGAGCACGCGTATGGCACCTCGTCTGGGATGTTGCAAAGTAGTTGACACTTTGAGGTGCTCGACCTGAGGGTCCTCGAATACCTGTTTCATGTCGTAGATCGGGCCACACGGCACACCAGCATCGTTGAGCAAGGTGACCCATTCTGCAGTGGATCGTTTTGCAAACGCGCTATTCAATTCATTATTTAAAAAAGCACGGTCTGTGAGTCGGCCAGGATTCGTTTGGTAGCGAGGTTCATCCCGCAAATCGACCCTTCCTACTATCTCGCATAGTGAACGGTACTGGTTTGTGCCCGATGCACCAATATTGAAATAACCATCTGAGGATTGAAAAGTTCCCATAGGCGTTGCAAATGGGTGATCATTCCCGGCTTGAGGAGGAATGTCGCCATCTATCAGGTAGCGCGCGGCTTGGAAATCACACAGTGCAATCATGGACTGCAACAGACTCGATTGCACCCATTGTCCGCGACCTGAATGTTCGCGCTCTAACAAAGCTACCAAAACCCCAACCGCCGCATAAACACCTGCACCAGAATCTGCTACCGCAATTCCAGCTCGCACAGGCCCTTGACCCGGCAACCCAGTAACGGACATCAGGCCTCCCATACCTTGCGCAATTTGATCAAATCCAGGGCGCGTTCGATAAGGACCATCTTGACCAAAGCCAGAAATGCTTGCCAAGATGATGCGTGAATTGATACTCCTGAGTGTGGCGTAATCGAGTCCAAGGCGTTCCTTGACGTCAGGACGATAGTTTTCAACCACTACGTCTGCATCGCTTACTAGCTTATGGAATATTTCGCGTGCTTGTGGGTCTTTTAGATTGAGCGTGAGTGAGCGTTTATTGCGATGTAAGTTCAGCATGTCATAGGTGTCACGCCCACCAAGTGCACCTTCATTCGGGTCAAGACCTGCAGGAGACTCAATTCGGATGACATCTGCACCGAAGTCAGCCAACACCCTGACGCAGGTGGGCCCCGAACGGATACGTGTGAGGTCTAGTACTTTAAAACGGCCTAGTGCGGTTGCGTTGGCTTTATCTGCCATGTTGTCCCTTCATTATTTTTGAGGCATTCTAGGAAAACCAATAGGATCTCAAGTCTTTTTTAATGTTCTTCCGAACAAATCAAACATTCTCTCCCAATGTCTTTCCGCCCCATGCTTTTCATAGACAGCACGCTGAGGGAATACAAAACCGTGTTCCGCTTTAGGAAACCATTCGATGCGGTGTTTGTTTTTTGCATCCATTAGGGCTTGCTCAAGTTGGCGTATGTCCTCGGGTGGTGCCCATTTGTCAATTTCAGCGCAAGCGAAATAACTTTCGCAACGGATTTTGGATGGCATGCGATGCGGTGAATCTGCACCATCGGTCACCATATTGGCGCCATGGATAGACGCAATGCTTTGGAAGCGATCGGGGAAATCCGCTGCTGCCCACATCACGAACGGGCCACTCATGCAATAGCCAACAGCGCCGATTCTTTTGGCATCTGCGTGGGGGTTTTGATCCACATACGACAGCATGGTTTGTGTGTCGGTATGGCTGGTATGTGCGTTCAAAGAATGCATGTGCTCGAACATCACTTCAAGTTGTTCAGGCGTGCGTTCTTTGAGGTAATAGTCTCGTGTGCGTCGGTAGTAAAGATTGGGCAACACGACAAAGTAGCCGACAGTGGCAAAGCGCCTTGCCATGTCGTGCAACTCTTCGCGTTTACCGGGTGCATCCATATAAAAGAAGATGACGGGGAAGGGGCCGTTTTCTTCGGGGTAGACCACGAAGGTGTTCATCAACCCGTCGGCGGTTTGGATGTCTATGTGGTGTTCGATCATGTGTGTCTCCTTGTTATGGTTTTAGCGCATTGCCATAAAAACCTTGCAATACTGTATATAAAAACAGTATTATAGGATTTATGCCAATTTCATCAAATCTATTAAACCACCCTCGACAGGTTCTCTCAACTCCGCTTCATTTAGACGTTTGCGCTTGGAAAGTCCCCGCCGGCTTCCCTTCGCCTGCAGCAGACCACACCCAGGAACGGGTGGACCTCAATAAAGAACTCATCCGCAACAAAGACGCGACCTATCTTTTTCGGGTGAAGGGTGACTCTATGACGGGGGCGGGCATCTATGAGGGCGACACCTTGGTGGTAGACCGTAGCGTGACGCCCAAGCACAACCACATCGTGCTCGCTTTACTGAACAATGAATTTACCGTCAAACGTTTGTACCGACGTGGTGGCGTCGTCAAGTTGGTGGCCGAGAACAATATTTATCCCATTCGACTCATCAAAGAAGAGGATGACTTTGTGGTCTGGGGTGTCGTTACCTTCAATCTGCACAAGCTGTGTTAGCCGTATGTCTGCGCAGATTCAGCAATTGGCCTTGGTCGACTGCAATAATTTTTATGTCAGCTGCGAAAGGGTTTTTCGTCCAGACTTGAAAGACGTCCCTGTCGTGGTGTTGTCGAACAACGATGGATGCGTTGTTTCGCGTTCGAACGAATCAAAAGCGCTCGGCATCAAGATGGGGCAACCATGGTTTGAATGCAAAGCGTTAGCGGAGGAACACGGCATCTTGGCTTTGAGTTCGAACTACGCGCTCTATGCCGACATGTCCAACCGAGTGATGGCGATTTTGAGTGACTACTCGCCAAGGCATGAGGTCTATTCCATCGATGAATGTTTTGTCGATCTTACGGGCACACCATGCCTCAAAGAGACAAGCTACCAAATGCGCGACCGTGTTATCGCGTGGACTGGTATTCCTGTTTGTGTAGGCATCGGGCCGACCAAAACCCTGGCCAAATTGGCCAACCATATTGCCAAGAAGCACCCTCGCTCGAAAGGTGTTTTTAATTACAACGATCTCACACCAACCCAGCAAGACAATTTGCTCAGCCGCATTGCGGTAGGCGAGGTGTGGGGGGTAGGGCGCAAGCTCACGGTGCGCTTAGCGGAGCATGGCATTCACACGGTACAAGATTTACGCGTGGCGCATTTGCCCACATTGCGCGCCGCCTTTGGCGTAGTGATGGAAAAGACGCAACGTGAATTACAAGGCATTGCATGCATCGATCTAGAAGACGTAACACCTGCTAAAAAGCAAATCATTGCGAGCCGTTCATTTGGACAATCCGTGCACGATGTCGACGTGTTGAAAGACGCGATGAGCACGTTTGTTGCCAATGCTTGTGCCAAGCTCAGAGCACAAGAGTCGCACGCGTCGGTGATCCAAGTGTTTTTACAAACCAACCGGTTTCGCCGTGACCAAGCGCAATACATGCCTTCTTTGTCAGTGCCTCTGCCGCAACCTACCAACGACAGCTTGGTTGTGAACCGATGGGCCGACTATTTGGTGGGGCGTATGTTCAAGCCAGACTATGCCTATAAGAAAGCGGGAATCATGTTGAGTGAAATTACGCCCATCACGCATCTGCAAAGTGATTGGCTAGAACCGCGCCAAGCGCCTTCAGCAAATCTGATGACAGCAGTGGACGCTTTGAACAAGCGTTTTGGGCGCGGCTTTGTGAAGATCTCCACTCAAGGTGCTTTTAGCCAGTGGCAGATGCGACAAGAGAGAAAGTCACCTAACTACACCACCGATTGGGCCTCTTTGCCCTTGGTGGCTTAACTTACATGATCGACAAACCACCATCGACCATCAGGGATGTCCCCGTGATGAAGGAAGCCTCGTCCGAGGCGAGCCAAAGAATAGGGGCAGCGATTTCTTCAGGCGAAGCCCATCGACCTAAGAGCGACGTAGTTTGTCTTTCGCTCTTGAGTTTTTCAATATCTTTGCCCGCCGCAGTGGCCTTGTTGATATGAAAGTCTGTCAAGGTAGATCCTGGGCATACGGCGTTCACACGCACACCATGCGCAGCTTCTTCAAATGCCAAGGTGCGCGTCATCGCTAATTGCGCGGCTTTAGTGGCGTCGTAGAGACCCATGCCTTTGCGTCCCGTGACGGCATAGCAAGACGCAACATTCACAACGCTGCCTTTTCCGCTCGAGCGCAATGCGGGCAAAGCAGCTTTAGCGTAATTGGCGCAACCAATCAGATTCACACCCACCATGGCTTGCCATTCGGCTGATGTGGCGTTAGCCAGAGCCGAGTAATTACGCATCGATGCGTTATTGACCAATATGTCTAGCTTGCCCCAAGCTTGCAGTGTTTTTTCAACGGCAGCCAATGCTTCAGCCTCATGCGATACATCTGCGGTGTGTACAAGGAGGCGAGCGTTCGGGACGACTAGTTTGATGGCTTCGAGCGTACGGCTCAAAGCAGCAGGATCTGCGTCTACCAAGAAGACCGCTGCACCTTCACGACAAAACAAAAGCGCTGTAGCAGCACCGATACCCGCACCCGCGCCTGTGATGATGGCGGTTTTGTCGAGAAGTCGCATAAAGGCTTAATCTGCTTTGGCGCCCGTGAGTTTGATCACTTTGCCCCAACGTGGAATCTCAGAAACAATCCAATTGCGGAATTGTTCTGGCGTTCCGGCAATGATTTCAAACTCCATAGATTCCAATTTCTCTTTGACTTCTGCGGACCGCAGTATCTTCACGAGTTCTTTGTTGTAGCGATCGATGATGGGTTTCGGTGTTCCAGCGGTTGTTAAAAAACCAATCCAAGAGGTTGCTAAAAAGTCTGGATAGCCGGACTCAATTAATGTGGGGATGCTGGGCGTGCTCGCGAATCTTTTTTGGCCCGATGTGGCAATTAAGCGAAGACGGCCTTCCTTTAAAAACTGTTGGACGTTGCCCGGCACTAGAAATGCCGCGTCCACATTGCCAGCGATCAAGTCTGTCACAGCAGGGCCGGCACCACGGTAGGGGATATGCGTCAAATCAACGCTCGCCGCCACTTTGAGCATTTCCATGGTGAGATGGGATGCACTGCCAACTGCGATAGAAGCATAAGACATTTTGTGTGAACTATTTTTTGCATAAGCCACAAATTCAGGCACGCTCTTGATAGGCAGTGCAGGGTTCACCACCAAGTACTGCGGTGTTGTCACCGCGAGCGTGATGGGGGCTAAATCTTTCACGGGGTCGTAAGGCATTTTGTCGAAAAGACTAACGTTGATAGCCAAGGGGCCGTTGTAGCCAATTAACAGGGTATGTCCATCAGGAGGTGATTTGGCAACAAAGTCTGCACCAATATTTCCGCCAGCACCGGGTTTATTTTCTACGACAACTGGTTGACCAATAGCTTCTGAGAGTTTGGGTGCCACGATACGCGCAAGCACATCGTTGGTACTGCCTACGATGGGAACAATAATTTTGACGGTTTTGTTGGGCGACCACTCTTGTGCAAATGCCGTGAAGTTGGCACTACAAAAAATGAGTCCGACAAGCGCAGATTTCCAACGGATTAATTTATTCATAAACATGTCCTAAAAGTAGCTGCGGGTTAAATGGAGAAGAGTGGTTGGTCTAGGCCATCCGATAAGTTGTCTTGTGCCCACGCCACGGGGTCTATCTCTCGCTGCAAAAGAACGCCAGCGGCGCGCACACGTTGTTCTTTAGCATCCAGTGCAGGGGGTTCCACACCTTTTTCTAAGCCAACAGCCGCTTCGTGCAACATGCGTCGCGCCATAACAATAGCTTTGTCTGTGGGAAGTAATTTTTCATCTGCATGGTTTTGGATAGAGCCCATGCTTTCTTGCAAAGAATAGTCTTGGGCTGAGAACCCAAATACGCCACTGTAGGCGCGCTTTTCTTTTTGCGCTTGGCGGTCCATCAAGTAGTCGTTCTTGTAATTGGACTTGGGAATAAAACTACCGGGTGCTTCATATTCCACATGGATACCAAGGCCGGCTTGCATCGCTTCACGCTCTTCATCCGACAGTGGCTGATTGGGTTGCCAGTTCATGCTCCACGCCCAGCAACTGTGGTCATCGATCGGTACCCAAATATGCCCACCCAATGCATGGTGGCCAAAAGGAGGA
>Ga0214919_10006681_pt1 | contig 15766 bp, 11 predicted proteins | sample LL1503_MetaG_FD_177994 | JGI IMG/M metagenome (GOLD analysis project Ga0214919, IMG submission 177994) | Freshwater microbial communities from Lake Lanier, Atlanta, Georgia, United States - LL-1503 | ecosystem: Environmental > Aquatic > Freshwater > Lake | place: USA: Georgia | collected... | reverse complement strand
TGAGGGTGGCGCGAGCGCCGTATCTGCAGCCAATATCTTCCACTTCTTCGAATTGAGCTATCCACGCGCCAAGCAGGCCTGCATCGACGCCGGCGTGCCGATGCGCCCAGTTGGGTTAGGTAGCCGCTACACCTCGCGCGAACCGGAATACGACCGTGCCGCAGCGGACGCACGACTGGAGGAGCGGCTGCGCCAGGCCCGAGAAAAGGACTACGTCGCAGCCCGCCCGGAAGCTGTTGCCAAACGTCGGACGATCACGTGGTGCACGACTTGCGTCTATCCGTCCATCAGCGCCGCTCCGATGGAGTACAACGCGGCCGGCGAGTGCACCGGTTGCCAGATGGCGCGAGTCAAGCAGAACATTCCCGCTTCTGAGTGGGCACGACGCAAGGACCTGCTTCGCGACATTCTTGACCGCTACCGTTGTCGCGACGGAAGTCGCCACGATTGCGTGATTGCCGTTTCCGGCGGCAAAGACAGTTATTTCCAGACACATGTCCTGAAACATGAATTCGGCATGAATCCGCTGCTGGTGACATACAACGGCAACAACTGGACCCCCGTCGGCTGGCGCAACATGCTGCGAATGAAGGAGGCGTTTGATTGCGACCACGTCGTCGTGCAACCGGCTGTCAACACGCTCAAGAAACTCAACCGGCTTGCCTTCAAGATCATGGGGGACATGAATTGGCACGCCCATGTCGGCATCATGTCGGCGCCGGTGAAGGTTGCCGCCCAGCATGGCATTCCCCTGGTGTTCTACGGCGAACACGGCTACCTCGATCTGTGTGGCCAGTTCTCGATGGACGATTTTCCTGAAATCAGTTTCCGTGATCGTCTCGAACACTTCGCCCGCGGTTACGAATGGAACTACTTCATTGGCCGCGAAGGCTTGAGCTGTGGCGACATGATTCCGTGGAAGTACCCTACCGACCAGCAGCTTTTTGATCTCGACCTGCGAGGGATCTTTCTCGGCAACTACGTTTACTGGGAAGGCAACGAGCACACCAAAATGGTCATCGAACGCTACGGCTTCGAAGTCAACGATGTCCCGTTCGATCGCACCTACCGCACCATGTCGAATCTGGACGATATGCACGAAAACGGCATTCATGACTACCTGAAGTACATTAAATTCGGCTATGGTCGTGCCACGGATCACACCTGCAAGGACATTCGCGCAGGGATGATGGTCCGCGACCGTGCCATCGAACTGGTCAACCACTACGACCCGATTAAGCCTAGCGACCTTACCCGCTGGCTCGAATATGTCGGCATGAGCGAAGACGAATTCGACCGCATCGCTGATACGTTTCGGGACCCGCGGGTATGGCGGATGGAGCGCGATTCCTGGACGCGCGACTTGTTGTGATTTGGCTGAAAACAACGGTTCAATTTATGGGGCTCTACCTGCGACAATTCGCAATCTCGAAGTTGGTTTCATTCCAGGCGCGTCTCGCAGCTCAATCCCGGAACGAAAATAGTCTCCGAGGTGCCCCATACTGCACTTCGGGAACGCCAAGACGCATTGCCGCGACAAGGGCCGGCGAGACAGCATGGGGAGAAACCGCTCCACGTGGGTTGGTATCGCTATTCCCCCAAAAATTGCTTAAAACTATAACGCGGGACGTTATTGGTCTGTCGGGCGGGGAAGGCCGTGAAGAGGGATTCGCGCGAGCAATGTATTGCGATGCCTTGATCAGATCTGTGACTTGTTGTGCCGGGACCTTTTTGCCAAGGAGGCACCCTTCTTGTTTTTACTAGGCAGACTCTCTCTCAAAAGTTGGCTTAAAAGCATTCTTTCCTTGATATTCGGCAAAGGCCGCAATCAAAGAAGTGTGCCTGTCAAAATGAATGCCCTGTGCATGCGTTGCGGCTGCGCCGAGGCCTTTCCGATCAACACATCAGTCAAGCCGGATTTCGATCTCAAGATAATTCCACCTGACCTGCGGGATGCATTCAGCGATCATGCCGACGCGATCTGCAGCAACTGTGGCCTGTACCAAGCCTACAAGAGATTCTCGGGACCACAGATTGCCATGATCAATGGCATTGGCAAGGACGCCCTAACCACGGATGAGATTTATCACAGTTACCCAGTACCCGAGGAATTCATTAATGACTGGTTTGGGGATTCCGTCGAACGCCAGCGCCGGCGTTGGGGAAGCCTTTTTCATGAATTGGGCGTCACACCAAAGCGCATTCTGGTGCTCCGGCACTGGTTTGGTAGGCAATTCCCGATGCTGGTCGAAGAATTCGGAGCTGAGGTTTTCGGCGTCGACATTTCTCCGATATGCAATCGATACGTAGCTGAGCACTACCCCTTCGTCCGGCAACTGGCGGGAACGATCAACGGGGAGTTATCCGGGCCGTTCCTGTCGGGAGAACCTTTTGATATCGTGATCGTCCAGCACATTCTGGTTCATAGCGTTGATGTGCCTAAAGCTCTGGCCGCTATCCGCCATATGCTTCGAAACGGCGGGGTCGTTGTGCTATCTGCTGAAACCAAGCGTGCACCCAGTAACCCGTTTCACACCTTCTATCCAAGCGAGTACCAGACGGTTTCCATGCTGTCCGAGGTTTTCGATGAGGTCTATAAGCTAGACGAACAAGGGATAATCCGAGATATTCCCATTTATGGATATTCAGGTCGTGCAACCGAGTTCGCTGCGGTTGTAAAGCCTGCCGCCTCATGACCAATCAGAACGTCAATAACTCTTCACCTGCATTGGGCGACCGCCTCAGCGAATCCGAGCTGTGTCCGGACAACCTGCTCGCGGGGCAGGAAGCCGCCTTCGCCCGAGACATCGAACGACTACAGGCACGTACCGCTGAGTTCGTCGCAGTGTCCTGCCCCGCGTGCGGGCAGCTACGTGGCAACCATTCGTTCGAGAAATACGGCTTCGCCTTCAGGCGCTGTACCGATTGCTCCACCATCTATATGTCACCACGGCCTTCCGAGACGGTGATGGCAGACTACTACGCCAATTCGGAAAACTACGCTTACTGGGCCAAGCATATTTTCCCGGCATCGGAAGCTACGCGTCGGGAAAAAATTCATAAGCCGTGGCTGCAACGTGTGTTGGAGTATTGCGATACCTTCGACGTAGTACGCGGGACGTTGCTCGAAGTCGGCCCTGGTTTTGGCACCTTCGCAGCAGTTGCGACCGCATCGGGTGCGTTTTCGCGTGTCGTAGCCGTCGAGCCGACCCCGGAATTGGCACAGGCATGTCGGGACCGTGGCGTCGAAGTAATCAACAAGCGCATCGAGGACCTCGGGGGAGAAGTCGTGCACGCCGATGTGGTCGTGGCTTTCGAGGTCATTGAGCACCTGTTCGAGCCGCGACGCTTTCTGGAAGATATCTTTCCGCTCATTGCGCCGGGTGGCCTTTTGATCGTTTCGTGCCCTAACGGTCTGGGTTTCGACATCGCCATGCTTGGTGCCGGCGCGCTAGCCGTCGATGCCGAGCACGTCAATCTGTTCAACCCGATATCGTTGAGACGGCTGCTGCAGGATTGCGGCTTCGAGATACTGAAGGTACACACGCCGGGGCGCCTTGACGCCGAGTTCGTGCATGAGGCAGCGCTAAAGGGCGAGATCATGTTGGACCCGTTCTTACAGCGCGTATTGGTAGACGAATGGGACGAACACGGATGGCCTTTTCAGCAATTCATCGCGCAGCAAGGCCTTTCCTCGCACATGTGGCTTGCCGCGCGACGGCCGGCCTGAGCCAAACGACTTAGGACACGACTTTGTGACATCTAGCACCACCGCCACTGAGCAAATCGAGGCACGCATCAAGGCGTGTTATTCAACTTGGAGCGAGCGTTACTACGCCGAGTACTACAAGTCCGACGCGGCTTATCCACCCGTGCACACGGATATTGTGCGCGAACTACTGCGCTCCGAAGACATTCACTCGGTACTCGATGCCGGCTGCGGACCTGCCTCCATGCTGCGAGACCTTAACGACCTAGGGCTCAACCTATACGGCTTTGACCTAACTCCGGAAATGGTGACCGAGGCGCGGCGCATCATGTCTGGACACGGGCTGTCTGCGGATCGTATCTGGCGGGGTAGCGTCCTGGAAAACGCCTCTTTCTTGGCCGCCTCCGATGGACGCAAACAATTCGATGCTGGTATCTGTTTCGGCGTACTGCCTCACATACCAATGGGCAGCGAAGAGGTTGTCTTAGCGAACTTCAAACAGGTAATACGTCCCGGCGGTCTGGTTGCCATCGAGGCGCGAAACGAGTTATTCTCGCTGTTCACACTCAATCGTTACAGCAGAGCCTTTTTCCAGGAACGTTTGCTAGCCGCGGACGGCTTGTTACAACGCGCTGGAACTGAACTGGAAGGACTGGGCAGGGCGCTAAGGCAGCTCGACGAAAGATTTCGCATGGACTTACCCTTAGTACGCAAGGGCTACGACACGGAGCCGGGCTACGATGAGGTGTTGTCGCGTCTGCACAATCCATTTGAACTGGCGCAGTTGGCGCGGGAGCAGGGACTGGTTGACGTGAGGGTGCTTTTCTATCATTACCATTCTTTGCCTCCGATGTTGCATTCGTTCGCGCCAGAGCTATTCCGCCGCGAAAGTTTAGCCTTGGAAGACCCGAACGACTGGAGAGGGCATTTCATGGCTTCGGCATTCATCCTGGTAGCCCGGGTGGCCTAAATGGAAATTACAGGCGGCATTCGCGATGACGGGTTTTCCCAGCACAACATTTGGGAACATAGCGAAACTTTAAGGACGCTTTATCGACTCCGGGCGCGAGACCAAGTTGAAGAAATGACTTGCGCCGCCCAAGGCGCTGAACTGCTCGCTCCGCTGGTGCAACCGGGAGACATCGTGCTCGATGTTGGCTGCGGCAGCGGATATTTCTTCCATTCCCTGCGTAAGCGGTTTATTCCTGTCGAGTATTACGGCATAGATGCTACTCGTTGCCTAATCGAAATCGGGCAGTCGGAACTGCCGCGCTTTGGGCTATCGGAAGACAGACTCGCCATCCTGCGTCTGGAAGACCTCAGCGGCGAAGTTGATCATGTCGTCTGTATCAACGTGCTTTCGAATATCGATAATTTCCACAAGCCACTGGAGCGCCTTCTCAAGATCGCCCGAAGGAGTGTAATAATTCGCGAGTCTATTTCGGATTCGGCGTCTTACCTATATGTTCGCGATCGTTTTCTCGACGCTGGGTTAGATCTCGGCGTTTATGTGAATACCTATGCCCGCGAAGAAATCAGGGAATTCATAGCTAGTCGGGGATTCGGGGTGCGAGAGGAAGTGGACCGCCGCTGCGGCGGAAATCCTGAGATGGTCATTGGATTTCCGCACCATTGGACTTTTCTGGTTGCGATCAGGAATCAAGCAACAACTCTCAAATAACTGGAAGTCTCGATGTCAAGAATTGCAGGAATCGTCTTTGCTAACGACGGTACCGCCGCCCCGCTTTTACGTGATCACATGCTCCCAAAGATGCCCGGTGCGAACCCAGTAATCCTATCAATTGAAGGCGCTGCTCTGGGGTGGCAAGGCTGGAGTACGGAGCAACGTGCAAGCAGGGTGTTTGCCGATGCGATGCTGCGAGTTGTTCTGGACGGGCAGGTGCTGAATGCCCGCGAACTTCGAAGCGGGTTGAATCTGCAAGATGGAGATGCGGCACTGATCGCTACGCTTTACCGGCAAAAGGGCTTCGAAGCAATGTTGTCGCAACTGGTTGGCGATTTCGCTATTGCTCTATATGACGTTGCGGAGTCGACGCTGTGGTTGGGGCGCGACCGTTTCGGCGTCAAGCCGATGTACTTCGCCTCCCTTCCGTCGGGTGCAATTGCCTTCGCCTCGCAACCGGGAGCGCTGATTGCGCTTCCAGGTGTCTCGTCTGAGCCAAACCACGCCTTCGTTGCGCGGTTTGCAGGAATGCACTACCGGACTTTCGACAACGCGCCCGCTGAATCACCCTACCATTTGATTTCGCAATTGCCCTCCGCGCATTTTGTCGCCGCCGTGAATGGAGCAATGGAAAAAGCTCGTGCCTACTGGGGAATTCGCAGGCAGGACGACTGGAATCAATCGGAAGATCTGCTGGCGGAACAATACCGAGAGTTGCTCTTCAAGGCGGTGAGCCGTCGCGTCGATGCTGCGGCTAAGCCAGCCTTTACCCTTTCTGGCGGCCTTGATTCATCATCCGTGTTGTGCTCCGCGGCAACCGTTTCTGGAAGGAAACAGGCTGCATTTTCTAGTGTCTATGTCGATGCGACATTCGATGAACGCGACGAAATAGCCGATGTGGTCCATGACAAAGTCTCTTCCTGGACACCAGTGGAGATACCCAATCAGATCGATTTGTTCGATATTGTCGCTGAGATGGTACGCGTCCACGATGAACCGGTTGCCACAGCTACTTGGCTTTCGCACTTCCTTCTCACTAAGCAGGTTGCTAGGGGCGGCTATGACGCTCTCTTCGGTGGGCTCGGCGGCGACGAACTGAATGCCGGCGAGTATGAATACTTTCCGATGTACTTTGCAGATTTGCGTGCCTCGGGACAAACGGACGAACTGGATGAGGAGGTCCAAGCTTGGGCCGAACACCACGACCACCCGATCTTTCGCAAAAATCGCCAGACGGCGAAGCAGATGATGGATCGAATGACCGATCCAGCGTTGCGTGGCATTTGCCTGCCTGATATGCCACGCATGCTTCGCTATGCCGACACAGTCAATAGAGACTACTTCGATTTGTCTACTTTTAACCCGGTCATGGACGCTCCCTTTGACAGTTACCTCAAAAACCGAACCTATCAAGACATGTTTCGCGAGACCTTACCCTGTTGTTTGCGAGCGGAGGACCGACAGTGTTCTTCGGCAGGCATGGAGCATTTCGACCCGTTTCTCGACCACTCCGTGGTTGAATTCATGTACCGGATTCCCGGTAGCATGAAGATTCGCCAAGGGGTAACCAAGCAGTTGTTGCGGCGAGCAATGACTGGCATCCTGCCTGAGGCAACCCGTAACCGTATTAAGAAGACAGGATGGAATGCTCCGGCACACCGTTGGTTTGATGGACCAGCAATAGAAGCAATGCGGGACATGGTAGGTTCAAATTCGTTCAGAAACCACGGCGTATTTGACTCGAAGCGTGTTATGGCGTTGATCGACGATCATGTGCGCATAGTCACAAGCGCTACAAATCAGGAAAATCATATGATGTTTCTTTGGCAGGTACTCAATCTGGAAACTTGGCTTGGCCAATTGGACCAACAAAAATGAACAAGATAATTGCGGAAATCGGTTCGGTGCATGACGGGTCCTTTGGCAACGCGTGCCAGTTAGTCAAGGTTGCTGTTGACTGTGGTGCCGATGTGGCGAAATTCCAGACCCACAATGCCGAGGCCGAAACGTTGCGCGATGCTCCTGCGCCTGATTACTTTCGAGGAGAGCCGCGATGGGACTACTTTAAGCGTACAGCCTTTAGCGAGCAGGAGTGGATGGGCATCAAGGTGGCATGCGAAAAGGCAGGGATCGAGTTCTTGTCGTCGCCTTTCTCAGAACAGGCCGTGGATATTCTTGAGCGAGTCGGTGTGGGGAGTTACAAAATCCCTTCCGGCGAGGTCACCAACCTACCCATGCTTGAGCGGATCGTGTCAACTGGTAAGCCGGTCTACCTGTCATCTGGCATGAGCAACTGGTCGGAACTTGATGCAGCCGTCGCAGTTTTGGAAAAAGGGGGGCCACTTTGCATAATGCAATGCTCTTCCGCTTACCCTTGCCCCCCGGAACGCACCGGACTGAATGTCATCGGCGAGATGGTGAGGCGCTATGGCCTACCTATTGGATTTTCTGATCATTCCGAGGGTTTTGCCGCCGCTATGGCTGCTGCGGCATTAGGGGCCTCGGTTATTGAAAAGCACCTGACGTTTTCGCGAAAAATGTATGGCAGTGATGCTGCTAACGGCATGGAGCCTCATGACTTTGAAAAATATTGCAGTGGTATCCGTGACGTCTGGACTATGACCGGACGCCCAGTGGACAAGGATGACCTGTCAGAATACCTCGACATGAAGCGGATATTCGAAAAGAGTATTGTCATGGCTCGGCCAATAGCTGCCGGCACCGTGATACACCTCGACGACCTTGCCTTCAAAAAGCCGGGTGACGGTATCTCCGCGAGTAGGTACAAGGACATCTTGGGTCGTCGCCTTAGAGGCGATCTTCCGGCTGATCACAAGCTTGAGGAAGGCGACCTTCTATGAAGAAGATATGCACAGTAATTGGTTCGCGAGCAAACTACAGTTCGATTAAGTCGGCCATGCGTGCGATACAGCAGCATCCCGACTTAGAGTTGCAGGTTATTGTCGCTGCCTCCGCATTACTCGATCGTTATGGGCAGGTCGTTCGCCTGATAGAACAAGATGGTTTTGAAATCAACGAGAGGCTGCACATCTTGATTGAAGGTGAAACACCTGCAACGATGGCGAAATCGACAGGGGTCGGCCTTATCGAGCTGCCTTCTGCTTTCGAGCGACTCAAGCCAGACGTCGTGGTTACAGTCGGCGACCGTTTCGAAACCATGGCGACTACTCTGGCGGCCGCCTACATGAATATTCCGATCGCTCATACCATGGGTGGCGAGGTATCAGGCACTATCGATGAAAGCATCCGACACGCAGTGACCAAGTTTGCGCATATTCATTTCCCGGCCAGCCGTGATGCAGCTGAACGCATCATTAAGTTGGGTGAGAGACCTGAGATGATTTTTCGTGTAGGTTGCCCGCGTATCGACCTGGTTGCAGAAATTCTGGCGTCTACAAACAACGAAATCGACGGCCACATGTTCGAACTTGGTGTCGGTGCCAACCTCGATCTTTCCAAGCCTTTCGTCTTGATCAGCCAGCACCCGGTCACGACCGAGTATGGCGATGGGGAGCGCCAAATTGCCGCTACGCTTTCTGCGGTTCGCGATAGCGGCTTGCAGGCGGTAGTACTGTGGCCGAATGCCGATGCTGGATCGGAAGATATCGCAAGGGGAATGCGGAAATTACGCGAGCAAGGCATGGCCGCAAACATGCATTTTTTCAAAAATCTTCCAACTGATACCTATATTAGACTAATGAAAAAAGCGACCTGTCTGGTTGGTAACTCATCTAGTGGCATTCGCGAAGGCGCCTACATTGGAACGCCGGTGGTCAATATAGGTAGTCGCCAGACGGCACGTGAACGTGGCTTGAACGTCATTGATGTAGGTCATAACTCTGCTGAAATACTCAAGGCTATCAAAGACCAGGCCGCTCACGGACCTTACCCCATTGAAGACACCTACGGTAGCGGCAATGCCGGCCTTCAGATTGCGGAAACACTGGCTTCACTGGGCCCAGTGGAAGTGCAGAAAAGAATTACATATTGACTATGGCGCTATGAGAATGCTTGCAGTGATCTTGGCGCGGGGCGGCTCCAAGGGCATACCACGCAAGAATATTGCTTTGCTGAAGGGACGGCCATTGATCGCGTACACCATAGATGCAGCTCTGGCTGCTACCTGTCTTGAGCGCATTGTTGTGTCCACCGATGACTCTGAAATAGCGGCAGTAAGTTGCGGTCTCGGTGCAGAGGTGCTGATGCGACCATCTGAGCTGGCAAGGGATGAAACCAGCACGCTATCAGTCCTGCAGCATGTAGTCGCCCAGCTAGCAGTAACAGGTTATCGTCCAGACGCGGTGATGACATTGCAACCAACCTCACCATTGCGCACAAGCAAGCACATTAACGAAGCAGCGCAAATGTTTGCTAGCGATGCCCTTGCTGATAGTTTGGTCAGTTGCATCAATGTGCCTCATTTTTTTCACCCGCACTCGGTTATGCGTCTAACTGCCGAGGGATATCTTGAACCTTTTTTTGACCATCCGCAACCAGGTCGACGCCAGGACAAAGAGCCTGTTTTCGCCCGTAACGGTGCCGCCATCTACATCACGCGTACGGAGTGTCTTGACGAGTTCATCTTTGGCGGACGTTTGATTCCTTACATGATGCATGAGGCCGCTTCACTTGATATTGACGGACCTGCTGATATGACCGTTGCGGAGGGCCTGCTCGCTGAGCAATTGCCAAAATGAATTCGATAAAAATAATGAGTCGGATCTGGAGCCGCGCCCTAGTAGAGATAGATTTGCTCATCTGGAAAAAAAAGACTAAACCGATCAGATGTGCACCATGTCCCAAGCCGGAAAAGGTCGCACTGTTTTGTGACCTCTTGGCTATGTATTCGATAGCTAAGGTTGAGGCCCTGTTTGCGTCAGCGCTTGCCCAACTGGGTTGCCGTGCGGTGGTATTGCTGCAGAAAAAAAGTACGCTGATCGAGAGAGCTTTTTCAGCATGCGGTAGTGTGGAGTTTATCTATTTGGATGAACTTCTTACCCCGGAAATACTAGCTGAATCTCGATCCGAGGCTGATGTCCTGCTTGCCGACGCAAAAGACCCCGATGTGTTGGCTAAGATGGAAATCAATGGCTTTCGCACTGGCCGCAATGTACTGTCGCGCGTCGTCAGAAAATTTCGTGTAGGTTGCCTCGACCCAAGCAGCGCAGAGCAGATGGATGAACTGCATCATGTTTTAGCAGAATCGCTTGCCACCAATCGTATCGCCAGCCGCCTTCTCGAAAACCTGAAACCGGACCTGGCCGTGTTTCTAGAGAAAGGTTACACGCCGGCTGGAGAAATTTATGACGCCTGCCTGCTAGGAGGGGTTGACACCATCCAATGGCTAGGTGCACCCCAATCGGACCACCTACTTTTTAAGCGCTACTCCCTTGCCACCCGCTCTGATCACCCTTTTGCACTAGGTGATGACACATGGGAACAACTCCAATTAGCGCAGTGGTCTACAAAGCATGACCAATTGGTGGTTGACCGGATCGCTAGTCACTACCGGAGCGGCGCTTGGTTCAACCGCCAGCAACTTCAAAGCGGCAAACGATTCATGCATAAAACGGAGGTAAGGTCAAACCTCGGTCTGCGGCCCGACCGAAAGGTGGCTGTCATTTTTGCCCACATTCTCTACGACGCAACATTTTTTTATGGTGAAAGTATCTACCCAAACTACGAGAAGTGGTTGATTGAAACTGTTCGCGGCGCGATTGCTAATCCGGAACTGGATTGGGTTGTCAAGGTCCACCCTGTAAATGTCTGGCGATCGAGAATGGACGATATGCCAATGGAGCAAATTGAGGCCCAGGTTCTACAACGTGAGTTCGGAGAGTTGCCGGCACATGTATCTTTGATGCCGGCCGACACAGATATAAATACCTACTCCCTTTTTAATGCGATCGATTTTGGGCTGACCGTGCGCGGCACCATTGGTATGGAATTGCCCTGCTTCGGTGTTCCCGTCGTTACCGCGGGAACCGGCAGGTTTTCTGGACACGGATTCACCATTGATCCAACTTCACGGGATGACTACCAGAAGATATTGTCTCGGCTCCACGAAAAGCCAAAATTAAACGATGTGCAAACGTGTCTTGCGCGTCGGTATGCATTCGGCGCATTTTTTCTGCGCCCCTATCCAACGATCTCGTTTCGGCTTGATTTTCATGCGCGCTCTTTTGGAGTGGCAGCACTCAAACAAAACGTTGTGCTGGACTTGGAACTCATCGCTGAGTGGCCTCGCACCTTCGATCTTTTGCAGATTGCTGCTTGGGCGGGGGAATCGCGGTCGACAGACTTGTTGTCTCCAAACTACCCACAAGTAAGTGCTGCAGTCCCTTCGTCTATGGCTGGCTCAACGTTAAGTCCGGCTCAACAGGACATTTTTGATTTGACTCTGAACGGAAGGGCGCTGCAGGAGAATAAGTGTTCATTGACTTTGGGTATGTTTTGGTTGATCGAGGATGGCATAGTACGTTTTCGTCGCGATGATGGCTATAACAGTTCCTTCGCAAAGCAGTGGAAAGCTTTCCAGATCACTCAGTACGACGACTACAATAAAACATCCATCACTCGGGATCGCTACTTAAAAGAAACTGGTTGGCCAGATTTTGGATTGGGTGGTGAGTTGATTCTGGAGGCGGGTTGCGGGGCAGGGAGATTCACTCGCCTGCTTGCGGCAACTGGGGCAAAGTTGCTGTCGTTTGACTATTCTTCTGCAGTAGAGGTAAGTCGTGAGCAAAACGGGCACTTCACAAATATTGCCTTCGCTCAGGCTGACATTCTTGACATGCCCTTCGCAGATAACAGCTTCGATCGCGTTTTCTGTCACGGCGTGATACAGCATACCCCTGATCCGGCGGCAGCATTTCGAGCCCTAAACCGGGTACTAAAATCAGGCGGAAAGTTGTCTTTTGACGTTTACCATCGAGATGGTCGGATCCGACCATGGAAGTCAAAGTACATTTGGCGGCCAATCACCACCCGCATGGACCCAGATCGATTAATGGCCTTTCTCGAGTGGTTTATTCCATTGTGGTTGCCGATAGATACTCTGATCAAACGCATACCAATTCTGGGTAATTATCTCGGCGCGGTAGTACCTTGCTGGAATTATTTCTATACAGATTTGTCCAAGGCTGAGCAGGTAAGATGGGGAATTATGGACACCTTTGATGCTTTAGCGCCAGCCTTCGATTTGCCAGCCAGTCGCGATGAAGTCGTGGCTTGGTTTAAGGCGGCGGGCTACGTTAATTTCGAAGTGCATGAAGGAGGGACTGGGCTTGTCGGCAATGGCATCAAACCTTGAGACGCAGTCTGAGGAAAAGAAGTTGCCATATCGCCAAATTTCTTGGGATGACGCGACAGTGTCTCGCTTCTGGCGTTGGCAGTCTCAGCGACCAAATGAATACTTTACCAATTTATTTGGCGATCGTATCGCCGCTGCGATAGCGCCTTGGATAAGGGGGGCGGGCGACGAAAGCGTTCTAGATTATGGTTGTGGTTTAGGATTTTTCCCTCGACACCTTGCCGCGCTTGGTTTCAAGGTCTGGGCGGCGGATTTTTCACCTGAGTCAGTAGAGATAACCAACCAGCGTAATCAGGGTTTGGCTGGATTCCAGGGGGCCGCCTTGGTTTCCGAGCTTTCTGGGCGTGGTCTTCTCTTTTCGCACATTGTCTCGATTGAGGTGATAGAGCATTTGGACGAAAGCCACATCGGTCCCTTCTTCGACACAATTCGTGACCTGCTAGCTCCTGGAGGCCTAGTGGTAATAACTACGCCAAATAAAGAGGATTTGGTCGCAGCGGAGATCTACTGTCCATGTTGTGATCACACTTTTCATCGTTACCAGCACGTACGAAGCTTTTCTGCCGATACTCTTGCCACCATGGTTAGCGCCCACGGCCTTGTTCCGGTGCGTACGTTTACTACAGACTTCAGCAAGCGGCCATGGTGGCACCCAAAACAGTTCGCACAGAATCTACTGTCATTAAATTTTGGATGGCGAAGCAAACGGCCTCATCTTGTTTGCATCGCATCTAAGCCGGCTTAGATCATGTGTGGAATTGTGGGCATTATCGGAGCGCAGGAGGAGGAGTGGATTGAAAGAATGAGTGATGCCATTCGCCATCGAGGCCCTGACGACTCAGGTGTTTTACATGATGGAAATACCACCCTTGCAATGCGCCGCTTGGCGATTATTGACTTAACTGATGGCCAACAGCCAATGACCACTACTGACGGTCGTTACTCGATAGTATTCAATGGTGAGATTTTCAATGCAAGCACTCTTCGATTCGAGCTGGAAGCTGCTGGAGTTCAGTTCATTACTGACCATTCTGATACGGAGGTCTTGTTGCATATGTTGGTGAGTCAAGGGCGGGCAGCATTACCGCGACTTAATGGGATGTTCGCCTTTGCTTTTTGGGACCACCAGAAGCGTACTTTGCTCTGTGCCAGAGATCGCTTCGGCATTAAACCATTTTACTTTGCATCAAAAGGGCGGCGATTTGCTTTTGCCTCAGAGTTGAAGTGCCTTTTGGTATTGCCTTGGGTAGATCAAGACGTTGATAAGAGAAGTCTTTTTCATTACATGAGCCTCATGTATGTTCCTGGTCGTGATACTGCTGTTGCGGGGATATCTCGCCTTCAAGGCGGAGGCTGGCTTAATGTAACGGCAATAAATGGCGTTGTCGATCAAGGGCAATGGTGGGTGCCGCAAGTCGGTCGATCTCCCCCGATGCCTCGGGCTGAGGCGCTTATACAAATACGTTCGGCTTTAGAGGACTCGATTGCAAGATGGTCCACTTCAGACGTTCCAATAGCCTGTTCTCTTTCTGGAGGTCTTGATTCTTCTGCAATTGTAGGACTCTTGGCCAGTAAAGGACATCATCTCAGAACCTACTCGGTTGGTTTTGCTGGAGTTGGCGAGTCGGCATGGAACGAACTGCCGTTGGCACGTTTAGTTGCAAAGCAATGGGGTACTCAACATGAAGAGATAGTTTTGAACCCAGAAAGCATGCTCGACGACCTCTTAGAAATGGTTTGGCACCTTGATGAGCCTTACGGGGGTGGTTTGCCTTCTTGGTCGGTATTCAAAGAAATGGCTAGTAGCGCAAAAGTTGCTATGACAGGAACTGGTGGCGATGAGCTTTTTGGCAACTATGGGAAGTGGCGTGAAATCGAAGGGGGTTGTCTTAGAAACCTGTTTGGTTTCAAAGGGTCGGACTTTAATCAATTTCAAAGGCATTTTTTCGAGCGATATTACTATCTTAGTGACAAAAATAAGCGCGAATTCGTGTTTGCTAATTCTCCAAAAGAATTTGATACTGCTGAGTGGTTATACCAAGAGTTCTATTCTGATCATTCCCCGGTAACTGTGCGCGACAAGTGTGCGGCAACAGACTTAGCCACTCAATTGCCTGAAGAGTTCCTTATGATGACCGACCGGTTCTCAATGGCGCACTCCATAGAGGCTAGGACTCCCTTCCTAGATCACAGCTTTGCAGAGTTGGTTTTAAGCTTACCATCTGATCTTCGCACCAAACGCGGTGATCTAAAGGGACTGCTGCGCGAGGCTGTTGCTGATATTTTGCCAGCACAACTTTTGAATGCTCCCAAGCGCGGCTTTGTTATCCCGCTGACCCTCTGGCTGCGAAATAAGTTGCGACCTATGGTTGAGCTGCTACTTGATCCGCGACGATTGGCTGCTCAAGGGCTCTTCAGGCCTGAGTTCAACGCTCGCTATGTTCAGCCACACCTTGCGGGAACTGCTGATAACACCAACGTAGTTTGGGCTGCCCTGATGTTCCAGTTGTGGCACATTGTATTTATCGAAGGCAAAGGGGTGCGTCCTTCCTTCAATTTAAAAGACCTGTCTTCATGAGAGTATCTAGGAGTGTCCTTCACTTCTCGACTGCAGACAATGAAGGTGGTTCTGGTCGAGCCGCCTACCGAATTCATTCTGGACTTAGGGGGTTGGGGTGGAAGTCACGGATGTTGGTTGGTAGAAAGGGGACGCAAGATCCTGATGTTGATACTGTACATGATGGAAGCCTCCTAACTCGTGGAGCTGGGCTTGCGATCGATGTCGCAAGTCGTAAATTGGGACTCGCATACCAGTGGTTTCCCTGGTCGAATCGCATTGCAAATCATCCTTGGCTTAAAAATGTCGATATCATCCAATTGTTCAATTTACATGGTGGATATTTTCCTATTGGACTTCTTCCTGCGCTATCAAGAATGGCACCGATCGTATGGCGACTTTCCGATATGTGGGCAATGACAGGTCACTGCGTTTATTCAGAAGGTTGTGAGAGATGGCAATTAGGTTGTGGCAAGTGTCCGA
>Ga0214919_10006679_pt1 | contig 15767 bp, 16 predicted proteins | sample LL1503_MetaG_FD_177994 | JGI IMG/M metagenome (GOLD analysis project Ga0214919, IMG submission 177994) | Freshwater microbial communities from Lake Lanier, Atlanta, Georgia, United States - LL-1503 | ecosystem: Environmental > Aquatic > Freshwater > Lake | place: USA: Georgia | collected... | reverse complement strand
TGCTTGAGGTGGCATTTGACGCGGTGCACGAATCCAAGCGGCACAAATCCGGCATCGCCATGCGCTTCCCGCGTATCTCGCGCTTGCGCCGGGACAAGCCCACAGACGAGGCGGATACCATCGCCAATTTGCGCGGGATGATTGGTTAGAGAAACGCCCTGACATCGGCCATGAAGCGGTCGAACTGGTCATGGTGTAGCCAGTGGCCGGCATTTTCATATTCCACGACCTTTGCCGTCGGGAAATGCGCTATGCGGCCATCTTTTTCAGGGTTGGATGCCCAGCTGTTGGCGCCATACATCATGAGCATTGGGCAGGCGATGGACTGCCAAATAGCCATCAAATCCTCACGCGGCATGTCGAATATCGCCCATATATTCAGGTAATTGTCGAACTTCCAGCTCCAGCTGCCGTCTTCGTTGCGGCTTATGCCATGCACCGTCAGGTGACGCGCTTGTTCGTCGGTCAAATAGCTGTTTTCGGTCTTCATCCGCTCATAAGCAGCTTCGATATTGGGGTAGCGTTTAGGTGAGCGACCGGCGGCGTTGCGCTTGTCCTCAATCCATTGCCGGAAACGCTTTTGGATGCCGATAGCGTCGCGTTCGGCCTGCATTTTTGGCGACAGGCCCAACCCTTCGATATTGACCATTTTCCTTACATTTTCAGGGAACAGACCCGCATAGCGTGTCGCAATATTGCCACCCATCGAATGGGCGATGATGCTGACGGGCGCAAGGTTCAGCTGATGGATCAATTGCGCCATGTCATAGACAAATGTGGACATTTCATAGCTGCCATCTGGCGACCATGCGCTGTCACCATGGCCACGCAGGTCAGGTGCAATGATGTGCCAATCATGGCGCAATTCCTCTGCCACCCAGTCCCAGCTGCGCGCATGGTCGCGGCCGCCATGGACCAAGAGCAAGGGCGGCGCATCGGGATTTCCCCAATCGATATAGTTCAGCCGAAGGCGTTGCGAAATAAAGCTGTTGGTGATGGGGCCATGTAAAGTCATTCTGCGGCCAGTAATTGCTCTGCGCCCCCAAGGTCAACCGATACCAGTCGGCTGATGCCCTGTTCGACCATTGTTACCCCAAACAAGCGGTGCATCCGGCTCATCGTCACGGCATTGTGGGTGACGATGAGGTAGCGCGTATCGGTCTCCCGCGTCATCGCGTCGAGCAAGTCGCAGAAGCGTTCGATATTGGCGTCATCAAGCGGCGCGTCGACTTCGTCGAGCACGCAAATCGGGGCTGGGTTTGTAAGGAATAGGCCAAAGATAAGCGCAACCGCCGTGAGCGCCTGCTCCCCACCCGATAGTAAGGTCAGCGACTGAAGCTTTTTGCCCGGTGGTTGCGCGAAAATTTCGAGGCCAGCTTCCAACGGATCATCGCTGTCGATCAAGGCCAGATGCGCTTGTCCGCCATTGAACAACGTCGCAAACAGGCGGCGAAAGTGGCCGTCGACAGCTTCAAATGCGGTGAGCAGCCGCGCGCGGCCTTCGCGGTTCAAGCTGCCTATGGATCCGCGCAGACGATTGATGGCGAGGGTAAGCTCTTCGCTTTCGGCAACGCTGGCCCCTTGCTGTGTTTCCAGTTCGGCCAGCTCATCAGCGGCGATGAGGTTGACTGGCCCGATCCGCTCCCGCTCATTTTGCAAGCGGTCGAGCCGGTTATACTCGACGGCGGCATCGTCCATCGCATCTTCGTCAAAGTTCAGTTTTTCGGGCAGGACAGGTGGCGGGCATTCGAACCGCTCTCCGGAAATGCGGCCCATTTCAACGCGGCGCTGTTCCTGATTTTCGGCGCGCGCATTGGCGCCAGCGCGGGCCTCGCGGGCAACCGACAGGCGCTCCGCAGCTGCTGCCAATTCGCTTTCCAGCGCGCGCAACGTCGCTTCATGGGCCGTCTCGGCAGTTTGCAGGCCAGCGAGTTTCTCCGCCAGCTCATCTTTGTCTGCCCGCAAAGTAGCAATGTCACGCGCTAGGATTTCCGGCCTTCCCGCCATCGCCTCTTGCTCAGTACAGATATCCGCGCTGCGTGTGTTCATTTCAGCAATCCGGCGTTCGGCTTCGCCGCCGCGTTCCTGCCAGCTGCGAACTTCGGCCATCGTCACGGCACGCCGTTCGCGGCTTTGCGCGATGCGTTGTTCCAGCGCGGACAGGTCTGCCTGATTGCGGGCCATTAAATCGCGGGTTGCCTCATGCGCGGTGGCGAGGCTTTGCACGAGGTCCGCATGATGCGACCCGTCGGGCAGGGCATTGCGTGCCATCTCGGCCGCTTTGCCCTCCGCTTGCGCCTCGGCCAAATCTTGCTCGGCTGCGGCCATTCGGTCGCCAAGCGCGGCCTTTGCAGATTTCAGTCGCGTTAACGCATCTTCGGCTTGATCGACGGCGCGCAGTGCTTGCCGCAATTGCCCCTCAGTCACCACACGCGCCGCCGCTGCCGTGCGGACCGCGTCTTGCGCAGCTTCAATCTTATCCGTTATCTGCAACAGGCTTTGCGCCTGTGCATCTAGTACACCTTGCGCAGGCGTCATGAGCAAATCCAGCTCTGCAAGGCGGTTGGCGCGGACCAATTGCTCTGCGATGGTCGCGCCATCACCATCAGTCGCAAAGCCATCCCAGCGCCGCAGTTTTCCGGCCAACGTTACCACGCGTTCGCCGGGGGCCAGCGCTTTGCCATCGTCCGTTTCCACGACACGAACCATCGACAGCCGCGCGGTTAGTTCTGGAGGTGCATCCACAAATTGGATCAGCGCATCATTGGCCAGCTTGCTCATGGGTGCGGTCCCGCCAAGCCAGCGGCGTCCCGTTTCCCCGCCAATGCTTGCATCTGCATCGTCGCCCAACGCCGCAGCCAAAGCGCGTTCATAGCCGGGCTTGACCGTAATGCGGTCAATGGCCTTGTCGCCTTGGCCCTTGGTCAAGGAGCGCTGCAGCGCGCTTTGTTCGGTCAACAGCGCGGCAAGTTCGGCCTTGGCGCTCGCGATGGCTATTTGGGCGACGTCGCGGGCAGATATCAACTCGGTCCGATGAGCGTCGGCGGCGTCATGTGTAGCAACGTCATTCTGCAATTGCTTCTGCAACGCTTGGACGCTGGCATTTGCTTCGCCTTTGGTGGCGGTATACCCAGTCTCATCTCCCAAAGCGTCGCGCTCTGCGCACATGCGCTCGCAGGCTTGCTCTGCCCGTTGAACGCGCGTTGATGCCCCTGCCAACGCGGCATTTGCCACGCGCAATTCGGCATCGGCGCGCGCTTGCTCGGCGGACGCATTGGCCAAAGCAATCTCGCTTTCACGCGCCTGCCGCTCCGCATTTTCCGCAGTGCGCAGCAACGCGGGGCGCTCCTCCTCCTGCGCCTTAATCTGGTCCGCAAGCGTTACGCTTTCCGCCTGTAACCGCGTGAGAGCGTCAGCGGCATCATGCGTCAACTTGCCTTCGCGCGCACCATCGTCGGCCATGCGCGCCGCCTGAGCTGCTAGGTCGGATTGGCGCTGGATTATGCGTTCGTGCTCGCCAGTCAATTGCACAAGCCTGTTTGAAAGGTCGTTGGCGGCATCGCGCGCAGCCATCGCGACCGCGCGTGCGTCGGCGAGTTGCTGGACCGCGTCTTGCTGCTTATCCGTCAGCACGCGCTGCGCAACCGCTGCGTCTTCGACGGCACCATTGGCGGTATTTGCTTCAGCGCGGGCGATATCGGCCGCTGCTTTTGCCTCACGCCAGCGCACGAAGATTAAACGGGCCTCGGCCTGAAGAATGTCTTTGGTCAGCGTGCGATAGCGCTCAGCTTGCTTGGCCTGACGGCGCAATTGGCCGGCACGGGCATCCATGTCCGCAAGAATAGTTGCCAGCCGCGCCAGATTGGCCTCGGCGGCGCGCAGCTTTTGTTCGGCATCCTTCCGACGCACGTGCAGGCCCGAGATGCCCGCCGCTTCCTCCAGCATTTGGCGGCGTTCCTGCGGCTTGGCGGAGATTATTGCGCCAATGCGGCCTTGGCTCACCAGTGCGGGCGAATGTGCGCCGGTTGCAGCATCGGCAAAAATAAGTGCAACATCCTTCGCGCGGACATCGCGGCCATTTGATCGATAAGCGGAGCCTGCCCCGCGCTCGATCCGGCGGGTGACTTCCAACTCTTCATCGGCGTCGTTCTCGTCGCCTTCGTCGCTGCGCTCGGCCAATATGGTTACTTCAGCGAAATCGCGTGGCGGACGCAACGCGGTTCCGGCAAAGATCACATCTTCCATGCCCGCGCCACGCATCGACTTGGCGCTGCTTTCGCCCATCACCCAGCGAATGGCCTCAAGCAAGTTGGATTTGCCGCAACCATTGGGCCCGACAATGCCCGTGAGCCCGCTCTCAATCCTGAGTTCAGCGGGCTCAACAAAGCTTTTGAATCCGACGAGTTTCAGCTTCTTTATCCGCAACGGGTTGTCTCCATTGCGGTTGTGGCGCTGTTATGCCCCCCCCGAGCCATATTTAGCGTGCGCCGGCCTCGACCAGCTTGCCCTTAATCTGGTTCCAAGCACCACCGTCAAGCTTCGCGCCGTTCAACAGGAACGAAGGCGTACCCGATATGCCATCATCCTTGGTGCCACGCTCTGTCATTTTGATGAGATTATCAATCGCCGCTTTATCCGACAGGCATGATTTGGCTTGGTCTTCACTGATACCGCGTGACTTCACAAATTCGATCAGGCCCATCTTGGTGCCAAGCAAGGTTGCAATCTGCTCAGGCGCCATTTTCTGCATCGCCTGTTGATCTGCCTCCGTCACGGTGCTGAGTTTGCCGAGCCAAGTTGGCTGTTCAGCATATAGCTGCTCAACCAACGGAAAGAATGCCTCGGGGCCACTGCATTGCGCCAGAAGGAAACCCGGGACATCCTGAATACCGTGGACAAGGAAGGGCCGATATTCCATCGACACGGTGCCATCATTAACGATTTTGTGAATTTCTTGGGTCGATTGCAACGAAAACTGCGCGCAGCCCGGACAACTGATGGCGCCATATTCCAAAAGTTTTAATTTCGCGTTGGGGTTACCCATTTTATAGCCGCCAAATTCGGTTTTGGAGACAACATCAATCCAGGCCTTGCCAGCAGGCGGCGGGACCTTGGCAATTGGTTCACCCTTTGGCGGGCCAGCGGTGTCGCTGCTGCCGCAGGCAGCAAGTGCAAGTGCCGCAGCCATTGTGATGATGAAAGTCTTAATGCGCATAGAAAATCCTTCAGTCTGGGATGTCAGGTTATTTTATAAGAGCTGCAAGTTCGGCAGCGCTGTGCACATGATCTTGCAAAACATCGTTGAACAGGAATGACGGGGTGCCGCGCACGCCAAGCTTAGCTCCATTGTCGGTCATGTCCACGATTGCAGTGAACGCAGCCTTATCAGCCAGGCAGGCCTTTGCTTGTGCTGGCGTGATCCCCCTTTGCTGCATGATGGGGCCAAGGCCGATTTCATCAAAGGTGCCGATCATAAAGCCAGAATAATCTTGCGCTTTCAGTTTTGCTTGCGTGGCTGCGCTGATATTTTTGGTTTTGCCAAGCCAGACAGATTGCTTGGAAAACAGCTGCTTATGGTTGCCAAAAAATTTGGCCTTTCCGCCGCATCGCGCAAGCACAGCGGCCGTTAGGTCAATTGGGTTGAGCACCATGTTGCGGATTTCAAGGCTTGCCTTACCTGTTGCGACATATTGCGCCTTGAACGCTGGCGATTCATTGGCTTCAAAATTTGCACAATGGCTGCAGGTGTAGCTGAGATATTCCACCACTTTATTCGGCGCGGCGGGGTTGCCGAGGACATGGGCGCCGTTGGCGGTCACCGTGACGGTCGACAGCCATTTACTAGGTGCAGGCGCGGCGAGCAGCCCCGCCGAGATTGCTGTGACACTTATAAAAGCCGCAGCCAGATATTTTTTTAACGGCAACATAACTGTGAGCCTCAGTCTTGAAATACTATCTTGCGCATCTGGTATTACTCGCCGCCTTTGGCAAGGCTTTTTGCAAGGCTTTCCAGAACGGCAAAGAGCTCTGGGTCGCCAATTTCGCGCAAGGATTCGCCCAGTTCCATAGGCACAGGTTTCAGCATGGGGGGAGGTGATGGCTGCCGAGGCTTCGGTTTGGACACGGGGCCTTGTCGAACCTTGACGCGAGCGACTGCGCCATAGCCGAAAAAACGGTTTACCCGGTCCATGATTTCAGGAAGGACATGCTGGATCATGGTGGCGTGCGCACCTTCCACGGTCAGTTCAAGTGTACCGTCGGATTTCTTGCCCACCGGAAAACGGATGGCTTCTGGCGCGGATACAGCCGCATAGCGCGCGCCGACAATTTCATCCCAGCGGCTCACGACCGAGCTTTGCACAAAACCGAACCGGCGAAATGCCGCACGACCAATATCGGGCATGAGCGCGGATACGGCGCGTGCCTCTCCACCACGCGGGCGCTGAAATGTTTTGGGCGTCAGTGCCTTTTTGGTGCCTTTTGGCGGTGTTGCTGACTTGCCTTTATCCATTGCGTCATCCATGCCCTTTTTCATGCCAGACGTCCAACAATCCGAATATTATTCTGGGGATATCGCTCGGCAGTTGCTGGCACATTATGACGCGCATGCCCGCACGCTCCCATGGCGCACGCCGCCGGGTGCGGGTTTTGCCAACCCCTATCATGTCTGGCTGTCGGAAATCATGCTGCAGCAAACGACCGTTGCCGCGGTAGGTTCCTATTTCCAAAAGTTCACGCATATCTGGCCGAGCTTTGCGGCACTTGCTGCGGCAGCGGACGCCGATGTCATGGCGGCATGGGCAGGCCTTGGTTATTATGCCCGCGCACGCAATTTGCTTAAATGCGCGCGGGTGGTTGTGGCGGAGCATGGAGGTCGTTTGCCGGAAACCGAGGCGGAGCTGTTAAAGTTGCCGGGTGTGGGCCCATATACCGCCGCCGCTATTGCCGCGATAGCGTTCGGGCAAAGGGCAGTGGTCGTTGATGCCAATGTCGAACGCGTTGTGTCGCGGTTATTTGCAATTTCCGCCCCATTGCCCCAGTCGAAGCCGCTGATCCGTGCGGCGACCGATCGCATTACGCCGGATAGCCGCGCCGGAGACTTCGCGCAGGCCATGATGGACCTAGGCGCGGGCATGTGTTCGGTGCGCGCGCCATCTTGTCTCGTTTGCCCCGTTGCATTTGCCTGCGAGGGCATGCGTCTGGGCAATCCGGAAGTTTACCCTGAAAAAACGCCCAAGGCGGCAAAGCCCCAGCGGACCGGCAGCGTTTACTGGATTCAGCGGGGCGATCATGTTTGGCTCACCCGCCGAGCGGACAAGGGACTGCTCGCGGGCATGCGCGCACTGCCTGACGATCAATGGACGGCGGGTTTGGATGGCCATTCCACGCCTCCTGCGCCGGCGGCATGGCGGCGATTGCCGGTGCAGGTGTCGCATGTTTTTACCCATTTTTCGCTTCTTCTCGATATTGCCGTTACGGCATGGCCAGCAGGGGCCGCTGACCCGGGTGAGGGCGAATGGTGGCCGTTAAAATCGCTCGACAAGGCTGGCCTGCCAACCGTATTCAGAAAAGCAACAGAAGCGGCAATGAACGCAGGAGAGAGAATATGAGCGTGCAAGATAGTGGTCAGGCAATGATTGGCCGGCGCGGGTTTTTATCATGGGGTGGTCAGCTGGCAGCGGCGGGCGCTATCGGCGCATTCGCGCCTGCGCGCCTTTGGGCAGGTACGGCCGATCTATATCCCACTATCCGGACACAGCTTGAAAGCTATGTCTCTTCGGGAAAGCTCCCCGGCATTCTCGCCACCATCGGTCGCGCAGCCGGAATGCCGGATTTGGTCGCTGTAGGCACGCAAGGGCTGGGTGAGAAAACACCTGTTGATATTGATACCTTGTGGCGCGTTTACTCGATGACCAAGCCAATCACGGGCATGGCCGCGATGATTTTGGTTGGCGAAGGCAAGATGAAGCTAGACCAACCGATTGCCGATTTCTTGCCAGAATTTGCCAATATGACGGTTCTTACAGACCCTGAAAAAAACCTGGATGCAGTCCCCGCGAAGACCCAGATTACCGTGCGCCACCTGTTGACGCACACAGCGGGACTTGGATATTCGATCGTCACCAAGGGGCCATTGCTGCAGGCCTATCTCGATAATGGCATTACCCCCGGAATCATAAGTCGCTTCCCCATTCCTGGTCAGCCAGCGAGTAAACCGACACCCGACATTAAAACATTCTCTGAACGTTTGGCTAAGCTTCCCCTGATCGCTGAGCCGGGCACAAAGTGGAGCTATTCGATCTCGCTCGATCTGCTTGGCCGCGTAATTGAGGTCGCTAGCGGAATGGATTTTGAGGCGTTCTTGAAGACCCGCATCTTTGAACCGCTGAAAATGAACAGCAGTTATTTTCAGGTTCCAGCGTCGGAAACCAAACGCTTTGTGTCGAACTATGCGCCTGTAAATGGTATGCTTTTCCCAATCGATCCTGCAGCCACGAGCATTTACCTCGACAAGCCAGCTTTCGCCTTTGGCGGCGCTGGCCTTGTGACTTCGGCGCGCGATTATGATCGTTTCCTGAATATGCTTGCCAATTATGGCGAGCTGGACGGTGTGCGCATCATGTCGACCGAGACCGCAAAGCTGGCCATGTCCGACTTGTTGCCGCCTGCTGTCTCGACCGCCGGCACTTTTGCCGATGGCGCTGGCTTTGGTGCTGGCGGAAGGGTGGGCAAGGGCGCTAATGATGGCGTTTATGGCTGGGGCGGCGCTGCGGGGACGGTCGCCTTTGTTGATCCAAAACGCAAAGTGCGCGCGGTCTTGATGGCGCAATATATGCCAAGCAACGTCTACCCGTTTAGCGAAAACTTTGCCAAATGGGTCCTTCAAGACCTAGGTCGGCCAGCCTGATCCGATGATGGCTCCTGGTTTTACGGGCTCGCCGCTCGATCGCGCCGATCGTGTCCGCAACGATGCAGAAGCGTATGGCGCGCTGCTGGGCGACTTGCGCGCGCGGGTGCTGGGACTTGATGGGCTTGATCCAAGGGTAAGCGATGCAGGTGGCCTGCACTGGCATTCTTTTGCCGAGCTTGAGGGTTCGGAAGAACTGATCCTGCTTGGCCTTGCCGACGGCAAACCGCATTTCGTGGCCGTTGCGGATGCTACGGGCGATGCGTTTCGTTCACCGGCCATTTGGCGCGCATTATCAATGCTGCCAGCCGAAGACGCTGCGATCTACGGCACGGCGCGCAGCCTTATCGAATGGCATAATGGCCATCGTTTCTGCGGAGGCTGCGGCGCGGCGACAATATTGTTCCGCGCCGGCTGGGGCCGGAAATGCGTCAATTGCCAAAAGGAACATTTTCCGCGCACTGACCCTGTCGTCATCATGCTGGCTGAATTTGAAGGCAAAGCATTGGTCGGGCGGCAGTCGCGGTTTCCGCCGGGCAATTATTCGGCGCTCGCTGGCTTTCTGGAGCCCGGTGAATGCATTGAAGAGGCGGTCCGCCGCGAAATACATGAGGAAGCGGGCGTCACTTGCGGTGCAGTCCGCTACATCACTAGCCAGCCATGGCCCTTTGGCGGATCGCAATTGATGATTGCTTGCACGGCAGATGCGCTTGGGGATGAACTCACGCTCGACACGGACGAGATTGAAGACGCGATGTGGGTGACCAAGGATGAAGCCATCGCTGCTTTGGCAGGCGAGACCGACCGTCGTTTTAACGCGCCGCCGCCTTTCGCCATTGCGCACAGCCTGTTGCGGCATTGGGTAAATCAGTAATGGCCGCCGCCGTTCCGTTGCGCATCGACATCGTCTCGGACGTGGTATGCCCATGGTGCATCATTGGCCTGAAGCAAGTTGAGCAGGCTCTCACGCTTGTTGGCCAAGACATTGCCGCCGAAACCTACTGGCACCCGTTTCAACTGAACCCCCACATGCCGCCAGAAGGCGAAGATACCGCAGAGCATATCGCGCGCAAATATGGCAGCACGCCCGAACAAAGCCGCGCCAACCGGACCAGACTGTCCGACATAGGCAACAGCGTCGGTTTTGCGTTCAACTATGGTGACGGCATGCGCATTTACAATACGTTCAACGCGCACAAATTGCTGACCATCTTTGGCAGCGAACGCGGATGGCGCGCACAAACTGCGCTGAAAATGGCTTTGTTCACAGCCTATTTTCAGGACCGCCGCGACGTGAGCGATACCGAAACGTTGTGCGCTATTGCCGAGGCGCAAGGCATGGACCGCGCCGTGGCTTTGGCATGGATCAATGATGCGGCACTTACCGAAACCGTGCGGGCGGAAATGGCGCATTGGACTGACCAGAATATCACGGCCGTTCCCGCAATCATTTTCGATCAGAAATATATGGTGCCCGGCGCGCAAAGTGCCGAGACATTTGCCGATGTGATTAACAAGGTACTGACCAAGCGCGCAGCGGCTTAGGGTTTTGACCCTAGACCAGTCCCATTTTCATTAACTCATTCAGCATCTTTGGCGACATCTCGTCGCGGCCATCGGTTTCGATGGAGTCAAGGTCGGGCGGCGCATTGGCTTCTTCAAGATAGCGCCAACCTTGATGCGCGCGCTTTGGCGTTGAGCGGACGGCAATGAGGCGCGGTTCAATGCGGATCCAATGCCGACCAGCACCGTTTTCCATAAATCCAATAATCGGGCTTCTGCCGATAATCGTGTGCGTGTGAACCCAATATAATGATCCGCCCGCCATTTCGTCGACGCGTTTGGGCAAATAGCGGGTGGTTATGCGCACCTCGCCATCTTGGGCATAAGCCGCAAGGCGTTCACGCAAATGCTTTGGGCTTTCTGCGCCAAAGGCTATTTTGGTCATGTTCAGTGGCATAGGTTGTATCTGGGAACCGCGTATTTAACCGACAAGGCCGCTGAATACCGCAAGGCTAAGAAAAATGAGGAAGCCCATTGAATCCGTGATCATCGTCACGAAAACAGAACTGGCAACGGCGGGGTCTTGGTCGAATCTATCGAGCATTACCGGAATGAAAACCCCGGCAAATCCTGCGAGCAGGATGTTACACTGCATGGCCGCCGCAATGACGAAGCCCAGATGAAAATTCTGAAACCACAACGTCACGCCAATCCCTGCAATCGCAGCTATTGTTGCGCCGTTCATGAACGCAATGGCCATTTCGCGCTTGATCGCGCGGCGCGTATTCGAATCGGTAAGCTGGTTCGTCGCAATCGCACGGACTGTAACGGCCAAAGTCTGCGTTCCGGCATTGCCGCCAACGCCCGCAACGATGGGCATCAGCACGGCGAGTGCGACCATGTGTTCGATGGCGGCACCGAAGAAGCTAATCACGCTCGATGCAACCAAGGCGGTCCCCAGATTCGCGATCAACCACCGCACGCGCGCTTTGTAGCTGTCGGCTATCGGCTCGTTGATATCGCCATCGCCAGCGCCGGACAGACGGAGAATATCTTCGTCCGCTTCTTCCTGAATGATGTGGACGATATCATCGGCGGTGATAACACCGACCAACCGGCCAGAAGCATCGACAACTGCTGCTGAAATCAGGGCATATTTCTGGAAGCGCAAGGCGACTTCTTCCTGATCCATATCGACAGGGATCAGGGTTTGCTCGTGCATCATGATGTCACTGACCGGAACTGTGCGCTCACTGCGCATGATCCAACTTAGCTTGCATGTGCCAACGGGCTTATGCTGCGGGTCGACGACAAAGACTTCCCAGAATTCGGTGGTCAGATCCTGATGATCACGCAGATAATCAATGAGCTGACCAACGGTCATATGCTCGGGCACCGCGACCAATTCGCGCTGCATGATTCGGCCAGCCGATTCGTCGGGATATGAAAGCGCGTCTTCAATGACGGCGCGGTCTTCTGGGTCCAGTTCGGCAAGCACCGCTTGCTGGTCCTCAGCCTCCATATCCTCGATAATCGCAACTGCATCATCGGAATCTAGTTGCCCTGCCAGCCCTGCAACCTGTGCGGCAGGCAGGGCATCAATAATGTCCTCACGGACATAATCATTGACCTCGGCCAGCACTTCGGCGCTCATCAAGTCGCCAAGGCTTATGGCGAGTTCGCCGCGCCTTTCGGATGGCGTTAGTTCGAGAAGGTCGGCAATGTCGGCTTCGTGGAGCGGCTCCACCAACCGGCGTACTTCGTTTAGGTTTCCGTCTTCAACAGCATCCAGAACGCGGTCGACATAGTCGCGGGTGAGGCGGTTGTCCTCATCCAGAGTTTCAACAATTTCGGTGTCGATAAAGTCCGGGCTGGCGATGTCGCTGGTCATATGCGGGCCTCCCGTTTTTCAATTTGGAACCAAGATGTAAATAATTGCCCCTCCTACGCAGGCAGCGTCAAAATGCAATGATTTTGGCTTTGCACCGATGCGATGCATCCACTAGGGCAACCGTCATCTATTTCCCATGCCTGAAGGAACATCAAAATGGCCGATGAAACACTTACCCTTTCACTCGACAGCGGCGACGTTGTCATCAAGCTGCGTCCTGATTTGGCACCAAACCATGTTGCCCGCATCACGGAGCTTGTTGGTGAAGGCTTTTACGACGGCGTGAAGTTTCACCGCGTCATCCCCGGCTTCATGGCGCAGGGCGGTTGCCCCAATGGCACTGGCATGGGCGGATCATCCAAGCCCAATCTGAAGCAGGAATTTAATGCTGAGCCACATGTGCGCGGCGTATGTTCCATGGCGCGGACGAATGATCCGAACACCGCCAACAGCCAGTTTTTCATTTGCTTTGACGATGCCAGCTTTTTGGACCGCCAGTACACAGTATGGGGCCAAGTGATCAGCGGCATGGAGCATGTTGATGCTTTGCCAAAGGGTGAGCCGCCTGCGAACCCAGGCGTTATCCGCAAGGCAACTGTGGCCTAAAATAGAGACGCGCGGGACGCCAGCTGGCATCCCGCGCGTCTTACGCGTTTATGATGCTGTTATTGCGAAGGCTCTGGCGGACGCATTGCTGCCATGGCGGTTTTTAATTCTTCCAAAGAAATCTTGTCGTCTTTGTCTGCGTCGATAACTGTGAAATACTGAACCAATGGCCCTTGTGCTTCGTCCTTTACGATGAAGCCGTCCTTATTGGCGTCCATGAATGCCACAATCTGTTCTGGTTGTGGCGTGCCGCCGCTTGGCGGGGGCGGGGGTGCATCTTGCGCCATTACGGGGGGTGAAAGCAGGAGTGCCGACAAAACGGCAAATGACTTCAGCATGAATGATCCTTTAAACAATAGAATGTCGTTGATGGTCAGCGCAAGCTGAACACACCCTTTACTACCGTAAAACAATGGCCTGACAACCAAACTCTGTCGCCCTGTAATTGGCAGCCCAAATATCCACCGCGCGCCGAAGCCTGATACGCGGTGAAATGGTCGCGGCCGAGCACTGACGCCCAATAAGGCGCAATGACGGCATGCGCGCTGCCTGTGACGCTATCTTCATCAACACCTGCACCCGGGACGAAGACTCTGCTTACGATGTCGGTATCTTCCCCGCGCGCCGTGGCGGTAAAGCTATCATCGCCCAGCGTTGCGAGCGCCTTCATATCGGGTTTGAGTGCCAATATTTCCGCTGCCGTAGCATATACGAACATATTGTAGCTGTCGGGGTTGCTGCGCATCGACAATGGCTTGCCGCCCATCGCTGCCATTATTTCGGGATTGTTTACCTGCTCGGTCGGAATGGCGGGTAGCGCAACGGCATATCCATCGCCTTCGCGTCGCACCTCTAATATGCCTGCCTTGCGCGTGCGCAGGGTCACGCGGTCAAGGGCAGGATTTTGGCTTAGGATGATATGCCCGCTTGCCAATGTTGCGTGGCCGCACAGGCGAATTTCTACCTCAGGCGTAAACCAGCGTAGTTCATAATCCGCTGCGCCAGTTTGATCCGGCACATAAAATGCGGTCTCGGCGAAGTTATTTTCTTCGGCAATCGCCTGAAGCACATCGTCATCAAGCCACTGGGCAAGCGGCATGACTGCGGCCTGATTGCCGGTGAACGGGCGGTCTGCAAACGCATCGACGTGAAAATAAGGCAGGTCAGCCATGCGTATGGTCATGATGCTCGATGGTTTCCGAAGGCAAATATCCCATTTCGTCTTTATGCCCATCAGGATCGGGGTGAATGAGCACCTCCACGCCGGGGAACTCGTCCATCAATGCTTGTTCAACTTCATCCATGATTTGGTGCGCAGCTTCTACGGTCATGTTCGGGTCCACCCACACATGGAACTGGCAGAAATCATGCACGCCGCTTGAACGGGTGCGCATGTCGTGAATACCACGCAATTCGGCATGGCGAAGCGCGACCTCAATAAACCTTTGCCGTTTTTCCTGCGGCCATTCGCGGTCGAGCAATTGGTCAAGTGCTAGGCCTGCCGCTCGGTAAGCGCCCCACAGCAACCAAGCGGCAATCGCTAAACCAAATAGCGGGTCGGCCCCGCGTACATTCAGCATAGTGTCGAGCAGAATCGCGATGATCACCGCAATGTTGAGCAATAGGTCGCTTTGATAATGCACATGGTCCGCCTGAATGGCGACAGAGCCGGTTTTAAGGACCACATAGCGTTGATAGGCAAGTAAGCCCAAGGTCGTGATAATCGCGATGATGGAGACGCCGATGCCATATTCAGGATGGTCAGTTGGTGCTTGATCACCAAACCGCACAATAGCGCGCCATGCAATGAGAATGGCCGATACCGTTACCAATATGACCTGAAGCAATGCAGACAAGGCCTCCGCCTTGCCATGGCCGAAGCGGTGGTCGTCATCGGCTGGCATCGCTGCGTAGCGAACGCTAAACAACGTAAGCAATGACGCCAGCACATCAAAAGCTGTATCTGCCAGGGACCCCAATAAGGCAACCGAGCCTGTTTCGGCCACTGCAAAGATTTTAAGTGCCAGCAGGAACAGGGCCATACTGACGCTGGCAATCGCTGCCTTTTTGGTCAGGTTACCATGTGCATGGTGATGATGGTTATGGGCAAGGCTCATGGTGTATCCGTCATGGGAAAAGCATTCCGGTTGTCCAACCTTCGCCGGCGCGCTCATATAACCAGCGTTCGTGCAAGCGAAACTCCCGGTCTTGCCAGAATTCGATCCGTTCTGGGCGCACCATCCAGCCAGACCAATGGGGTGGTCGGGGTACGTCCTGACCATCAAAGCGGGCCTCCACTTCGGCGAAACGCGATTCAAAGGTTGCGCGATCTGCAAGCGGGCGCGACTGGTCAGATGCCCAGGCGCCCAGCTGCGAATTGCGGGAACGCGTTGCAAAATAGGCGTCGGCTGTCGCGTCGTCGACTGGATTGGCCGCACCTTCAATGCGAATTTGCCGGCGCAGCGATTTCCAGTGAAACAGCAAGGCAACATGCCCATTGTCGGACAATTGCATCGCTTTGTGGCTTTCGAAATTGGTGTAAAAAACGAACCCGCCATGCGTGCCGAGGTCGCGGCCATGCCCCTTCAACAACACCATGCGCACCGAGGGCTGGCCATCGGCGCCCGTGGTCGCCAATGCCATCGCGTTGGGGTCATTTAGTTCGGTGGTTCGCGCTTCGGCAAACCATGCGTCGAACAGGCTAAAAGGATCGGGTCTTTCCATTGCTGACCGATAGGCTAGACTGATGCCGGTTAAAAGAGGCTAGACGATAAAATGAACTGGAAAATGATATTCGGGCTCGCCAACGCATGGGCTTTGCTTGGTTGGTTGGCCTTGGCGTTCGCGCCAAAGCGCGAG
>Ga0214919_10006678_pt1 | contig 15767 bp, 17 predicted proteins | sample LL1503_MetaG_FD_177994 | JGI IMG/M metagenome (GOLD analysis project Ga0214919, IMG submission 177994) | Freshwater microbial communities from Lake Lanier, Atlanta, Georgia, United States - LL-1503 | ecosystem: Environmental > Aquatic > Freshwater > Lake | place: USA: Georgia | collected... | reverse complement strand
ACATCAATCACCTGCACTCCTTCATTGATAAATTGGCTCACTTTTTGCAGGATTCCATTTTCATGTTCTACCCGGCTATGGGCATAAAATGAATCGGGGGTAGCATTCAGAATGCCCATGACTTGAGGGGAGGAAAGATCCCATTTCAAATGATGTGCGGCATTTATGAACATAGTTTTATTATAAAGTGGTTATTGATTATCTTGCAAGGGTTCAAAGATATTAACTAACCGACTAATTAGGTCATTTTTCATGAGTCAAACTTCTACACAATTTGATCAAGCGATAGCTTCTTGTAGTGATATTTTTATCAAAAAAACCAAGGATTACGGTACCGCATGGCGTGTATTAAGGATTATTTCGGTAGTCGATCAAATATTCATCAAGGCACTTCGTATTAGAACAATACAGGATATTGGTACTCAAAAAGTGGGTGATGATATTGCTTCTGAATTCAAAGGCATTATTAATTACTCTGTTATTGGTTTAATTCAATTAAAATTAGGTGACCCTAAAGTAGAAGAATTACCTGTAGATCAAGTTCAAAGTATGTATGATGAATATGTACATTTCGCAAAATCTACGATGTTAGATAAGAATCATGATTACGGTGAAGCATGGAGAGATATGAGTCAAGAAAGTTATGCTGATTTAATATTAATGAAGTTGATGCGCATAAGACAAATATTAACCAATGATGGCAAAACTATTATTAGTGAAGGCATTGATGCGAACTTTGTTGATATTTTAAACTATTCGGTGTTTGCACTCATTCAAATTGAAGAGGGGAAACATTAATACTCGAGAACATTCATTCACATTTACCATTTTAAAAATAACCATGCAAAACTTCTTAAAAATTTTACGCTGGTCTGTAGGTATTTTATTTATTTTTTCAGGTTTAATAAAAGCCAACGATCCACTGGGGTTGAGTTATAAAATGCAGGAATTTTTTGATGTATGGGGAATGGGCTTTTTCTCAGATTACACTTTAGCCTTGTCTTTGTTCATGAATATCCTTGAAATAGTTACAGGTATTGCCTTAATAATTAAATACCCTTATCAACAAACACTTTGGTTATTATTGGCACTAATTGTTTTCTTTACTTTCTTAACAGGTTATGCCTTATTCTCTGGAAAAATTAAAACCTGTGGTTGCTTTGGAGATTGTATTCCTCTTACCCCTCAAACTTCTTTTATAAAGGATATTGTGCTTTTATTATCCATTATCATTTTATTATTGAACAAGAAGAAAGTAAAAACAAATACGCATCCTGCATTAGGTATATTTATTTTATTAATTTCTACTTTTGCAGTAGGGTATGGTCAAAAACAGGTGTTAGATCATTTACCGATCATTGATTGTTTACCTTATAAACAAGGAAACGATATTGTTGAAAAAATGAAAATGCCACAAGGTGCCATTCCAGATAGTGTCGCTATTATGATGGAATTTGAAAAAGAAGGAAAGAAATATATTTTTGATGCTAGTAATTTCCCTGAAAATTTTGATTCTACCTATGTCTATAAAGACAGAAAAGAAGTAGTGATTACAAAAGGAAATGGATTAAAACCTGCTATAGAAGATTTTACTTTATCTACTTTAGACGGAGTGGATACGACACAACAGCTGTTTTCAAACCCGCTGCCTTATGTTTTAATCTTCGCCGGTAAAATAGATTCTTCCGTTCCTTGGGAAACCTTACTTGCTAAAGTTAAAAGTAAACATACCCTTGTATATGTTGTAACTGCTGATAAATCAGGCGCTTCTGAGATTTTAAAAAATCAAAACATCCTTATTGCAGACATTACATTAATTAAAACAGCAGCCAGAGTTTGGCCAACAGTGATGGTCATGAATGGATCCAACATTATGCAAAAAATTAGTTATTTAGATTACAAGTAAACTAAACTAACTTTGATATAAATACAGTTTTATGTCAAAGATTAAAACGATCATTTTAAAGAAAGGGCCACACTTTAATGTGGTTTCTCCTGATACTAAAGTCATTGAAGCTTTAACTATAATGAAAGCTGAAAACCTAAGTTATGTGGTGATAAAGGAAAACGAAGAGTTTTTAGGAATTATGTCGGAGCGCGACTATACACATAAAATTAAATTGGAAGGCAGAAAATCAGATGCTACTACTGTGAAAGATATTATGTCTAATAATTTACCTGTGGTGAGTTACGATGAGGATTTAAAACGTTGCATGGTATTAATGAATGTTTACAAAACACGTTACTTGCCTGTATTTGATGAAATGGAATTCAAGGGAGTCCTTACCATGAATGACTTGATGAGAGAGGTGATGAATGACGCAGAAACAGTTTAATTATTTTATGATTACTTCGGTAATCACATTTTCACCCATCTTTTCATTTACTCTTTGAATGATTTGTGTTTTTTGAAAACCTAATTCGTTTTTTAAAGGACCTATACTTGTTTCAATAAAAAGTTTCTGATTAAATATGTAAATTTTATCAGTATATTTTGCTACAGTTACACCCATGATTTCTGACCAAACTTCTTCAATTTGTGCAGCTCTAATGCCATTCTTTAATTTACTATTTTGAACGAAGTCCTTTAATGCATCGCCCAATTTAAATAATCCCATAGCAGCAATTTACACTTTTTATAATTCAATTAATTGATAAGAGGTTATATGTTTTCCCAGTAATGACGTTAATCTGTCCTTATGTGTATCTGTTATAAAAACTTGACCATCTGTGGATTGACTGACCCAATCTAATAATTGAATCATCCTTTTTTCATCTAGCTTTTCAAAAATATCATCCATTAATAAAATAGGAGCATAGCCTTTATATTTTTTAATGAGTATCCATTCGGCTAAACGAATCGCAAACAATAAGCTTTTTCTTTGCCCTTGGGAAGCTTCTTGTTTAAAAGACTGTTGCTGTATTGTAATCAACAAATCATCTTTATGAATACCAAATTGTGTTCTTTGTAAAATTTTATCTTTGGGTAAAGACTGATGTAATAAATTTTCAAAACTTTCCTGATGTAATGCAGATTGATATTGAATATCTATTTGATCCAATTGGCCTGCAATATGTTCGTATAAATTTAAAATGAGGGGCAACCATTCTTTCAATAATTCCTTTCGATATTGATGAATGGGATTTCCATTTTGAATAAGTTGTTCATTCAGCGTTTCCAATAACAAAGTGTCAAGCTGACCAGTTTCAGCAGCCATCTTTAATAAACTATTTCTTTGTAATAAAACTTTATTGTACTGAATAAGCGTCTTCAAATAGTCAGGGTAAATTTGAGACAATAAACTGTCCATTAATTTGCGTCTTTCTTCACTACTTCCTGTTATTATTTGAACATCATCGGGAGCAATCATGACACAAGGTATTTTACCAATATGCTGTGAATATTTTGGAATCAATTCTTCATCAAAATAAAATTCCTTTTTTAAAGTTTCTCTAAGAATACATTTAATATTGACTTCATTTTGGTTTATGATGAATTTCCCTTCTATTTTCATACCCTGATAGGCATGATGTACATTTTGAGCATCGGGGCGATTAAAATAGCTTTTCGTGAAAGACAAATAATACAAGGCATCTAAAATATTGGTTTTCCCCATTCCATTGGCACCTACAATTCCAACAATTCGATGAGTGAAATCAAATTGGGTTTGTACGTAATTTCTAAATTGAACCAATGAAAGTTGCTTTATCTCCAGCATGACTGCAAAATACAAAGGGAATCATTAAGCCCCTTTAAATTTGACAAAAAGCTGTAATTTTATTAAAATTTTATGGAATGACCTTAATTAGTGAACAACAACTACCCAGTATCGTAAAGCGATTAGCGCATCAAATTTTGGAAACCTATCCTGGTTTGAAAAATGCTGTGATTGTAGGATTGCAGCCAAGAGGGGTTTACTTAAGTGATCGTATTGTAGCTGCTCTGCAAAAGGAAATTCCTGCCGAACAGGTTATTTATGGAAAACTGGATATTACATTTTATCGTGATGATATCCGTCGTGAACTACATTTAGCCACACAAACCGATTTACCCTTTAGTATTGAAGGGAAAACGGTCATTTTAATAGATGATGTGTTATTTACCGGAAGAACCATTAGAGCTGCTTTGGACGCCTTATTATCCTTTGGGAGACCTTCGAAAGTTAGTTTATGTGTCCTTGTAGATCGTAAACCTAGCCGTGAATTACCCATTCAGCCGGACTTTACAGGTAAGGAAATGGTGGATGAAACCCCCTACAAAGTAAAAGTAAGATGGCAGGAAAACGATGGGGTAGACGATGTTATTTTACAAGTAGAAGCATAGTATCTATTGGTCATTTCAAAAAAATATATTAATTTCGTTTTTTAATGGCACTAACTACCAAACATCTTCTTGGTATCAAGGACCTCACAACCGAGGATATCCAACTTATTTTATCTACCGCAACTCAGTTCAAAGAAGTCTTACAAAGACCCGTTAAAAAGGTTCCTACCTTAAGAGACGTTACCATTGTAAACTTATTTTACGAAAATTCTACCCGAACTCGTATTTCATTTGAATTAGCAGAGAAAAGGCTTTCAGCGGACGTGGTTAATTTTACAGTTTCTAATTCATCTGCCGCCAAAGGGGAAACCTTATTGGATACGGTTAACAATATTTTAAGTATGAAAGTGGATATGGTGGTCATGAGGCATAGTGCTTCAGGGGCTCCCCATTATCTTGCAAAACATATTGATGCTGCAATTATCAATGCAGGAGACGGTATCAATGAACATCCCACACAAGCTTTATTAGATGCTTTTTCGATGAAAGAAAAGCTGGGAAAATTGGAAGGTTTAAAAGTGGCAATCATAGGCGATATCATGCACAGTCGAGTTGCTTTAAGTAATATTTATCTGCTTAAAAAAATGGGAGCTGAAGTGATGGTTTCTGGCCCACCAACCTTAATACCAACTTATTTGAAGGAAGCGATGGATATACAAGTTGAATACAACATTGACAAAGCACTAGCTTGGTGTGATGTTGCCAATGTGCTTAGAATTCAATTAGAGCGTCAAAATCAGCCTTTATTCTCCTCCCTAAGAGAATATAATCTAGCTTATGGCATTACGAAAAATCGCTTACAGAAGCTTTCTAAGGAAATAGTTATTATGCACCCAGGCCCCATCAATAGAGGGGTAGAATTAGATAGTGATGTAGCAGATAGCCCACATTCTATTATTTTAGACCAGGTTGAAAATGGAGTGGCGGTTAGAATGGCTTGTTTATACCTATTAACGGGAAGAACACAACCTACCACGTAGTTTTCACTAATATTTTATTACTTTTATTGCATGCAAAGAATTTGCCTCTTTCCAGGAACATTTGATCCAGTTACTTTGGGTCATATTGATATCATCGATAGGTCATTACCTATTTTTGATAAAGTAGTAGTAGGTATTGGTATTAATGCAGCTAAAAATCCAATGTTTTCGGCGGATCAACGTAAACTTTGGTTTGAAGAAATTTATAAAAATGAACCCAAAGTAGAAGTTGCTATTTATGATGGTTTAACAGTAAAGTTTTGTCAATCTATCAATGCTCATTTTATTTTAAGAGGTATTCGTTACGTGAGTGATTTTGAATATGAGAAAACAATTGCAGATGCGAACAGAACCATGGATCGACATATTGAAACGCTATTTTTAACAGGTGAACCTAAGTTTACATCAGTCGCTTCCACCATTGTAAGAGATATTTTAAGAAATGGGGGAGATGCATCACCCTTTTTACCCGAAGTGGTTATTAAATCTTTAGCGCACAACAAATAGTTGAAACTATTATTTTCTTATCTAGTAAACATGTATTTCCTTATATAGTGAATTTGATTTTATCATCATCAAACGATAGTTTCATCATCAAAAGTGGGTTGAACTATCAACTTTTTAGATAAGCTGCTATTACTAGTTTTATATTTTCATAGGTATGTTGCATGGGTATTTCTAATACATTTATCGGGAACCATTCCATTTTTTCAATGTCTTCTTCGGTTTGAGGGACCCCATTTTGTAAATCTTGTATACTCATTTTATACCAATGTGTTTCCTTAGTCACTTGAGTATTTAAATATTTGTCAAAATATTCATGATAAGTGATCGTGATCAATTCGTTTAGTTGAATATCATTTATTCCTGTTTCTTCTTCTACTTCTCTTAAAGCACATTGTGGTATGGTTTCCCCTGGATCTAATTTCCCTTTGGGTAAATCCCAAAACCCTCGTCGAAAAATCCATAAAATCTCTTGTTTAGGATTCATGACAATTCCACCGGCTGCAATTATAGTTGTTGACATAAAATGTGTAAAGTATTTAGTAACTCTTGAGCCGTTTTAGGGAAATTGACTTTAATTTCGCTTCAATAATTCATTACATTATTCAAATTATATGACGAATCAAAAAGCCGTTGCCGAAAAACTCCTTCAAGTAGGTGCTGTAAAATTAAGCCCAAATAATCCATTTACATGGGCTAGTGGATGGAAAAGTCCTATTTATTGTGACAATCGCAAGGTTTTATCGTTTCCTTATGTTCGTGATTTTATCAAAAGTGAAATGTGTAATCTGATATTTGAAAAATTTGAAGGGGCCGATATGTTAGCTGGGGTAGCTACTGCAGGTATTCCTTGGGGTGCCATGGCAGCTGACCAATTAAAGCTTCCTTATATTTATGTTCGTCCAAAACCTAAAGAACATGGTTTAGGTAATCAAATTGAAGGAGCTTACCAAACAAGTAATAAAATATTAGTTATTGAAGATTTAATTTCCACTGGGAAAAGCAGTTTGCAAGTGGTAGATGTTTTAAGAAATGCTGGATTAGATGTGGTAGGTATGGTTTCCATATTTAACTATGGTTTTAATATCGCCGAAGAAGCATTTAAAAACGCAGGCGTTCCCTATTTATCTTTGACGAATTACCAAAGCTTGATAGAATTAGCAGTGGAAAAAGGAGAGGTAGATGCTTCTACACAGGATTTATTAATGCAATGGAGAAATAGTCCATCTACTTGGATGCAATAGTATTGGCTTTCGTATTAGCTTTAAAATAGAAAAGTTTATAGCTTATCTGAGTGCTTCCGCTAAATTTAATTTTTGAGTTGTCTCAAACTCAATTGGAATTGTTCTAGTAAACATTCCTTTAGATAAGGTTGAAATCCCTTTGACATTAATTTTCATAGGTCTGTTGAAAATGATATCAACACTATTTTTTAAGAGAGCTGTTAATTCCACTTGCATCGTAGCTGGTAATTTAAAAGTGGCTTCTGCTGGTATTGAAAAAGTAGTATCTAATTTGTAATGTGTAAAAAGCTGATCATTTATAAAAATATCTGCTTCTAACTTTTGCAAGCTTAACGAAAAGTTATTTGGGTTCTCATATACAAAATCGGCCTTGAAAATATTTTTACCCCAACTTGCTTTTTCAATTTTAATAGATTGAACTCCCTTAAATACGAAGGGTTTAGGTTGACTACATGACATGGTCAATATAACTAAACTTAATAACAATAATTTATAAAGTCGCATTTTCTAGTTTTGGATAAAATTATTGGATATTTGCGTAAGGCACTCATTTATTTTAATAAGATTTTCTTAAAATGATTCAAAGCGATTTTCAATATTTTGGCACCATTAGTTTTATACAACATTTGTATACTACTCAAGAAGTGTATTTGAATCCCCATCTACCTTTTACTAAAATGAGTTTTAAAAATAGATGTATAATAGCTAGTTCTCAAGGACCCCTCACATTAAGTATTCCACTCATTGGCGGACGTGATCAAAAAATACCTATCCAAGACATTCGTATAGCGTATGATACACCTTGGAGAGAACAGCATTTAAGAGCTATCATTGTTAACTATAAAAGAGCGCCATTTTTTGAATATTACGAACAAAGTCTCGTTGATTTATTTCAACAAAAACCTGATACATTAATTGAATTTTTGATGGCATGTCACATATGGGTGCATCAACATATAAAAGCTCCTTGGATAATTGCTTCTGAAATGGAGGAAAGTTTACCTATTTATGATGTATCATGTAATAATGATGAAACCGATCATTCAAACAAGGGAGTTTATGTTCACTATACATCACCTTACACCCCTAAAAATTATACAACCTATCAAGAACTAGCGCCTTATCAACAGGTATTCAGTGACAAAACTGGGTTTTTAAATAATCTATGTATTTTGGATAAACTGTTTTGTGAGGGAGGCCCTTATATTAGTAAACAATGGGCGCAGTAGCTTCGGTAGGGTGTTGTTTCAAAAATTCTTTAGTCCACTTTTCAAACTGCTTCATCTCAGCAAACTCTTTACTATTTAGTAAAGTATCAATTGCTTCTTGTTGATCTAAGGCTTTAGACAATTTATTATTTAAAATATCTCTCTTAAGTTGATAATTGGAGATAATAGCACGCATTAATAATTTTTCAGCTACTGTGTAATTAAGATCTTCTTCGGATTCATCAAAACCTGCAAAATAACTATCGCCTTGTCTAGATTGAATCCATTTCATTGTTTGTTTTACTAAAATGGAATATGATTCATTTTCAATATCATGATGTTTTTGGGGGCTCATTGTAGAAGCCAAAATTTGGTTATTGGAGGCTTTTGAAGATATATTTTTAATAGCTTTTTGTGAAGCATTTTTCATCGCCAACAAATGATTGCCAGACGTCTTTTTAGAAGAAACTGCTAAAAAATTAGGATTTACTTTATTAGAAGTAGCTTTTGAAATAATACTGGAATTGTGATTGTCATTAAAACTATTTTTGAAACTATTTTTGATAGATAAATTCCAACTAGAAATACCAAGCATGATTCCAAATAAAGATAATAGGGTGATAGTAATTAACTTGCTTTTCAAGGAGACATTAGCAGCGTTACTCAACTGTTTCATCCTGATCAATAATTCATTTTGAGTACCCAAAGCACCCATTGTGGTAGGAATACTTTCGGAATGTGACAGTAAGGCTAATTTATATAAAGCGTTCATATAATCCAATTTGTGAACATTGCGATGCACGACAAATTGGTCACATGCTATTTCACGTTGTAAGTTGGTTTCCTTTTTAAATAAATAAATGATAGGATTAAAAAACAAAATAGTTTGAACAATAGTCAATATGATATGCAGGATGTAATCATGGCGTAAAATATGAGCTAATTCATGCATTAATATGGTTTCCACCTCCTGCAAGGTCAAGTGATTGCAAATTGAAAATGGTAATAAAATTACGGGTGTCCACCATCCAAAAGTAATAGGAGAGCTAACATCCTTTGATAAACCAATCGCAATTGATTTTGAATGATCAATGAATTGATTATAATAATGGGATTGACTATAATCCGCATTTTGTTTCATTTTTTGAACAGCATAAATTTGATACCCTGTTTTTATGATCATGAAAAACAATACCGAAAAGTATAACACACCTATAATAGGTAATAAATTAAATAACCCGGCATCATGTATGATGATATATTTTTGAGACATCCATTCCGCTAAAGAAATAGAACCAAAAATATGGGGAAACACTAACATCACTAAAAATTGAACTAACCCCAAAATTTGCATCCAAGATCCAATTCTAAATAACATTTTAGCATGCTGTGGGTAGCAATATTTGATACACTCATATACCATCAACATCAAGGATAAAAATCCTATATTATTGATCATATTAAATGGTATGTGAGATAAAAACTGCATCTAATTTTAAGTTTTATAAACTTGGGATTATGCGTTTACTAATAAAAATTGAATGAATTTATTTGCGTTCCAATTTTTCAATCATTGATTTAATTTCAATTAAATCTTGTTCGGAAGGTTGGTGATTTCCTAAAGCCTGTAAAACTAATTGCGAGGTACTTCCACTAAATAAAGTTTGAATCATCTTACCTAAAAATTGTTCTTGGGCTTTTTCTTTTTGTAAGCTTGGAATATAAATATGTGTCTTCGCGGTTTCGTTACGAGTTACTAATCCTTTTTCATTCATAATTTGCATCAACTTAAGGGTCGTCGTATAACCTACATCCTTAGTTTTATTCACCACTTCATGTACTTCACGGACAGTAGCGGTTCCTTTTTCCCAAAGAATGCTTAAAATTTCTAATTCACTTTCGGTTGGCTTTAATAGCTTGCTCATAAATAATACGATTATATTCGTAAGCAATCTACGAAAAAATAGGAACAAACAAAAAATCCTCCCTGTTTTAGCAGGAAGGATTTAGTTAAAAGAATATTAAAAATTGCTATTGTTTATTTTAAATAACTAGCAAATTTTGCGTTTTGTTCGGGAGTTAATGCTTTTCCATTCACTGTGATTTTGCCATCTTTAATCATGATTTTCACATTATCGGTAGGAGCAATGCCTTCTTCTTGTAATGCTTGCACTAATGTTTTAGTGTTGGCTGTAAGAGTCACTGTTGTTGCAGTATCATTACCACCCAACATTTTGTGGGCTGTATCAGTACTTACCACAGATAATTCTACTGTTTGTGTTTTTGTTGATACCGCTGCTTCTGAAGGACGCATTGTCGCTAAAGTAGGAGCAATAACCAAAGAAACAATAGACATTAATTTAATCAAGATATTCATAGATGGACCTGAGGTATCTTTAAATGGATCACCCACAGTATCTCCAGTTACTGAAGCTTTATGTGGTTCTGATTTTTTATAGAACATCTCACCATTAATTTCAACTCCTTTTTCAAATGACTTTTTTGCGTTGTCCCAAGCACCACCTGCATTGTTTTGGAAAATACCCATTAAAACACCGCTCACTGTTGCACCTGCTAAAAATCCTCCTAAAGCTTCTGGACCCATTGTAAATCCAATTAAGATAGGAGAGATAATAGTGATCGCTCCAGGTAACATCATTTTTTTCAAAGATGCTTCGGTACTAATAGCTACACACTTATCATATTCTGGTTTACCAGTACCTTCCATAATTCCTGGAATAGTACGAAATTGACGACGAACTTCTTCTACCATTGCCATAGCCGCTTCACCCACTGCACGTATAGCTAATGAAGAAAATATATAAGGGATCATTCCACCTACAAATAACGCAGCTAAAACATCTGCTTTATAAATATCAATATGTTGATTATGTGGCATAGCAACACCCACGAAAGCTGCAAATAAAGCTAATGAAGTTAAAGCAGCAGAAGCAATTGCAAAACCTTTACCACTTGCTGCAGTTGTATTACCCACAGCATCTAGAATATCTGTTTTTTCACGTACTTCAGCAGGTAATTCACTCATCTCTGCAATTCCTCCGGCGTTATCTGCAATAGGGCCAAATGCATCAATAGCTAATTGCATTGCAGTGGTAGCCATCATACCGGCAGCGGCTATCGCAACACCATATAAACCTGCACATGCAAAAGATCCATAAATACCAGCAGCTAAGACTAAAATAGGATAGAAGGTGGATTCCATACCTATCGCTAAACCACCAATAATATTTGTCGCATGACCTGTACTTGATTGTTTGATAATACTTAATACTGGACGCTTACCCATAGCAGTATAAAATTCAGTGATGATACTCATTAAAGTACCCACTATTAAACCCACAGCAATCGCACCTATCACACCATTTCTAGTAAATTCTAAACCACGTAATGTCATGGTTTCAGGTAATATGTAAGACACTAAAAAATAACAAGCTATTGCAGTTAAAATCATAGAACCATAGTTACCCATGTTCAATGCTTTTTGAACAGTGGCAGTGTTAAGACCCGCTGTTTCACTTATTCTTACAAATAAAGTTCCGATGATAGATAATAAAATTCCAATACCTGCAATTAACATAGGTAATAGAATAGGAGATAGACCTCCAAAAGCATCTATTAATCTTGCACCATTTGGACCCGTTACTTCTTGACCTAATACCATGGTAGCCAATACTGTTGCAACATAAGATCCAAATAAATCGGCTCCCATTCCAGCTACATCACCCACATTATCTCCTACGTTATCTGCAATCGTTGCCGGATTACGAGGATCATCTTCAGGGATACCCGCTTCTACTTTACCAACTAAATCGGCACCTACATCGGCAGCTTTGGTATATATACCTCCACCTACACGCGCAAATAATGCAATAGATTCAGCACCTAAAGAGAATCCAGTTAAAATTTCTATAGTACGTAACATCCCTTCAGCATCTCCATCTGGAGAGAAGAAATGTTTGATAATTAAAAACAATCCACCTAAACCTAAAACTGCTAAGCCAGAAACCCCTAATCCCATTACCGATCCACCTGTGAAAGAAACTTTCAACGCTTTAGCTAAACTCGTTTTAGCAGCTTCTGCAGTACGAACGTTGGCTTTAGTGGCTACTTTCATTCCAATATATCCAGCAGTTGCACTAAAAACAGCTCCAATTACAAATGCAATTGAAATGCTCCAATGACTTGTACTATTTTTGGAGGCCATAAATCCTAATAATAACGCTACAATCACCACAAAATATCCTAGGATTTTCCATTCTGCTTTTAAGAATGCCATAGCTCCTTCTGCTATGTAATTACTGATCTCTTTCATACGATCTCCACCAGCAGGTTGCTTAGCTACCCAATTGAATTTCAATAGAGTATACAACAAACCTACAATACCCATCGCCGGTACGGCATAAAACAATAAACTGTTCATAAAGTATCTAATCTTTAGTTAATATTAAGGGGATGCAAAAATAGGGCGAAATTTCCAAAAAAAGGGAAGATTTAGGCATTTTTAATCCTCTAAAGAGGTTGTATCTTCCTTCCCTGTGAAAATAGAGGCTAATTCCTTGCCTTTATAGATGGATTTATTGAATCTATTCCCTAAAATGATAATAGTGGCCGCTTGATTAATAAGACGGGTAAAAACGGTATTATTTCCATGCCACCATCCGTTATGATAAATGAGGCGGTCTTCATTAGGTCTTACTAAAACCCTCCATCCTAACCCATAGTTATGGTAATATTTATTGATAGGACTTTGTGGTTCATAAGCCATGTTTAAAGTGGATTGGTTTAAGAATTTTCCTTCATTTAATGCTTTATCCCATAACAACATATCACGCGCTGTACTGTACACATTTTTATCTCCATAAATGCAATCATACTTTTCAATTTTATACGGCACCATACGAGCATTATAAGAAGGTGTGTATTTATCAATCATGCGAGCATCAAAAATAAAAGTATTATCCATTTTCAATGGCTTGAAAATAGTTTCCTTCATATAGGTTGGAAAATCCTTTCCGGAGATTTTTTCAATCACTAAAGCAAGTACCACATAATTAGTGTTGCAATATTTGAAAACTTTATCAGGACTCGCTGCAGGCAGTGGTTTGCGTGTAGCCATAAAATCTAATACATCCTGATTATTATAATTTCCATTTTTAAATGGAGCTTCATTTTTTACGAGTTGTAAACGTTTTATCCATCTTCCTTTTTTATTTTTTACACGAACTGATATATACTTTCGACTCTCCATAAAATAAGTATAATCAGGTAATCCACTACGGTGTGATAATAATTGTTCTATAGTCACTTGGCTATAGGGGAACTTAGGAAGGTATTGGGTTACGGGTGCTTTTAAGTCTAATTTGTTTTGTTCCCATAATTTTAATGCCGCCATCCCTGTAAACGTTTTGGAAATAGACGCTAAATGAATGGGGGTTTCGGGAAGAATAGGGGTTTTATTTGAATAATTCGAAAACCCTTTGTAATCTTCAAAAAGGATTTCTCCATTTTTAGCAACTAGTATTTGACCACTAAATCCCTTAGTACCTAAAAGCTTTTGATACTTGGCTTTTATTTCTTCCATTAATTTTTCCTTATCAACAGCAGAAAGAGATGGTTTAGAAGGTCGAATGACCTCCATAGGAACAGAACCTTGACTGGTTCCACCCGAACAACTTAGAAAAAAAATACCTAAAATGAGGGTCAATCTCACGATCATCTGTTAGCTTTTATGGGGTACCGAAGAATTATTACTGCAATATAACGCTCAAATGACTTAATTTATTGTTAATGAACGCCTAAACAGTTATTTTTTTATCTTTGTTGTATGAGTAATATTGATCACACGAGTTATCCGAAGTCTAAGATTAAAGTGTTGTTTTTAGAAAACATCAGCGATAAAGCGATTCAGTATTTTAAGGATCAAGGATATACGGATGTTAAAAAAATCTCCGGAGCTTTAAGTGAAGAAGAACTCATTAAAGTCATTAAAGATGTTCATATTTTAGGCATCCGTTCAAAAACATTTATTTCAAAAAAAGTATTAGACCACGCCAAAAAATTACAAGCTATTGGTTGTTTTTGTATTGGTATTAATCAAGTGGATTTAAAAGCTTGTAAACAAAACGGAGTTGCCGTATTCAATGCGCCATATAGTAATACCAGAAGTGTTGCAGAATTAGTGATTGGATCCTCCATCATGTTGATTCGAAAAATAATAGATAAAAATAAAGCTGCTCACGAAGGTTTTTGGAATAAAGAAGCCAAGGGAAGTTTTGAATTAAGAGGGAAAACCTTAGGATTAATTGGATATGGAAATATTGGAACACAAACTAGTATTATGGCAGAAGCCATGGGAATGAAAGTAAAGTTTTATGATGTAGAAACGAAGTTACCATTAGGGAATGCGCAACCCGTAAAATCAATTAAAGAATTAGTAAGTACTTCTGATATTATTTCTATTCACGTTCCAGAAACCCATCACACTAAAAATTTAATTAGTAAGGAAGTGATCAAACAATGTAAAACAGGAGCTATTTTAATTAATTATGCACGTGGCGAAGTGGTTGATTTAGAAGCATTGAGTGTAGCCATAAAAAATAAACAAATTAGTGGAGCAGCGATAGATGTATATCCTTGGGAGCCTGAAAAAAATGGAGATCCTTTTGAAACTCCACTTCAAGGTTTATCCAATGTGATATTAACACCACATATTGGTGGATCTACCGAAGAAGCGCAAGAAAATATTGGAGAAGATGTAAGTATTAAATTATATCAATACCTAGAACGTGGCGTATCTAATGGTTCTCATACCATACCAGCTATTAGCTTACCTCCTGTAGATGGTGCACATCGTATTTTACATATTCACCAAAACGTACCAGGTGTATTGAGTGCGATTAATACTGTGATGTCTAAGAATAAAATCAATATCGTAGGACAGTATCTTAAAACTAATGAAGAAATTGGCTATGTAGTTTTAGATGTAGATTCTAAATTATCAAAACAAGCCATTGATTTATTGAGAGAAGTGAAACAAACCATTCGTGTTAGAATGTTGTATTAATTAGGTTGGAGGATTTTTATCAATCCACTTAATGCATTAATGAACTTCATAACAATAACGATATCATTACTAAGAAGTTAGTTGTCTTAACATTTCTTTTATTTCTTCCAAATCCACCCCTGTGTATTGCATTTTTTCTTGCATGGATTCTTTTTGAAATTGCATTTTAGTTGGAAACATTTTACGAGCAGAACTGTGCACTTCTATAACACCTGTGCTTTCTACAATATTTTTTATATTATGGGCACGGACACCACTTCCAGGCATAATGACAATTCGATCATTCGCTAATTTCACTAATTGTTTTACTAAGGGTAGGGCGTTTTGAACGTTAGGAACCTGACCACTAGTTAATATTCTTTTACAACCTGTTTGAATAATATCTTCTAACCCTTTAATGGGATCTAAACATCTATCAAAAGC
>Ga0214919_10006677_pt1 | contig 15768 bp, 11 predicted proteins | sample LL1503_MetaG_FD_177994 | JGI IMG/M metagenome (GOLD analysis project Ga0214919, IMG submission 177994) | Freshwater microbial communities from Lake Lanier, Atlanta, Georgia, United States - LL-1503 | ecosystem: Environmental > Aquatic > Freshwater > Lake | place: USA: Georgia | collected... | reverse complement strand
GATGAGCTGCTTGCCATAAATAGCATAATAGCAGCCAACAGCACATACTTTAATAAGTTCATATTTTTTTAATCTGTTAACAATTTAAGAATAAACAAGCACCAAAACCATGAAGTAAAGGCACTTGAAAAAAATCATTGCAGCAACTTAAATACGATGCACACAGTACAAAACGTAGTGCGGAGGAGAGGAATTGGATAAGGTTTTCCGTATGGGATGAACTAGCTCCGTTACGGAGGGAAGCCATTGAAGCGTGTAGGTAGGCGGTAAATTTACAAAAGTTGATTTAAACTCAAAGTGATCTACACTTGCATTTTTTTGCTCACCCTTAATCTTTAATAATGCCGACCTATTATCGCAACAATCTTTTTCTGTTGATCCCTTGCAATCATCGGATGTTTGTTGTTCAAAAAGAGAAATCGTTTCTAATTGACCACAGCAGTAAAACAGGTTGACCTTTACCCCAGCCGAAGCAGAGAGGTACACGAAGGATAGTATAAAAATGATCAACCGCTTCACAGGGGCAAAGGTACAAAACCATCATGAGCTACCGCTAACAAATCCTAAATGATTAATCTGCGCTGACTCATGATAGCTTCATGACCATTGAAAAACAAATTAAACAAATGAAAATCTTTGTATCGGTTGATTGTAGTAGGAAATGGCTATGCAGGGTAAGCTTAAATCTCATTGAACAAGCAATGGCCTCTTACAAAAATTAAGAGGCCATTGCTTGTTAGGACGTCTTTGATCTAACCTCCGCTATTATTTTTGCGCTGTATTCTTATTATCCGTTTCAGGGAGTAGCACAAAACGAATCATATTTGTACCACTTACATATGTATTTGCTGCTGCTTTTAGACTTTCTGAGCTAACCATCTTTAATGACTGCAGATATGTAAGGATCGCTCTAGCATCCTCCTTGTTTTGAAGCTGACCTGACAGGTAGCCTAACCAGAAATTGTTTTCTTTACGTTGGATTTCAGTAGTGCGCTTTTGTTCTGCAAGAAATTTTTGAACATCTGCCTCTTGTGCTCCATTCAACTTAATCTTATTAATCTCGTCGAGCGTAGAGGCAATCAGTTTTTCTACATTTTCTGGTCCACAATCGAAGGAAACATTGAAACGATAATGCCCCTGCGGATATTTATCACAGATGACAGATGCCCCAACCCCATACACGCCACTTTCATCCTCACGCAAACGTTCTGTTAATTTGATCGTTAACACACTTGCAAGTGCATTCAATTGATTTGTATTTGCCCGATTGTACACATAATCACCGCTAAAAACCAAATGCACACTGGCTTTAGGTTCTATTCCTTTGTAAATGGCTTTGTTGATTTTACCCGATGGTGTTTTTATCCCTAGATCTTTGGCCTCTTCGCTCCGCGAGATTGTTGGCAGTGCTCCTAGATATTCCTCCAGTAGCGGTTTTATTGCCTGTGGCTTAAAATTACCAACAAAGGTAAAGGTAAAATCGCTCGCATCTGCAAAACGTTCCTTGAAAATGCTGTAAGCTCTATCCAAATTTATTTGTGCTACTTTTTCAAGCGACGGGCCAGTCCGTCGAATACTGTAATTGCCTAAAACAGCTGCCACGGTGTCTGAAAAGACATCATAAGGATCGTCGCCACGATTAGCAAAATACCCCCCCAATTGTGTGATATATCCCTTGAATATTTCCTCATCCTTACGTGGCTGAGTGAAGTATAGGTACACGAGTTGTAAAGCCGTCTTAAAATCCTGAGGAGTGGTATTACCCATGATACTTTCGCTACGCTCCGAAATCGATGGTTGAACAGACACTCTTTTGCCAGCAAGGAACTTGCTTAAAGCAATTGAATTGAATTCGCCAACACCGCTTTGGCCCATAATAGTAGCAGCATGGTTTGCTGATTGAAAATCTGCATCGCTGTATAAGGATGTCCCCCCCGGACTAAAGCCTTCAAAGCTAATTTCATCATTTTTGAAATTAGTTGGTTTTAAAACAACTTTTACACCATTACTTAAAACGAGTTCGGTAATGCCTAAATCTTTATCCTTTTTTTCGGCGCTAATTTTACCAGATTTGGCTTTAGCTGCGAGCAGCGGTTTGTTTGAAACTTGATCCACATAGGCTGTAACACTACCCTGCTCTACATCTTTTATCCACGTATTTACAATAGTCTCATTCGGCAGTTGATTTTCATCTTTCTCAGGGGCCATAATAAGGACATCGCGATTTAAATTGGTGATATACTTTTTGACTAGCATATTCACTTCTGCAAGTTCAATTCCATTGATTTTTTCTTTGTAGAAGTTATACTTGTAGGGTATGCTCGTGCCTGCTTCTCCTCTAAGAAAATGCTGAAGATATTCATTCACAAAACTTTCAGAATTGGTTTTATCTTTTTCTTTATAAGTAGACTCTTCCTGTATCATAAATACTACTTTGGCACGCTCAAATTCAGTTTGTGTAAAGCCGAAACGTTTTACACGTTCAACCTCTGTCAGAACTGCTTTAAATCCTGTTTCAAGCTCACCAGGCTTAGCAACTACAAATGATCCAGCCACATCCAGCCCTGCAAGAAATCTATGAATGTCACTTCCACCTTGTAGAAATGGAGGATTTGCCTGTTTTGTTATTTCACTAAAGCGTGCGTTCAACATCTGGTTGTATAGTGCCCGTATCATGTTATCGCGCAAATCGACCGTCGTTTTGGCTACCGTCTCAGGATGCTTAATCATGATTTGGGCAACCGTAAATGGAAATTCTTTATCTGTTACTGCAATGAACTGATTTTTATGGATTAGAGGAATCGTATACTCGATCCGTTCACGCGAGTCCACTGGATTTTTCAAATCAGCGAATTTTGCCTTGATCATTTGTTCAACTGCCTGCACATCAATATCTCCAACAACAATCAATGCTTGTAAATTGGGGCGATACCAATCCTTGTAAAACTGTCGTAGCGTTTCTGGTTTAAAGTTTTCTAGCACCTCTTCCGTCCCGATAGGTAAACGGTTTGAGTAACGAGAATTATTAAACAATACGGGTAAATATTTGATTTGCATACGTTCATAGGCACCTTTTCCCAAACGTTTTTCCTCCAAAACAACCCCTCGCTCTTTGTCAACTTCTACAGGGTCAAGCGTTGCATCTTGTGCCCAATCTCGCATCATTTGCATTCCATTTTTAAATATTTCGGCATCATCGGTAGGTATGGGCAGTTGATACACCGTTTCGTCAAAACTAGTATAAGCATTCAAATCAGCCCCAAAACGAACACCTGCCTTTTGAAGGTAACTTACCAAGTCATTTTTAGGATAGTGTTTGGTACCATTAAAGCCCATATGTTCCACAAAATGGGCTAGGCCCTGCTGATCCTCATTTTCAAGAATAGACCCCACCTTGTTTGCGAGATACAAATAAGCTCTATTTTTAGGCTCCGTATTTTTACGGATGTAATACGTAAAACCATTCGCTAATTTCCCAATTTTAACATCGGGGTCTAAAGGCAACAGTTGGGCTATTGCTTTATTTGACGTTTTAGTTTGGCTATAGCTTGGGCTGTATGTGGATATAGCTAGCCCGCATAGAAATAAAATTTTGGTAAAATTCATGTATATTTTTTTGCGCTAAACTATTAAAAATTCACCACACCCGATTTTTAAAATCAGGATTGCCTGATCTTTTGATAGCTTTGCCATTTGCTTTGACACCATTTCAACAATGAATATTTTAGGAATCATCCCTGCTCGATTTGCCTCCACCCGCTTCCCAGGGAAACCGCTGGTTGATATTGCAGGAAAAAGCATGATCCAACGAGTGTATGAACAATGCGAAAAATCAGAACTGCTCACCCATGTAATGGTTGCAACAGACGATCGGCGGATACAGGATCATGTAGTCGGTTTTGGAGGAAATGTGGCTATCACCTCATCGCATCATCAAAGTGGGACTGACCGTTGTGCAGAAATAGCACATGCGCATCTCGATTATGATGTTTATATCAACATTCAAGGGGATGAACCGTTCATTGATCCAGAACAAATAGACTTAGTGTGCAAGTGCTTCGAAAAACCAAATCATCAAATAGCTACACTGATCAAAAAAATAAACTCGGTAGAAGAGTTAAATAATCCCAACAGCCCCAAAGTGGTTATCAACATTCATCAACGTGCTATTTATTTTAGTCGTGCAACGATCCCCTTTTTTAAAGGGGAAAAAGTTGAAGAATGGCTTGATCAACATACCTATTACAAGCATATTGGCATCTACGGTTATCGTAAACAAACATTATTTGAGATCACTAAGCTGCCCATATCTAGTTTAGAAAAAGCCGAATCTTTGGAGCAGCTACGCTGGATTGAAAATGGATACCACATCCAAACAGCCATTACAGATAAAGAAAGTCAAGCGATTGATACTCCTGAAGATCTTCAAAAAATATGCTAGCAAATTGATTTAGTTTAGCATGCTCTCACAACATCTAATTTGCTACTTTTGGTAAAACCTATTTTTTATGGCAACGATAACCACGAAAAAAAACAATCAAAAATCTGCCAAAAAAGACCTGTATGAGGCCCCAGACTACTATCAAATAGATGACCTTTTATCCGACGAGCATAAGTTGATACGCAATAGTGTACGCGAGTGGGTCAAAAAGGAAGTCAGCCCCATTATTGAGGATTATGCACAGCGTGCCGAATTTCCAAAACAATTGATCAAAGGACTGGGTGAGATTGGCGCGTTTGGCCCCACAATACCCACCAAACATGGTGGTGCCGGATTAGATTATATCTCTTATGGATTAATCATGCAAGAAATTGAGCGTGGCGACTCGGGTATTCGATCTACTGCATCCGTGCAGGGTTCATTGGTGATGTACCCCATTTATGCATATGGCTCTGAAGAACAAAAACAAAAATATCTGCCCAAACTAGCATCGGGAGAATTGATGGGATGCTTCGGATTAACGGAACCCGATTTTGGCTCCAATCCGAGTGATATGGTGAGCAATATCAAAGATAAAGGAGATCACTACTTATTAAACGGAGCAAAACTTTGGATATCGAACGCTCCTTTTGCAGACATCGCGGTTGTGTGGGCCAAAGACGAGCATGGCGATATACGAGGAATGATCGTGGAGCGAGGAATGGATGGTTTTAGTACTCCAGAAACGCATGGCAAATGGAGTTTACGTGCATCGGCCACTGGAGAACTGGTATTCGATCACGTCAAAATCCCAAAAGAAAATATTTTCCCCAACATCAAAGGATTAAAAGGACCTCTCGGGTGTTTAAATCAGGCGCGTTATGGCATTGCGTGGGGGGCCTTGGGTGCAGCAATGGATTGTTATGATACAGCTTTGCGTTATTCGAAAGAACGTATTCAATTTGATCGCCCGATAGGGGGTTTTCAGCTACAGCAAAAGAAATTGGCAGAAATGATTACCGAAATCACCAAAGGTCAATTACTGGTTTGGCGATTGGGGGTACTCCGAAATGAAAATAAAGCGACACCCGCCCAAATCTCGATGGCTAAACGGAATAGTGTCGAAACTGCATTAAACATTGCTCGCGATGCGCGCCAAATGCTTGGAGGCATGGGAATTACAGGAGAATTTCCCATCATGCGTCACATGGTGAATCTGGAATCGGTGGCTACCTACGAGGGGACTCATGATATACACCTACTGATAACAGGCATGGATGTGACGGGGTTGAATGCGTTTAAATAGGTTCGTAAAATCGTGGATATTGCTATTTATTTACAGGGAGTCTGGAGACTCCCTCCCATTTGTTAATCCGCAGAAACCATTATGAGCCACCACTCATTAAATTCTAAATTAATATGGCTCATCATAGCTTTATGGCAATAAAAACTTAGCGAAGCGATCTCCTGAGTGCCATTAAAAACAAACAATAACGAAGAAAAAAATGATATTACATGCCAAATTCTACGGACAGCTAGTTTTGAACCCTACATAATCGACGAATAAACAGCCCGAACTCGATCACGCAAATTATAACCCGACGCCAATACTTCGCCATAAGCCCCTGCACTTCGGATAGCCATTAAATCTCCTCGATCAGATTTTGGAAGTCTCCTATCTTGACCAAAGCAATCGGTGCTTTCACAAATGGGACCAACGACGTCATATTTTATAATCTCTGTACCTGAAGCCTCGGGCTTCGAAATATTTTCGATTTTATGGTACGCTTGATACAAGGCTGGCCGAATTAATTCCGTCATCCCAGCGTCCAAAATCATGAAATTTTTCTTTTTCCCATTCTTGATGTACAAAATCCGACTGATCAGATGGCCACATTGAGCAACTAATGCTCTTCCTAATTCAAAATGGATTTCTTGTCCGGGTTTATAGTTCAAATTTTTATTAAATATTCCAAAATACGTTTCAAAATCTGGAATAAGTTCCTGGTCGGGATGATCATAATCTACTCCCAATCCACCACCGACATTTAAAATGGTGGGCTGAAAACCACATTGATCAAACCATTGATGAATCTCATTAATCTTGACGCATAAATCTTTAAACACATCTAGATTGGCAATTTGAGACCCAATATGAAAATGAATACCGATAAAATTTAGGTTTTTTGATTGACTTAATATACGGATGCAGCTGTCTAGTTCCCATTGGTGAATACCAAACTTATTTTCATCCAAACCTGTGGTAATATTTTTATGCGTGTCGGCATCTACATTTGGATTAATCCGAATAGCAATTTTTGCAATTTTGTTTTGCTGCTGTGCTAATTCATTAATTACTTGCAGTTCTTGCAGAGATTCCACATTGAAACAAAAGATATTGCGATCTAGCGCATCTAAGATTTCTTTATCTGATTTTCCTACACCTGCAAACACCACTTTGTTGGGAGTAAAGCCCAGCTCTATTACCTTTTTCACCTCGTTCCCACTTACACAGTCGGCGCCGAACCCAGCTTCCTTTATAGCCAACAAAATGGGTTGATTAAAATTGGCCTTCAAGGCATAATGTACGCGAAAATCGTACTTGCTTGAAGCCTGTTTACATGCCAATAATGTTTCCCTTAATAAAGTTAAATCGTAATAATAAAAAGGGGTTTCTAAAGATTGAAACTGATGTAATTGATTTTGATCAAACATGGGCTATTACGAAAAACTCTTGACGAAGATAAAACACCTGAAACACATTCTTGAATCTCGACAAAAACTTTATACATACATTTACACCTATGCAATTTCTACCTATTCCATTTCTGTTACTCACAAGCATGACTTGTGCGCAACCCATTAGCGCGATGCTGGATCGCGTTCCAAATCCATATCATATTCAAGTAAATGATATCGATAAACCCAATGAAAAAATTAAAACTGGGGCAGACCAAACAGATCAATATCTACCTTATTTAAAAGGTAAAAAGGCCGGCATGGTCATTAATGCTACGTCCATTATTGGCACCAAAAGCAGTCCAGATAGCCTCATCGCCTTGGGAATTAATGTTGTAAAAATATTTGGACCAGAACACGGTTTTCGTGGTAATGCGAGTGATGGAGCCAAAATAGATGATGCCGTAGATCCCAAAACTGGCATACCTATTATTTCGTTATATGGGAAACATTTTAAACCTACCAAAGAAGATCTTGCAGGTATTGATATTTTGATTTTTGATATCCAAGATGTGGGAGCTCGTTTTTACACCTATATCTCCACCTTACATTATGTGATGGAGGCCTGTGCTGAAAACAACCTGGAACTGATGATATGGGATAGGCCCAATCCAAATGGTTTTTATGTAGATGGACCCGTACTTAACCCCCAATTCAAATCGTTTACAGGCATGCATCCCGTTCCCATTGTTCATGGAATGACGATTGCCGAATATGCACAAATGATAAACGGCGAAGGCTGGTTGACGAATAAGGCAGTTTGCAAACTAAAAATCATCAAACTAAAAGACTATCTCCATTCGACACCCTACGAGTTACCTATTCCTCCATCACCCAATTTAAATAGCTCACCGAGCATTTTACTGTACCCTTCGCTTTGCTTGTTTGAAGGGACTGTCATTAGTGTGGGCAGAGGGACTTATTCTCCCTTTCGAATAGTAGGTAGTCCAGAATTGAAGGGCAAGTATGGCTTTAATTTTACACCAGTAAGTATTCCAGGAATGAGCGACGAGCCTTTGCATCAAAATAAGATTTGCTATGGAATTGATTTGCATCAATATGATGTCAATAAGATCAGAAAAGCTGGCAAACTCAATCTAAGCTGGTTGATGGAGCTCTATCAAGCATACCCATTGAAAGATCAATTTTTCAAAATACGTGGCTTCGATCGTTTAGCCGGTACGGATCAATTGAGGGAACAAATTATCAATCAAAAAAGTGAGGAAGAGATACGCCAAAGTTGGGATCCTGCACTTTCGCAATACAAAGTGATGCGAAATAAATACTTGTTGTATCGTTAACCTTTATGTTGCTTGCCTCCTGCTTCTTCCCTTAATACTTTCTCAATATTTCTGTCAGGTATGATCCATATAATAGCAATAGCAAAAAATATAATATGTGATACAATTGGAGTTATATAAGCAAATAAAATTGCTAACAAATAGCCTATAAGAGATATGGTGCCTTTTTTATTGAGATTTCGAATGGCTTTTTTTAGTGTTTCTAAGTCGTGTGTATTTTTTTCAACCACTTTTTGTAAAAAAGTATATGCAAGACCGCTAATCAATTGAATGATCCCATAAATGACAACCGTATTAGGTGCAAAATAATTTTCTCCCATCCATCCAGTCGCAAATGGCACAAGGGACAACCAAAAAAGCAAGTTGGTATTTGCCCACATCATCCCAGATGAAACTTGCTTTACAGCGTGTAACAGATGATGATGATTGCCCCAATAAATACCGATAAAAAGGAAGCTCATCAAATAGCTGATAAATTTGGGAATCAAAGGCTTTAGTTCAATCCATTCACTACCGTGTGGCACTTTGATTTCCAATACCATAATTGTAATAATGATGGCTAAAACACCATTACTAAAAGCTTCGAGTCTACTTTTGTTCATGGATGTTTAGATAAAATATTTGCTCAAGCTTACCATTAATTTTCTCGCACCAAAAGCTGTTCTGCAAAACTTTGCAGAACAGCTTTCTTATCACTAGTCACACTTAAACGATCTAAAGACAATAAAGCAAGTTCGACAAAACTATTCATCCTTGTTTCTGCCAGTTGACGTATGTCCAATTGGTTGTAGATCGCACTTACTTCTTTTACTTTCTCAGCAGGGTTAGCGTCGGTTTTTTTTAGCCAGTAGTTTAAACCTTTCTTTGTTTCACCTTGTGCTAGCTCTTGTGCTTTAATCAGCATGAAGGTTTTTTTATTGGACAGAATATCCCCCCCCACCTGTTTTCCGAATTTTTCGGGATCACCATACACATCTAAAATATCATCCTGTAGTTGAAAGGCGATGCCCATATGCTCGCCAAAGGTATACAGCAGTGCTGCATCTGCTGCTGAACCACCACCAATCATAGCTCCTATTTTTAAAGCACCACCAAGTAATACCGCTGTTTTCAAACGGATCATGGTGATGTATTCATCCGTTTCAATACGATCGATTTTTTCGAAACCCATATCCATTTGTTGCCCTTGGCACACACCTACTGCTGTATCATTAAAAATACGAAGTACATCTGGTAAAATGGAAGGGTCAACCTGGACCATCAATTTATAAGCTTCAATCAACATCACATCACCCGAAAGAATAGCAGTCGTATTCGACCACTTTTGATGCACCGTTGGTTTCCCCCTTCGGATGGGTGCGTGATCCATGATATCGTCATGCATCAAGGTGAAATTGTGAAATAGCTCTATTCCTAAAGCAGGATGAATGGCTTTTTGAATATCTTGTGAAAATAAATCGCAAGCCATTAGCAATAAGATGGGACGAATACGCTTCCCCCCCAAATCCATAAAATAAGTGATAGGTTCATATAATTCTTTGGGTTGTTCTGGATAAACCGACTGAATGATCGCTTGATTAATCAGTTGATGAAGGTCTTTTATGGAGTACATGGAATTGGGGTGAGGCTGCTATCGCACCAATGAAAAATCAATTTGTCGTTTACTTAGATCTACCTTCTTGACCAGGATAAGCACCTCATCCCCCAATTGATATTTTTTCTTTTTCCGCTGACCGATGATACAATAATTTTTTTCATCTAATACATAAAAGTCGTCGTTGATATCACGTAAACGAATCATGCCTTCACATTTGTTCTCCACAATTTCGACATACATACCCCATTCGGTTAAGCCCGAAATGATACCCGTGTATTGATGTCCGACATGGTCTTGCAAATACTCTGCTTGTTTGTATTTCACAGAAGCGCGTTCAGCATCTGCCGCTTTTTTTTCCATTTGGGATGAGTGGAGACACATTTTTTCATACTCTTCCTCATTTACAGATTTGCCATCAGCCAGATAATGTGCTAATAAACGATGCGCCATCACATCTGGGTAACGTCGGATGGGAGAAGTAAAGTGGGTATAATAATCAAATGCTAAACCATAATGACTGTGCTTTTTTGTCGTATAAACAGCTTTTGCCATCGAGCGGATCGCCAAATTGGTAAGCACATTTTGCTCCACCTTGCCTTCGACATCTTCCATTAAATGATTTAAGGAGCGGGCTGTTTCTCGGCCGGAGCTTGTATCTATTTTATATCCAAACTTCAGCGCGAATTGTGCAAAACCAATAATAACATCCTCCTTTGGCGTATCATGAAATCGATAAACAAAGGTTAATTTCTGCTTCCCTTTTTCTTTTTTAGCAACAAATTCAGCTACTTTTTTATTAGCCAAAAGCATCAAATCTTCAATGAGCTTATGCGCGTCTTTTCGCTCTTTGGTGTATACACCAATGGGTTTACCGCGCTCATCCAGCTTAAATTTAATCTCCGTGCTTTCAAAACTAATAGCACCATGCTTAAATTTTTGATCACGGAGTTTGTATGCCAAATCATTCAGTGTCAATAGTTCTTTACTGTATTCGCCTGTTTTAGCTTCCAATATTGCTTGCGCGTCTTCATAGCTGAAACGTTTATCGGAATGAATGATGGTGCGGCCAAACCACTGCGCATGCACATGAGCTTCCTTGTCCAATTCAAAAACGGCAGAGAAACACAGTTTATCTTCATTCGGTCGTAGCGAACACACCCCGTTTGACAAATGTTCGGGCAACATCGGAATCACACGATCGACTAAATAAACAGAAGTGCCTCGTTGAAAAGCTTCTTTATCAAGTTCGGTACTGGGATTTACATAATGAGACACATCGGCAATATGAATCCCCACTTCCATATTCCCATTAGGAAGCTCTTTAAAGGAGATAGCATCATCAAAATCTTTGGCATCAAATGGATCGATGGTAAAGGTGAGTGTATCTCTAAAATCACGTCGTTTGGCAATTTCATCTTTACTAATCTCGTCGGGGATGGCGTTCGCTTCTTTGTCGACCGCATCAGGAAAAGATAAGGGGAAACCATATTCTGCCAAGATGGCCGTCATTTCCGTATTATTTTCACCTTGCTTGCCTAAAACATGTTTAATCCGACCGATGGGATTTCGGGCACCCTCGGGCCAATCAACAATTTGAGCCAACGCTTTATCGCCATTTTGAGCTCCATTCATGTCGGCTATTGGAATAAATATATCGTGAAGCATTTTACGATCGTCTGGAATGAAGAATGCAAATTTATCGGATAACTTAACAATACCCGTGAACTCCATTTTTGCTCGTTGTAAGATTTCAACAACTTCTCCTTCTTTATGTTTGCCTCTGCTTTTGGCGTATACATAGGCTTTCACTACATCGCCGTGCAAGGCATTACGAATTTTACGAGGTGCGATGAAAATATCGTTTTCAAATTCATCCTCAGTCATAATAAAAGCAGAGCCATCGGCAGTCATATCAACCTTGCCCGTCACATATGTTTTAAGTTGTTTTAGGATAAATTTACCTCGCTCAGGTTCGGCCAGGATACCTTTTTTTGCCTCTTGTTTGAGTATTTGAGAGATTACATCACGCGTCTCTGCATCACTTAGATTTAGTTTGGCAGCTACTTGTTTATAGTTGAGGGGCGTATTTTCCGACTTTTCGAATACGTCAATAATAAGCTTTGTTAGGATCAGGTTAAGATTGTTGTTCGATTTCTTTTTCGACATGCAAAATATTTTTTTCCTAAGGTAGGACAATAATAGCGAAATGCCTGAATCAGGATTTTCCTGGTGTATAGCAAATCTACACCCATGATTCTATGGATACCCTTCGACAAGCTCAAGGTACACGTGAAAAAAATCAGCTGATCCAGATTTATCTGAATCAGCGAAATAAAACAGATCCGTTGTGCCTACGTTCAGTATCTTTCTTGCCCTAACATCCTTTTTATCCTGATTCAGACAATAAATAGAAAACAAAAAAAATTGGCAATATCAAAACAAGATTATTATCATTACAAAATTCTTTGAAAGTTTCGTAACACAAAAGGCAAACAATTAATTCATTTTCAATTTAAACCTTGCTGTATATTGAGGTCAACAGCGATCTATATTATGAAAAAAATAAAATTTCAGAAAAAACTTTCCTTGAACAAGGAAACGATCACAAAGTTAAATGAGGATCAAATGAACCAGGTTAAAGGTGGTCGCCGCAGCTCACCAGGCAGATCTGTCGGTTATTGCCTTGTAGGTCAAATACGCTAAATGTTAAATAACAAATTCTACACATGAGCCAATTCAGTTAATTCGGGTATTGGCTCATATTTTTTCAAATAAATACATGCTTATCATTTTATAGCAACAATTTATTTCCCAGCCCCAACAAAAGTAAAAAGCCGAATGTATCCGTAAAGGTGGTCATGATGATGGAAGATGCAATGGCTGGATCCACGCCAATGCGCTTCAGCAAGAGCGGAATTCCTGAACCCATCACGCCCGCAATTAACATATTGCCAACCATGGCCATAAAAATCACCAGGCCTAGCATCAGGTTACGATCGTAAACCAAAGCAACCAGAAATAGGATCAACCCATTGGCTAATCCATTGACCAATCCGACCCTTAATTCCTTAAAAATAGTTTGGTACGATTGTTTTTCTGTTAAACGGACTAATGAAATCCGGCGGATGGTGACGGCTAATGCTTGCGTACCTGCATTGCCGCCCATGCCCGCAATAATAATCATGTATGCTGCCAATACTGGAATTTTATCTTGTATCGTCGGGAACGAACGAATAACCGATGCCGCTAAAAATGCCGTACCCAAATTCAGCACTAGCCACGGCAAGCGACTTTTGACAGCCTCTTGCCAATTGCCCGAAAGCTCTGCGTCTTCAGACACCCCAGCTATTTTGAGAATATCCTCGGTACTTTCCTCTTCCATCACATCAATGACATCATCGAAGGTAATGCGTCCAAGAAGATGCATTTGATCATCCACCACGGGAATACTCGTGAGGTTGTATTGAGAAATTAATTTAGCAACCTCTTCCTGATCGGTATCGACAGTAACGTAGATAAAATCGGGCTTCACGAGCTCTTTTATTTTCATATCGGCTGAGGCTTTGATCAGGTCTTTAAAAGACATCATTCCGATCAAAACAGTATCATCATCTACCACATGGATGGTGTAAAACTCCTCCATTTCTTCAGACTGCCTGATGATCTCATCAAAGGCCTCTTTTTTAACAAGATTACCACTGATTTTAATTACCTGCGTATTCATCAAGCCACCTGCTGTGTCCTCCGCATAACTCAATAAGTTCCGTATGCTAGAGGCATCTTCTTTGTTTAACTCATTCAGCATTTCTTTTTGTTGACGTTCGGGTAATTGACCAATGATATCGGTGGCATCGTCATAATCAAGCTCTTAAATAATTTTCGAGCGTCGCGCAGGCTGAAGACTTTCTAGCAATTTTTCGGGATGGAGCTCGGCATCCATTTCTGAGATCACTTCAGATGCGAGTTCGGTGGGTAATAAACTGATCATTCGCTCCCGCGATTCTTGCGTCAAGCTTTCGAAGAGAAGCGCAATTTCTGAGGCATGGTAGCTTGATATCAGTGCTTTTACTTGTTCATCATCGCCCTTAAGAGCTTGTTTAACATTTATTAAACTGAGTTTATTTAGTTCCAAATTCTTTATCCAACGCGAAAGTACGGAAAACGGGTGGTCGAGCATTAGCTATCCGCTAATCGGATTCTTATTAGTTCATTTTAATTCCCCCATTCAATGCAATTGCAAGCGATTCGATTTAAAAATTGATCATTTTTTATTTTAATTGTTAAATTTTTTAATTAAAAATTTTATTGAAAAATAATTTTCATTTAATTTAAAAACAACATTCACAATATGAAACAGGATTCTTATCATTGCCGCATGTTTTAAAAATTACGTAATCATACAAACAAAAAAATAATCTATTTTTAATCTAACACCTAGCTGAGTATAGGTAAACAGCGAAAAAAACTGTGAAAAAAATAAAATTTCAGAAAAAACTTTCCTTGAACAAGGAAACGATTGCCAAGTTGAATGAGGAGCAAATGGAGCAGGCGAATGGTGGATGGTGGACTCAGGGCTGCACAGATGGATGTGGTGGACCAGGAACATTTGCATCTGCTTGGCGTTGTACTAGAGGTGCATGTACAGGCGATTGCTGGACTGGTAACACAGTAGCTGTTTGTACAAGCCAGAGACATTGTTAAGTAAATCACCAATTTATTAAAATGAGCCGATAGCAGCTTATACTGCTATCGGCTCATTTTAATCGCAATACATTGTACTCATTTACACAATACCACAAGTGAAAACATACCCCTACGTACTTCTTTCCTCCCAAAGAACTAGCGAGCATCACTCAGCCTGTCCAGACCATTAATCCTGCCGATACCAATTACCAAGATTTACTTTTTTTAAAAGAAAAGCTAAAAGATGTGAACATTGTGATGCTGGGGGAACAGCAGCATGGGGATGGATCTACTTTTTTAGCAAAAAGTAGGCTGGTTAAATTTTTACATAAAGAGCTCGATTTTGATGTGCTCCTTTTTGAATCGAACATATACGATTGTTTTCGCTTTTGGGAGGATTTTTCGGGAGATAAAAAGAATAAATCCGATGATTTTGGCCAAGCTCTTTTTGGCCATTGGGCGAATGCGAATGAAACGAAGGATTTACAAAAATATATGGTACGAAACGCCAAGTCTTCTGATTCCTTATCTCTTGCTGGTTTCGATATATTGTTTTCTGGAAACATGAGTGACTCGAAAAGAATTCAGTTTATAGAGATCTATTTGGCCAAAAAGGGCATCCTATTCAACAAAGACTATCCAGCCTTTTTGAAGATTTTAGAAGACTATCGTTACAATACATACTCATATCCGTCAAAACAGATACCCGCAACAGAAAAACACGCTGTTTTTAATGAAATAGAACGTCTGATTGCTGTTTTAGCAAAGGATCAACAAACGAATGAGGATAAAATTTTTAGTCGTTATCTCTTGGGCATTCAAACTAATTTAACATCTAAATGGTTCTATCCAGACAATGAATATAAACAAAGAGTTACTCGAGATTCTATGATGGCTGCAAATGCAATCTGGCTAAAAGAGCATTTAGAGCCTGTTTAAATTTTATTCAACAATAATTTTATAGCGGATAGTTTGGTCATATATTCTGCAGAATCGATCAATAGCTCATAGTTTCTACACAGTCTTCT
>Ga0214919_10006676_pt1 | contig 15768 bp, 25 predicted proteins | sample LL1503_MetaG_FD_177994 | JGI IMG/M metagenome (GOLD analysis project Ga0214919, IMG submission 177994) | Freshwater microbial communities from Lake Lanier, Atlanta, Georgia, United States - LL-1503 | ecosystem: Environmental > Aquatic > Freshwater > Lake | place: USA: Georgia | collected... | reverse complement strand
CCATAAGTATGGGCTAAAAGTATTTCAGAAGATAGAGATGCTCAAGAATAAAGGTTATGGTGATAACTATGCTTATTACTTTAAATCTGAAATTCGTGATTGGGTAGAAGGTGTTAAGAAGGGTGAGTATACTGAGATAGATGCGTTCCTTCTAACATTAGATGATGGCTTACCATATGGATTAGCTTGGGCTACTAACGGCAAGGTGCATGGTATGACATATTACTTTTATAATCCACGCTTTTATAAAGAGAAATCACAAAACACTACTGACCATCATACTTTGCGTTCTGTTAAATTGCCACAACTTATTAAGAACATTAAATTACAGAAAGCTATACCGACTAAGGGTGATGTAATATCTGCTAATTATGTAAGAGAAGTATCAGACATGGTTGGTAATGTAGATAGAATACTTAGTGATAAGAACTATCATAAGATAAACAACGAAGAAATACATGATATGTTAAAGGTATTACTAGGGCAGACACCTATGAGTGTATTAGATGACAAAATAAAAACTAAAATGGTAGAAACATTAGAAAATATGAATGACATTGATGTAAAGGCAAATACACTTAAAGAATCGCTTACCGATGTATTAGGTAAAGAATTTCATATGCTATTGACATACGGGACAGAAGGGTATGTAGTAGGGAGAGCCAAGTTTAATTATGTTGAGAAGGGTAGGGTTGATGATGAGAAGCCAATCATATATACTAAGGAACTTAAGCGAGTAGAGTCGTTAGATGACTATGATGAGATAGATAGTATAAGACATATTCTAACCATGCAGAAACTTAAGATAGAAGAAAAAGATGAAAGAGAAAGAGAGCAGTATGTAGTTAAAGATTATTTCTATAATCGTGATGAATACTTTGAAGACATACTTGTTATCAATAAGACTAAAGACAGATGGGGTGGCAAGTTAAATTACTTTGACCATTGTGCAATAATCATTCCAAAAGGATAATATGAATATAATAAACTTGTTTGACTTAGATGATTTACACGCACTACCACATGAAACATTAAAGAACCATCATCGTGTGCCTGTAAGATATATAAACCCAAACTACATTGTGTTTGTAGGGAATAAATTTAGGAGAACTTTTACCGAAGATACACTACCCGACAATATACTAAGTAAGCTCACAATGGCTAGAGCATCGGGTAAGAAATATCTTAATGATGAAGAAGTAAATGCAATAGATATATTTTACTATCCACACGATGATAGTATGGGTGATGTCGGTTGGAGAGTATCGGAAACAATGTATATCGTTGTTTTAGAAGAGCGTGAACTACGCTCACTACTTGGCATTGAAGACTTAATGGATAAATTAGATTGGAACGAAGAGAATGACACCCGAAGGAAGAGTAAAAGCAAAAGTAAAAAAAATCTTAGATGATATCAATGCATATCATTTCTCACCACAAACAGGGGGATACGGAAAGAGTGGTATCCCCGACATCATCGCCTGCTACAAGGGCAGGTTCATAGCTATTGAATGTAAGGCAGGCAAAGGCACACTTACTGCGTTGCAAAAATACAACATAGACCAAATAATCAGTAGAAATGGCTTGGCAATAGTAATAAATGAAGGTAATATGCAAGAACTATTAACTCTAATAAAGGAGATAGCATGACGAGAATGAAAACAATTCTTAATAGTTATAAAGAAAAAGAAAAAGAACAAGATATTGTTAATTACCCACCACACTACACTCAAGGCGATGTTGAGTGCATAGACGCTATCAAAGCGGCAACCAAACATCTTACAGGCATAGAAGCATTTTGTGTCGGTAACGTGTATAAATATCTTTGGCGATGCGAATTAAAAAACGGCGATGAAGACGTTGATAAAGCTGAATGGTATTTCAAAAAATTTAAATCCGAAAGAAAACTAAGAAAAAACCAAGATAAATAAACTAGGGAACTGGTTTCTTATTTAAGGAGTTTGCTATGATAGACCAAGCATTGGCTTGTTTAGCCACGACCATATTCATGGAAGCAAGGGGAGAAGGACTAGCAGGACAGATTGCAGTAGGTTATGTTCTGTATAGACGAGCAGATTTTAAACCCGAAAACGTTTGTAATGAAATGAAAAAACCATATCAGTTTTCATGGTATGGTAAGATAAAACCACCCGAACCATCGGCTCTATACAATACTCATTACTATAAAATTGCCCATCAAATATTAAACTTCAAAGCGAAAGATTATTCCAAAGGTGCTACAAATTTTCACAATGTTTATGTAAGCCCTAGATGGAACATGAAAGAACGTGTTAGAATAAACAACCATATATTTTACTAGGAGATAAAAATGAAAGAGCCAACGGCATGGCTATTAGAAGAATATAACCACGAAGGCGGGTTAATATGGTATTCACTAATGCTAACAAGACCGACAGATTTGTCATGGTTTAAAGACTTACCGACAAAAAAACATAACATAGTGCTAACACCATTATACCGAGATGAATCAAAAGCTGAAAAACACACAGGAATTAAATCATATAAAGAAAATACTAAAAGATTGATAGAGGCTAATAATGGACTCTAAATATGATGGCACAGGATTTATTATAATAGGATTTATATTAGGAGCGTTGCTTACATGGGCAATCATGCAATCTATTCATATACAACACAAATATAAAATAAATCTCAAGTGCGTGCAAGGTGAATTATATGAAGAGATACGACCAAACTTTTATGTTAAGTCACATCTTGAATGTTTTGAACAAAGGAGTTTTTAATGACTAAGTATATATTAATAATGAAAGACGACGGCTACAAAAACAGATTGGAATTTGAGTCAGATGATTTAGGTGATGTTGTTGCTAACATGGAAATATTTTTAAAAGGTTGTGGGTTCATATTTGATGGTGCGTTAGATATTCATACAGGCGAGGTTCAAAAGAATGCTATGCACTATATATACAGAGCCAATACAGATAGAGAATTTGATGACACAATTACCAATAGTGATCAATTAGATATGGAGATAAAAGAAGATGGCAACACAACAAATACACAAAAGTAAACGTAAGGCTGACCCTTTTAAAACAAGAACAGGCAAGGACAGACTAAAAGCATTAGCATTAAAAGTATTATATGATATGCTTGACAAGGTTCAAGAGCCGGGCAAGAAGCGTGCCAAGATAGCTAAAGAAATTGCAAGACGAGAAGTAAAGTGATACCGTTTAGCTACGCAATCATGGATGACGAAGGCGAGGTTATACGCAAACATAGGTGGTCTGTCAAGGAAGCTAAGTGGTTTACAGATAACAACCCAAATGTTAAAGTAGTAAAACTAGAAGTAAAGAAAGAACCAACTCAGTCAGCATCGGAAATACAACAAGAACTTTTTAATTTAGTAGGAAAGGCATTGTATTAAATGGGTTTATATAATAAAGCAACAGATGAGCAAGTTATTCAAAGTGCATTAGATTACATGGAAAAATATCCTAATGCAAGTAGATATAATGTTATAAAAAATACCATAGGAAATGAAAAAAGAATTAGAGACTTAGAAAAATTAGGTCTAGTTAAGTTACCTAAACCATTACCCAAAGGCGGGGTATGGGGTAAATATTTTTATATACAATCAAGAGATAAAGAATTTGTAAGATGAGTGATGAAGCCGATGTCGCTAATGATTTAATGCAACACATGATTGACATGGGTGTAAGGAATGCACATGATAAAATCAAAAAACCTTCTAATAAAACAGGGAAATGTATATGGTGTGAAGAACCAGTCAAAGATGATAGACGCTGGTGCTCAATTGACTGCCGAAATGAATTTGAAAAATATACAAAATAAAAGGAGAAAGATTGTGCAAAACGCAAATTTACAAGGACTAGAACCATGGCAAATGAAAATATTTGCTAAGAATGCAAAAAAAGGATGGAGATTTTTTCAACCCGATAGTATAGATACTCCTACACCACGCAGTGCAAGAGAAGCATGGGGTGGAATTTATAGACCCGACCAAACAGATAAACAGGAAAAAAGAAACGAAAAAATAATGATTGCTTTAGTAACCGTTGTTCTGTTAATATTATCAACACTCTAAGAGTTATGGGCGAACGCACTTTTTATATATGTTAAAGTTCTTAGACGGTATTTTTGCTATTATAAACCGCAAGTAGCCCACCAAATATCCGCCATAATGCAAATGGAATGACTAGGTTTTCGTATTTTTTATCCTAGTCATGGTTAGGACGGCACCGCTATCTGTCGTTTGCATAAGATAGCACTAACTAAGGTCAATATGAAATTTATAACACTAGACTTTGAAACATTTTATGACACAGGATTTAGTCTATCCAATTTAACAACAGAGGAATACATACGCGATGAAAGATTTCAAGTTATTGGAGTGGGTATTAAGATTGACGACCAAGAAACTGAATGGATTACAGGCACACATAACTATATTAAAACTAAACTTATGGAGATTGATTGGAACGAAGCCATCTTACTATGCCATAATACACAATTCGATGGTGCTATTCTCTCGTTTATTTTTAACATTATTCCAGCTATTTATCTTGATACTCTTGGCATGGCTCGTGCTAAGCATGGTGTGGATGTGGGTGGCTCTCTCGCGTATCTTGTCGAACGCTACAACTTAGGTCGTAAAGGCACAGAAGTTATCAATGCTAAAGGCAAACGCTTAGAAGACTTTGATATCGCTGATTTAAAACAATATGGTGAGTATTGTAAGAACGATGTTGAACTTACCTACAAATTATATAATGTATTATCCCCAAACTTTCCTACCAATGAACTAAAACTCATAGACTTAACGCTTCGTATGTATATGGAGCCTGTATTGTATCTCGATGACGCTCTATTATCTGATAGATTAGATGAGGTCGAAGCGGAAAAGAAAGAGGTGCTAGGCAATTTAATGGTTAGATTAGAATGCGAAGATGAAGAATGCGTTCGTAAAAAGCTAGCGTCTAATAAACAATTTGCTGAACTACTAGAAGAATATAAAGTCGTTGTTCCATTAAAAATATCTCCCACCACAGGCAAAGAAACATTCGCATTAGCCAAGAATGATGAAGGCTTTATTGCATTAACTGAACATGAAGACCCATTCATTCAAGAACTATGCGCCGTTCGTCTAGGAACTAAATCAACAATAGAAGAGTCACGAATTAAAAGATTTTTAGATATTGGTGCTAGAAATAAAGGCAAATTACCTATCCCACTTAAATACTACGGCGCACACACAGGTCGTTGGGCGGGCTCAGATAAGGTCAACTTTCAAAACTTACCCTCTCGTGATAAGAAAAAGAAAGCATTAAAGAATGCAGTCATAGCCCCAAGGGGTTCGTTAATTATTAACTGCGACTCTTCACAGATTGAGGCTAGGGTTCTTGTATGGTTAGCAGGGCAAGAAGATATTGTAGAGTGGTATAGAGATGGTCGAGATGTGTATTCCGAATTCGCTTCTAAAGTTTATGGCAAAACTATAACTAAAGCTAACCCAGTAGAACGCTTCGTTGGTAAGACTTGCACATTAGGTCTAGGATATGGAACAGGATGGTCAAAGCTACAACATACACTAAAGACACAACCACCTAGTGCAGTATTAGATGATTTAGAATGCCAAAGGCTTGTTAAAGTTTATCGTGAAGTTAATGATAAAGTAATTAAGTTATGGGAAGAATGTGATAGAGCACTAAAAGACATGGCTAATTGGTCACCTAATATGAAGCCATATTATCTTGGGCGACACAAATGTTTAGAAGTATCTGGATCAGGAATTAAACTACCAAATGGGCTATACATTTATTACCCGAACTTACGAACTGAAAAGATAGATGGTAAAACTAAGTTTGTATATAAGTCTAGAAAAGGTGATATAACTATATGGGGTGGCTCAGTAGTAGAAAATGTGGTTCAAGCCTTAGCAAGAATTATCGTAGGTGAACAAATGATAGCAATTAATGAGAAGTATAAGCCTGTTTTAACCGTGCATGATGCGATAGTTAATGTTGTTTCTAAAGAAGAAATAGATGATGCGATGAAGTTTATTACTGATATAATGTCAACACCGCCTAAATGGGCAGAAGGATTACCCGTTGCTTGTGAGGCTAAATACGGAGAGAGTTATGGAGATTGTTAGTGAAGCCATACTATGAAATAAAAAAGAAATCTAATATAGCATTAAATCTTCTTGATGTTGCTCATAACTCTACTGAGTGGATAGATTATTTTAATTTTAAAGCTAAACTTGTCCCTTCCGAAGTATTATTCCAAGATTTCTTTTTTAAATGGCTAGTCAATAGATATGATTTTATTGCTGGCATACTTAAACTAGACCCATATACTTGCTATGATTGGCATACAGATACGAGACGTGGGGTGGGTATTAATATGTTACTTACTCCGCATGCAAGAAGTTTCTGTGCGTTTGCTCCAAAGAAGTCTGAACAAGTCTTTAAGATAGAAGAACTTCCTTATAAACCTATGACCTATTATTTATTTAACACACAAGTAAACCACACGGTGTATAATTTTGAAACAACTAGATATTTATTAAGTATTGAATTTGCTAAAGAAAAACACGAGTTATCATTTGAGGATTTATTAGTTGATATAAGGAGTAACTATGAAAAAAACTTCGCAGAATGATATAACAGGAGATTGGATGCAATCTAAACCAAACTCAGAACAATTTGAAAAGAATTGGGATTTGATATTTGGTAAGAAGAAAAAAGTAGAATATGAATTAGATGAGGGTCAGCTTACGGAAGAACAGTATGCTAAAATAAAAGAATTAGCAGAGTATGAACTTAATAAATCAACAGGCGAGGTGCAAAAAGTTTGTGAGTGTGGTGTAAAAGGATGTGACTAATGCCTTACAAGAACCATGAGGATAAAAAAGAAAATTTAAGACGTTATTACCATGAACATAAAGAGGCATTTAAAGCTTATAGAGAAAAACATAAAGAAAAAAATAAAGAGTATTTTAGGCAATACCAAAAAGAACGAAAGAAAGACGAAGAATATAGGAAAAAAGAAAATGAAAGAACTTTAGCTTGGTATCATGCTAATTTTGAAAAGAACAAAGATAAAAAGAATGCTAGAAATAGAGCATGGCGGGCAAATAATAAAGGCATAATAAATTTTCATACTAATAAAAGATATACTGCAAAAAAACAAAGACTACCTATATGGTTAACCAAAGAAAATGAATTACAAATAAAGGCTATGTATATGTTAGCATCATCTTTAAATAAATCAACAGGTGTTCAATGGCATGTTGACCATATCATTCCACTACAAGGTAAAAATGTATCGGGGTTACATGTTCCCGAAAACCTACAAGTGATACAAGGTAGTTTAAATAACAGAAAGAGTAACAAATTTATTGATGAGTGATTTTACATGGTCTTATTCTTCCCTTAAAGAATATATAAACTGCCCAAAGAAATATCAAGAGATACGAGTATTAAAGAATTACACCTTTCAAGATACCCCCCAAACTATATATGGTAAAGAAGTGCATAAAGCACTAGAAGATTATGTAAGAAGTAACACCGCTTTAGCTAAAAACTATGAGCGATATAAAGAGATGGTAGACAACCTTATTTCAATTCCAGGAGATAAGTATTGTGAACATGAAATGGCTCTTACAAAAGATAAAACACCTTGTGCTTTTGATGATGAGAACCGTTGGGTTCGAGGTATAGCCGACTTACTTATTGTTGATGGTAGCCATGCTTTCATAGTAGATTACAAAACAGGAAGCAACAGATACCCAGACCCTAAGCAATTAAGGCTAATGGCATTGATGACTTTTGCCCATTTTCCACAGGTTAATAAAGTAAAAGCAGGATTATTATTCCTAGCTCATAATCAATTTATCCCCGAAGAATATAAACGAGAAGACATAGATAAGTCTTGGGGGCATTTTTTAGGTTCGCTTACTAGGTTAGACCACTCTTATACATCAAATACTTGGCAACCGAACCCTACACCTTTATGTGGATATTGCCCTGTAAAATCTTGTGATTTTAATAAGACTTAAGATATAATATCACCATGCCTTACGTTAATAAACCAAGACCTTATAAGAAAGAATACCAGCAAGAAAAAGCTAGGGGTGAACACGAACGCCGTATGGAGCGTCAGCGTGGTCGCCGTGCTATTGATAAAAAAGGTAAAGACTTAAATGGTAATGGCAAAGCAGATATGCGAGAAGGTAAAGATGTAGCACATGTAAAAGCCCTTGACAAAGGCGGTTCAAACAAAGACGGTTTACGCATTCAAAGTGCATCTAAAAACCGCTCATTCAAAAGAGATTCAAAAGGCAATCTCATCTCCGAAGTAAGTAAAAAAGAACGTAAAAAATAATACTTGACATATAAGTTAAGTGTAGTAAACTAGTCAGTTAGTAGTATTTAGAAGTCTCGGTGAGACTTAGTTAATGAGGATAGTATGGAAATCATAGAAAATTCAGCAGTGAAATTTAGTGCTCCTACTCATATAGTAGATAGTATAGTAAACAACATAGAAAAAAGCGAAATATTAGAACAGAGAGGCAATCTCTCCGAGGTGCTAGTATACTGGGGGGTAGATGAAATGACCCGCCTTAATCAACTAGTATCATTTAGAAATAACTTACCATCCCCTATCGTACGAGATTATAATTGGCCAGGTTTATATAAACCCTTCGACCATCAACGCGTAACATCCGAATTTTTATCTATTAATCATCGTGCTTTTTGTTTTAATGAAGCAGGCACAGGCAAAACATCATCTGTGTTATGGGCTTGTGATTATCTAATGCTTCAAAAGAAAATTAAAAGAGTTCTTATTATATGTCCTTTATCTATTATGTATTCAGCATGGCAAGGTGATGTTTTTAATACTTGCATGCATAGAACCGTAGCAGTAGCACATGGCACTGCAGAGAAAAGAACAAAGATTATCAATGGCGAATATGAGTTTGTAATTATAAATTACGATGGTGTAAATGTAGTAAGAGACGCTATATCTAAAGCTGACTTTGATTTAATCGTTATAGATGAAGCAAATGCATATAAAACTATTACAACTTCCCGATGGAAAACATTGGCTAAAATATTAAAACCTTCAACAAGATTATGGATGCTAACAGGAACCCCAGCTTCCCAATCGCCAGTAGATGCATATGGTTTAGCTAGATTAGTATGTCCTCAAAGAGTTCCTAAAGTGACGGCTGGATGGAGAGATAAAGTTATGTATCAAGTATCTAGATTTAAATGGCTACCAAAAACAAACTCAAAAGATGAAGTATTCAAAGCATTAAAACCTGCTATTAGATATGCTAAAAAAGATTGTCTTGACTTACCCGATGTTATGTATCAGACAAGAGAAGTTCCACTAACAGCCCAAGTGCATAAGTATTACACTGCATTAAAAAAAGAAATGTTAATTAGTGCGGCAGGAGTGCAAGTAACTGCGGTAAACGCGGCGGCTAACGTCAACAAACTACTTCAAATTTCTGGTGGAGCAGTATATACAGACAATAAAGATGTTATTGAGTTTGATATTAGTCCACGCTTATCGGCTTTGCAGGAGGTGCTGGATGAGACGGAAAATAAAACAATTATCTTCGTGCCGTACAGACATACTATCCAAGTTTTAGCTAGATATCTTGAAGCACATGGTATCACTAGTGAAATAATTAACGGACAAGTATCGGCTACCGAACGCTCTGCAATTATATCTAGGTTTCAAAATATGTATGACCCTCGTGTATTAGTTATTCAACCCCAAGCGGCATCGCATGGTGTAACTCTCACCGCGGCAGACACAGTAGTATTTTGGTCTCCTGTGTTATCTGTTGAAACATATCTACAATGTATTGCTCGTATGGATAGAGTTGGTCAAAAGAATAAAATGACGGTAGTTCACTTACAAGGTTCAGATATTGAAAGAAGAATGTATGACATGCTACAAAACAAAGTGGACATGCATAGTAAGCTAGTAGATTTATATCGTGAGGAGATAGGTGAATGAGTGAAGAATATGTAGTAATTAGTTTGGTAGTATTTGTAGTAGCAGTTTTTTTAATCAGTTTTATATTTTCAGCTATCGAAGGAGAAATTAATGAGCGACATGAAGTTAGATGATTTAGTAACAACTTACTTGACAATTAGAACAGAGCGTAATACACTTAAAAATCAATTTGAGTTAAAGGATGCTGAGATAAAAGCGGACTTAGACGAATTGGAACGGGCTATGATGATAGCCTGCAATGAAATAAATGCTGATAGCATTCGTACAGGGAGTGGGACTATCATTAAGTCTTTAAAAGAAAACTATGTATGTAGCGATTGGGACAACTTTAAGCAATTCGTTGTGGATAACAACGCACTCGACCTATTGCAACAACGCATTAGTCAAAATAATTTTAAAGAGTATATGAGTTCTCGTGCAGACGATGGTCTTCCTCCCGGTATCAGCACCATGCGAGAATATGCAATAACTGTACGCAAACCAACAAGCAAGTCAATTTAGTGGAGAAAATAATGAACAGTGAATTATCAGTAATATTACAAAACAGTGCTAACTTAATTCAAACTGGGTTAGATGAAGATACCTTAGCCGTTGCTGGCGGTGCCATTAATAGTGGTAATAAGCGTATATCAATTAGAGGTAAAGCATTTAGAAAAGTTGTTGGCGGTAAAGAAGTAAGTGTAGTTGAAGATAATCATTTAAATGTGGTTATTGTTAAAATGTCACACACTGCATCAAGAACATTCTATGCACAATCATATAAAGAAGGTGAGAAGATTAGCCCTACATGTTGGTCTAGTGACTCTCGCGTTCCCGATATTGATGTAAAAACCCCTCAGTCTAAAACATGTGATACTTGCCAATTCAGTGCTAAGAATTCAGGTGCTAATGGTACAGGTACTGCATGTCGTCTATCATGGAGAATGGCAGTTGTATTACCTAATGACCCTGCTGGTGATGTTATGCAATTAGTTTTACCTGCAACATCATGTTTTGGTAAGGAAGAAGGTGGTAAATATCCATTTAGACGATATATTCAAATGCTAGCTAATAACAATGTTAGTGCTGGTCGTGTTGTGACTAAGATGCAATTTGACCCTAAAGCTTCAACACCTAAGGTTTTATTTAGTCCAGCCGCAGCAGTTAATGCTGATGATTTGGAAGTATTACAACGACAAGGTAAGTCTGCCGCAGCAGAGCAGGCTGTAAAATTAACTGTATATCAAAACGACTCAACAAGTGAAGAAGAAGTTATACCACCACAAGTTGTTAGTGCACCAGTAGCAGATGTTATGGATGAGCCAGTATTAAGAAGCACAGAAGAAGCTAAACCACAAACAGTAAATAATGCTAATGACGTAATGAAAAAATGGTCAGTTAAATCATAAGGGGAAGTAAATGGCAAGACCGTATAGTGAAGAATTTCTATTAAACTTAAAAGACCTTAACCCAAAAAGATTAGGGGTGCAGTTGGCAAAACTATGTGTCAAAGCTAACCTACCTGCTCAATATGTAGCAGAAGTTTTTGGTGTATCAAGAATGACTATTCATAGTTGGTTTAGAGGTAAAGCTATTAGAGATAAAAATTGTACGCGTATTGAAAACTTTATGATATTGGTTAAAGAGGGGTTACATGATGGACAATTACCTACTGTAACTCTTCTTGAGTCCAAAAAATATTTAGAGTCTAACGTAAGCAATAAGATTTAAAAAGTAGTAAAATAGAATTTCACGGTAGTTATTTTAAAAACATACATTAGTATGTCGGGGCATTGTTGTCTCTAAAAATAGAAAGAATAAAAATGATAGGTACAACAGAATTTTATAAAAAAGTATTGCCATCTCAAGGGATCTACTGTATAGCGACTATAGGGACTACAGGCAAAACAACAAATTATTTCGTAGAGTCTATAGATGAAATAGAACCTAAAATAGAAGAGTTAAAAACGTATGGTGATAATGTATATGTAACTCATAGTTCACAAAAAAGTTATTCAAGAAAAGATAATGCTCTGTATTCTAGATCATTCTTTGTAGACTTAGATGTAGACCCTCAAGAAGATATACCTAACGAGGAAAAAAATGATAAAAAATATCTATCTAAAGAAGAAGCTAATAACGCATTAGATAAATTTCTTGATGAGGTTAATTTACCACCACCTATTAGGGTAGATTCTGGTCGAGGTATATGGGCATGGTGGGCTTTTGATGCTGATATTCCTATTGAAGACTGGAAAATATATGCTGAGAAGTTCAAAAAACTATGTTTAGATAAAGGTTTTAAAATTGATCCATCAGTAACATCTGATAAAGGTCGCATTACCCGTGCGCCTAATTGTCTTAACTACAAAACAAATCCCCCATCACCAACAAAAGTAATTAGCGATGAGTTACCTACATATGTCTTTGAAGAATTTAAACAATTTCTAGGTGAGGTAGACCCTTCAGTAGAAGATATATTAAAAGCCGCATCTAAAGGTCTAACCGAAGAAGAAAGAAGAATGCATGGGCTAGATAATTGGGAAGCTAGCTTTGACAAGATTTTAAAAGAAAGTATGTTAGGTAGTGGATGTAACCAAATTAAACATATGATGGAACATCCCGATGATGTAAGCTATGAACTATGGACTGCTGGATTAACCGTAGCTAGTCGTTGTGTAGATGCTGAAACCGCCATACATACCTTATCAGAAGGAGCAAAGAACTATAGTCGTGAAGCTACAATACTAAAGGCGGCTTCTTTTGATGGGGTACATTCTTGTGGTTCTTTTGATAACGCTAATCCTGGCGGATGTAATGGTTGCCCACATAGAGGTAGGATAACTAACCCACTTAAGATAGGTAAAGTATTTAAGATAGCACCAGTCGCACCACAAGAACAAATAGGTAATGTAATAACTCAAAATTCTACTACTGCATTATCTACCGAGGAAGTTTTTACTCTACCATCTAGTATGTTTCCATATATTCATGGGGCTAATGGGGGTATATATAGAAAAGAACTGCCTGTATGGGATGATGAGGCTAAAAAATATGTTGAACAAGAACCTACTGAAGTATCGGAGTATCATTTTAAAGCTAAACAAAGACTTAAAAACCCCGCTGATGGGGATTGTTTATTGCTCAGATGTACATTTCCTAAAGATAAACCTGTAGAGTTTTTATTTCCAATAAGATTAGCTTACGAGCCAATTAAAACGGCGTCACATTTAGCCAATCATGGCATATATTTAAGAAAGCACGAGGTAGTAACAATTATGGATTATTTAATTAAGTGGGGTAAAGTTTTATCTAACGAAGTAGAAGCAGACATTATGCGAAATCAAATGGGCTGGACAGATGATGATAGAACTTCTTTTGTGATAGGCGACAGAGAATATAAAAGAGATGGCTCAGTTTCCCAGTCACCTTTTTCAGCTATTACAGATAAGATTGGTAAGCATATGGCACCTAAAGGTACGTTTGAAGAATGGAAGAAAGCTGCTAATCAACTAGATACTCCTGGTATGGAACTACATCAATACGCTATGTTAGCTGGCTTTGCTTCTCCGCTTATGGCTTATACTAATACTGATGGTGGCATTATTTGTCTAACAGGCGATACAGGTGCGGCTAAAACAGGTGCGTTATTCTCTGCTGTAAGTATATGGGGTAACCCTAAAGTGTTATATGTTCACGCTAAAAAGGGCGGTACATTCAATGCTTTAAAAGGAAGAATTAGCACACTACATAATATGACTTATGCACATGACGAGGTTACTAACTTAGATGCTGAGGACTTATCAGAAATGTCGCATATGATTTCTACTGGTAAACCTAAACTTAAAATGCAGGCATCAGTAAATGCTGAACGAGACTTTGAGGCATCAGCTAGTATGATAGCTTTGTTTACATCTAATAAATCTATATACGATAAGTTGTCCGCATTAAAACATGACCCTAATGGTGAAGTGGCTCGTATTATTGAGTTTATGTTAGGTCAACCTAAGATACTACAGACAGATATAAATTATGGTAAACGTGTGTTTGAAGCATTTAAAGCTAATTATGGTCATGCTGGTCCTAAATTTATACAGTCTATATATGACTTAGAGAATAAAGGTGAGATTATCAGGCATTTTAATGATGACCAAAAACTAGGACCACGATACCAAAAATGGGTAGATAGGTTTGTAAAAGATTACGGTGCTGACCCTGGTGATAGATATTATCATAACTTAATTGCACTACCTTTGGGTGCTGGAGAAGTTGCACTTGAATACGGTATATTAGATAAATGCGGAGTAGAAAGAATATATGAACGACTAATAACTGAGATGCTTAATATTAAGAACAATGTTATTCAGTTTAATACTATTGACTATGAGAATATTCTTACAGAGTTTTTAATTAAGAACCATTCTGGCACTTTAGTTATGAGAGATGGTAAGGTTGCAGATGAACCAAGAACTCCATTAGTTATTAGAGCCGAAGATGATACAGGTACTATTTATATACCACGAAGCATATTTAATAATTACTTAATTGCTGAGTTAGATATTAATAAAGCTGACTTTAAAAAGCGTATTGCTAATTCAGATATTAAATTCTGGGAAGAAAAGAAACGAATGCTTACAGGTTGGAAAGATGCAAGTAGTTCTGAATATAACTTGATGTGTTATGCATTCCAAAAGAAAGATATATTAGCTAAAGTAAAAGGAGATATATCTGGATCAGCTTAGCGAACCTACATGGCTATTCCCTTATGAGTATATGGACATAGGGGATAGTTTTTTTATTCCTACTTTAAATACTGCTGAAACTCTTTATGCTGCTGAATGTGGTGCTAAAAGGGCAAAGATACAAGTAAAAGTTTTTATAACTAGTAAAGATAATCACTTAGGGATTAGGGTTTGGCGCGTAGGTTAGTAACCTAAATCTGGTTCAAATTCTTTTATAGTATTTTCTGCTTCAGATTCATCAATTAAATTAGATAAGTTTTTCATTTCAGCATCACTTAGACTATCTATTTCTTTTAACTTATCATATAAATATTTTTTCATAAGGTTTTGCTGAATTCTATTTTCAGTTATAAGTGTTTGTCGTTCCTTAGACGAATAAGTACGATCAGTAGTTATCTTATTCATAGATTGTCTTAAAGGATTTATAATTTTATTTTCATAGTAATTTAACACTTTAAGTTTCATTTCTAAATTTGGATGAGTTCTATTAGAAAAAGTAAATGCCAAATCAGGATTATTTAGTTTATAGCTGTTATATATTTGGTTATAGTTGTCTAATCGTTTCTTTAATGTATCATATCTTTGTGCATCTACATTAGCAGTAGTAGTTAAGAAGCTATCAAATATAAAAGCATCTTTTTCAAGATCAAAATCTTTCTCGCCTTTTAATACCATGTAAGCGCCATTTAAGCTATTAACCATTTTAGATACACCGTCAAAGAAATTATTTGCAAAGAAAGAAAGAGTGCTAGCATCAATGTTTACAGCGCCGCCTGTTTTTTCTGCAAACCATCTAGATGCATTTCTAAATTCTTCTGGAGTAGCATCAGTACCTAAATAAGCTCTTGCATACTTTGATGTAGAGTTTCTATAAATAGGTTGATCAATTGCGTTTAAGTTCATACTATATTCTATAAATGGCTTAATAACGGAAGGGGATAAAGTATCAAGTCCAAATTGTACAGGGTTTTCTGTAGGGTCTATTTGAGATGGTTGTATAGGAATAAAA
>Ga0214919_10006675_pt1 | contig 15772 bp, 19 predicted proteins | sample LL1503_MetaG_FD_177994 | JGI IMG/M metagenome (GOLD analysis project Ga0214919, IMG submission 177994) | Freshwater microbial communities from Lake Lanier, Atlanta, Georgia, United States - LL-1503 | ecosystem: Environmental > Aquatic > Freshwater > Lake | place: USA: Georgia | collected... | reverse complement strand
AGACCTAATCCTCTTTTTTGTCGAATCAAAATTCTTCACTCTCTTCTCGCTCCTATTTGGAATTGGCTTTGCCATTCAAATTCAAAGTGCTGAAAAACAAGGCAATGCATTCTTGCCGAGAATTTCAAGACGTATGGCTGGGTTATTACTTTTCGGACTGCTTCACATCTTGCTACTTTGGGATGGCGATATCTTGGTGATCTATGCAATCACCGGAACCCTCTTAATCCTCTTTAGAAAAACTACATACTCTCGAATCAGGAAATGGGTTATTTCACTCCTTGCCGTTCCTGGTGTCTTGGTGCTTGCGATATTGATTTACACATTAATTGCCAGATTGTCGGCATCTGGAGCAGAGACTTTCGCAAAGAGTGATGCGTCACTAGCTAAAGAGTTTGCCAACACCGATGCAACACAGAAGCTGCTACAAAATGGATTTATTGAGGGGATCGGCGAACGAATTCATACTTATCTAGAACTCTCCCCTCTCCTTTTTTCGAGAATCCCAACTGTTCTAGCAATGTTCTTAATTGGCCTTTATCTAGGTAGAAGTAACTTCATTCGCCAACTGCCGGAAAAACTTGAGATCCTCAAAAAAGTTCGTTTCTGGGGCCTAACTGTTGGATTCTCCTTGATGTTTCTGATTGTTGCGGGCACTAAGTTCCTACCAACTGTCAGCGCACTAATTGCAATCATTGAAGATCAATATTTAGCTGGTCCGATCCTTTGCTTAGGTTATGCGTCAGCTGTAACTCTCTCATTTCTCAAGAATCCAACTCGTAAGATTTATGGGTACTTCTCAAAAGTAGGAAGAATGGCGCTGACCAACTATTTGACTCAGTCTTTGGTGCTTACATTTCTAGCATATGGATGGGGACTAGGCCTTGCTTTGAAGTTAAGTGGTTTCCAAGTTTTAGGAATCAGCTTCCTGCTCTATGTCGCGCAAGTTATCTTGAGTGGACTGTGGCTAAGTAAGTTCAAATATGGGCCACTGGAGTGGGTCTGGCGATGCATCACCTATTGGAGAATTCTTTCAATTAGGGCTTAGCTTAATCTTTCCGGCATATAGGGCGACTCTTCTTTAAGATTTAGTTACTGCGAGTAACTTTAATTCTGTGGCACAATAAGAGAGCACTTCGGGTTTGGTAGCAAAAGAGACTCAGCAACTAGCTGAGTCTCTTTTGCTTTCCACAGAATTAATTTATTCACAGGATCTTTCATTCGAAAATTTCGATGTCGATTAGTCGCATAACTTCGCTCTCGTGATGGGGGCGTGTTGTAATTGGCAGCAATCGTGTTTACCAAACCCGCAGTGCGGGTTCAAATCCCGTCGTCTCCACCACAGTCTTAACTGAATCGACTCGACCTATTGGTAGCGGTCAAAAGAGTTGTTCCAGATTTGCATGAAAGAGCCCTGAGAAATCGGGGCTCTTTCTAGTTCACCAACTTGGTTGGCGGCTCTTCTTGGCTAACTAAATAATGAAATTTTCTTTAGCTTTCTTTGCTGCTTCACCTCTGCCATTGACGCCTAACTTCCTATAGACATTTCGTAAGTGAGTTTTCATTGTATTTTTCGAGATATGCAGTGTTTGTCCAATTGAACCGATTGATTTTTCAGATAGCAGGTACTTCAAAACCTCAATCTCGCGCTCTGTCAGTTGTTCACCACTAATCTTTGCCACCTGATTGCGTTGTTGAATACGATCAATAGCCAATCTACTGAGTGATTCGAGCCAAATGGAGTTATCTTTCGATGACAAATTGATGATTGATTCCAAGGTTAAATTATCTTGGCGTAAGAAAACCTCTAATGCTCCTACTTCTTCACCTTTATCCAGTGCCTTTTTTAGATATTCACGTTGTTTCTTAACGCCTTCGCTTTTGACTTTCGAAAGAAGCAGATTTTTTCTAATGATTTCAAATGCCGTGATTTCTGGAAGGTTTTTGATTTGGTTTGCATCGTCTTGTTTGTGCTTACCCAAAACGCTCTTGCCTACTTGTTTTAGATAAGTCACTTCTGGATTTCGTTCTACAATCGTGTTTATTCTTCCCAGATCATACGATTGATTTTTAGCGAAAAACTCAGCTAAATCAACCAACCAGTTCATTGCTTTTAGGTCCGGATTTAACAAGAGCTCATTTCGCAATCTAGAGATATTTGTAGAAATCTTCTCTTGACTATTTGGAATTCGAGAGAGAATTCGAATCTCGCCAACTTCACAGAGATAAGTAATAAAGTTCAAATTATTTTTTCTAGCTTCTCGACCAAGCCGAACCATTTCTTCTAACGCCTGATCAACCATAGAAAATTCGTACAGACAGCGAATTAACACAAATTTACAGTCAAATGGTGATGCAATTCCTGCACGACCAGAAGCTTCTTCTAGAGCAATCGTGGTCTTGGCTAATTCGTAAGCTTGTTTATATTCTCCATGCGAAAGTAGCTGCATTGATTTAATTGCAGCTTTGGCATGATCTAAGACAACTAAATTATCGGGGTTATCGACTCTCAAGATATCTTCGGCGCATTGATCGATTATCTCGACATCGGAAGTCACAAGACCGATACAGGCGACTAATCGAATCAGTCTGCCCTTATCCATCGGATCTAAAGTGCCGCTCTTAATGGGAGAAGCAATTGATATTTGAGCATGCGTTAGTGCTTTTTGATAGTTGCCGCTATGAAAATTCACATAGGCTCGACAAAGATTGCTTATTTGATCAACCCAAACTTTAATTTCATGCTCACGAGTTGAAGCCTCAAGTTCGTCAAGAATATTTATGCATTGTGTAAAATTTAAGTCAATTAAATTTCCAATTGCCTCAAAGCCCTGAGCCATCAAAAAACTATTTTGTGAATCATCGAGAGAGCTTTTTGCATACTTAATGAACTCTAGACCTTGACCAGTTAGAGACAACTCTGCAATTCTGGTCAAATACAAGCGATAGAAAAAATCTAAATCATTATTTTCAATGGCAGTTTCAATAATTTTATGAACGCTGTCAGAAAATCCCGGTAGGGGTGATGCGCTGCTCTCTTTACTCACCCCCATAGAGTGAGCCATTCCGGATGTTTTTGCACTCCGATTTAGGCTCAATAGGGTGAAAAAAAGGGGGGAGTTGCTCCAAGGCTGGTCCAACGAGAACTTCGGTAGAATTGCGTCTAGTTAAGGGGAGTACTTCGCTAACGCACCTTCGTCAGTACGGATAGAAATATCCCGGAGTTGCGACCACAGAGTGGTGAGGGAGACCTTGGCACTCCTTGCCCCTTTAGCGAATAGGTTTAATAAAAAATGAATGTAACTCTTTTAACATGGGCCCTTGTAGTTGGCGTGATTATTGCGCTCATAGTCGTTGATTTACTTACGGTAAGCCGCAAGCCTCACGATGTTATGTTCAAAGAAGCTGCCATCTGGTCCGTTTTCTATATTGGCGTGGCAATTGCATTCGGTATTTGGGTTTGGCAAAGCGCAGGATCACAATTTGGAACGGAATACTTCGCTGCTTATTTAGTCGAGAAGTCTCTCTCAGTCGATAATCTCTTTGTATTTATTATTATTTTGGCACAATTCAAAGTCCCATCGATATTCCATCAGCGAGTGCTCATGTTCGGTGTAATTCTTGCCCTCGTGCTGCGCGCCATCTTTATCGCTGTCGGTGCAGCAGCACTCGCTGCATTCAGTTTCACATTTGTAATCTTCGGGGCAATTCTTATTTGGACAGGTGTCGGCCTATTCAAGCATTGGGATGAAGATCCTTCCCCTGAAGATAACGCCTTTGTTCGCACCATAAGAAAACGAATTGCTATGACTGATGAATACGACGGCTCAAAAATATTTACTCGAGTTAACGGAAAGCGACTTGCTACACCAATGTTTTTAGTGATGGTTGCTATCGCATCTACAGATCTCTTATTTGCCTTAGATTCGATTCCAGCAACTTTTGGTGTTACTCAGGAACCTTTCTTAGTTTTTGCAGCAAATGCTTTTGCTCTACTTGGACTTCGCGCCCTTTACTTCCTTCTTAAAGGCTTGTTAGACAAACTGGTGTATCTATCCCTTGGTCTTTCAATTATCTTGATGTTCATCGGTGCCAAGTTAATTTTAACTTATGTGCACGAGGTATTTAAAGAAGTTCCTAAGGTCCCAACAGTACTTAGCCTTGCAGTGATTGGAATTATTTTGATTGTTTCAACAGTTGCAAGCTTTATAAAGACTAAAAAAGATCCAAACGCCCATGCGCATGCAGGTCGAGTAACTGCTGGCAAAAAACCACATGAAGAATCTTCTTCGACATAACGGTCAACATGCGTGCAGGACTCTCGAATATGAACTCAATTATGAGAGTTTGGCACAGCACAATCAAAGAAAGTCTTCAGAAATAGGTTCCTAAAGATCTAGCCTGCTGCTAACTTATCTCAATGACCGATTACACAAATACAAATATTTCAGACCCTGCAATTAAGAAGATGCTCGAAGATTACTTCGAAGTCATGCACCACCAAGATATGAATCTGTTCGATACTGTTTTTCACAAAGATTGTGCACTTTACTCCGCGCAAACGGGTGAAATTTCATTACGTCCATACGCGGTCTATCGCGAAGTCGTTGCGAATCGTAAGTCACCTTTTGACACAGGCAATACTCGCCGCGACAAAGTCTTAATGTTCGATCAGATTTCCCCAACACTTGCTTGTGTTCGCGTGCAATTAGAAATGTTTGGTGGGGTAATGCAGGACTATCTAAATATCGTCTTTATTGACGGACGTTGGATGATTTTGGCAAAAATGTGGGAAAGAGTCGGTGACTCAGTCGATTAATTGAAGTAAGCGATTATCGCGCCAGCAATACTTAGATTGATCGCGTCATTGGCTGTTTCGATAATCCATACTTTCAAATTTTCTCCACCAAATAGCCTGTGAGATAGCGATGCAAACATCGCAATGCCAACCCCCAGTGCGAATCCAACGAGTGCTCCATCCGATACGCCAAAGTTTGGATTCATATGCCCAAGCGAAGTTACAACTAATGCAACTGTGAGAGTTTGTATCAAAACACCAAGGATCGTTCCGCCAAATAGAAGCGCAGGTTTATTTTGGCTAGAAGTAAGTTGACCAGTTGCGTTGCCACGAGCTCTCATCCAAATAGGATAAAAAGTTTTTGGCCCAAACCAGATTGCTCCACTGATAAATGAGAAAATGAAGGCGATAATTACCCCAGTTAAATTCAATCCTGTAAATGTCATAAGCATATTTTACATATATAACCTTTAAGATTGAGTAATGAAATTCTTGATTTCGGTAATTGATAATCTCTCAGGTTCAGGAACTCCGGAAGAAATGATTGCAATTGATGCATTCAACGAAGGTTTGCGCGCTAGCGGATATTTTGTATTTGCGGGGGGATTAACTGACCCTAAAGGTGCAATCGTGATTGATAACCGAGGTGGTGCAAATATTTCAACAAATGCACCGCTCTTTGCTGCTGAAGAAAATTTCAGTGGATTTTGGATTATTGATGTTCCGAGCAAAGATATTGCACTTTCCTTAGCGTTTGACGGTTCAAAAGCTTGCAATCGCAAAGTCGAACTACGTGAGTTCTTTAGTTAACGTCTACTTTCAATTAACCATTTTTTGCGTTCTCGTTCAGTGAATTTTTCAATTGAATACCGTAACATCGTGCGTGGCATTTCATGAGAGTGTGCTGATAGAAAATTACGAAGAGCTATTCCATTAAGTTTGCCTGCTTCACGAAGTACCCAACCGACTGCTTTATGAATCAAATCATGTTTATCATGAAGCAATTTTTCAGCTATTTCAAAGGTTGGCTCGATGTCACCAGATCGAATAAATGCGAAGGTAAATACCATCGCAACTCTCCGTTGCCACAAAGATTGATTCTTTGCCAATTTGTGCAGAAGAACATACGGATCTTTAGTATCAATTAAATAAGCTCCAATGATTGGAGCAGTTACATCCACCAGGTCCCAGTTGTTTACATAGCCAGTGATTACTGCCTGCATATATGAATCAAATATTTGCTTCTGTTCAGTACGAGTTTTTTTCGATTTAAACTGCAGAGTTAAAATAATGAGTCCGCAGAGTCGTGCTTCGTGAAATTCAGAACAAATTAGAATTTCAACCTGTTTTAAAGTCAGATCCTTATATTTTTTGGCAACTGTGCGCACCTGCGGAACTGTTAGCCCTAGAAAAACATCGCCTTCGCCGTATTGACCAGGCGCAGTTTGGAAAAATTTCTGGAGATCATGAGCCCTACTTCGATTAGCCAGGACGTGAATTTCATTTAGTACTTGCTTGGCGCTCATACACCAATCTTACTTTTATAATTAAGCATGGCCAAGATTTCTAAGGAAGAAGAACTAGATGAAGAGTGGCGTGCTATCGGTTTGGCAGCTCCTGCTCGCCGAGCATTAGTTGGTGCCAAACTCTATAAAGTTTCCGACCTACGTAAAATTTCTTTGGAAGATCTCACCAATCTTCATGGCATGGGTAAAAGTGCAATTGCACGATTAAAAGTTGTGATGCATGGAAAGAAAATCACCTTTAGAAACTGAAGTCAGCGCTATTATTTAGACTCACTTAGTTACGGATGAGGCGGATCAGATGTTCGAAGCAATAATTCTCGGCATCATCCAAGGACTTACCGAATTCATCCCTATTTCTTCGAGTGCTCATATTCGACTTGCAGGAGAAATATTTCCAAATGCAATCGATCCAGGGGCAATGTTTACTGCAATTACGCAAATTGGAACAGAACTTGCTGTATTAATCTATTTTAGAAAAGACATCGTGCGAATCATTTCGGCTTGGCTATCATCCCTAACTAATAGGAACGTCAGAAACCAAGATTCTCGAATGGGTTGGTTAATCATTATCGGTTCATTGCCAATAGTTGTGATTGGTTATCTCGCTCAAGATTTCATTACAAATGAATTGCGCTCACTTTGGATCATCGCAACGATGATGGTTGTTTTTGGTTTAATACTCGGCGCTGCAGATAGATTTGCTCCTAGAACAAAGGAACTTTCTCAGCTCACCGTGAAGCACGGAATTCTTTATGGACTCGCACAATCTTTAGCACTCATTCCAGGTGTATCTCGTTCTGGAGCAACAATTGCGATGGGACGTGCACTTGGTTATTCTCGAGAAGCAGCTTTGCGATATTCATTCTTACTTGCACTTCCTGCGGTATTTGGAAGTGGGCTTTACCAACTCAAGAGCGCACTATCTGAAGATCAAGTAGCTGTTTACTCCTTGGGTGAAACCTTTGTTGCAACTGCAATAGCTTTTGTTGTTGGGTACTTAGTAATTTCATGGCTACTCAAATTCGTGACGACTAAGAGCTTTGCCCCTTTCATCATCTACCGCGTCATTCTTGGAACCACAGTGCTTGGATTGCTTGCAGCAGGCGTAGTTCAGCCGTAATTACCCACAAAAAACTCTCACCAACTATTGGTAACTCTTTTTGGTGGGTTTAGGCTCTTCCCATGTCTTTCACGTCAGCCCTGACAATCAAACGCCTTCGTACTATTTTGAAATTAGGTTCAACTATCTTTGGGCTCAGCGCAATATTTCTTCTCGTTGATCCAAAAACTTTTTTAGAATTACTGAACTTAGAAACAACAGAAACACTTCAATGGTCAATGCGCATGATTGCAATAACTCTGATTGCCTTAACAGGAAACATGCTCTCTGTCGCCAGATTCGGAAGTGAAACTAGCGTCATTTTCTCTTCTCGAGTGATGGTTGTTTCGGCTGCTGCCTTAGGTGCTCTTACTTTGTTGATTCCAGCAGAATTTAGTTGGTTCACAATTGCATACGCTGCAGTTGGATTCTTATTTAGCCTGGCCTATTTATCAGCTCTTTTGAGAAAATAAATGAGCGAGCCAATTCGATCTGAAATCCTGAATACGGGAAATGAGCAGATTAAATCTGCGCGAATAGTAATTAATGCTTCGGCTGAAAAAATCTTTGCGATTCTTGCAAATCCGAATCGACATAAAGAGATTGATGGTTCGTCAACTATTCAAGAAAATATTAGTGGCCCGGATAAATTGATCTTAGGTTCAAAATTCGGAATGAAAATGCATCTTGGAGTAGATTATCGAATTCTTAACACTGTGGTCGAGTACAAAGAAAATTCACTCATTGGATGGCGACATGTCGGAAGATGGATTTGGCGTTACGAATTAGTGAACTTGAGTCCTCAAATGACCCAAGTTACAGAAACCTTTGATGCATCCCGCGCGCCATTAATCTCAAAGGCCTGGTTATCACTTCGCAAGGCGTACCCTTTTACCCAGAGAGCAGTTGCCAAAACATTGGTGCAACTCAAGTCCATCTGCGAAGGATAAACAAATGATCAAGAGGCTATCGGCTGAATTTTTAGGCTCCTTATTCTTAGGAGCAAGCATTATTGGATCTGGAATTATGGGTTCGATTCTGACTCGCGATATTGCAATCCAGCTCTTTATAAATATGAGCGCCACGGTATTCATGCTCTTCTTAATCATTACACTTTTTGGTCCTATTAGCGGTGGTCACTTCAATCCTGTTGTTACTCTTGCGGATCTTTTCCAGAAAAGAATGTCGGTTCAGTTGGCAATTTACTATGTACTTGTTCAAATCGTTGGTGGCACAATCGGCGTATTCATAGCCAATTTAATGTTTAATCGAAAGGCTATAGATCCTTCAACTTATGGTCGATCAGGAAACTATTTATTTTTAGCAGAAGTTGTGGCGACGGCAGGACTTATTTTAATAATTCATTTACTTCGCCATCAAAATCGAGGACACATGACGGCAGGGGTCCTTGCTGCTTGGATTGGAACTGCATATTTCTTCACATCGTCAACTTCATTTGCAAATCCAGCAATAACTTTTGCTCGTTCATGGAGTGATACTTTTTCCGGAATTTCACTAAAATCTGTGCCTTTGTTCATTTTGGCGCAAGTTATTGGTGCTGCACTTGGGGTGTTATTAACCGCCCTATTGACTGCAGAAAAGAAGGAAGAAGATGTCTTCGCCTAAACCAACTGTTCTATTTGTGTGCGTCCATAATGCCGGGCGTTCGCAAATGGCAGCGGGATTTATGAATGCACTCGGTGCTGGCCGTGTACAAGTTTTATCTGCGGGATCGGCTCCAAAAGATTCAATTAATCCAATCGCCGTACAAGCTATGCAAGAAGTTGGAATTGATATTTCCAATAACTCGCCAAAAGTTTTAACCCCTGAAGCGGTGCAAGAATCTGATGCAGTCATCACGATGGGCTGTGGAGATGCATGCCCGTTCTATCCTGGAAAACGCTACGAAGATTGGGTCTTAGATGATCCCGCAGGTCAAGGAATCGAATCTGTACGCGTAATCAGGGATGAAATCAAAAAACGGGTAGAGCAACTCTTATCTGAACTTCTCTCTCAATAATTAGCTTCAGAATAGAATTGCGTTATGAAGCGCTTCTTTTCTCGGATTATTGCGCTCTTTACCAACCGCAAAATATGGGTACGCCAGATTGTTGTTGCAAGCATCGCAGCAGGTGCTGCTTGGTTAATTGGCGAGCAAGCATTTACTGGTGGAGGATTAGTAGCAGCAATTGTTTGCAGTTTAAGCATTCGAATCTCGTTATATAAATCAGTTCGAGAAGGTTTAGGTCAAATTCTTGGTACGGCAATCGGTGCAGGTATTGCCCTAACAACTGTTTATTTCTTTGACTTCGGAGTGATTGCCGTAGCAACAACAGTACTTTTGTGTTCAGTGGTTGCCCGTGGACTGCACTTAGGTGAAGTTGCTTCTGTGAACGTTCCAGTAACTGCACTCATAGTTATCGGTCCGGGAATTAGCAGCAGCACTGCAGAACATCGTTTGTATTCGACTTTAATCGGCGCAGCAGTTGCCATTGTTTTCTCTTACTTCTCGCATGCAAGTACTCCGGCTGGCAGAACAATTGATCAAATAACTCGACTTGGAAAGAAAACAGCAGATTTGCTCGGCAACATGGCTGAAGGAGTAGCAAGCGGGTATTCGCAAGATGATGCTGGTAAGTGGTTATTACGTGCGCGAATTTTGATTGAAGAAATTCCAAATGTGCGCGCGCAAGCACTTGAAGCTAAGAAATACGCACGTTGGTCGCCATTAGCTGAAGCAGATGAAGCCGATGCGCTGTATTTGCGTGGAGTTGCAATGGAGCACACTGTGGTGCAAGTTCGGACAATCGCTCGAACTCTCTTCGATTCAGCAGTTGCCGGTGGCGTCACACAATTTGCTAATCGACAAATTGGAAACGCACTCTCTGCCACAAGTTATGCAATCTCAACTAAGGTTGAATCAATTGAAACAAAGAGCGCTGGACAACGTGCTCTTAATATCGCTGAAGAATTACGTTTAGCGGCAGCTACTTTGGCGGAAGAATTGATTGCAGAAAATGATCGTATCGATCAAGATGAATTTGTAAGAAATATTTCTCTTGTCTCAAATATCGAAAGAATTGCAGACTCCTTAGATGAAAGCTCTCCAGCCCTCAGTGATGTAAGAACGCCGGGCGAACCTGCCCACGTGAAGGTTATGAAGGTATCTCCCGTAACCCTTGCCTTGAAATGGCCAAAAAGATTGTGGTTTGCGATTCGTAGATTTTTAAGGAGATAACGTGAAAATTCGTGAAGCACAACCAGGTGACGTCGCTGATATTTTGCGCCTCATCAAGGATCTAGCAGAGTATGAAAAAGCGCCTGAAGAAGTTGTTGCAACAGAAGCACACTTAACACGTGCATTATTTAATTCAAATCCTCATGTGTTTGCCCACGTCGTAGAAGTTGATAATCGCATCGTTGGAATAGCAATTTGGTTCTTGAATTACTCAACATGGCAAGGCACTCATGGAATTTATCTTGAGGATCTTTATATCGAACCTGAATATCGTGGGCGAGGTTTTGGGCTTGGGCTACTCAAGCACTTGGCAAAAATTTGTTTAGAACGTGGATATGGTCGTTTTCAATGGTGGGTTTTGGATTGGAATACACCTTCCATTGAGTTTTATAAATCGCACGGTGCAGTAGCTATGGATGAGTGGACGGTTTTCCGCGTGAGCGATGACGCTTTAGATAAACTTGGCTCATGAGCGCACGCGTCCTTTCAATTAACATCACTTCCGTAGTTCATCAAGGTGAATGGACCGGAAGTGAAGGACGCACAGGAATCGATAAGCGAAGTGTTAGTGGTCCCATTGAGTTCAAAAACAACGGTGTTGCAGGGGATCGAATTATTGATACAAACGTGCATGGGGGATATGACCAAGCTGTTTATGCGTACGCCATAGAAGATGCTCAGTGGTGGGAAAACGAAATTAGCGAAGAAATTTCTGCTGGACGCTTTGGTGAAAATCTGACTACTGAAGGTATCGATGTCAATGCTGCTCTCGTTGGTGAACAATGGAAAATTGGTTCAGTCATTCTCGAAGTTTCACAACCACGCATCCCTTGTCGCGTCTTTGCAGGTTTTTGGAAACGATCAACGTTGATTAAAGATTTCACAAAAGCGGGACGTCCCGGAACTTATCTTCGAATTATTCAAGAAGGAAGCGCACAAGCTGGAGATTCAATTGAAGTTATATTCAAACCAGATCATGCAATAAGTATTAAGGATTTGTTTTTAGCAAAGAGCGGAGAGCGCTCAAAGATAAATGAGATAAAAGAAGTTGAACAGCTATCTTCTGGATTTAAGGAGTGGGCAGAAAAGATTGCAGCTACGCAAAATTAGGCGATAGCCGCTGCAATAGCTTTTGTGTGCGCAGGTGTTGAACCACAACATGATCCAACGATATTAACTCCCATTTCTTTCATCTCTGCTGCGTACTTAGCCATTTCATCTGGTGTGCCTTCGTAGATGAATGTGTCACCAACTAACTTTGGTAAACCAGAGTTGGATTGAGTAATGATGAAGACGCCTTCTGGACGCGCATTGACCATCTCTTGGGCAATTTGACGCATCTCATCTGTTCCACGACCGCAATTCGCACCGATGATTCGCACGCCGATTGAAGATAGATGAGTCACGGCCATCGCTGGTTTTACACCCATCATTGTTCGCAAATTAGTATCAAATGACATGGTTGCAATAATTGGCATACCAGGAGCAACTTCTTTTGCTGCTTCTACGGCTGCTTCAACTTCTGCAAGATCACTCATGGTTTCAATAAGAATTGCATCAACGCCGCCTGCAACCAAACCTTTTATTTGTTCTGCAAATAACTCTTTTGCACTCTCTGGAGTGAGTGTGCCCATTGGATCCATTAATTCACCTGATGGACCGATATCTCCCATAACAAAACAACCGGAATGACGATCTGCAACTTTGCGTGCAATTGCTGCACCAGCTTGATTGAGTTCGAAGACTCGATCAGCTAGGCCATGTAATTCAAGTCGACCACGTGTTGCACCAAAGGTATTCGTAGTGATGAATTTTGCGCCTGATGCTGCATACGCTTCGAGAACAGCTTCGATTTCTTCAGGCTTTTCAACATTCCATAATTCAGGTGCTCCGCCATCAGTTAATCCGCGCTCTTGCAACATTGTTCCCATTGCACCATCGGATGCAAGGACTGCTTGTGATAACGCTTCATAAATAGCTGACATGTGTAACTCCTTAGTTGGCAGGATTTATTGCATCCAGAATTGCTTGTAATTTACTTTCAGAAAACTCTTCTTCGAGTGCAGCAGTAATTCTCGCTGCAAGGTCCGCAGGAACTTCATCCGATGGCGTCCATGGATCCCTATTCCACCCAGCGGTGTAAGCATCAGCATCAATTTCGCCCATTCGCATTGCAGCTTCATCGATTGCTTCCTGAAAACGAGCTGGCAACATAATTTTAATTGTGTCCGCACCATCTCGAGCCATTACCATTGAAGGGATTTCTCTCCATCGCATTACTTGGTATTCGCTCATGAAGGCAAGGCTACCAAGTGATGTTAACTATTTCATCAAGAGGTTTGCGAGATCGTGGTGCGACTTCGCGAGCCTTGATTTCTTCAGATAAAGAGTCAGGCGATGTGCGCTTGCCAATTGCAATGCAGGTGACTGGGTCAATACCGGCGCCCAATGGAAATTTAGATTTAGCGGCAGCATGATCGAAACCACTCATTTGGTGAACGTCATAGCCACGGTGGTTTGCTTCAACTGTCATTAATGAAACAGCTAGGCCAGTGTCATACATGGCTGTTTGGTTTACTGTTCCATCTTCTCGAAAACCAATTACGTTGGTAAGAATCAATGCTGAAGCGCGAGATGCCCATTCTTGATTAAATGGAACCAAAACAGATGTAATGGAATTGAAGTTTTCATCTCCACGAAGTCCAACAATAAATTTCCATGGTTGCGCATTAAAAGCACTGGGCGCCCAACGCGCAGCTTCAAAAATTGCCGCTAAATCTTCACCAGGAATTAATGCGTTGTTATCAAATGCTCTTGGACTCCAACGATCTGCAATAAGTGGATGTAGCGAAACTGAAGTATCTGCTCTCTTATTCATGTCTGAAGTGTATTAGAATTGAGGAATGGCGTTCATTCGAAAATCTCCCAACGAAAAAGGTTGGTCAGAACTCGAGCAAGTAAGTGAGCAATCACACCTTGGTGCCGAATTTCCTTCAATGTCGAAGCCACTTCTTGTTATGCATCATTTATCTGATTTGCATGTATGTGACGCGCAATCTCCACTTCGTCCTGAATTTTTGGATCGTTGGGCAGATCCCGATAGTCCAATACGTGATGTAGTTGGAACAATCGGTTGTTATCGACCACAAGCAATGTTGTCACCACATGTCGTTGAATCAATGGTTCAAGCGCTTAATAAAATTACGACAGGACCGCTATCGGGCCACGCAATTGATGCTGCGATCATTACTGGAGATACAACTGATAACGCACAGCAGAACGAAGTAGATTGGTATATCCGCCTTCTCGATGGTTTAGAGGTAGTACCTGATTCTGGTGATCTCACTAAGTATGAAGGCGTGATAGATGATGGTGCGGAGCACTATGACGTTAAATATTGGCATCCACATGGAACGCCTGCAGGCAAAGAGGATGATGATGCTCGGGCCAAATATGGATTTCCAGTAGTACCGAATTTATTAAATTCCTGCAGAAAACCAATTAAATCTACGGGACTCAAATTTCCTTGGTTCGCCGTTCACGGTAATCACGACGCACTATTGCAAGGCACCGTTACACCTGATGAACATAGTCAAGAGTCGATTGTTGGAAACAAAAGATACGTTGGCCTGCCTTCTTCTCTAACTCTCGAACAAACACTCGGAGCTTTTGATGAAATTGGGCCTGCATCATTGCCACGTGCCGAAGATGCCCCCTTTGTAATCGTTTCTCCTGATGTTAATCGCAAAGCTGTAGAGCGCGGTGAATACGCTGAAAAGCATTTGAATTCGCCAGGATTACCAAAGGGACATGGATTTACGAAAGAGCATGTTCAGAAAAAACATATGTACTACGCAACAAATCTCGGCAAAATCAAGTTAGTGGTTATTGATAGCGTCAATGAATTTGGCGGTTGGCAAGGTTCACTCGATGTCGCCCAATTTGAGTGGCTAGAAAATGAGATCAAAAATAGTGATCGATACGTGGTTTTAGCATCGCACCATCCACTCAATAGCATGTTTAATGACTATGCACCTTATGGTCGACGGGTGTGCATCGATGAAATCTCCGAAATGCTAGTTAGGTACCCACAAGTTATTGCTTGGCTTGCCGGTCATGTGCACCGCCATCATGTCGAATGGATTGGTTCAGAGATTGAAGATAAAGGTTTTTGGCAGATAGAAACCGCATCACATGCGGATTGGCCACAGCAAAGCCGCACGATTGAAATTGTTGAAAACAACACAGGTGAGATATTTATCGCCCTAACAACAATTGATCACGCCGCCGGAACAACGTATGGAAATGCAGAAAATGTTTTAGAGATGGCTGCGCTTTCTAGATTACTCAGCGCAAATGTCTGGCAAAAGCGCGACTCACTTGGTGCCAAAGTTCCTGAAGATTGGGCACTTGGTGCACCTCACTCTAGAAACACTGTCTTACGTTTAAATGCTCGAAACTTGTTTAACAGCCCTGGCTAACCACTCTGGATTTATTTCTACACCCCAGCCAGGTTCAGATGGGATTGTTGCTTTACCATCTTCAATCTTAAATGGATCACCGAGAAATAGTTTGTCTTGCCATGGATAGTAATCAAGACCTTCAATTGAGAATTCAAGATACTTGCCAGGTTTTTCAATAGCGCCCAATAGATGCATTGTGCACATTGTTACTAAAGATAAATTTGCGCTATGTGGCGTTGTTGGCAATCCTGCTTTGGCTGCCATTTCTGTGACTTTAAGGGTGCGCCAGATTCCACCTAAATACATAACATCTGGTTGGACAATATCTACAACGCGCTGATCAATCATGCGCTTCCATGTAGATAGATCCCAATCTTGTTCGCCACCTGTTACATCTATCGATAAGGCATCTGTTACTTGTTTTGTCTCTTCGAGTTCCCAGTATTTGCACGGTTCTTCAAAGTGGCTGATACCTTCTGCTTCGAGCAAGTGGCCAACTTCTATGGCGCGCTTAGGTGAAAAACCACTATTTCCATCAACTAATTTTGCAATTCCATCACCTAGAGCTCGAGAGACAACTGGGACAACTTCCTCTGTTCTTCCGGGCCATTCATCAACATCATGTCCGCATTCGGCGCCAACACGCCA
>Ga0214919_10006674_pt1 | contig 15774 bp, 15 predicted proteins | sample LL1503_MetaG_FD_177994 | JGI IMG/M metagenome (GOLD analysis project Ga0214919, IMG submission 177994) | Freshwater microbial communities from Lake Lanier, Atlanta, Georgia, United States - LL-1503 | ecosystem: Environmental > Aquatic > Freshwater > Lake | place: USA: Georgia | collected... | reverse complement strand
AACTCAATTGAAGAAGTGCTACCGGCTGGAATGAAGACCGGCCTTAGCCAGTCCTCTCTACTCCTCCAGCGTAAGCGTGTGAAGGTCGTGCCTCAGGGTGGCCAGACACTCGGCACACCATCAACAACTGTTGCAGCCGGTGCTGGTAATCGTCAGCTCTCTTTCCTCCTCAGCGGAAATGGAGGCCTTATTGATCCCCGCTCAGCGGTGCTGAACTACTATGTATCAGTGTCTGGCACTACCGGCCCAGTAACTGTTGATGACGGACACCCCCTTGGTATTGTGAATGTATTACTCGGCGGTCAGCCTCTTGAGCAGATTACCAACGCCTGCCGTCTAACCAATATGGAGATGACTCTGGGCGGTTCTAAAGCATATTACCAGACTGCCGGTTCGCTACAAGGTTTTGCTTTACTCAGCGAGGATTTAAACATCACACTCCCCGGGGCAGGTACTAATGCAAATATCGCATCTGTTGGCCAGTATGGTTATGTAGCTAACAATATTTATTCTGCCAATGTGCGTCTAGTAAAGCCTGCAGCCGTCCAGACTGGCAGTCAGTTCGTGGGCGAACAGCGTTCTATTCCTCTATCCCTCATCAGCGGTTTCTTCCGTTGTAAGCAGTATATTCCTGATATGCTCGGCGACCTAACCCTCATCGCCTCCACCTTATCCGCTTCTGAGTATGTTTTCAACGCTGGAGCGTCTATTACTGGTGATTATGCGCTGGATGGACTGAGTATTGAGTATGATGTGGTTTTTCCCAACCCTGCCTACACAGCTGTTCTCCGCAATGTAATGACTGCGCCGAACGATGCGCTGATGATTGCCTACGAGTCCGCAATTGTTAGCACAGGTGCTGTTGTGGCTGAGTCAAACTCTGCGATTAAGGAAAGTACCCTGATTGTCAGCCGTGCGACTTCCAATCTCGTTCGCGCTTCACTTGTGTTCATAGCATCTACTGGTCAATCCACTCAGGTGTTCCCTGGTCAGTCTTGCTTTGCACACGCAGGTGTATCATCCGCAATTATAAGAGTCGGCTCATCTACATACCCAAATTTTCCAGCTTATGGTGATGCCTCTATGTTCAGTATGTCATTGGCTGCGTATGGTTCGCCTGCGAATGAGAACGGAACAATTACTAATCGTGCGCTCTGGGCGCAATCCACTAAGTGTGGTACATCTGGTGGCACACCCACTTCTTTTGAAACGGCATCACTTGTCTATACAGGAGGAAGTGCAACAGATGTGAAATTCGCTTATGGCGACCGCTTCGTATTGGCCTATGGTTTCCGTAATGCAAAGGGCGAGTCTGAAGAGGTTGATCTGGACGGTATAAATATGAGCCAGGCCAGTGGGTCCCAGCTCCAGTGGGTTATTCAATCCGCACCTTGCGAGGACTACCAGCCTTATGTTGCGCTCACTGGCATTCGTGTAATCAAGTGCTCTGGTGGTGCAGTCTCAATTGTGGGTGCCTGATGAGTTAAATATTATATAAATTAATTTAATTAATCATATATAGTATGGATAAACTTCAAGAGATCTTAGATGATCTTGAAAAAGAAGCCCAAGCCAAAAGGTCAATTATAACTAATACATACAATAATCAACCAGAATTAATATCAATATCTTCGGACAACGCTGTAATAACTACACAAAATGGAACAAATGACGCATACTATAGTTTTACATGTAATTTGATACGACCGGCAATAGGTGTAAAAACTATACAATTATTGAAAGCAAATATACCACAAGCAACTGCATTATCTTTTACAAATGGTGAATTACTATTTCCTTATTACAGAATTAAAACACAAGAAAATACTGCGAATGAGTTTTATTTTTCAGAAGAACCTACTTTTAGTGATGATGTTAATACTAATAATTTATATTATGTGAGACTACTACCATCATACTATCCACCAAATATTATTCCGAACTCTCAACTATATGGCTTCAATAAAACATTTAACAACTATACAGAATTAAGTACTGAACTTGCGAAAGCGTGTGCTAATGATTTATTATATACAAATGGGTTTTCCGATAATCATTTTATTCCTAATGATGTCTTAATATCATATAATAGCGATTATAACAAATTCCAGTTCAAAGGAAATAATACGACTACTGCTTGGACACCTCCAACTTGGACTGCTGGAACATATCAACAGAATGCTATTGTTAGATATTTAGGAATTAATTATATATCATTTACAAATAACAACACAAGCACACCATCAGGTGGTGGTGTATGGGATGTATATACAGGCTCATTAGGTTTTACATATCTCATAGCAGGTTTTCAAGATCCAAATGTATTACTTTTACAAAAAAAAATTAATGAACTTGTAAATGAAGCAAACCCTGATTTTTTCTATAGTATTTATGGATTAAATAATATTATATCAATACCAACACAACCTGTAAGTTCTGGAAAAACACTTGCAAAAAGGCTTGGCTTTAGTTGGAATGGCCTATATACTTGGCCTGGAACAAATGCAGTAGCACCACTACAATTTGTTCAAGGAAGTTCTTTACCTATTTTCTGGAATCGTTTTAGGCCAATACCTCCTTATGAAGTTATACCACCAGAAGAATTGGGTGATATACCAATCCCCAACAACAACCCATTTACATCTACAACATATATAGCAGAGAATTATTGTAATCTTGTATATACATCTATACTATCAATCATTAGTAATATTACTACTGCATCATCATTAGATTCTACAAATAAAAGAAATCTCCTTTGGCTACTACCTATGAATTGTGGGCAGTTGGGAATATCATTTTCAGATTCTTATATTGACACAGGACTAACTAAAATAAATAACGACATCTACCAAATCAACATTGAACTACGGAATGAATTAGATGAGCCATTTTATATTTCAAATAATGGGATCTCTACATTTTTATTAAAATTAACTTATTAAAATATAAGTGTAATATATATCATAATGGCTAGATTCATGAATGCTCCGGATAAAGTCGTAGCAGATGCTTTTTCAGACAATACTCTTAGAAATAATGCTAATGGTGGAGCTTACTCTAGTTTCACTAATCAACTCAATACTCCTGTTCTTGGACTAAAAGGGGTTCAGTTATTACGCATGAACTTTGTAAATAGTGCTTTACAATTAAACGACAATACCCAGTTAATGTTTTTCTATTATCGTGGCGCTGCTGCGAATACTACTGTTGCTTATGCAAATCTCCGTTGTGTAAGATTATATCCCAGCGATTATGTTCCAGCAACAGGTTATACAACTTTTGTAAGAAATAAATATTTTAATAGTGTTTCTGAACTTGTTTCTGCATTGAATAGTGCTACTACATCTGATGTAGCAACATATAATCCATTATGGATTACTGGAGATGTGACATTCAGCTATGATACTGCTTCACGCAAGATTTCTATGACGGGCAATACTGCTGCGAGTTATTATGCTCCTGCTGCAGCCGATGATCCAAATGTAATAGCGTATCTTAAAACAAATGCTATTACATTAAACGCTATTAATTCCAATAATTTAGTCCAACCTTATGCTCTTGGTCAGAGTATGAACGCCAGACTTGGATTCGCACAGAGTTATTATAATCGTGGTGTATGGTGGGGCAGTAGTTCAGTTCAAGGTGTAGCTACTATGGTGGGTGTAGCACAAGCAACTGCAAACGCTATAGAGGCTGATGCTTTCCCAATACTTCTTGGTGTCCAGTCAATCAATGTATATATGAATATCGCCCCTAATTCCGGCTATGATTCTAAAACTGGAAAAAATCTTATCGCATCTATTCCTGTCGAATCTGCTTCTCAATATGTCGGTTCTTATACATTGACAAGTTTAGAGCAACCTGCTTCATCAGTACAGAGTGAAGTTTATACTATAACATTTTCATTCACAGATGAATATGGCAACCCATACTTTTTTAATGCCAATAATAATGTCACTGTAGAGTTCAATTGTTTTTATGATAAAAATAAAATGACTTACTAGATATAATGAGCTGGAACAATCAAATAAACTTTCCTAATTGGGCTGGTAATCCTAAGACTACAATACCTGATAATCTTATTGTATCATCAATACAAACCAATTATATTAGTAGTTTTCAAATAAATACCTCAAATCTGTATGCTTGTAATGCATATATAAATAAGTGTATAATTGATACGCTCAATGTAAAACAATTAAACTCATCAAATATTGCAAACAGCAACCAAATAACAACTAACAGCCTTGTTGCTACAACAACAGTCAGTGCGCTAAGTGTTTCAGCCACTAATGTATCAGGCACATTTGGAAATTTTACTACTTTTACTTCGCAAACTATGTCTAACACAGGAACTTTTTATAATGGTGGAATTGCTACTTTCGACGACAATATAAATGTTGATGGGAACGCAAATATTACTGGTAACCTCACAAGTGGCGGTACAGTATCAGGGGATATATTGAATGGGTTATATGGTAATATATATAGAGAATTGCGAGTTGCTCCGGTCTTTCCTGTTGGCCCTGATATAGGAACGATCCTCTCGCCTTCAACTATAACTACTGATTATTTATTTGTAAGGTCTAATATCAGCACCAATACTCTTTTTCTCTATACAACACCCGAAGCCGACCCTAGTATCGCTTTTACAAATGCAAATGGAGATATTGGTGGCGGATTAGGTCAGGACAGCGGAGGAAACATTGGTTTAGCTTCATTCTTAGGAAACCTAAGTATAGTATCTCTTGCCGATACAAACATTCAATCTTCCAGTAATATGCTGGTAGTTGTAGCGTGTAATTATGCCACGCTATGTACTGGTAATATAGTAACAACCTCAACAGAAAATACAATATACACAGCACCACAATTTAATATAAATGCTGATACTGTTGCGATTTCAAGCATTCTCACTGTTGGTGGCACTGCTTTCACAACTGACATTATTAATAGTTGTAATATTACTACTGATACACTTACAGTGAATACACTCAATTTTAGTAATCTGAATGTCATTAATGCGAATGTATCAGGAACTCTTACTGTAGATGGCCCTTCATATCTAAACGGTGGCGCAGAGATAGATGGCTGTACTATTAATAGTGTGTTAAATATGAATGGTAATGTTAATTTCCCTTATAACACTGCTACTAATCCAGCCATTCTTCCCCCAAACACACAGCCACTGTATGATCTGAGTTATATTAGAAATATTACATGCGGTAGTTTATATGTTCAAGGTGGTTGGTCTGGTGACGAGATTCTTCCGCCTTATCATATCAATACTTTAGTCACAATAGGGAATGATGGCGGAATTACATCACCTGCTGAAGTAGTAATCAATGGACAAAATCCTGGTATTCCTGGACAAAATATTACAAACGCATTGATTGTTCGTGGTGATATGGCTGTTGATTTTGGTATATTGACTACATACAATGGTTTAGTATGTGAGCCTTTTAACGAAGAAGCAAATGCATTAGAAGTAAATGGTATAACTGCATTGAATGGAGTAGCAAATGTCGCAGGTCTATTGACTTGTGAGGGAAATGCTGATATAGTTGGTATATTGGATGTCACAGGTGTAGCACAATTGACTGGTGGAGCAAATGTAACTGGCGGATTTTTACAAGAAGGTGGTAATTTTCAGATTGGATTAGAAGCAACCGCATTCAATTCAGTTATTAATATTCCTCTTTCAGTAAATACAACAACTTCATTCAATGGTGAAGTAACAGTGAATGATACTCTAGATATGGCGAACAACCCTATAATAAATGTTGCGGGTATATCTGGGAGCAATATTGTTGGTAGTAATGCGTTCTTTACAAATCTTAGCACCAATATTCTTACAATATATGACATCAATGCAAACAATGGGATTATTTTTACAGACGCATCTAATATCTACAGTGCTGGAATTACTTTGGATACTAACAATGACAACCAATTTAGTGTTGCTTCAATCAGCAGTATATTTGTAAGATCAACTGACGGTGATGCTTCGTTTGGGGGCAAGTTAGGAACGCTTATATCATCTGATGAAAGCAGTATAAGTCTAAGTGCGCTTCAAGGCGGAATTACTGCACAAGCCGACCAAGCAGTTCTTATTCTAAGCGCATCTGATACAATATCATTACAAGCCTACGAAGCAATTAACCTAACAAGTTATGATGCTGGAATATCACTGACTGGTAGTAATGGCGTTTTCATTCAAGACCAATATGGGTCATCTTTGAATGTGGGTATTGGAAGCATAACAGGGACAACAACAAACGGCTCTATATCATTTAACAGCTCAAATGATCTAAACTTAACAGCATCATCAAACATATTATTTGGAAATGGTATTCTTTCTAATATAAATAGCATATATGTGTCTTCAAATGTAAATGCTCCGATTTTAAACTCAGTATTGTTGGCTTCGTGTAATGCATTAATTCAGCAATCACAAATAAATAGATTGACTGTCAGCACCATAAATACTACAGGCGGAAACATAACTGTTGATGCGAATATTCAAATGGATACAAGCATTCTATATGCTGGTGGCGTTGTATCACCTGCTATATATACAAGTGAATTATTCCCAACACCAGCTCCTGCTGCGAACTTAATAACTGTTAGGTCTGCGCTTTTTGACTTAGCGAATAACAGTATTACAAGTGTGAATACAGCCAGTATGAATGTGCTGAATACAAATATATTGTCAAACTTGAACCCAACAATTCAGGTGGCTGTTGATATGAACTATACTTACAAAAATATTACCAATGTTAATAATATAACAGCGTCTAATCTTACCCTTATAGGTGTATTGACGACGAGCAATATATTTGCATCTAATGTTGGAGCGTCTAATAACAGAGTGCAAAATATCTGGGCTTCTACAATCAGCACAATACACCTTCAGACATCTACAATCAATGCTACAAATACTATAACAGCATCAACAATCGCAACAGATACGCTACTCGCAACAGCTGGTGGTATTTATCTGAATGGTAATCTGTATCCTAAGTCGGCAGGGGCTCAGTTCGGGTTCTTTGGTGGTGGTGGAACTAACTCAGGTGGTTTCTTCGGTCAAATAAATGTTCGTTCAACAATCACACAATCGCTTACACCTGATATAGTAGGCACATTCAGTAATAACATCAAGGTCGCAGGTCATCTATCTACAATGTCATTGGGTGTATCAACAATTAACTTTAAGGCTTACCCATTCGTCTCAACTCTCAACAATGCTGTAATAACAGCAGACGCATCAGTCGCTGGAACGGCTATATTGACTCGCTTACAGAGTAATGCTTTACGCTTTCCGTTCCCAGGCACTTATAAAGTCTTTCAAGAGTATTCCCTTACAAAGAGTGCTGGTGGTGCGAATCAAGGCACTCACGGCTCATTGATATATGCTTCTAACGGTGCTACAACAGCAACTGTAGCAAATGCTACTAACTGGCCTGGTATGGGTATGAGTGCCGTCCCTTTCCAAGATAAGACAGGCTTCTCAACATTTACAACAGCAGTAGCAAGTATATTAGTTAATTCAGGAAACCTTACAAGAGATTTATACTATTATGATTCGGGCAGTGGGACTTATACTGCTTCATTTTATATAAACCCTCCACAAATAAGTTATATTCCTTCTCCGGGTATAACTCCAGATATATAATATTCTTACAATATATATGGCCCTTGTGAATTCATTAACTCCAATCGTATGTCCGAATGATTTACTTGCAGCGCCAGCTCTTTCTACATCTACTCCTATGACTGGAAATATAGTTCCATTAGCTGGAACAAGTCCCAACACATTCCAAGTATTATTTAAAATTCCTACAACTTTTTATCCTGAAATTGGTGCTACATATATGGTTCAGATGTCATTAGGATATGTCGTAACATGGTCTGGAAATGCTGAAGCCGGTGCTACAAATGGTCTAGGGATTATGTACGGCCCTTATACTCAATCTGCTACTCATCTTACAATTATGACAAATGTTCTTGCATCATCACTTAATACTACTATTACTGGGACATCTTCATTATATGAATTTGTATTAACTGCTTTGTTCTCACCTACTTCTACAAATAATTCAACAGATGGAAACCAACTGAGGCTAGTCATTATGAATAATAGCACAGCAGGGACAATTTCAAATGGGAATACATACTATGCTGTTTATAATATGAGTATTACACAACTCTCTCCTACTAAAGGAACTACACTAACTTCTGCGAATTATAAATTATAATGTATATAGTATATGGATCAAGCAGTTGCAACAAAGCCTGAAGTTGAAAAGAAAAAGCGAGGGGCGCAACCTGGCCGTGTGATGAGTGAAGCACAGCGTGAGGGACTAAAAAAGGGTTTTGAGGCACTGAAAGCACGGAGAGAGGCTCTGAAAGCTGAAAAAGAGGCCAAAAAAGCCCCTTTACCAAAGGCTGACGATTTACCGACGAATAACCAAACAATAACCAATGCTCCGGCTAATACCACCCAATTTTCTCCGGAAAAAGTTCCTCCGCCCCTGAAAAAGCCCAGAAACAGGATTCCAGCTGTCAATAAAAACGATTTTGAGGCTTTCAAAAACGATTTATATAGTAAATTAGGTCAGCAACCTCAAACAGTGGCTAAAGTTGAAGAAGTGAAAGCTGAAGTAATAAAACCTGTAGTAAAACCTGTACCACAGCAACCTCAAGTATTATCTGGGTCAGCTCTACTTAATAAAATATTTTTTAATAAATGAATGTAATATAGAACATGATAAAGCTCCCAAGAACCGAATCGCTTATGGGGCAGATGGCTATGGGTCAGAATATTCAACTCAATGCTGGCAATCCTGCTGATTCAGGAACATATACACCGGCATTATTTCCCAAAGTATGTCTGCCTATGTATGAAGTAATGGTAAGCGCACCTCCTCAAGCATCTACACTACCATTTGGTGTTGTCCCAATGCAGGATCACGAGAATAGATTTGCTGTTGGAGATATGAATGAGCCTAAAGTGAGTAATCCGGCTAAGATGTCTATGAATGCTTTGAAACCTGTAGGGGCTGGTGCTACTATATTTAATCCCTTCAATCTCCAGAGTTTCCGCTAAACAAATATTATATTATAATATCAATTTAGAGAATATGTGTGCGAAAGACAAATGCTGTTGCCCTAAGAAGAAGAAGGTGGCTGGTAAGAAACGGCGAGGGAAGGTTGGGAAGGCACGATTGAATGCTAACCAAATTCTATCTATGGCAAGAGTAGCCCCACTACCTATTGCGAATCCTGAAGTTCCATTATATGGTGATAACGCATTTGGAGAAGAACAGTTACAACGGGTTCCTCCTAAACAATTAACTGCTAGGAAGGTTGAAAAATATGTTGAAGTTATGAATAGTGGTGGTGCAATTGTGCAAACAAATGATACTGCTCCCTCAAAGCCACAAGGATTTTCATTAGTGAAAACTGTACCTCCAGCAAGAATCAAAACTGGCCCTGCTACGAATGTGCCTCAATTTTTAGAAGGGTTGAAGAAAAGACAAATGAGTGTTCAAAGCATTGCAACACAAACTGAAAGACAAATAGAACAAATGAAGCCTATGCTTAGAAGAGTGAATGCTGTTGAACTTCCTAAACCTGTAGATCTACTTCCTCCTGTTCCTGCAACTATACCTGGTCGTTCTAGAAATAAAGTAACTCCTTCTATGATGCTTGATAACCCAGAATATAATACTGTGCTTGGTGTAAATGTTCCAATCAAACGAGAAGGCCAATTTGTATCAAAGAAGACAGGTTTATTTACTGTTGAAAAAAGAGGCGCTCCTACAAAAGATTAATCCTCTTTCTTCTCCGTTGTAACAACTTCTAAAGGTACAACATCAGCCTTTACTTCAGGAAATACATAGTCTTTTGGCTCTGGAATATTCTCAATAGTATTGCTAACATAGTTGCCCTTCATAAGACACATATTTGCATAATTGCCTTCTATAGCTTCTCTGAAGTTTTCAGGTTGCTTCATTTTAAGATTGAACTTATCATACCAACTTCTTGGGAGTGGTAGGCTTTCAAACTCTGGAAGAGTCTTAAGATAGTTATAAAGTTCTTCATCGGTTGAATTGATGAAGTCGTCTTTGCAGAGAGTTGCCATTCTATAACTAAGCTAGAGATTTTTTTAAAGCCCAATAAACAGATGGACGAAAAATACTGTAAAAAGTGTTATTCTTTTTTAAAGATTAATAATTTTCACAAATCAAAAAGCCGGTCTTATCCTGATGGTAGAATATCTACTTGCCGTGATTGTATCAAGAAGAAAACATCTTGTCCTGAAGCCGGAAGTAAAAAGACCTTCCACATTGAAACTGGATCATTCATACTGGATTTTTCGTAGCTAGTGTTAGATGTCTTATTACGACAGGCACAAGGAAGAACGCTTAGAGTATCAGAGATTTTACAATGAATCCAATAGGGAAAAATATTGTGAGTATCAAAGGGAATATTATGCAACTGTTACCAAACCGAAGAAGCCGATTTTTGTTAGGCCTATTAAAGAGCCTCGAGCAGTGAAACCACCAAAGGAACCTAAACCACCAAAGGAACCCAAGCCACAGAAAGAACCCAAGGCTAAATCCAAACGAAAGGCTAAAGTGGTTCATGATATTCCAGAAAGCCTCTTTTATGTGGATTTCAAGTGACAAACCGGCAAGGGCTATTTTTGACTTTTTCCCCCTTTTTTTCCTTTAGGAATTACCCTTCTAAAAATAAATTATTTTCCTTCCTTTCCCTAAAACCCAAAAAATATGCCGTCCTTGCCGTTCTGCCGTCCCTCCCTCCTTCCTCTTCTCTATGTATATATATATATTTTAATAATTTATAATATATATATGATACAGAGAAGGGAGAGGACAAAAAAAAGGGGGGTCAAAAAGTCGGGACAGCAAGGCTGGTCGGCAAGAAAATTCCCAAAATTATGCCGTCTCTCGGATCTTCAAATAATCAACAATTTTGAATTTGTTCGCATCTGACTTACGGTTCCGAATCCAATTGAGGGAAACATACGGAGATAGTTTTCGCATAAACCAATTCTTAGCATAAGGAGTAATTGTTTGCAATGTTGCCCAAGCAACAAATCGCTTATACAGATTATCATTTGAAAACTCTTCTTCATCTGCTTCGCTATCATTAGCAAGATACTGAAGGAATGCCTTCTCATATACAACTTCATTTTCTTGTAAGGTCTCCTTAGATTGAGTTACATATATTGTTCGTGGATTCCAAGAGCTAAGATCTATAGCCATAAAGTAATCATACACGCCTCTGATAATAGTATCGTCTTCTACTAACTGGTAAAATTCAGTCCAAAAAGCAATTTCATTTTTATGCCTTTCTCCTGCATTGGCGTGAAAAAATCTTCTATCTTCTTCTTCAATCATTACAGGACACGCCTCGTTTGTAGTTGCATAAAAACTAAAGTAGCAATCCTTAGAATATGTTTTAATGCCCTTATGGTTGATAATCATATTCTTTGCAGTAATTAAACTCTTCAGCTTATTAGAATTCTTACGGTTTTCAAACCCAGATATTTCTTCTAAATGAACAAACAACTTATCTTCTAGCTCTGTATTGAACTGCCCAAACAAGTTATTAATAGCATCAGTAATATGACTATAGAATTTCCCAAAAATGCGATTCATAACGAGTCCCATACTATCCTTACCAATCCCCTGGAAAAGACTAGAAATAATAACTGCAACATCAATACGCCTTCCAGGATATTGAATTTTATACGCAAACCAATTCCTAACATATACAAACGCTAATGGGTCATCATTTACTAAATTCATTAGCACATCTTCAATCATTACAAGAAGTCTTTGAATCTTGACATTATCGCCTCGTTTAACATTTGCAATAGGTAGCTCTTTGTATGTATTGAAGGAATCATTATTTACAGTCTGGTTGGGATTGAAGATGAGCTCTTTGTATGCTAATTTTGTGGGGTCGCTTAGCCACTTATTTAATAGCGGAACTTTTTTCGCAACTCCAGTATTAGGATCTACAACTTCAAAATTATATTCAGGAATATTAAACGCTACTTGAGCGTGTTCTATTCCAAAATGCGACACACAATTATTATCATCTACTTCTACAATCGTATTAGTTGAGCGACAATAAAAATGGTCTGCTTCAAATATCTTCTTGCATTTGACATACTGTGATTCGTCCTTTTTTTTTAATGCTCGTAGCTGACTGAATAGTTCAGGATTATCTTCTTTGAGCCAATACCACAAAGTACCAACACTTAACTTCTTGTTTCCGTGGTGAGACTTCAAAGTCTTCCAGTGATCAGATACTCCCTTCTTATCATAACGATTACCAGCTCTTTTGCTGAATGTATCAAATAATGATAATGATTGTCCTGAGTTGTAAAGTATAGCTCCAACCTTCCACCAATATTGGAAGTCTATGGCTCGCTTCTCATTTAATCCTTCCAATACTTTCCCCAGCTCCTTTACATCTATGTTACTTTTATTATCACCTACTGGTGGCGTGTCGTGGTAAATATCGTCATCACTGCGAAAATAGACACTACTATCTAACTTATTGGCTATCAACTCAATAGCCTCAGTAGGAATATCATTCAATGAATTTCCATACGGTGTCTTAATCCATTTGTATTGAACTAATGTATCATTTTTCATATAGAAAGTTGGCTCCACCATTAAATTCGCTGCATCATTGCGAATATCTAATTTGTATGTTTCATCACTACAAGTCTTGAAAATCATTCTGTAATTAAATAACAGATGACGACCATTTCTCGGCGTAATTGCAATCATATTACATACTGGTTCAAGTATGTTATACAATTCAATGTTATGTTCTAATGTCATATCATCAATATCAATAGCTGTGATGTTGTATTCATTGCCTGTCTTTATAGCATAAGCATTTCGTGGTGGTTCAAAATGAGCTATAGCATCTTTCCAGTTTTCAGGGTAGGATATCTTTTTCTTTTGGGTAGCCTCATCAAAGTAAATATTGCAATCAAATAGTTCAAATCCTAATCTGTCATAGAGTTCAAAAATTGCCGGTCGTGTCATCTCGCTACTATCTATTAGATATTAGAGAAAGGGCTTTAAACCTGGGCGCTAAACTTTTACCGGAAAGTCAATTATTTTCTTTGGCCTGCCAACTGGTCTGTCGGAAGGTTTATAGTTTGCACGCTTACGAGCACGCTCGCTTTTTACATAATTAACAGCATATAGGATATCACCGGGTGTAACATCATCACCCAAGATATTAATGATCTCTTTTGCTATTTGTTCTTTTGATTCACTCATCTCTACTAATATTATTGCCGGTAATCTTTAAACGGCTAAATTAAATAGCTTGCTGAAGTTTTTGAGAAGTGTTTTAGTCTTTGCCTTATTATCAAAATAGGATTCTGTCAGTACAAGATTTTGTAGATTATATACTTTGTTCTTCAGAATATCAATATACGCCCTTTCTTCTATTGTCATATTGAGTATAGATGTGCTTGGTTGCTTCTGGCGTTCTGCCGGAGGTAATATTGGATATTGAATATTACAAACTCGTTCAATAGAAGACGAGCAATAAAATACAGATGTAATATTTAAATCAGGATAAGAAGGTATAGTGTGAATTGTAGTGGGATAGTAGCAACATATCAGATTATCTAATTCACATCTTAATTCCGTTAATGCATTATAAGAATACGAAACATACTTAGGCAATGATTTTTTATACATTCTCTGGAAGCATTCTAAATTGCGAAGACTCAGAATAATATGTTTAATAATATGTACTTCCTTTCCGAGTGCAATCCACTTCTCATCGTTCATATCTCTATTAATAGAATGCCGGAAATCTTTAAGCGGTTGGAGTATAGGGATCTTTCACAGTTAAATAGTAATCATAGAATGCAGTTCTATCTTCATAAGGAACACCATTGAAGATATACATAAGAGCTGACATGTAGAGCCGACGCTGGGGTTTATAGTCGGGCTTAGTTTCTGGTACAAGTTCTTCAATTGCCTTGAAGACCTCAGAAGGCATAGCAAGTAGCATATCAACTGTAGTGAGGTTAGTGGCCTTTGCAATACTATTTATTTTAGAGCGATAAAGTGCCTTCGTACCTTTACTTACAGTTGTCTTCACATCATCAGGGAATTGAAATAAACTTTTACGAGGCATTGGTCTAATGTTAGATAGATTATATATTTTAATACTAGAATGCAAACTTCAAAAACTTCCAAGAAGCCATTGAAGTGTTATAATAAGGGAGAGCCTTTGCAAAAAGTAGAGCCAACTGTAGCTCCCATAATAACTTCCAAACTTCTGAAGTCTTCGGCTACCTTGCTAAAAGGTGATTGCTTAGCTCATTTGAAGTCTTTACCTGATAAGTCTGTTGATTTGATTATATGTGATTTACCTTATGGTTGTTTAACTGGTGGGGCAGGAAAAGCAGATATTATGAGGGCGGATTTTCCTGATAGACCCAATACACGAAAAGAAGGAACAATAGCAGGATGCTCCTGGGACATCAAGATAGATCTTGAAGTATTTTGGAGTGAAGTAAAGCGTATTAGGAAGTCAGACCACACACCTTGCATTCACTTCTGCACTACGAAGTTTGGCTATGAGCTAATCAACAGTAATCCGAAGGAGTTCCGCTACGACTTAGTGTGGGATAAACAGCGTGGAGTGTCCTTCCTATCCGCTAACAAGATGCCTATGAGGAGTCACGAGATGGTATATGTATTCTCTAAAGCTGGTGCGAATTACAATAGGATTGATATAAGTGGTAATTTTAAAGCAGTAGGTGGAGGATGTAAGCCATCTAAAGTGTATGGTGGAGCGGTAGGAGAGCAACAACCACCAACAAACGAAGGTAAGAGATGTGCTTTATCTGTTATAGATGTCGCTAATTCTGCTGGTAAAGGTAATCACCCAACACAGAAACCTGTGGAACTTTACAAATGGCTAATAGAGCGCTACAGTAAAGAGGGTGAGACTGTATTAGACCCAACAGCAGGTTCATTTAACAGTGGAGTTGCTTCAATGGAGCTGAAGCGTAACTACATTGGTATTGAAAAAGATGTGGGGTTTTTTAATAAGGCGCTGAGTAAGTTTGTTTAGAGTGTAACTACACGGATGTAGGTGATGTAGTCATCAATATTAGGAGCATTTGACTGTTTCACTTTGCAAATCATAAGCACCGAACAGGAGCGATGACGCTTTAGATTACTCCAATCCGAACCTACTGAATAATCATATATGCCATTATCAGCCACAATAGTAAATTCACCTGAACCAGTATTGTAGTATGTTCCAGGAATAGGATTCAAATCAGTATGAGTAGTAATACCATACACTGCCTCCCACTCGTCATCGTGATTGTAGAAATTATCAGCAGTGCGAGACGGTAGCTCCAGCACAATAGAATCATCTTTTAGAACAGTTACCTTGTGGTTGGGGTCAAACAGCATATAGGACATAGTTGCTGGGCTTCTTTGCTTTACTGACTACCTAAAGAGGCCAAAAACCCTTCAATTTTCGGCGTGCGCTTACGGCGAAATTATATTGAACAAAACTTTACTGGTAGCTGAATAAATATTTCCATAGAAGAATTTAGCGAAAAGTAAATTTACTTTGAGAAGACTTATAAAAAATATGTAGAGAATTCCCGACCCTAAATTTTTAGGTCATTGTTTATGATATAAAATGTTTTTGTTAAAGATGTTTTACATC
>Ga0214919_10006673_pt1 | contig 15775 bp, 9 predicted proteins | sample LL1503_MetaG_FD_177994 | JGI IMG/M metagenome (GOLD analysis project Ga0214919, IMG submission 177994) | Freshwater microbial communities from Lake Lanier, Atlanta, Georgia, United States - LL-1503 | ecosystem: Environmental > Aquatic > Freshwater > Lake | place: USA: Georgia | collected 2015-03-15 | reverse complement strand
GGTCAGCCATTGAGCGATACCGCAGCAGCAATGGGTGCCACTACTCTTTCTACTAGCCCAAGCGGCACCGAACGTCGCCTCGTCGGCCCGCTCTGGCATCTGCTCAGGGATTATTACCGTCTTTATAAAGAAATCATTTGGGATGGCATCGTCGCCTCTATAGACGTCCGCGCCTTCTACCCTAACACAAATCAATTTATTAAAGGAGGGTATCGCCTACACCCGTATGCACGCTATGACCTGGACAACGCTTACTGGTCGGGCGGCGGCTCCGCTTCACCGCCTTACACCGATAGTTATGACACGACGCCAGACCCCATGGGCTGGATCAACGGACGCAAAGGTGGCGACCTAACTGGACACGGCGTGGGTCGGTTCATTCCACGCGCCGTTCGCGGTGCTTATATGCCAACGGTCCACCGACTGAGTTTAATTTTTTCTTTGAAGACGATTAACTATGGCTCGGACTACACCCTTAAACTCGTCTGCAGTCCGCTCCTCGTTCTTCACAACCCCTATAACGTCAGCCTAAAGCTGAAGCGACCCAGCAGCCCCGAACCCGACGCACGCATCAATGGCGCCGGTCGAGTCGCCTTCTCTCAATTTGATCAGCTGCGACTTCAAATCTTTACTCACCCCTACCCCGCCAACGACACACGCACGGCTTACAGCACTTCGGCAACATCACGATTACTGAACACGCTCTACGGATTCAGTTCTGCCCCGGATGCGAGCACCGGGTCCAACGCAGAGAATTTAGCGGCTATCATTCCGGCTGACACACTTGAGCCCGGCGAGTTCGCCGTCTACACCTGCAAAGACACGATCGACGTTAACAGCGCGCAACTCGAACGCGCTAGCGACGGTACCAATATCCCAATTATAAATTTTACGAGAGGGCTCTGGGTTACCGGTGGACTCTATTGTAACATCCGGGACTCATCAGTCGCAGTAGCGCCTTTTAAATTCAGCGGTACCGATATCATTAAGTCATGTCTGAGTCTAACAGGAGCGATGTATTGGCATCACTGGATATACTTTAATTCAGGCTGGAAAAATAATCTTCGCGAAGACCGCGTTAGTCCAGACGGTGAAGACCTTGGCTTCGACGAAGTCATTGGTGCCACCCGTAATAATTCACGGGCGAGCTACGCACATTATATCAACGTAGGTGGAAATAATTTTAGCGCTAGCAGTTTAGGTGATGCAGGCAGCCCCACCAATCCCGTTATCATCGGCCCCGTTTCAACCATCCGAAAAATTTCAGAGAACGCCCCCGGTCCCGTTCTCGGCGTTTTTGATACACGTGCGCGCACCGCCGATGCCTCACGAAACAATAGTTATAACCGTAGCCAACTAAGCTGGCAGGCGGCCCAAGTGAATCCTACACCCGCACCCCATCCTGTTTGGTTGTTCAGTAATCCATTACCGCAAACCTCTTCTAACCCCGCACTCTCGGGTTTACCTGGAATCGGCATGGCTAGCCAATGCACGCACCTGTGGGGCGGAGATGAACTTTATTTAAACGGGTCAGCAACTACCTGGGGATCCATTATACAAACGGACCCCGCTGCTACCAACGGATCTAAGGCATTGGGCGGAAACTCACACGGCGCATCGGGCGCTAATCAATCAACCGAAGTTGAGATTCCGCTTAGTCCAGCGATTTCACTCGGGCAACTCATGCACGCCAACCTCAGCATCTGGGACTGGTTTCCCTATCGCACCGTCGGAAATTCGTTCCCTTCTATGGTAGTCCCGCTCGATAAAGCCTGGACCCATGGCACGCCTCACAACTCGGCACCCTACACCGGTGGAAATACTTTCCCCGATATGTGTTATTTAATGAATAATGCTTTGTGGGATGGGTTTTATTTTTCAGGAGCAGCTCCAACGTTAAAATCCTCACGCCAAGGCAATTATAATTCCGTCCGTAAACAATCAACGCAAGAAGTGCTTAACGCCTTTGGAGTAAATGAACAGAAATTGGCGAATCCCCGTCTTAGAATTTTTCAGCCCTCAGGGATTGATCCCTTTGCCATCGCCTGCGCTCAAACCGGTTTCTGCACTCCATCCGCCACCGGCAACTCTCCAATCGGCTACCAAAAATTAGCTGGTTACCTTTTGAACAATGGCGCCTTTAATATAAATTCCACCTCAGTCGAAGCATGGACGGGGCTTTACGCTGCACTCAAGGGAATTGCCATCGGGTCATACTCCGCCCAGCAGCCCGCCGAAAATAACAACGCGCGGTATCCGCGGGCGCTAAGCCTTAACCCGTCAAGCATAGCAACCGCCGACACTGGATCGTCGAGCTACTGGAATGGTTTTGTGAATCTATCCGACGAACAAATCAAAGCCTTAGCCCTGGCGACCGTTAACGAAATAAAGGCCCGCACCCAATTCCTACAACGGAACGAGCACGACCAAGAATACCCGACAACTACCCGTCGGTTCCGCGGATTTTCATCCAGTCAAAATCCTGCGACACCTTTTTTAAGTCTGAGCGAATTTATTAATCGTTTTCTTGGTCCAACCAAAAAAGCGGGGGCGCGAGTTAATAGTAATAGTAGTTACCATACTTCACTCTACCCGTTGCCGAATGCGACGACGAATGCGGGGGGCGACACAGGCGCCCCCTACGCAGCACTTCCCGGTGATGCGGAAAAAGTTAAGTGGATGTTTAGGTCTGGTACCATCGAGTCGGCTATTGCCCGTGCCGATAAAACATTAGGCGCCCACGGGCTCGCCATAAAACCAGACGGGGGATTCATGATTAACCCAGGCGTATCATATAATTGGAATTATGGCGGTGTGGCTGGCGGGCGAACCAGTATGCCGCCCGGCATATTTTTTCGGAATATCGAAATCCTTGATCCCGATAATCAGAACCGAACTCACAATGGTTTCGGAGCCAGTGGCTGCCTCTTTCAAGGGGACATCCTCCAAGCACTCGGTCCGTTACTCGCGACCCGGTCAGATACTTTTACAATTCGTGCCTATGGTGAAACCGAAAGCGGCGCACATGGCACCGCAAGCGCAGTGCTCGAACTCGTTGTGCAACGAACACCAGAATACATGAACACTGAAATGAAGCCGCATGAGCGCTTGCAGGATCAAACCGCGAGTCCGGCAAAGACCATCAACACTTTGCTGGGCCGCCGCTTCATCGTGGTCTCCGCACGCTGGTTAGATAAATCCGAAATCTGATTCAGGTACTAAAACAAAAAGGGCCGAACCTTGCGGTTCGACCCTTTGGTAAAGCCACGTGAATGGCTTAGCGCAAGAAGAGCAACTCTTGGTAGGAAGGCAGAGGCCAGTATTCGTCGGCCACGATTTCTTCCAGGCCGTCAGCAGCGGCACGTACTTTCAACATGGCAGGTAATACCTTGTTGCAAGCATGGGCAGCGTTGGCGTGCGTGTCGGCCTTCTCGTCGTCGCGAGCCTTATCGAGGGTATCGAGGGCAGCCGCGAGTTCATCAGCGAGAGCGAGTACATCCTTACGGAGTTTGCCACCCGACTTCGAATCAGCGACCGGAGTGAGATCCGCAGCGAACTTCAAGGCCGCAGGCAAGAGCAGCGTACGACCGATATCGGAAGTGAGCTTCGACTCAGTCTTAACGGAGAGAACGTACGAGTGAGTGTAGATTTCTTCACGGGAGTGAAGTTCGTCCTTACTCAATACGCCTTGGCGTGAGAAGACATCGACGGTCGACTGAGCAACGATTTCTGGAAGGGCTTCTGGCGTGGTACGAAGGTTCTTCAAGCCGCGCTTTTCAGCTTCTTTGTGCCACTCTTCCGAGTAACCGTTACCATTGAAGATGATGCGTCCGTGCTTGGTGAGGATTTCCTTCAGAACTTTTTGAAGAGCCACGTTGAAGTCCTTGGTGGACTTTAATTCAGTGGCCAGCTCATCGGCTAACTTGTCGAGCGAGTCAGCCATGATGGTGTTCAAAACAGTGAGAGGGCCAGCGACCGAGAAGGCAGAGCCAACGGCGCGGAACTCAAACTTGTTACCGGTGAAGGCAAACGGGCTGGTACGGTTACGATCGCCGGCATCCTTAGGAAGCACAGGCAAGGTAGACACACCGAGAGTCATTGTGCCACCCTGGCGTGAAGAGGAAGCGGAACCGCTCTTCTTCACTTGTTCGATCACTTCGTTGAGCATGTCGCCGAGGTAGATCGAGATGATAGCGGGAGGGGCTTCGTTCGCACCGAGACGGTGGTCATTACCAGCTGAAGCCACCGACGCACGCAGCAGACCTTGGTGAAGGTCGACGGCGCGAATAACGGCCGTACAGAAGGTCAGGAATTGTGCGTTGTCGTGAGGATCAGAACCGGGCTCGAGCAAGTTGCCGACGCCAGCACCACCGAGCGACCAATTCACGTGCTTACCGGAACCGTTGACGCCTGCGAAAGGCTTTTCAGCGAGCAGGCAAACGAAGCCGTGTTGTGCAGCGACGCGCTTGAGCAACGTCATCGTCAACATTTGGTGATCGTGCGCAACGTTGGCCGATTCGAAAATCGGAGCCACTTCGAACTGAGCAGGAGCCACTTCGTTGTGACGGGTCTTAATTGGAATGCCGAGTTTGAAACACTCGCGTTCGGTTTCCATCATGCATGCGAGGACGCGATCAGGAATGGTGCCGAAGTATTGGTCTTCGAACTCTTGACCCTTGGCAGGCTTCGAACCGAAGAGCGAACGGCCGCAGGTATAGAGGTCGGGGCGGAGGTGGTAGAGACGAGAGTCGATGAGGAAGTATTCTTGCTCAGGACCACACGAAGCGGTGATGAAACCGGTCTTCTTACCGAAGAGTGCCAAGACGCGCTGAGCGGATTTGTTGAGAGCGTGCATCGAACGCAGTAAGGGCGTCTTCTTGTCGAGGGCTTCACCCTTCCAAGAAACGAACGCGGTTGGGATGCAAAGCGTTGAACCATTTTCACCGTCGAAAATGTATGCAGGCGAAGTAACATCCCAAGCGGTGTAACCACGGGCTTCGAAGGTTGAACGCAGGCCACCGTTCGGGAACGAAGATGCGTCAGGCTCAGCTTGAATTAAAGCCTTACCGGAGAATTGAGCGAGCGTACCAGGACCGTTAGGCTCGAAGAAGGTGTCGTGCTTCTCAGCGGTGTAACCGGTGAGAGGATAGAAAACGTGTGCGTAGTGAGTTGCACCGCGCTCGAGTGCCCAATCTTTAATCGCTGCGGCGACCACGTCAGCGACCGCGAGGTCAAGCTTAGTGCCGGACTCGATGCTGGCCTTTAAAGATTTGAAAACATCTTTCGGAAGACGCTTCTCCATTTTCTCGAGCGAGAAAACATTTTGTCCGTAGATGGCGTCGATCTTCTCATTACGGAAGTCAAACGTCCCTTTAAGACGTGGTTGAGACGCAATAGATTCAATTGCGTTTCTGCGGGCTGGATTGGTGCTCATGTTGGGGGATTAGAAGAAAAGGAAATCGTGCTGGTTTTCAGACAATAGAGAGCACCCACCGTGCCACGGCTCAACCCGTAACAATTCACAGCCTTGTTTGACTAAAATTAGGCAAATATGCCTAATTTTAGTCATCTGGAGCCATGGCACCCGAATCGACTGACTAAAAATCGGGGAGGATTGCTTAATTTCAAGGTACGCTGTGTGCTGGGTCATGCAATTTGACGCCATCATCCTGGGCGCTGGCCCAGCAGGCCTATCAATTGCCCATGAGCTTCAGCGGGTGGGTGCGAAAGTTAAGGTCCTTGAATCCACCGACCGCGCAGGCGGCTCCATCCGAACCATTCGCGACGGCGAATGGATTATCGAGACCGGACCCAACACTTTGCAGACCGAGGGCGACGCTGATTTAGAAATACTGAATGGCTACGGACTGAAAAATGAAATGCAGTTTGCGCACACCGCATCAGCGAAGCGCTTCATTCTCTCTCGCGGAAAATTACATACGCTAACGGCACATCCCGCCTCGCTACTCAAATCTAACCTCCTGAGCTTCACCGAGAAACTCAGATTAGCTTCCGAGATTTTCCGTTCGCAGAAAAATCTCCCTAACGAATCGATTCAAGCTTTCATGACGCGTCGGTTTGGTAAAGCGGCGGCTGACCTGCTGATGGACCCCGTGGTTTCAGGCATCTACGCCGGCGACCCCAAGGAATTAAACATGGAAAGTTGCTTCCCTGCGATTCATAGCCTGGAAAAATCCCACCGGTCGGTACTGCTTGGATTAATGCAACGACCCAAAGTGGACCGTCGAATTGTTGGTTTTAAAAATGGCATGCAACAACTCGCCGATGCGATGGCGAAACCGCTAATCGACGGCGGGGTGCTAGAAAAGAATACTCGCATTACCGAAATTAAAAAAGAAGGCGACGCCTGGACCGTCAGTTGGGTGGATCAAACGCAGTCACAACACACGGCGTCCGCACCCCGCGTTATCATCACCCTGCCCCATTGGCATTGGGCACGATTACCGTTGCCCAACAGCATCAAGCAAAGCCTTCAGCCATGGGAACAGTCCCAAGTTCCATCGGTGGCGGTGGTCGCCCGTGGATATAAGCGTAGCGATGTTCCACACCCACTCGATGGCTTTGGTTATTTAGTTCCCAATAACGAAAACCGAGAAGTACTCGGCTGCCTCTTTCCTTCTTCCGTCTTTAGTGAACGCACCCCCAAAGACCACGTGCTACTTTGCAGCTTCATCGGCGGAAGCCGTCACGCCGCCCTCGCCGCACGGAGCGATGAAGAAATCACGCTTTCGGTTAATCGCGAATTATCTGAAACCCTGGGCATTAAAAACGCTCCTGCCAAAGAGTGGATTCAGAAGTGGCCTCAGGCGATTCCACAGTACGACGAAAAACAAAGTGCGCGTGAAAAACTTTTAGAGCAAGTCGAGGCCGAGTACGCCGGATTGCATTTCCTCGGTGCGTTCCGTCACGGCGTTGCGTTGATGTCCGTCATCCGCCGCGGACACACGTTGGCTCAGTGGCTCTCGCGGTGAATCACTGGCTCAGGTAAACTGCGAATCACCCAAAGCGCGGGAACCATTAGACAGGCACCAAAGACATAGACCCAAAAGTGTGAGCCGGTTTTAAAATATAAAAAGGCGGCAGTCAGTGGACCAATCACTCGGGCCAGCGAGCCGGCGGAACGCAGGATGCCTAAGTTGCGACCTTGTTCACTTGGACTGGAATACAGCGAGACAAGCGAAGAGACGCTCGGCAAGATGAGACCCGTAGCAAAGGAAAGCAGGCCCATGCCAATATAGAATAGGGCCTTAGCCCAAGGCACGAGCGGTTCGACATCTGTGGGCGCAGGAATCAACGCGACCAAGCTAAAAGCGACAATCGCCGAAAGCATTCCCAGCATCGCTACTTTTCTCTGTCCTATGCCCTTCACGATTTGACGCGCCATACCTTGGGCAAAAATTAGGCACGCACCATTGAACAAGAAGAGCGTCACATTGTCGCGTGGACTGTAAGCGAATAAAGCGAGCGTGAGAAAGACGACCGTATTCTCCATCCCAGTGAAGGCGACTTGGTAAATGAGGTTCGCCAAAGAGGTCCGACGCACCTCACTCGAACCCACCGTCGCTAAATCAAAAATGGAAGGCTTCTTGGTTTGGGCGTTGGCGCGATTTTTAAGCGGCAAGGTTTCAGGGAAAAATGCCCAAACCAAAATAAAGTTCATGGTCGCCATGAAAGCCGAAACCGCTGCGGGCAGTGAAAATGGATTAAGTCCTAACGATGAAGTTGCAGCGACGGTGTTGACTTCGTGCGGTGCGGTTAGCCCGCCAATTACGGGTCCGACTAAAAAGCCCATGCCGATGGCAATGCCTACAACCGCCATCCCCTTGGTGCGTTCTTTCTCTTCGGTGACATCGGCGGCGGCGGCACTCGCTACCGCAATATTGCCAGCCATCATGCCGCAAACTAAACGTGTCACTACCACGACCCAGAACTGTGCCGCAAAAATCCAAAGCACGTAAGACAACGCGCTGCCTGCTAAAGTAGTAGTTAAAATGCGACGACGGCCAAAACGATCCGACAGAGCACCCCAAATCGGAGAGAATACAAATTGAAGCAACGAATAGAGCGTGCTCAACAAGCCGCCGAACAAGACCGTCTTTTTGAAGACTGTGTCGCCACCGAGCCATTCGGCCGCGGCCGATAAACTTCCAATCAACGTTCCCGTCGAACCTTCTGAGGTGATGTAGTGAGACAGTAAATGCGGAAAGAGTGGGATAATGACACTGAAACCAATGATATCCATTAACACCGTCAAAAATATCAGTCCGAGGATGCGGCGTTGCGGTAACTGGGCGGGGACGGACATAGCGCCAAGATGAGGAGCGTTTCCCCAATCGCAAACAAAAGTGCACACTTGCGAAGTCAGCCGATTCAGCAAAAATAGACTGATGGTACGGCGCCTCCTTCTATCCTTCGCTTTTACATCTCTGTGCCTAAATCTTACAGCGGCCACCGACCCCAAGCTACTGCTGATTGAACAACAACTTCAGGGCTTTTCCGACCTGGACTATAATCAATCCGTCGAACGCATGCTCACCGAGTATGAAAACAAAACCGGCGTTGGACTTAAGCCAGGTCAGCTTCGCAAGTGCGGACTAAAAATCTCTTCGCAAGCAGGACTCGGCTTGGCCACACCCAAGTCACTCATTCGCGCCTTAGGAAATGCCCTGATGAAACGCGGCTTCGAAAAACAGTCCGTGATTCTGTGCGACGTTCGCCAAGAAAGCCTCCGTGAATGCGGCTTCCTCCCCCAGCTTTCAACCGACGCTGATAAATTTGAAGGCTTCCCGGTCATCGCCTTTGAGCCTCAGGCCAATAAATGGTCGGCTGATAAAAAACTCTGTTACGAAAACCAAGTCATGCCCCGCCCTGGTGCAGCGATGGTTCCATGGGGCGATCCGCGCATCAGCATTCTTCCCAAGACATTGTACGATGATGTGGATTTCTGGATTAACCTTCCCGTGCTTTCCGACAGCAAAACTCTGGGTGTAAGCGGCGCCATGGCATCGGCCTCCTTAGGAAGCATCGCCAATGCGGAACGTTTCTCTGACAACCCAGCGAATGCTTCTAAAGTTGCCGTGGAAGTTTGCGCCATTCCTGAATTATCCCGGAAGAATGTCCTCACCGTTCTTTCACTCGAACGCTATCAAGTGCTTGGCGGCCCGAGCTTCGACGCCAACTGGTGTAAGTCCGAGAAAATCATCCTCGCGAGTGCCAATCCCGTAATTCTCGATTTCATCGGCCTGCAAAAAATCAATGCCGGCCGCACCGCGCGTAATGTTGAAGCCATTCGCCCTGAGCCACCCATCTTCTCCGCCGCTAACGCAGGTGAAATCAAACTAGGCACCTGCCGCCCAGCGGATATTACCCTCGTTAAACTAAGTGCGGAATAATTTAGAGCTTAACGCCTAAAGCCTCGGAGGCCGTCGCGCGCTCTTCCAATAATTCCTTTTCGGTTATGGCGATTTTCTCTTTGGAGAAAGCATCGAGCGGCAGACCCTGCACAATTTCCCACGAGCCATCGGGCTTCGTACGAATGGGGTAACCAAACATAATTCCGGGCGTGATACCGTAATCGCCCTTCGAGAGCACGGCGACCGAATGCCAATCGCCCGCCGGCGTGGGGAGGTGAAGGCTGCGCAAAGTGTCTAGCGCTGCGTTGGCGGCAGATGCCGCGGACGATGCACCACGGGCCTTGATGACGGCTGCGCCGCGCTTCTGTACTTCACCGACAAAAGTTTCTTTCAACCAAGCCTGATCGTTAATGCTTTGGCTGAGTGGCTTGCCGCTGATGGTCTCATTGGTGAAGTCGGGATACTGCGTGGAAGAGTGATTACCCCAGATAGCCACGTTCTTCACTTGTGAATTATGCACGCCAGCCTTGCGGGCGAGTTGCGACTTCGCGCGATTCTCATCGAGACGCGTCATGGCGAAGAAATTTTCTTCGCGCAGACCCGTCGCTGAACGCAACGCGATGAGCGCATTGGTGTTGCAGGGATTGCCTACGACTAAAACTTTTACGCTTTTCTTGGCATTGCGCGCGATGGCTTCACCCTGTCCGATGAAAATTTTCCCGTTAATACCCAAAAGATCTTTACGCTCCATGCCATCCTTGCGAGGTACGGCGCCGATGAGCAGACACCAATCGGCATCTTTGAAACCAATATTCAAATCCCCTGTCGCAACGACATCGGTCAGTAAAGGAAAGGCACAATCTTCTAATTCCATTACCACGCCTGCTAGCGCATTAAGACCAGGCCCTACTTCGATGAGATTAAGTGCGACGGGTTGATCGGCGCCAAAGACTGCGCCCGATGCGATTCGGAAGATGGCGGCGTAACCAATGTTGCCAGCGGCACCAGTGACAGAAACGCGAATGGGGGGCTTGGACGACATAGGAAGCTATCTAGCTACGGCTTGACCAAAGTGTGAAGCGGAAAGTCACAGACCCAACTCACCTTGCATCAGGTCATCGGCCGCCGGCGCCGATAAGCTATCCCTAACCATGTGCGTCAAAGGCAGGTGTGAGCGGCCATCCACTGCACACAAAGCCCTGAGAAGTAAGGCTGAAGCCAAGGCATCGTATAAAGCACAGTGAAAACGACGGCGATTAACGGGGCAATGCACCGCGGCGAGGTCGTCCAATTTAGACCCCAGTTTTAGTAACGAAATCAATGAGCCCAGCTTATAGTCCCCTAAGGTCGGCATCCAAGCCCGAGCCAAGCGACAGGAATCAATCCACGGACCCCACTCTGCCACCATGTCAGTGGCATCCACAAATGATGGCACCGCAGTGGGTCGGCTCCAAGTCGCACGCAAAAAACGTTCTTCCACATTCGCATTATGTGCGACCAATAAGCCACTGCGTCGTAACGATACCCAGTAATCCCACTCCGACTCAAAAGGAGTCAGCCCCGATAAATCCTTCGAGCGTAATCCGTGGCATTGAGTGTCGACCGACGGAATGGCTCCGCGCGGCGCATGCAGTCGCGTGGCCGTAGAAACAATTTCTCCGTGATGCATGGTGACGACTCCATACTCCACGACGCCAGTCTGGGCACTACCCTCAAAGTCCACAACATGCAGTGGGAGGTCGGACCATATAAGCGAAGCTGTTGTCATAACAAATCAGACTTATGGCATGCATCTATCGCCATTCATGCCTGGGATAGCGACCCTTTAAATCTTTCTTCACATGCTCATATGAGCCTTTCCAAAACGCATCGAGGTCAGTCGTCCGCTGTTGCGTGCGACGAGCAGGCGATTGAATGCAAATGACCATTGGCACCTTGCCCTGACAAACCCGCAGCTTACTCCCAGGGAAGTCGTACAACTCTTGTACCGTAGCCTCAATCTGTGCTTCACCGTCATCCGTGTATTCAATTTTCGCGGGGTGTTTTTTGCGGGGCAGAATAATCTTCTCCGGACAATAAGCATCCAACGCCATACCTTGTTCGTGTGTTAGCCAACCGCGGACGACTGACATCACCGGGCGATCCCGAATATCGCGATAAGCCACTGCACCCTGACAAACTTCTTCTATAACCATGCGACGGCCGGCTTCATCAAAAACGGGGATCTCTAATTCGGGACAATGTTTAGCCAAAAAGTTAACCCGTCGAATCCACGCATCGACCGACGCGTCCCAACGCTCTAACTCGAGTCGACCCGCCAGGACTTCGTTTGCTAATAATCGACTCGCCGCATCGGACGTCGCGTCATCACGTTCGGTGGCCTGCAGCACTAAATCACGGAAACGTTTTTCGGTTCTAGTCACCACCCTTCGCTGTGTGGCATCGTAGCGCAGACTGATTTTTTCGGAAAAATCATTGGGGAATAATTCCCTCAACCACGCCTCGTCGACCGCGGTGGCCATTGATAAGTATGTCGTCACTTCACCCTTGGTCTGAATTTCATCCACTTCAGCCGCCACCAGCAGTGGGGCTGAGCGCACGGAAGACTCTCGACGTAGCTCCCCCTTGCGACCGTGGACCAACGCACACCTCAGTGTGCCAGCATCCAGGCGCACGGCCAATCGATCCGAAAAGGCGAGCAGGAGGCATCGCTGCAATGACTCCGGCGTGGCGGGCGCACTCGAAACCTTAAACCCCTGCCCCTCTGCAATCCGAAGGAACTGCTTTGCGGCCATCATTGCCTGACGAGCCGCCTGGGCATGCACGCCGATGCTTTCGCACGCATTGATATCGAATTTTAAATCTTCGGCCCGCTGCAATAAGGATAGACGCACAAAGAAATCGGAGCCCGCTTCCGTAGTCACGCCCTCGCGCGCACGCTCCACTTGGTCGCTGACCTTACGAAGTAAAATGTCTCGCCCTTGCGAAAGGCCCGCCAAGGTCGCCGCCTCCGCGACACAATTATAGTCATTCGCTGCCATGAGCATACGGGCGTAACGCGGGTGCGCAGGGAAAACGGCCATGCGCGACCCCATCGGAGTTAATTTATTTTTTTCATCTAACGCACCCAAATCATGCAGCACTACCTCTGCCCGTTGCAAACTTGTGGCGTCAGGTTTCTCGTACCAAGGGAATTGATTCGCATCCCCCCACCCCGAAGCATGTAGGAGTAAAATCGTCTCCGCTAGATCAACCCGCTTAATCTCAGGCGTTTCGCGCAGTGGTCGTGCCTGGTGATCCGTGTGCGACCATAATCTAATGCACCGACCGGGACCCGTTCGACCCGCACGTCCGGCACGCTGTTCGGCCGATGCCTGTGAAATCGACTCGATCATTAAAGTATCAATGCCGCGCACGGGGTCGAATCGGGCCACCCGTGCCAAACCCGCATCGACCACCGCTCGAACGCCCGGAATGGTTAGCGACGTCTCTGCTACATTGGTAGCAACGATAACACGGCGGCGGGCACTGACATTAACCGCTCGGTCCTGTTCAACGGGCGAAAGCTCACCGTATAAGGGCAGCACATCGACACCTGATGACTCTCGTAATTGATTCACGGCATTCATGGTGCGCATGATTTCGTAAGCCCCCGGCATAAAGACTAACACATCGCCTTCTGGCTCATCACGTAAAATTTTTCCTACCTGCTCTGCCGCGTAATCCCAAACCTGCCGATTAGTGGTACGCGGTATCGGGGCGTATTCAATTTCAACCGGGAAGGTGCGTCCGTCTGACGCTAAAGTTTCGGCATTCCCCAACCACTGTGCCACACCTGCCATATCGAGCGTGGCTGACATCGCCACGATTAATAAGTCGGGTCGACTTTTTGTCTGCACCTGACGGGCCAAGGCGATGGCGACGTCAGAGTGTAAATTGCGCTCATGAAACTCATCAAAAATGAGTGCACCGACTCCTTTTAATTCCGGGTCCGATGCCATCTGGCGCAACAACAAGGCCTCAGTCACAAATTTAATGTGCGTAGCGGCGGACTCCTTGCGTTCGAAACGAATCTGATAGCCCACTTCATCGCCCAACTTCACTCCTCGCTCATCGGCAATACGAGCCGCCAACATTCGTGCCGCAATGCGCCGCGGCTGTAAGACAATGATTTGGCCTTGGACCAAATTAAGGTCCAACAACATCTGCGGGATACGTGTCGATTTTCCCGAACCCGTCGGCGCGCGTAATACGATGCGACGTGTCTGACCGCAGGCCTTCACGAGCGATTCCGCTAAAGCATCAATGGGCAAGGCAGACTTCATTTGACGGGCAGGTGAATGATTTTTGCCTGCGCACCCTCATGATTGATTGTTAACCGTGCAATCGTTATGGGCTTATTGAATCGGTGTGGCCCGGCACTGCCTGGATTAATCCGCAGGGCGCCATCAACGTTTTCGATTAATGGCTGATGTGAGTGACCCGTGATAATAATGGTGGGCTTAAATGATGCTTCATCAATCGACAGGTGGCCGTGGTGCAGCAGCACACGTTGACCCGAAATTTCCTCTAAGCGGAAATTTGGCAGGCGTGAATCATCATCGCAATTTCCCACCACCGCCAGACACGGTGCAATTTCATTGAGCTCAGCAAGAATCCAATCCCCTTCCACGTCGCCCGCATGCAAGATCAACTCGCAGCCCTCCAGCGCCAGAATGGCTTCGGGACGCAGCAAACCATGCGTATCAGAAATTATTCCAATTTCTTTCACGCGGTTCACGATTAACTAGGGCGGCGCAACTTATTAGCTGAGACCGAGCGCAAAGCAGTAAACTCGGCGCCTAGAGTTTCTTTCAGTTTTTCACGCAAGGCGGGCGGCAGTGCACCCACTGCGGCATCGAAATCCTTGTCCCCCGGAAAGGCGGGCTTGGCGCTCTCGGCGGCGGGCTTCGACGACTCTATGGGCAAGTTATAGGCAAAGCCATTATCTGGCGGCGGCACACTCATCGTGGATTCATCGTCCACCACCATTGAATCAACCGACGTGTCTACCATTGCTTCTTCTCGCGTGGGTAATGCGGCCGGCAAAGGCGCGACAACGGGCGCCGCCGGTGCAACTTCAACTGCTGGCGTGGTTGCCGAACTGTTTATTTTTTTTTGGCCGGGCTCCCGAGGGAGACCAGCTGCAGCGGCCGCTATGTCCTTGATCAGACTATCGATTGATCGCAATCGACTGTGCTCTATCGCCTTGAGCATGGTGACTTCAAAATTCGCACGTGGTGAGAGACCGTGACGAATACCCGATTCGCTGGTCTGCAGGCATTCTAGAAGTCGGACTAATTGTTCAGTGGCGAGGCCGCTGCCTAAGAGTTTGCTAGTGCCGCCCAAGCGGACTGCATCAAGTACGGCTTGGCGGACGAGTGATTGAAGGTCGGCGAGCACGCGCATCAAGTCGCGTCCTTCGGCGTGGAAGACGTCGCACAAAGCGAGCACCGCTTTGGCGTCGCCTTGAGCGATGCCCTTCGCGAGGTCGCTGGTTTGCTGTGCCGATGCTAAGCCGTAAATGGAGAGAACGTCCGCTTCAGCAATTTTCTTACCTGAGAAAGAAATAATCTGGTCGAGGATGGATTGTGAGTCACGCATCCCGCCATTCGCGAGTCGTGCAATCGCCGTGAGCGCCGCAGGCTCGGCTTGTACGCCATCGGCCTTCACAATGCGTTGTAATTGGGCAGCGATGACCTCTTCCGAAATCGGATGGAACTCAAGGCGCTGACAACGCGAGGTGATAGTCGGCAACACTTTGTCGGCTTCGGTTGTGGCTAAAATAAATTTCACCCAGGGAGGTGGCTCTTCCAGAGTTTTCAATAAAGTATTAAAGGCGTCCTTCGTGAGTTGGTGCACCTCGTCGATGATGAATACCTTATAAGGACAACTCGTAGGGGCGAACTGACATTCCTCGCGGATGCGCTTGGCGTCTTCGATGGAGCGATTCGACGCGGCATCGATTTCAATCACGTCCATGCAATTACCCTGCTCGATGGCTAAACAGACAGGATCTTCTAAACTAAAGTCAGCCTTCGGTCCGCCGGTGCAATTGAGCGACTTGGCTAAGATGCGGGCGGTCGTGGTTTTTCCCGTTCCGCGTGGACCGACAAAAAGGTAGGCGTGCGCCAATTGCTTAGTGGTGATGGCATTTCGCAGCGTGCGCACGATGTGCTCCTGTCCGACGAGTTCATCGAAGCGACGAGGGCGCCAGCGGCGCGCAATTACCTGGAAAGTCGGGTCAGCCACGTCCCTTTAGCAAAACCCGCAGAAGCAAACTGTCAACGGGGCAAAGGATTCTATTCCCACTCGATCGTGGCGGGAGGCTTTGACGAGATATCGTAAACGACTCGGTTGAT
>Ga0214919_10006672_pt1 | contig 15775 bp, 14 predicted proteins | sample LL1503_MetaG_FD_177994 | JGI IMG/M metagenome (GOLD analysis project Ga0214919, IMG submission 177994) | Freshwater microbial communities from Lake Lanier, Atlanta, Georgia, United States - LL-1503 | ecosystem: Environmental > Aquatic > Freshwater > Lake | place: USA: Georgia | collected... | reverse complement strand
TTTCACAAAACCCGATATCTTGATCACGCCCAAACCACTGTCGGCGAGTTGGGCCAGGGCTTGCAACCCCGGGGCTTGGGGGCCATCGGCCAAAAGAGGACGACCCGCGTGGTCGATCAAGGTGCGCACACGCACACGCAAAATGCGCGGCAGCAGGGCCACCAATTGGTCGCCACTGGTTTGGAACTGCGCCCACATTCCCAGGTCGGCCAAGCGCTGCAACAAAGGGTCGATGTCGTTGTAAAAGTCCAAGCCATGAAACGAGGTGTTGAAGGCAATGCCCACCACACCCTGTGCTTGCAAGGCGCGCAAAGCCGCCGTGGAGGTGTCGGCTGGAACCACCGCAATGCCTTTGAAGCGACCACCGCCTTGGGCGATGGCGTCGAGCAAGCAGCGGTTGTCTATGCCGTAACCCGAATTGGGGCCCACCAGCAAGGCGTGGCGCACCGCGTAGGTGTCCATCACATGGGCAAAGTAAGCGGCCGTGCCCACCTCTTGCCCTTGCGGGAGGTAGGCCACCTCGGCCGGATAAGGAAAGCGCTGCGGATCGAGCACATGGCAGTGCCCATCGATCTTGGGCAGATCGAAGATGCTCATCGAATATCCCATTCAAAAAGAACCCAACCTGGTAGGTTGGGCAAGGGCCCGAGCCTTGCCGGCGGGGGAGAGGCTTGGTCCTCAGACCGGCCTCGCCGGCAGGCATGGACTTGGGGCTCGCGCTTTATTTCTTGCTCATCGGGGGCAAGGTCTCGGCCACCACGGTTTTGCCATTGCGGATTTCGGTGATGAAGCTCTCGCGGTCGATGTCGCCTTTGTCGTCAAAGCACACATCCATCAGCACGCCCGGGTATTGTTTGGCCGAAAAGCAGCTGTTGCGGATCGCCGCAGCGGCCGCTTTGCGGTCGACCTTGCCAGATTTTTCGATGGCGGCCTTGAGCACGTACACAGCGGTGTAGCCCTTCACACCGTTGTGGTCAGAGGTGGTGTTGTACGCGGCTTGGTACTTTTTACCCCAAGCTTGCAGTTGCGGGGCTTCCACGGTCAAACCCACGTGGGCCACCGCGCCATTCGCGGCTTCACCGGCCAGCTCGACCACTTTGGCGCTGGTGAGCACCGTCTCGCCAATCACCGGCTTATTCCAGCCTTGTTTGCGCAGCTCGCGCAGCAAGCGAGCGGACTCCTCTTCGTTGGTGTAGGCAAACAAGGCGTCAGCGCCCGATTGCTTGGCTTGAATCACAGCGGCGGAAAAGTCCACCTGGCCCGATTCGGTGGAAATTTCAGCCACGATTTGGGTGGGCGAGTTGGCCAGCAATTGCTTGATGGCTGCTTGCCCGCCCTTGCCAAAGTCGTTGTTCACATACAGGACGGCCAGCTTTTTAGACTTGCCGTTGATGTATCGCGCCACTTTGGGGAAGGAAACGCTTTGGCCAAACGCGGTGCGAAACACCCAGAGGTTGCCTTGCTGGGTAATGGATGAGGCCTCGCCGCCGGTGAAGTTGGGCGTCTCGCCGCGTTTGCTCTCGGCCATGGAGACCATGATGGAGCCCGAGAACACCGGACCAAAAATGGCAAACACATCGTTGTCCACGGCTTTTTGCGTCAGGCCCTTGGCCACACCGGGGTTGCTTTGGGTGTCTTCGGAGGTGTAGCTGATCTTGCGGCCCATGATGCCGCCGGCAGCATTGATCTCTTTGATGGCCAACTCCACGCCGTTTTTGAACATCACCCCGGAGGTGGTGCCAGGGCCTGACATCTCCACGATGTTGGCGAACTTGATGTCTTGGGCTTGCACAGCGCCAGCGGCCAGCGTCAGCAGCGCAGACAAGGCCAGGTGAAGGGGTTGGCGTGGTTTCATCATCATCTCCAATGGTGGTGGCCCGAGGGCCGGGGGTTTTAAGGTTTTTTTTCGGGTACCGGCCTACAACGCAAGGCCCCAACCTGAACATCTGCCTGCACTGTAAATAAAGCCCTGCGCAAAGTGACGATGAAAAATCAATATATGCGCGATTAACGAACAAACTGGAACGATAATCGCACCAAACCAGGGTATGTCCTAGATCGCCCCCTCACCCATGAAAAACGCCATCCCCTCCGAACCATCGACCTTGGCCGCCCGCGACTGGATCGCCGGTTTGGAACGGGGTCTGTCCATCATCGAAACCTTTGACGAAGCGCACCCGCGCTTGTCGGCCTTGCAAGCCGCCCAACGCTGCGGTTTGACGCGCACCGCCGCGCGGCGCTACCTGCTCACCCTGGCCCACCTGGGCTACATGGCGACCGATGGCAAGTTGTTTTGGCTCACCCCGCGGGTCATGCGGTTGGGACAGTCTTATTTGGAGTCGGCGCGGTTGCCACGCATCGTGCAACCGTTTTTGCAGCGCTTGACCGCCAGCACCCACGAGACCTCTTACCTCAGCGTGCTCGATGGCGATGAAATTGTGTATGTGGCACGCAATGGCCCAGTGCGCCACATGAGCACCGGCTTTGTGCTCGGGGCGCGGGTACCGGCCCAAGTCACGGCAGCAGGCATGTTGTTGATGGCCCTCAAAGGCCCTGCGGCCATCGATGCGTGGCTGCAAGCGCGCCATGGGCTGCAAACCTTCAGCGAACACACCATCACCGACCTGCCCGCCATGCGCGCACAACTGCACCAAGTGCGCCAACAAGACTGGGCCTTGTCAGAGCAGCAACTGGACTTGGACTACCGTGGCGTGGCCGTGCCGCTGCGCGATCGCATGGGCGAGACCGTGGGCGCTTTGAGCATCATCATGCCCATGCAGCACGAGGCTTCGGCCGATGCACTGCGCCGGGTGCTGCCTTTGCTGAAAGAAACCGCGCAGTCGATGCGCAACCTGATCTGAGCGCGCCGCGAAGAAGGGGCCAACATTTCGGCCCTGGCGTTTGCGCGGTTTTCACCCAGCGACAAGGGTATTCAGACCACCGTCAACATGCGCTTGACCTGGCCGCGCTCGCCCCGATCGTCCACCCAGTCGATGGCGATTTCACCCGTCTGGGTGGCACGCAAAAAAAACTCGATGTAGGGATTGGCTGAGAGCCCCGACGAGGGTTCGATGCGAAACACCTCTTGGCCCAAATAGGTGCAGCGCATGTCGTTGATCACATTGCGCGCAATGCGGCGATTGTTCAGGTCCAACAAGTAACCCGTCTCCATGGGATGCTGAACCAGCAAGCGCAGCTTGAACACCTCGCCTGCTCGCACCTGATGGGGCATGTCAAATCGGGCTTGGGCCATGCTCAGCTGCCGTCCACGCAACCGGCTTCGGTCACGATCAAATCGGCCACTTGGTAACGAAACTCGCCCGAGGACAAACGCGCCAAAGCCACCAGCTGCTGGCCGCCCGCCAAGCGAACACGGGTGCTGAATTCAGCCCGCCCCAGGTGCGGCCCCATGCGCATTTTGGCCATCACGGTCACCGGGTTGCGCTGCGACAGCAGCCACAAATCGGTGACATGGTCTTGCGCCGTCATGGGGCTGTCGACCCACACGCGAAACGGAACTGACAAACCGTTGTCGGCCAAGATCAATGTCTCGATGTGCACACCGCTGCGCACCACCGGTGCAGCTGCCACGATGGGGTCGAGCATGTCGCGCAAACTCAGCAATTTGCCCGAGACCATGCCCTGGGCTTGCGCCCGGGGCACGGTGGCCAAGCCCAGTGCTGCGCTGCCCACCCCGGTGGTCCAAGCACCGCCCCAAGCCGTCCAGGCCGACGCGCCCAGACAGGCTTGCAGCCAATCCCGGCGCGGTGTCGCTGGGGTTGGCATCGACCTCAAGCCTTGAGCGACAGGCCGTGGTTTTTCAGCGGCAAGGAGCGCACCCGCTTGCCGCTGGCGGCCGCGATGGCGTTGCACAAGGCCGGGGCCAGCGGGGCTTGGGTGGGCTCGCCCACCCCACCCCAAAAACCACCGGTGGGCGCGATCACGGTTTTCACCACAGGCATTTCGTTCAAGCGCATCAAGCGGTAGTCGTGGAAGTTGGACTGCTCGATGCGGCCGTCTTTGACCGTCATCTCGCCCCAGAAGATGGCGCTCAAACCATGCACCACGCTGCCCTGCAATTGGGCGTCGATGTTGTCTGGGTTGACCGCATAGCCCGGGTCGATGCCAATCACCACGCGGTGGATCTTGACCTCACCTTTGTCGCTCACCGACACCTCGCAGACGCACGCCGTGTAGCTGCCATAACCCTCGGTTTCGGCAATGCCACGGAACACCCCTTTGGGCAAAGGACCGCCCCAATCCGCGGCCTTGGCCACGGCTTGCAAGATAGCCACATCGCGGGGCGACTTTTGGCCCAAATTGGCCAAACGAAACGCCAATGGGTCTTTGCCCGCCGCCAGCGCCATCTCGTCAATGAAGCACTCGCGCATATACGGGTTTTGCGAGTGACCCACGGTGCGCCAAAAGCCCACCGGCACATTGGTGTTGCGCTGGGCGTAATCGACCAAGCTGTTGGGGATGTCGTAAGGGTGGTCGTTGAAACTGGCCACCGCTTGGCCGTCAACGCCTTTGGGCAGGGGCAAGCGCAGCAAGGTCGCCAAAATCGATGGCGCACTGACGCGGATGTGCAGGGCCTGCACCTTGCCATCGTTGTCCATGCCGCCTTTGAAGCGCACCAAGCTGGCGGGGCGGTACAGGTCGTGCTGAATGTCCTCCTCGCGGCTCCACACCATCTTGACCGGTGTGCCGGCCATGGCCTTGGCGATCATCACCCCTTGGCGGGTGAAATCTTGCGGGCTCTTGCGCCCCAAACCGCCGCCCAGTTGCATGGGGTGCACGGTGACCTTGTCTTGGGCCACGCCCGCCGTGGCCGCAGAGACGGCCAAGGTACCTTCGGGGTTTTGGGTCGATGTCCAAACGTCGAGTTTGTCGCCTTGCAACCAAGCGGTGCACACCATGGGCTCCATGGTGGCGTGGGCCAAATAAGGGGTGTAGTACTCGGCTTCGATCACTTTGGCCGCCGTGCCCAGGGCCTGCATGGTGTTGCCATCGTCACGCGCCACCGCCAACTCGGCTTGGCCCATGCCAGCCTTGAAGCTGTTCATGATCGCCGCGCTGCTGAGTTGCGCGTTGTCGCCCGTTTCCCAGTCGATGGCCACTTCGCGCAGCGCCTCTTTGGCACGCCACCAGTTGTTGGCCACGACGGCGACAAATTCGCCCAAGTTGAGCACTTTGACGATGCCTCGGCGGTTTTCCACCTTGGACGCGTCCATCGTTTTGACCTTGCCGTTGAACACCGGGCAAGCGGCCACAGCGGCGTACAACATGCCTGGCACTTGGGCATCGATGCCGTAGCGGATTTTGCCGGTGACGATGTCAGGGATGTCCACCCGGGGCAAGGACTTGCCAATGATTTTCCAGTCCTTGGGGTCTTTGAGTTTGACCTCTTTGGGCGCTTCGAGCTTGGCGGCAGCGGCCGCGAGCTTGCCGTAGGACAAGCTGCGTTTGCTCGCTGCGTGGTGCACCTTGCCCAAGGCAGCGGTGCATTCGCTGGCAGGCACACCCCACTGGGTGGCCGCAGCGGCGATCAGCATCTCGCGCGCGGTGGCACCGGCTTTGCGCAAATACTCTTGCGAGTTGCGGATGGTGCGGCTGCCCACGGCGGCCATGTCGCCATAGGCCCGCTTGGTGCGCAGGTTTTCGTGCGCGGTGGCGTACTCGATGCGCACTTTTTTCCAATCGGCTTCCAACTCATCGGCCACCAGCATGGGGGCCGATGTACGGCTGCCCTGGCCCATTTCGGCGCGGGCGTAGCGAATGATCACCGTCTCATCCGACTGAATTTCAATCCAGGCATTGAGCTTGGGGGTTTCAGCAGCATTTCCTTGGGTGGGCCAGAAAAAGCCCAGCGACATGCCAGCGGCTGTGGTGGCCGAGACCTTGAGGAAATCGCGCCGGGCCAGGCCGGTGGTGGTTTGATCGGGGTGTGTCATGCGCGCACCCCTTTCTTGGCCACAGCGTGGATGGCGGTGCGGATGCGGGCATAGGTACCGCAGCGGCAGATGTTGCCCATGGCGGCGTCAATGTCTTGGTCGGTGGGTTTGGGCTTTTTCTTGAGCAAAGCCACGGCGACCAAAATTTGCCCGCCTTGGCAGTAACCGCATTGGGGCACTTGGTGGTCGATCCAAGCCTGTTGCACCGGGTGCAATTTGTCTTTTTGGGCCAAGCCCTCGATGGTCACCACTTTTTGGCCCACCGCCGCCGACACTGGGTAAGAGCAAGAGCGCACGGGCTCGCCGTTGAGCAGCACGGTGCAAGCACCGCACTGGGCCACACCGCAGCCAAACTTGGGGCCTTTGACATCGAGTTCGTCACGCAAAGCCCACAACAAGGGCATATCGGGTTCCACGTCCAGTTCCCGAACCTGTCGGTTCACATCGAGTTTCATGCGGGTTCTCCTGCTTGGTTGAATAAGTATGGTGGCCCCAGCCAAGTCCCGGGCTGGGTTGAAAACCTGAGCAGGTTATCACGCTTGAACTGAGTCGGTTTTTGGGGCCATTGGCAAAGCCGATTTGCGCTGGGTCAAACCAAGTCAACATGGCCAAAACCAGCCATTTTGCGGGCGAATTCACGCTTATCATGGGCCATGAACCGCTTTGCTTCTGGTGCAGTTTTTGCCTTGGTCTGTGCCTTGATGGGCCAGCCTGTTCTGGCCACCGATACCGTGGCCCCTGGCCAATTGCCCGACGCCTTGCAGGGCATGTGGCGCAATTACCAGCCCGACCTGGGTGAGTTGGGCCGCTGTGCGGTGGCCTATGACAGCCACACCGATCGCGAAAAAATGGCTTTCACTTGCTCGGTGGGCATCCGGATCACCGCCGAAGGCGAGCGGCGATCGATGGCCCGCTGCGAGGAGATGCGCACCGCCAAAGGCATTCGCTCTGCATGCCGCTTGGTGCGCCCTTAAAAGGCTGCAGACCCTGTCTTCGCGCTGATGGCCGCACTTGGCACCTCAAACGGCCAGCGCGGACCCGTATAAAGCGATGGAGCAGACCATGGCCACGCCCCACACCACCGAGCGCAGGCTGGCTTTGTCGGTGATGTAGCAATAAATATAGGCCAGGCGCGCCAGCACAAACACGACCGACAAGGCCTGGATGCGCATGGCATCCACCTGGGCCAAGCTGGCCACGATCACCCCTACCGCAAAAAACGGAAACGCCTCAAACGCATTGGCCTGGGCCGCATTGGCACGCGCCCGGGCGCCGCTTTGTTGCGCCAACCACTGGCGCGGGTTGTGGTTGTCGTAATGGGCAAAGCCCCACTTGGCCACGGCCGTGGCCAGCAAGGGCATCAAGCCCGCCATCAACAGGCAAGCAATCGAGCTGGTGGTCATCACAGTGGGGCCTTTCTGGTCAGGGTTCGGGGGATCGTTTGCGAGCAGTGGGGTGCAGTGAGGTGCCGCTGGGCCCCAGCTTTAGGCCAGAGCCGCCTCAATGGCCTTGGCCACGCCCAACAATTCAGCATCGTCGCCATTGGCCCGCGCGAGCATCAGGCCCACGGGCAAATCGCCTGGGGCTTGGCAGGGCAGGCTGATGGCGCAACCGTCCCAGTAATTGATGGCAAAGGTGTTGCGCAGCAGCAGGCGGTTGGCGGCAAAAAAAGTGGCATCGCTGGCACAGGTGGCGTCAATGGCCGGGGCCACCATGGGCACGGTGGGGCAGATCACCGCGTCAAAGCTTTGCAGGGCCTGGTTGGAGCGGCCGATCCAGGCGTGGCGCTGGTCGATCATGGTCAGGTAGTCGGCGGCACTCACCCCCTGCCCGAGCGCCATGCGTTGGGCCACGCGCTGGTCAAAGCGCGCCCCATCGGCGGCCAAGCGGTGGCGGTGGGCGGCATAGGCCTCCACCGGAGAGAAACCGCCTGGGGCATTGAGGGTGGCGATCTCGCTCAGCTCTGACCAGGCCACCTCTTCGATCAAGGCGCCCGCGGCCGACAAACGGCTCAAGGTGTGGGCAAAGGCCTTGGACACATCGGCATCCAACTCGTCTTGCATCAAGGTGGTGGGCACGGCCAAGCGCAGGCCTTTGACCGAGCGTTGGCGCACGCTCAGCGCTTGGCCACTGAGCACCGCGTCAATCAGCCACGCGTCGTCCACGCTGCGGGTGATGGCGCCCACGGTATCGAGCGAGCGCGCCAACTCCATCGCCCCATGGCGCGTCACCCGCGCTTGGCTGCCTTTGAAACCCACCAGGCCACACAAGGCCGCGGGGATGCGCAGGGAGCCACCGGTGTCAGAGCCCAAGCCCGCCACGGCCAAGCCCAGGCCCACCGACACGGCAGCGCCCGATGAGGACCCGCCAGGAATGCGCGCCAGCGTGGCGTCCGCCGAATTGGCGGGCGTGCCCCAATGCGGGTTGTAGCCCACGCCAGAAAAGGCAAATTCGCTCATATTGGTTTTGCCCAGCAAGGCCGCGCCACTGGCGCGCAACTGGGCCACGGGCGGCGCGTCTTGCGTCGCTGGGGCTTCGCTGGCACACACCACGCTGCCCGAGGTGGTGGTCTCGCCGGCCACATCGAACAAATCTTTGATGGAGACGGGCAATCCCGCCAAAGGACCCAAACGCACACCGCTGCGCCGCTGTGCGTCGGCATGGCGCGCACTCGCCAAGGCCGATTCGGCCCACAGGTGGGTGAACACATGGGCTGCCGCAGGCTGGGCGGCCAGGGCCAAAGACTGCTCGACCCAAGCCTCGCAAGTGGTGTGGCCATTGGCCACAGCCTGCTGCAATTGGGTCACATTGGATGATCTGGACAGTGGGTGGGCCATGGTTTTCTCAATGGGTTAGACAGACACGGAATCACAAGGCGTTGATGCGCCGGGCCAAATCGACATCTCGCTGGGTCACCCCACCCGCATCGTGCGAGTGCAAACGCATTGACACCTGGTTGTATGACTGCGACCAGTCGGGGTGGTGGTCCATGGCTTGGGCCAGCAAAGCCACTTGGGTCACAAAGCCAAAGGCCTGAACAAAATCGGTGAACTGCCAGTCGCGGACCAAGCATGGGGGTTGGGTCTGGTGCGTCCATCCAGGCAGGGCGGCCAGTGCGGCTTGGATATCGGCGTCGTGCAGAGCGGAGGGCATGGTCGGTGTCGCGGTGGATGGCGGTTGACCATTGTGCCAAAGCCGGGGCACTGGCGAGGCGGTGCGCTGCTGGCTTATAAAAATTCAGGCGACTGTACGCACATCAAAACGGTTTGTGACACCTCGTCTCGCTGGCGCGAGCGCAGCCACCACACCGAACCTTTGCGCACGCTCAGGCCCGACTCGGGCACGTTCAAAGCCAGGGCCAGGATTTGCCCCAACCAAGGCTGATGCCCCACCAACAAGGTAGGCGTTTTTTGGGCCGGCCAATGAACCAAGTTGAGCAGTTGTTCGGCCTGGCCATCTGGCGACAACTCATCACGCACTTTGTACTTGCGCCCCAAGCACAACACCGTTTGCTCACAGCGCCTGGCTGGGCTGCTTAGGATGCGGGTGCTCTCCGGCAATTGGCGCTCTAACCAATCGGCCATGCGCAGGGCTTGTTTTTCGCCACGGGAGGTGAGTTGACGCTCTGCGTCGTTGTCGCCAGGTGCGGCTTCTTCGGCTTCGGCATGGCGCCACAAAATCAGGTCCATGGTTCAAGCCTTGTCTTGGTAGCGCAACATCAATGCCTTTTGGACACTGAGCAGTGGCGGCTCACTGTGTTTGGCCAAATCAACGTAATTGCCATCGCCTTGCAGGCTCCAGGCGTTGGCGCTGTCATGCAAATAAGCCACCAAACACTCGTCGATGATGCGCTGGCGCAAGACCGGGTCATTGATCGGCCAAGCCAGTTCGACGCGGCGCAGCATGTTGCGGTTCATCCAATCGGCACTCGACAGGTACAGCGACTCGTCCGCACCACAGCGGAAATAGAACACCCGCGAATGCTCCAAAAAGCGACCAATCACCGAGCGCACCCGGATGTTGTCGGTGTGACCGGGCACCTGGGCGGGCAAGATGCAGGCACCGCGCACGATCAGGTCGATTTTGACCCCCGCACGGCCGGCGGCCATCAAAGCGCGCACCAGTTCTTCATCGGTCAGGGCATTCATTTTGGCCACCAGCCGGGTGGCCACGCCCGCTTGGGCGGCCTGGGTCAATTGCTCAATTTTTTCGAGCAATCGGCGCTGCAAATGAAAGGGCGCCACCCACAGTTGCTGCAAACGTGGTGGCCGGTTTTGGCTGGCAAGCAAGCCAAACACGCTTTCGACCTCGGCGGTGAGCGCGTTGTCCGCACTCAAATGGCTGATGTCGGTGTAGAGCTTGGCGGTTTTGGGGTTGTAGTTGCCGGTGGACAGGTGCACATAGCGCCGGATGTGGGCCCCCTCGCGGCGGCTGATGAGCATCATCTTGGCGTGGGTTTTCAAGCCCACCACACCGTACACCACTTGTGCCCCAATGCGTTCGAGCTTTTCGGCCCAATTGATGTTGGCCTCTTCGTCAAAACGCGCCTTGAGCTCCACCACCACCGTGACCTCGATGCCTCGGCGCACCGCTTCGGTGAGCAAGTCCATCATGGCCGAGTCAGTGCCCGTGCGGTAAATGGTTTGCTTGATGGCCAGCACCTGCGGGTCGTGGACGGCCTCACGCAAAAACGCCAACACCCCGTCAAAACTCTCAAAGGGCTGGTGAAACAACATGTCGCCTTTTTTGCGCAATTGCTCAAACACCGAACCGCGAGAGACCATCTGGGCTGGAAAGCTGGCACGGTATGGCGCAAACAGCAACTTGGGTTTGTCGATCAAGTCGATCATCTGGTTCAAGCGCACCAGGTTGACCGGGCCATGCACCCGGTACAAAGCTTGGGCCGGCAAGTCAAACTGCTGCAACAAAAAATCGGCCAAAAAGGCAGAACACCCCGATGACACCTCCAAGCGCACAGCAGCGCCGTAGTTGCGGTGCTGCAAGCCTTGGCGCAAGGCGGTGCGCAGGTTTTGCACATCTTCGGAGTCCAGGGCCAAGTCGGAATGGCGGGTCACGCGAAACTGGGAAAACTGACCCACCTCACGACCTGGGAATAAATCGCTCAAATGGGAGCGAATGACGCTGGACAAAGAGACAAACAAGATTCTTTTGCCCGCCAACTTGTCGGGCAGGCGAATGACGCGGGGCAATACCCGTGGCACCTTGACGATGGCAATCTCGTTTTCACGCCCAAAGGCGTCTTTGCCCGATAAACGCACAATGAAATTGAGCGATTTGTTGGCCACCTGGGGGAATGGATGGGACGGATCCAAGCCCACCGGGGTGAGCAAAGGCTTCACCTGGCTCTGAAAATAGGATTTGACCCACTGTTGTTGGGCATGGTTGCGCTCGTTGTGCGACAAGATATGGATGCCGTTTTTGGCAAAGGCCGGCAGCAAAGACTCGTTGTACAACTGGTATTGCTCATCGACCAAGGCATGGGCACGCTCACTGATGCGGTCATGGCTGTGCGGACTGAAGGGACCCGCATGCTTTCCTTGGCGCGAAGCACTCAAATGCAATTCGGCACGCACTTCAAAAAACTCGTCCAAATTGGACGACACGATGCACAAATAGCGCAAACGCTCGAGCAAAGGCACATCGGTGCGCCGCGCCCAGTCCAGCACGCGCAGGTTAAAGCTCAAGATGCTCTCGTCGCGGTCAAGCAATGGCAGATGGTCGGCGCGGTCTGGGGTAGGTGGGTTCACAGCAATTCAATCAAGCACACAGGCTGGCAGATGATCTTAGGTGGCACATTCTGCAAATTTATGACATTCATATGACATGAGTGTGACATGCATCAAACGATCCTTTGATCGCCGCCTGGCGGTTTATCCAGCGCCCGCGGACCGTGTGGCCCAAACGGGCAGATCCTTGGGGCGGTCTTGAAGCCGTTCAACCGGCCCCTTGGGCGGTGCCCATCAAGTCAGGGGCAAAGTTTGCACCATGCGTTGGGCCAAAGCCAATGAGCGCTGGGCGTCTGAGGACTCGACCATGATGCGCAGCAGCGGCTCGGTGCCACTGGGTCGCACCAGCACCCGACCTTGTGTGCCCAGCTCGGCCTCCACCAGCGCGATTTCACTGTGCAAAGGGGCGTGGGTGGTCCAATCAAAGCCCTTGGGCGTGCGCGCATTGAGCAAAGTTTGGGGAAACAAGGTCACCCCCTCCAGGATTTGTGCCAAGCTTTTGCGCTGATTGACGCAGGCTTGCAGCACCTGCAAGGCGCTGACCATGCCGTCGCCGGTGCTGTGCTTGTCCAAGGCCAACAAATGGCCCGAACCTTCGCCCCCCAAGAGCCAACCGCGCGCCTCCAAGGCCTCCAGCACATAGCGGTCGCCCACCTTGGCACGCACGACCTCCACGCCTTGGGCGCGCAAGGCCAGCTCCACCGCCATATTGGTCATCAAGGTGCCGACCACCCCTGGCAGGGGCAGGCCTTGGCGCAACCGGTCTTGGGCCAATGCATAAAGAAGTTCGTCGCCGTTGTACAAACGCCCCTGGGCATCCACCATTTGCAAGCGATCGGCGTCGCCGTCCAAGGCCACACCGTAGTCGGCCCCGTGGGCCAACACCGCTGACACCATGGCCTCGGGGTGGGTCGCACCCACGCCTTGATTGATGTTGAGGCCGTCGGGCGCGCAACCCATGGCGACCACCTCGGCCCCCAGCTCTTGGAACACCTGGGGGGCCACTTGGTAGGCCGCGCCATGGGCGGCATCGACCACCAGCTTCAGGCCTTTCAAGCTGAGTTGGGCATCGACCGTGCTTTTACAAAACTCAATGTAGCGGCCCGGCGCATCGTCCAAACGGCGCGCCTTGCCCAAGTCTTGCGAACTGGCCCATTGCGGGGGTTTTTGCAGCCGGGCCTCCACCGCCAACTCCCACGCATCGGGCAGCTTGCTACCCTGCGGGTTGAAAAATTTGATCCCGTTGTCGGGGTACGGGTTGTGGCTGGCGCTGATCACCACCCCCAATTGCGCGCGTTGGGCGCGGGTGAGGTAAGCCACCGCTGGCGTGGGCAAAGGGCCGAGCAACAGCACATCCACCCCTGCCGAATTGAAGCCAGACTCCAAGGCCGACTCCAACATATAGCCCGAAATGCGGGTGTCTTTGCCAATCAATACCTTGGGTCGGGGATGGTCTTGCTTGAGCACCTGCCCCACCGCGTGGGCGAGCATGAGCACAAAGTCAGGGGTGATCGGGGCTTGGCCCACGGTGCCGCGAATGCCATCGGTTCCAAAATACTGTCGGCTCATGGGCAAGTCTCCGAAATCTTTATCAATATCAAGCCGTGGCGGGTGCCTGGCTGGCAGAGTGCGGTGTGGGTTGGGCCGCCGCCCACACCTTGACAGCGGCCAAGGTATCGGCCACATCGTGCACACGCAGCACACGGGCCCCACGCTCGAGCGCCAACACCGCTGCGGCCACGCTGGGCACAACCCGCTGGTCAACAGCCAAGTCGGTGACAGCGCCCAAGGAAGATTTGCGCGACCAGCCCAACAACAAGCCATGGCCCAGGTCCAGCAGTTCCGCTTGGCACGCCAGCAACTCAAAATTTTGCGCCACGGTTTTGCCAAAGCCAATGCCGGGGTCCAGCAAAACGCGCTCGCGCGCCACGCCCAGCGCACCCAGGCGGCTGGCATGGTGCCGCAAGAAATCTTTGACCACCCCCAAGGCGGCGCCCTCCATGGGCTGCACTTGCATGGTGGCGGGCTCGGCGTGCATGTGCATCAGGCACACACCGCATTGGCCATGCGCGGCCACCACCTCGGCTGCACCCGCTTGGCGCAGTGCCCAAATGTCGTTGATGATGTCGGCCCCAGCGTCCAAAGCGGCTTGCATCACCGCTGGCTTGCAGGTGTCCACCGAGACCGGCACCTGCCAACTCACCGCCGCTTTCACCACGGCTTGGATGCGGGCCCATTCGGTCTGGGAATCCACGGCGGCGGCGCCTGGCCGAGAAGATTCACCGCCAATGTCCAAAATTTGTGCGCCCTCGCGCAACAAGCGCTCGGCATGGGCGATAGCAGCCGCAGCATGGGGGTGTTGGCCCCCGTCGGAAAACGAGTCGGGGGTGACGTTGACGATGCCCATCACCCAAGGTTTGGCCAAGTCCAGGTTAAACCGCGTGGTCTGCCAAAAAGACGCATGGGGCCGAAGCCCCATGTGGTGGTGATCCATGCGCTGGCTCAGGCCGTGGACGCCGCTGGTTTGGTGGTCGCCGCCGCATTACCGCCGCCGTCACCGCCCGATGGGGGCGGTGTGCGTGCCACCCAATCTTTGTGGGGGCTGGGTGTCCGACCCGCCATGATGTCGTTGAGTTGGTCACTGTCAATGGTTTCCCATTCGAGCAAGGCGCTGGCCATGGCGTGCATCTTGTCTTGGTTGTCCTCGATCAATTGGCGTGCCAAGGCGTACTGGCGATCAATGATGCTGCGCACCTCGGCATCTACCTTTTGCATGGTGGCCTCGCTCATATTGGTGGTTTTGGTCACCGAGCGGCCCAAGAACACTTCACCTTCGTTTTCGGCATAAACCATGGGGCCCAGCGCCAAGGACATGCCGTAGCGCATCACCATGTCACGCGCGATTTGGGTGGCGCGCTCAAAGTCGTTGCTCGCCCCGGTGGTCATTTGCTTCATGAACACTTCCTCGGCGATGCGGCCACCAAACAACATGCTGATTTGGTTGAGCATGTATTCGCTGTCGTAGCTGTAGCGGTCTTTTTCGGGCAAGCTCATGGTCACGCCCAGGGCGCGTCCGCGCGGGATGATGGTGACTTTGTGCACAGGGTCGCACTTGGGCAGCAGCTTGCCGATCAGCGCATGGCCCGACTCGTGGTAAGCCGTGTTGCGGCGCTCCTCTTCGGGCATGACCATGCTTTTGCGCTCGGGGCCCATGAGGATTTTGTCTTTGGCTTTCTCAAAGTCTTGCATCTCCACCACACGGGCATTGCGGCGTGCGGCCATGAGGGCAGCTTCGTTGCACAAGTTGGCCAAATCGGCCCCGCTCATGCCGGGGGTGCCGCGGGCAATCACGGCGGGATTGACGTCTTGGCTGAGCGGCACTTTGCGCATGTGCACATTGAGGATTTGCTCACGGCCCCGAATGTCTGGCAAGGTCACATACACCTGGCGGTCAAAACGACCAGGGCGCAGCAAGGCGGCGTCCAAGATGTCGGGGCGGTTGGTGGCCGCCACCACGATCACGCCCAAATTGGTTTCAAAGCCGTCCATCTCGACCAGCATTTGGTTCAGGGTTTGCTCGCGCTCGTCATTGCCCCCGCCCAAGCCAGCGCCGCGTTGGCGACCCACCGCGTCGATTTCATCAATGAAGATGATGCAGGGCGCATTTTTCTTGGCGTTTTCGAACATGTCGCGCACACGGGCCGCGCCCACGCCGACAAACATCTCGACAAAGTCGGAGCCGGAAATACTGAAAAAAGGCACTTTGGCTTCGCCGGCAATGCCCTTGGCCAACAAAGTTTTTCCCGTTCCCGGGGGGCCCACCAGCAATAAACCGCGGGGAATGCGCCCGCCGAGTTTTTGGAATTTTTGCGGGTCTTTCAAGAAGTCGACCACCTCTTTGACTTCTTCTTTGGCTTCGTCGCAACCCGCCACATCGGCAAAGGTTACGGTGTTGTTATTTTCATCGAGCATGCGCGCCTTGCTTTTGCCAAAGCTGAAAGCACCGCCCTTGCCGCCGCCTTGCATTTGGCGCATGAAATAGACCCACACCCCAATGAGCAGCAGCATCGGGCC
>Ga0214919_10006671_pt1 | contig 15776 bp, 13 predicted proteins | sample LL1503_MetaG_FD_177994 | JGI IMG/M metagenome (GOLD analysis project Ga0214919, IMG submission 177994) | Freshwater microbial communities from Lake Lanier, Atlanta, Georgia, United States - LL-1503 | ecosystem: Environmental > Aquatic > Freshwater > Lake | place: USA: Georgia | collected... | reverse complement strand
AGGTCTTCTAAGCTAACCATCTCTACTTGATGCATTTTTTCCCTTGCTCAAATCCAAAATTATGAGCCCTGCATTTTAATAATTTTTCGAGCAATCAGCATCAGATTTCAACACGCCCAACAGCGAGCTGGGGCGCTTCACCAACACCCTGCAGTGGCAAAACATATTATGCGTATATTTCAGAGAACGCCCCAACTGCAGTCGGGGTAAATTATTACGGTTTTTATCGATGCACTGTCAACTTTAGCGATGGAACACTCAGTAGCTGTGCGCAAGTTGGCCCCCCACAGTCTTCTCAAATCAAAATAGGCATTGGTAGTGCCATTAATAATGGATTCATTTATTTTTCATATACCTTATCAAGCGTCACTTATATAGGCTCCTGTCCAATAGATAAAAACGGAGCAATAGCAGCAACCGACTGGAATCAGTGTTCGACCTACACCACCAATTCAGCCAGAGGCTTTACCCTCAGTTCGGGCTATGCCTATTTCAACTACACTCCAGCCCAATTAGCGACATGCGCAGTCAACGCTTCTCCCCAAACAGCCACAACAGGTCAACTATCTTCCCCTTCCTTCAATAGTGCAGGTTCCTCTAACTTTGGAATGGCCATTAATAACGGTTATCTCTATGTCGCAGATACAGCAAATAATGTCATCTTCTCCTGCCCACTCACGACAGATTCGAACACCCCTAACAGTTTTTCTTGCACCTCATATTCTCCGAGAAATTCTCAGAATGTTCTCGAAGCCGCAAACCCCAGAGGCATCGCTATTTACAATAATTATCTTTATTTTACAAATTTTAATTTTAATACTAGCGGCTCAGACCCTGGCATCGCCACAATATGCTCAATAAATTCCGGCAGTCTTAGTTCCTGTTCCAATGCAGGAATCGATGTAAGTCTGCTTAATGGAAGCAGCCACCCTGCAGGGGTCACTGCATTTAATGGACATCTTTATATAACAGACCAAAGCACAAATAATTATATTCTCGTGTGCACAATCAATAATACAAATGGCAGTCTCTCTGATTGCTCTCGCACGGCAAGCGGCATCACTGGCACCCCCATCGGCATCAGCATCTTCTAAATCAACTTAAATCCCATTCATTAAACCCAAATCTTCAGGATAGGGATGTAAGTAAGACTGAATTTCTAAATTAGGCTCATCGAAAGCCGTTAAATAATGCCGAATCATTCGAATCGGAATAGACAGTGGAATCGACCCAGAAAGATATTCTTGAATTAGTTTTAATAAATCTTCTTTTTGTTTTGATTCTAAATGCTGATTAATCCTCACCATGATTCGCTCTAATACTTGACCATGGTGCCGTCTATCTGGAATTTTTTTAATGGTTTGCATAAAGAGCTGAATATACTGATTCGCGACCTCTAAAAAACCAGCTTGATCTATATGGGGGTCTAAGTTCGCAATTAATTTCCCCAGTAATTTACTATTCCCATAATGATGAGCGATTAATAAAAGCTTGTGCCGCGTATGAAAATTTAAGAGCTCATGAAAATTAAGACCCTCTTCACATAACTTTTGCCAGTCTGAATATAAATACACGCGTTTTATAAAATTTTCTCTTAATCGAAGATCATAAAGACGCCCTTCTTCTTCCATCGGCAAAAGAGGCAGCAAGCCGCTCATCTCTTTTGCATAAATGCCCATTCCATGGCCGATGGGCATCCCTTCTGGACTATAAATTTTCACTCTTTCTAAGCCGCAAGATGGCGATTTTTTCTTAAAAATATAGCCACTAACTTTATCTAATTTAGGCGCTGAGATTTTCGCAAATGCTTGTAATTCATCCGTATGATTTTTTCCCGTTTTCGGCATGATGGCCTGGGGGTTTAAAACATCTTTTGAAAAACTAATTAAACGCAAACTACTTCTGGGCACCCCTAACCCAATCGCTACTTCTGGACACAAGGGGATATAAGTAAAATATTTCCCCAAAACATCCGTAATATAATTATCTCGCTGGTGCCCACCATCAAATCTCACTTCTTGGCCTAATAAACAGGCACTAATCCCAATTTTTATTTTTTCTGGGTTAGTTAAATTCAAACTTGTCATAAATATCTCAGCATCCTGATTAATTATTAATTTTATTTTTTTATAAAAATTCTTTCTAAAGCTGTTTTGAGCTCTTTATCTTCAAAAATAAATCCATGCTGATCTAAGCGCTTTGATTTCACTGAAATCCCTGAAAGCAAAAGCTCTTCGGCCATTTCGCCAAATTGCATTTTTAAAACCCACGCAGGTATTTTTAAAAAACACGGGCGCTTAATAACCCTGGCCAATGTTTCTGCAAAAACTTTTTGAGCAATCACCTCAGGGGCGACCATATTAACGGGACCTGTGATTTCCGGATGATCTATTAAAAAAATAATGGCCCGAACAAGATCATGCAAACTAATCCAAGAAAATAATTGTTTTCCAGAACCCAGTGTTCCACCTAAACCCAATCTGAAAGCAGGCAGCATTTTCGCAAGCGCGCCCCCCTGATCACTCAATACCACTGCGAATCGCATTTTTGTCACAGAAACCCCAGCTGTTTCAGCAGGCTCTAGGGCCTTTTCCCAGGCCTTGGCTACTTGAGATAAGAAAGTACTTGGTCTGTTTGAAATTTTGGCGCTTTCATCATGAATATTTTCACCCTCGTAAATACCAATCGCGCTGGCATTCAATAAGCGAATTTTGTTATCTGCACAAAACTTTGCGAGCAATAAAGTACTATCCACGCGACTTTTTATGATTTTTTCTTTCTGTTTTTCTGACCATCTTTTTTCACCAATATTCTCGCCTGAAAGATTAATAATTAAATCAATAGGCGCTAATAGATTTTGGTTTTGACTTAACTCATCCCAGGTCATTATTTTAAAATCAGCACCAAATTTTTTGATCAACTTAGATCGATCTCGACCTAATAAATAAATCTGATGATTCAAATCCAAAAGCCCTCGACTTAAGGCTTGCCCAATCATTCCCGTCGCACCGGCTATTAAAATATTAATTTTTACTCTCCTATTAATTTTCTCTTAGGGACAAAAGCTGCCTGAGGAAGCAATAAAACTAAGAAACTGGCAAGAATCATTGCGCTGGGTAACAAGTAAAAAACAAGCCGTAAATCATCGCCACTAATTGTATATAACCCATATAAATGTGAGTGCGCCTCATGATGGCTTAAAAAATTAATCAAGGCGCCCATCATTAAATCCGCCACGGCAATAAAAAGCATAATGATCAAATTAGTTAGTGCACTGGCCAGGCCAATCAGATTTTTCTCTCTTGAATATCCATGGATAATTTTAGAAAAAAATCGCCAAATTAATATTTGCGAGCTGGATAAAAATCCAAAAATAAATAAAGCCCCTGAAAGCATCAAAACAGAAATATTTTTTTCTGAAAATAAAACCAAAATTAATACCGCCGCTGTCAACGCACTGATAAAAATTAAATATTTTTCCAGCTTAAATCTTGCCGCTAAGAGACTAAATACAGGCCCCCCAAGCGCCCAACCCATGAATAAAGTTGTAATTGCAATGGACCCTGAATTTGTATTTTCATGAAACGTATCTTTAAAAAACTCAACACCCCAGGTCGCTGCAATTACCGAAGTCGGCAAATACAAAAGACCGCCAATCAATCCATTTAACCAGAGTGATTTGATTTGGATTAATTTAAATAGATTTTTAAAAAAAAGTGGCAAAGCTATTTTTAAATCTCGTCTATGTCTTGATGGCCTAACGAGGTAAATACTCGGAACAAAGATAATGCAAATCGTTAAAATCACTCCCCAAGTCGCCATACCATCAATGGTTAAGTGCCAGCTTAAATAATAAATAATATTCACAGCAAAGACTTGGCCGATTGCGCCTGCAATGGTCCCCACAGAAATAACTAAAGAAATTAAAATCGCAAAAGCATCTTCACGAAAAAAATTTCTGATAAAACAAATCGCACCAATAAAAGCAAAAGCCGAGCCACAACCTAAAATAAACCGACCAAACAAGCCGAAAATGACATGATGCGACAAGGTAAAAATTAAAGTCCCTAAGACGCAGGTCAATAAAGCTAAACCAATCACTTTTTTAAACCCATAAGAATCCAATAAAAATCCAGCTGGTAATTGCATCAGCAAATAACCGGCAAAATAAGCACTGGAGAAACCCGCAATGCCAAAGGCATCCGTATGATATTGGTTAAGCAATGAACTAACTAAAACAGAAGGAGAAATTCGTAAAAAAAATTCATAGGCATAAAAAACAGCGAGTATTAGAAACACAAAATAAATATAAATATTTGATTTTGTATTTTGCTCAGAATTTAAATTATTTAAGGGGATAAAAAGCTTTTTGATGTCTTTCATTTTTTATATCTTCATATTTTATATTTTAATTTTTTTAAAACTTTCAATCGCGGATTTTCTTTGAGCAGAATAATCCACAATAGGCGCGGGATACCCTAAATTTTTTCTAGTTAATAAATCAGGATCATGAATTTTTTTAGGCTCTAGATTTTTTAATTCTGGAAGATACTCACGAATAAATTCACCCTCCGGATCAAATTTTTGGCTTTGCAATAAAGGACTAAAAATTCGAAAATACGGGACAGAATCAGTCCCAGTCGATGCACACCATTGCCAACCACCATTATTAGCGCCTAATTCACCATCAATTAAATTTCTCATGAAATAAGCTTCGCCCCAGCGCCAATCGATCCATAAAATTTTGGTCAAAAACATGGCGACAATCATTCTTAAACGATTATGCAAAAAGCCTGTTTGATTTAAACATCGCATACTGGCGTCAATAATAGGAAAGCCTGTTTGACCCGCGCACCAAGATTTAAATATATTTTTATTTTCAGACCAGTGAATTTGATTAGTTTGTAATAAATAAGGCTGGTGTTTTGAAACTCTGGGAAAATTAAACAAAATCATTTGATAAAAATCACGCCAGATTAATTCATTAATAAAAACCCCTACCCCCTCTTGGTCTAACAAATCTAAAAAATTCCCAGAAGTTTTTTCTTGAATTAATAAACTTAAAATTTGCCTAATATTAATAACCCCAATAGCAAGATACGGCGAAAGCTGGCTGTTTTTATTCAGAGCCGGAAAGTCTCTATTTTTAGAATAATGGTCTAAATCATGTTTAATAAAATTTTTGAATTTATTTTTTAATTCTTCTTCACTCAAAACCCAATTTTTATAAGCTTTATTGTCAGGCAAAGAAAATCCTGCAATCTCACCGGGGAGTGCATCTGAACAAACACCGGTCTCTGCCTGTGGTTTTATTAAATAAGCGCTGGAATTAAAAATTAAAAGCTCCGGGGGAATTTCTAAAATTTTTTGATTCCAAGCTTTTTTATAGGCAGTAAAAACTTTATACGGCTGACCGTCTGATTTTAAAATCTTATGCGGCGCGAAAAACACAAAGTCATTTCTAAATTTTATTTTTATATTAAATTTTTCTAATAACTCAGTGCATTGTTTGTCTCTATTCAGCTCATCTAAGCCATAGTTTCTGGCAGCATAAATATTTTGAATATCATAAGTCTCACAAAAATTTAACAAAGCTTCTGGGATTTGTTTAAAAGTTTTTAAATTTAAAATTTTCAAGGGAATATTTAAATTTTCTAGTTTTTCAGACATTAATTTTAAATTTTCCAAAATAAAATAAATCTGCTGGGGCGAGCGGTCATGGGCTAGCCAAGTCTCTGGTGTAAAAATATAAAGCGCTATGCAGCTTTGATCGGGATGATTTTCTTGCGCCTGTTTAAATCCCTCATGATCTTGAGTTCTTAAATCTTCACGAAGCCAAATGCAGTGATTTATTTTTTTATTTTTTTTAATTTTTTCTGTCATTGAATCAAACCAGAATCTTGCAAAGAAATTAAATTGTTTTTCCAGTGATTTCTAAAGGCTGCAATGGCCTGATCATGGAACATCAAGTTATCTTTTTGAGCTTGATAGGACAGCCCACGACCTTGAGATGCGACCACTTTTTGGTCTTGTTTTAAAATCACTTGATTCATGAAATTCATCACAACATCTACTAATTTTTTAATCTCAGGATAAATTAAAAATTCTCGATAAGTTCTTAAATACAGCTGAGTCTGGTTTGAATTAATCGGCGAAAAATAAAGCACTAAATTCATTTTTTCACTGATATTCAAAACCCAAGTATTGGGAAAAAAGAATTGAATTCTAGGTTTTATCTCTTGATCAAAATAAATACTGATACTTCTCGAATCTTTAATAATTTTGGGCTCTTTGGGAATTTTATAACCCCGTCCTATTGTATTTTTATGAACAAATTGCAGATGGGTGTAATCCAGCTGATTCTCAATACAATAAGTGATATGAGAATCCCATATTTTTTCTGTCTGACTATAGGCTCTAAAATTTTTATGAATCTCAGCTAATTCTGGATAATCAAATTCTGGATAATCAAATTCTGGACAATCAAATTTTTCAATATTTTTATTATTAGGCCCTATATAAATCCAGATCATGTCTAATATTTCATAGCTTTTAAAAATCTCTGCTTTTAATAATAAATTTTTAGGACTCTCAGCAATATTAAATTCAGGCGAAAACTCACACTCGCCCTTTTCAGAAAATTCATAGCCATGAAACGGACATTGAATTCGATTATTTTTAATGCAACCAAGACTCAGCTGCGCACCTCGGTGCGGACAGCGGTCTTTAAATATTTGCACCTGGCCTTGATCATTTCGCCACAATGCGAGCTTCAAACCAAAGCGTTCTATGGCCAAGATTTTATTTTTTCTTAATTGAGATGATTCAAGAACGGCATACCAGCCAGATATAAAAGAAGAAAAATTAGTTAAACCAGACATTTTGTATTTTTTATATGTTTATAATTTTTGTGGGGGCACAGTATACCCAATTTATTCAATACCTTTTGCTAGGGATTACAAAACTGGCAATGATTGATCGGCGCTTTTACAAGCCCATCAGGTCTTGGAACTAAGATTTTATAATCACAGGCAATGCAAGATTGAACTTGATATTGATACAGCAAACTCGGCTCATCACAAGACTCACAGTTTAAATACCCCGAACTTGAACGCTTGCCAAACCCAGGTGTATGACACTGCTGACATAGACAGTTTATTCTCTGCGCTAATTTTTCAGCTAAGTGGCCAATCACTTTCATTCTGCTTGGGTTCATCATGGCCCTCATGTCTGTTTTCAAACAAAGAGCCTCATAGCAGTCAAAACCTAAAGAAATTTTCTGTTCTAAAGTTTTAAGATCAGTCACTCCCTTAGCAAAAAAAAGATCCTGTGAATTTTGATTTTGTCCTTGCCCTAAAGGACCATGGACCATCAAACCATGACTTGGAAAAAAAACTTTTTTTAGAAATTTTTCATAATCTGGGGATTTTTTATAATCCCTATTAATCCAAAGCTCATCATGATTAGTCTCTGTTGAGATTAAATATTCTGAAATTTCTACAGAACAAGAAAGATCTAAAAAAACCATGATTTCAATATTGGCCGTCATCCAAAAATAATCCGGATGCGGACCAAAACTTCCTTCACTGGAAATTACTAATGAAGCCCCATAATCTTCCACGGCTGTCTTCGCTTTTTTGACAGCTGTCTGATACGCAGTTAACTCACGCGGGATTTCAAAGCTAAAAGTCCCAAACTGATCCGTATCAAAATCCTGAGGGACAATGATTTCAGCCCCTAAGATTTTTTTAAATACAGGCGCTATGACAGACTCTTTATGATGCTTTGTTGCTAATAAGATTTTTTGATTGTTATAAAAACTCATGCTGATCTACTTAATTTAATTCAAGGGGATCTAAGACTGGATCTAAGACTGAAAGATTTAGCCACTGGCCTTGGATTAAATTTTTTAATACTTGATGCTTGTTAATAATAAAATCTATTTTTTTTCTATCTCCATACACAATAACAGTCAGACGTCTTGGCTCATGCAAAAGCTGATTTTTAAAATAAATACTTTGTGTAGGGAGACCGATTTTAATATCCCCTCCATTGCCCTCTAATACTCCAATATTTCCCAGCAAGTTATGAATGGCTTTATTCCCACCACCGAAATATTTCGGCGAACAGGCAGAAAAATAGTAATAAGCATTAATCCAATGAGCGACAACTAAGGGCCCCGCCAGGATGCCTTCTAATAAACTCGCCTCTGAGTTATCTTCTTGCGGATCATAGGAATATAAAAAACAACGTCGATGAAGATCTAATCCTTGAGTGAGAAATCTAGGTCCAATCATCAAAGCCGTATGATTGGCTAATCCGAGTTCTGGAATTAATTCAGCCCAATCGGACTGTTTTTTCAAGACGGGGGTGCGATTAGGCCAGTCTTTTAATCGCTCTTGAGTTAAAAATTTACCGACTTGTTTCAAATCTTCTTGAATCTTTTTAATTTGATTATTGTCTTGATTATTTTTTAAATAACTAGGATCTAAAACAAACTGATCAATCGTTGTCTGATGACACCCTGGAATGAAAACAGTCTGCTCTGAAATATTGATATCTTTATCTAATAACTTAGTTCTGATTTTAAAATTATTTAATAATTCACAGACTACTTTTGCATTCGAAAATCCTGAGTTGCCGCCACAAGCCCCACATTGCAGGCCACTTAAAAAAGGATTGTTATCAGCGGAAGCCTCATGGCCCATGATAAAAACAAGATCAGAAAATTGCTTCGTCAGGCCTAAAGTTTTCAAAAATACTGCAAGATTATTCACAAGATTACTTAAATTATCTTCTGAGATTGAGCCTAGGTTTTGATTTAAGTTTATTTTCTTATTTAATTTAAAAAATTTTTTTAATTTAAAAAAACTAAGTGGACTGATTTCTTTTAAAAATAATTTTATTACTGAGAAAAAAGACGCCCATTCAATAAAACTAAAGGCTGAAATAAAGCCCTGCTCGCCTGATTTAAAATTTTGCCGACAGGCCTTGATTAATTCTGATAAAAATATTTTTTTTCGGCTCTCTGTATTTATTTCTTGGACTTGCATCTCTGGAATAATCAGCCCTGGAGATTGCCAAGAAACAGGCCCATGATCGGTCTGTTTGAGTTTAAACGGAACACCAAAAAATCCAGCACTCGAAAAAGTCTGATAGGTCCCGCCTGAATTAATTTCTAGGTAACGACGAGCTCCTTCTGAGCGCGTATCCATGCAGAAAACAAATTGGGCCTGAATTACTGGAGCGGCTTGCTTGTGACTTAAATTTTCTTGTATTTCTTGAATTAATTTTTCTTGATAGCCAAGCTCATAAGCGGTCTGCCAGAGTAAATAAATATCAGACCAGGACGTAAAAATAGATTGAATAAAAACATCATTTGGGTATTGATCTCTATACCAAGCCTCCCAAATAGACTGGACTGAAGGTCTAAGAGAATCTTGAGTTTTAATAAATTTTGAATCTGAAATGTCTTTGATTTTTCGCGTGCTTTTGAGCTCATGATGAGAATAAGCCCACATGAGAATCAAATCTTTAATTTCTACAGAAGCTTCCAACCAAGGATTACTAGGATGGTTCTTGAGCCACTTGATTAAACTCGCATAGCCTCGAAGTAAAAATAAAATATGGGTGAAATAATCCTGGTAATCCGCTGATTGGATTTTCAAATGATCGAGATAAATTGGGATTAAGTTTAAATTTGAATTTAAAAATTCAGGTTGAGCCTCTTGAATCCAGAAATCTAATAAATTTAATTTTTTATTTTTATTTTTATTAAGACTCTCAGTGAAATAGCGGCCCAAATACGAAGTCACTTGCTGAATGATCTCTTCTTGCTCTTTTGACTCTAAGCCTGGCGTATAAAAAACATGACCCAAGATCTCTGTTTGATGATTGTTAAAATAATAGGGACTTAATAACTCAGAGACTAAAAATTCAGCCGATCGCTGAATAAGCAAGTCATGCTGAGCGCTTGAATTTATTTGTCTTAAAGCCTGCTGAATATCTTCAGCTTTAATTTCTAAAGATTGATATTTATCCCAGTAGAAAGACAAAGGCATGGTACCTCGGACACCCAGCTTATCTAATTGCTTTAAGATTTCGCAAAAAGGCTGATCAATTTTTCCAAACAAAGGATTCGTCGCAACAGAAGTTTCTAAAGGCCAATATTCAGAAATCCATGATTCTGATTGCTCAAGGGCACGCTGTATCTCGATCAAATTTTTACTCATGTTCTCACTCATGTTCTCACTCATGCTCTCAGTCATTTTTTTACTCACGCTTTTACTCCTCTGTCTCAAAAAACAACCAGAAAATAATTTCAACACTCCAGAGCACTAAAATAAAAAAAACAGAAACCCAGAAGGGAATAATAATTTTTGGATTAAAAATCAGACTGAAATACTGGGACCAGTGAAAAATAATGAAGTTATAAAAAACAAATAAGATAAAAATAAAGAAGAAACACACAAGCTTAATTAAAAATAAAAATGGGCTTCTGAGCGTTTGATAAATGAATTGAGCCATGGTGATTTCTATAAAACTTAGAAGAATGGGATTACCGACAGAGAGTCCCAATAGTTTGTTAATCAAGAACCCGGAACCCACAGCCAGGCCAATAGAAATTAAAATAGGAATCAGCTTTTTAAGCATTGGATTTTTTATATTACTTCTCTCGAGCTCTATTTTTTTTACTGCGGCTAAATCAGCACTATTTAAAAAAGCAGTCGCTTTGAATAACCCATGGGCGAATACATGAAAAAAAGCGGCCGCTGGTGCGCCAATACCGTATTGAAAAGTCATAAAGCCCATCTGGCTTTGAGTGGAATAAGCTAATTTCTTTTTAAAACTGGATGCTTTTATTTTATTAATTAGCCCCATTAAAGCAGTCACAAGGCCAATGCAGGCCAGAAAAATTAAAAGCGCAGGATGCGCTGAAAAAAGACCCCAGTTTCTTAGCAATAAAAAACCACCGGCATTAATCACACCCGCATGCATGACGGCAGAGACAGGTGTAGGTGTTTCTAGCGTTTCTGGGAGCCACTGATGAAAAGGAAATAAAGAAGATTTAGTCATCACGGCAATGGCTAATAAAAAGCCAATTTCAAGGCTGTAATGAGAATCTAAGAGCACAGAATAATCAGAACTTCCCAGGGTTAAATAAGCAATCACAATGGCTGAGACAAAACAGATATCCCCTATTCGAGTGATTAAACATTTTAATTTTGCGGCTTGAATGGCTTTAGGCCTGTCATGGTAATGGGTCAATAATTGATAGATAAAAAAACCAATGCCCTGCCAGGCGATAAAAGCCGTTAATAAATTATTAGACAGCACCAAAAGATTGACCATAGAGATTAATAAGCAAAAGCGAAGCAGAAATTTCTTTTGATCAAGATCACTGGCCATATAGCGGCGCGCATAATTTAAAATCATTCCGCCGAGTAATAAAACGAAAATTAACATCCCTAAGCTGAGCGGGTTTAACTCAAAAGAAAGACCTAAAAAGTGACAAGATATAAAATAATGGGGATTTATCAGCACTGTTTACCTACGCCTCAAGTTAATTAAAAAAATAAACTTGCAGGGATTATATGGGCCTGTTATCATTTTAAAAAATTGATTATTTTTATGGTTATCATAATAAATAAATGATTAAAATAACTTCAAAAAAATAAAAAATATAAGGGCATGAGTAATGCGACTAAGTCTTCATCAACTTAAAGTCTTTCAAAGCGTTGCCGATTGTGGCGGAATCACAGCGGCTGCAAAAAAAATGCACATGACTCAGCCTGCTGTTTCTAATATTTTAAAACAGATCCAAGATTATTATCAGGAGCCTCTTTTAGAGACCATTGGCAAGAAAATTTATTTAACTTCCAATGGTAAAATTGTTTATCAAACAGCAGTCTCTATTGAAAAATTATTAGAACAAGCAGACCTAGAAATTCATGATCAGAATCATAAAGCAGGTGAACTAACGGGAACTTTAAGCCTATCTATTGTCTCCACAGCCAAATACTTTGTCCCTAAATTACTCGGGGCTTTTCAACAAGAAAATCCAAAATTACAGATTCAATTACAAGTACTCAATCGAGAGCAAGTCATTGAAAGACTTAAACTCAATAAAGATGATTTCGTCATCATGAGCCAACCGCCTTCAGAGATCCCCATTGAAATTCAAGATTTTTACGAGGATGAGCTCGTCCTCGCCTGCTCCCCTGAAAACCCTTTATGCCATCAAGATTTTAACCATGTAAAAAATTTTAATTTTCTGGAGGATCAAAATTGGCTACTTCGAGAATCTGGCTCTGGAACCAGAATGGTCATGCTTTCTTGGATTGCTAAAAAAAAGATAAATTTAAAAAATTCAATGGACATTGGAAACAACGAATCGATTAAACAAATGATCATGGCCAACATGGGCATTTCTTTAATTTCCAAACAAAGTATTTCTTTAGAGCTCTCTAATCACTTAATTAAAATAATTAAAATAAAAGGCCTGCCTTTAAAACACGAATGGTACATGGTCCGACATGCCCATAAACAAAGCTCTATGTTGGTCCAAAGATTTTACGAATTTGTGCAAAAAAATTTAGAGATTAAACACTTGCTTCAGGTCAAAAATCATCATGAAAATTAATTTAAACCAGGCTCTTGAGCTATTAAATAATAAAGACATTATTGCCATACCCACCGAGACTGTTTATGGCTTAGCCGCCCGTTATGATCAGAAAGACGCCATCCAAAAAATATTTAAAACAAAAGAAAGACCCGAATCAAATCCCCTGATTCTTCATATTGGAAATCTTGACCCACTGGCTGAATTAAAAAAATTAGTACTGCGCATTCCTGATTATGTCCCCAAGCTAATCCAACAATGCTGGCCAGGCCCATTGACCCTGGTGTTTTATAAAAAACCGCAGATCGATGATCTGATTACAGCCAATCAAAACACGCTTGCAATCCGAATGCCTAAGCACCCCCTGACCCTCGAACTGATTAATCAATTGGGCGCTCCTCTTGTTGCTCCCTCTGCCAATAAATTTTGCAAATTAAGCCCGACCTCTGCGGGCGAAGTAGAAAGTGCATTGGGGTTTGATATCCCTGTATTAGATGGAGGGCCTTGCTCTGTTGGCATTGAGTCAACGATTGTTTCTGTGCTTCATGATAAGCACTTGGATATTTTAAGACCGGGCATGATCACTGCAGACACTTTAATTCAAATCACAGGATTACCCTGCCATGAAAGCTGGAGAAATAAACAAGCCCATCAGCAATCTTTGATAAAAACACCAGGGGCTTATCTTGTTCATTACGCCCCTAATAAGCCTTTATTTTTAATTGATAGATCTTATCAAAATCACTCAGAAGATTTTTTTAAACTTTTAGAAAAAATAAACCAATACCAGTCTTTTGATTATTTAACCTTTCAGAAAAAAGAATTTTTATCTCAAAAAAATATGAATCAAATTAACCAAATCATCATGCCTGCAAACGCTCAAGCCTATGCAGAAAAGCTCTATGGCTTATTGCATCAAGCAGATAGCTCGAACCATGAGGCCATTCTGATTGATCTCCCCAAAGAAGAACCTGAGTGGCTTGGCATTAAAGATCGTTTATTTAAAGCAGGGATTTTACTGTCCTAAAATTTAAGAATTAGTGCCCACCAACTTCTGATACATCAAATTCGCCGCTTCTTGCTCTGCGCTTTTTCTCGTAGAGCCCACGCCCTGAACGCTTAAACTTTCTGAATTAATTTTAACCATGCACTTCACTGTAAAAATCTGCTCATGGTCCTTCCCCTGAATCACCATTACTTCATAGCTGGGAAGGTCAACTCCCAATTTTTGTAAATATTCTTGCAGACGGCTTTTGGCATCTTTGGGTGAGTTTAACCCAGCACTTAAGTCTTTATCTAAACTCAAAGCCGCCAATCTTGATTCATACCAAGCAGCAATGACTGACTTAATACTTTCAAAATCAGCATCTAAAAAAACAGCGCCAATCAAAGCCTCTAGAGAATTTTCCAAAATAGATTCACGTTGTCGTCCGCCGGTTTTTAATTCACCAATGCCTAGTTTTAAAAACTCTGCAAAATTTAATTCATCCGCCAAGGTACATAAAGTCGGCCCTTTGACTAGATAAGCCCGCATGCGAGTTAACTCACCCTCGGAACACTCTGGAAAGCGCTCGTATAAAATATTGGCAATAGAACAACCCAAAACCGCATCACCTAGAAATTCCAGACGTTCGTTATGAGGGCTCTGATAAGAACAATGGGTTAAAGCAAGCTCTACAAAATCTGGATTTTTAAAAATATATCCAATTCGCTCATACAACCTCGAATAATCTGGATTTTTTAAAAGCATGCCTGATCTCACTTTAAATTTTAAATTTAAAAATTTTAATTTAATAAATGCCCTATGCGACTCCAGCGAACACCATGATCACTAATACTTAACATGACCATTTCGGGCTTGCCTAATAAATACTTATCTTGGACAAAGCCCCAGTATCTCGAATCTTCACTGTCGTCTCGATTATCACCCATGACGAAATATTCGCCCTTAGGAACAATCACATCTTTAAAATCATTCGTGGGCGCCCAAGGCATATTAATAATCCCATGAGTATCTTGATCAATCGTCTCTTGATAAACCTGAACCGCCTGAGTTTCAGAATCATCAGGGACAATTTGATTCGCAGTTAAATTAGTTTTCACAGCCACGCCATTAATAAACAGCATCTTATTAATATAAGAAACATGATCCCCTGGCAGGCCAATCACACGCTTAATTAAATCAACGCTCGTATCTGGCGGATAGCTAAAAATTACTACTTCACCGCGTTTGGGCGTCCCAATCGGTACTAGTTTTAAATCCCAAATGGGAAATCTAATCCCATAGGCAAATTTATTAACATAAAGATAATCCCCGACTAAATAATTAGGAAGCATCGAAGCTGAAGGGATTTGATAAAACTCGCCAACAAAAGATCTTAAAATAAAAACAATTAAAAATACGGGAAATAAACTCCGACAGTAATCAATCACTAAAGGCGCTTTTAATTTTTCCAGTCTTTCTTTTTTAGAAAATAGCTGTGAATTATTTAACTCTGGGTCTTCAGAAAAAATTCTCTCTTCTCGGGCTTTCTTAAAAAACACAAGATCCATTAAAACCACTAAGCCAGAACCAATTGCCAAGATTAATAAAATCAGCGGGAAGTATTCCCCGAGAACACTCATGAAACTCATATCCATTAATTTTTATCCAGAATTTATTTAAAAATTATTTATCCATCTTCAAAACAGCCAAGAAAGCCTCCTGAGGGACCTCCACACTGCCGATTTGTTTCATGCGCTTTTTACCTGCTTTTTGCTTATCTAACAACTTGCGTTTTCGACTCACGTCTCCGCCATAACACTTGGCAATGACGTTTTTACGCATGGCTTTCACCGTTGTTCTGGCAATCACTTGACCGCCTATAGCCGCTTGTATAGCCACTTCAAACATTTGCCTGGGAATTAGTTCTTTTAATTTTTCGGCTAAATCTCGGCCCCGTCGATCAGCAGACTCTCGATGAACAATCATCGCTAAGGCGTCGACTAAATCACCATTAATTAAAATATCTAACCTCACCATCTTGGCAGGAGAGTAATGCGAGAAGGCATAATCCAAAGACGCATAGCCTCTCGAAGTAGATTTCAATCGATCAAAAAAATCCAAGACCACTTCGTTCATCGGCAGCTCATATTTTAAAGACACCTGACGACC
>Ga0214919_10006668_pt1 | contig 15778 bp, 14 predicted proteins | sample LL1503_MetaG_FD_177994 | JGI IMG/M metagenome (GOLD analysis project Ga0214919, IMG submission 177994) | Freshwater microbial communities from Lake Lanier, Atlanta, Georgia, United States - LL-1503 | ecosystem: Environmental > Aquatic > Freshwater > Lake | place: USA: Georgia | collected... | reverse complement strand
CAATGCATCAATAATTTTTTGAATGACGACTTCGTCTTTAAGAAAATGCTGGCCTAATGATTTTTTTATTTTAAACATGAATGCAAAAGTATGTAGAAGATTTGGTCAATTGGCCATTGTGAATGGTCAATTGACTATATTAATTAGGGTCATTTATCCTTATTTTCATCATTGATTGCATAAGTCGACTCTTATGGTTCGGTCCTTAATTTAAATAAAGAACTTTCAGTTACTTAGTATAATGATTAATATCCTTTTCGTATAACTTTTTAGTAAAACTGATTAACTACATAGATAGTTCTTGTATTTTTTTTGAAATAGAGTTCATTTACTTTTTTGCCTTGATGCAAAAAAGTAACAAAAAAGATCAAGCCTGCGAATAAAAAGGCTGAAATTTAAATTATCAGCCTAAAATCAAGGAACTCGCGAGTAGAGTTTGTTGCTTTAAAGGAAGTGCCCGCTCAGACAGCCTTGATTTTTTAACGGCTGATAATTCAAATTTCTAGCACTTTTTATTCGAGGGCGTCAAATAGAGGATATACTATCTATTGATAAGAAATTAAAACAGTGCGTTAATTTAAAGGAACTGCCTCCGCCGCGGCGGATTGATTTTTTAACGGCTGACGTTTCACATTTCTAGCACTTTTTATTTGAGGGCGTCAAATTGCTATTTTGTCAAATTTGCTAAGCGGACTATTTTAAGGGGAGATTAGATAGATCTTTTAATCTCTCATTCTTTATTGAGGAGGTGGCAGCTTGATTATTATTCAGGCACATCCGTTATTTTCTGATCTACTGCATTGGCAACAATTCCTTTGCTAATTTTTTTTAATGGATTTGATCTTTGTGCTTCGTATTCGTTTCTTCCATTGATGATGTCGATGCATTTAAAAATTGCTTCTCTAAAAGAACTTTCATCAGCAATTCCTTTGCCTGCAATATCGAAAGCAACACCATGGTCAGGTGAAGTGCGAACAGCTGAAAGGCCTGCCGTATAATTCACTCCTTCTCCAAAGGCAAGTGATTTAAAAGGTATCAATCCTTGATCGTGGTACATTGCCAATACGGCATCAAATTTTTCATGACTGCCTCTTGCAAAAAAAGCATCGGCGCTGTAGGGACCAAAACAAAAAATATCTTTTTGCTTTGCATCTTTTATCGCTGGCTTAATTATTTCCTCTTCTTCTTTTCCTATCAATCCCTCGTCTCCTGCATGTGGATTGAGACCTAACACAGCAATTTTTGGTTTATCAATACCGAAATCTTTCTTCAAAGAGTTATTGATGATTTGAAGTTTACTTAAAAGACTCGCTCTGGTAATGAAACCAGCCACCTCTTTAACAGGCACATGCTCAGTAAGTACCGCAACCCTCATATTGTCGGCAACCATAAACATTGCCACATCGGATACACCAAATAGATTTTTAAGATAAGGCGTATGACCAGTAAAATTGAATTTCTCTGATTGAGTGTTTTTTTTGTGAATTGGCGCAGTGACTAGTCCATCAATATGGCCCTCTTTGAGCGCTTGTGCGGCTGTAACCAGACTCATTACAGCATATTTTCCACCATCCTCCGTTAATTCACCTGGAGTTATTGCCACCTCCTCTTCCCAGCAATTAAATAAATTGACCTGTTTGTGATTGATACGATTGGCTTCTTTGATACTTGAAAAATTGAAATTTATCTCTGGAAGCGCCTTGCGGTAAAAATTAACCACCTTATTGCTAGCAAATAATACAGGGGTGCAAATTTCCAGCAAACGACTATCGCTAATCGTTTTAATGATAATTTCAAGACCAATACCATTCAGATCTCCACAGGATATGCCAATGACAGGTTTATTTCCAATTGCTAAACTCATAAAGTTTTTTATGTATTGAGTGGTAAAAATACAACTTCTTGCTGTAAAGTATCGTGATTAAGGTATTGAGTAATTGACACACTAACTATTTGACGCGAAATTAAAATACTGCGTTACCTTAAAAGATAAGTCTCCGCCGCGGCGTTGCAGTTACGCAGCCCGCCGGCCTCGAACGAGAAGGATATGAGGTGAATGGTGAAAGCTCGAGCAGCTTTTTAATAGGTAAAAAATATATACACGAAAAATTCAATATAATTTTTGAATTATCCATTGCCCATTGCCCATTCACCATTGAACAATTCTTCCAGCAATCCGTTGTAACTTTGTCTCCACAATAACTACATGTCAGAAATTATAAAGGTCAATCACCTTTCCAAACAATTTAAAGATACCAAGGCCGTTGACGACCTTTCATTTACGGTAAATGAGGGAGATGTGTATGGTTTTTTAGGACAAAATGGTGCTGGCAAATCTACCACCATTCGTATGTTGCTTAGCTTGATATCCCCTTCCGAAGGCGACATTATTATTTTTGGAAAAAAATTACAAACCCACCGATCAGAGATTCTTGCACAGGTAGGTGCAGTTATTGAAAAACCAGATCTATACAAATATCTTTCTGCTTACGACAATCTTTCCATCTTCGCCAAAATGAGTGGTAGTAAGGTTTCTCGGGAACTACTGATGCAGCAATTGGAAATGGTGGGACTAGCAGACAGATCAAAGGGTAAGGTGGAAACTTTCAGCCAAGGAATGAAACAGCGTTTGGGCATTGCCGTTGCTTTGGTGCACAATCCTGCACTAATTATTTTGGATGAACCTACCAATGGTTTAGATCCTCAAGGTATCGCTGATATGCGAAACCTTATTCTTCGACTAAGTCGCGAAATGGGAAAAACAATTTTGATCTCCTCGCATCTGTTGAGTGAAATTGAATTGATCGCTAACCGGATGATTATTTTACACAAAGGCAAAAAAATGGTGGAGGGCTCCGTAGCAGAATTGCTAGATCCTGAGCATTCATTGATTCAACTTGAAACTACCAATGATGCAGCTGCCAAAGAAAAGCTTTTACAATCTAAATGGGCGGATGTTTTACAAGATGGAAATTCCATTCGACTGTTGATGAATAAGCAAACCGTTCCTCAATTAATTAGCGATTTGGTAGGAATGGATGTATCCATACTTTCTGTTAATTCCAGTCACTCACTAGAGAATTATTTTTTATCACTTACAACCTTGTCTGGCCATGTGGAACCTTTTGCAAATTGAGCTGTTTAAAATTTCAAAGCGGCCACGCACTTACATCGCCTTTGCCGCCATCGCAGCGATCGTATTTATTTTTCAGTTTGCATTTAAGGCAGATGGTCAAAGTTATATGAACCTCATGCTGCAAAGTGTGAAGGATAGCTTTGAGTTTGAAAGAACAAAAGCCATCAATGGTTATTTCATGTGCTACATTATTCTCAATACATTGTTGGTGCAGTTACCCATATTAGTGGCATTGATAGCAGCCGATTCTATTTCAGGCGAAGCCAATATGGGAACCCTTCGACTACTGATTACAAAACCAATTAGTCGTACTCAATTGATATTGGTGAAATTCGCCGCCGCCACTATTTTTACCATTTTACTTTTGGTGTGGATGGCAATTATATCGCTGTTTTTTAGCCTCTTGATTTTTGGTGCAGATGACATGCTTATCTTTCGATCAAAGGGCGATGAATCACAGATCTTACTCATTTCCCAAGATGATGTAATGTGGCGCTACTTGGCTGCATTTGCGTATGCAACCGTAGCATTGACGGTCATTGCAGCGCTTTCCTTGTTCTTGTCCATTTTTGCAGACAATTCAATTGGCCCCATTATCGCAACCGTTTGCATTGTGCTAGTATGCACAATTATTTCTAATATAAATGTGCCCATTATCGATAAAAATATAAGACCATTTTTATTCACCTCCTACCTCGTAGGATGGAAGGGATTTTTTTATATTGCGACCACCGAAGATGGGGTACCGATTAAAGGCAGCGTAGAAAATTGGGCCGCTATCAGAAATAGTTTATCCATCTTGCTATTGCACATTGGCGTGTTGCTAGTCGCCTCTATTTTTATTTTTAGAAAGAAAGATATTTTATCCTAAAAAAATATACGAATGAATTTATTAAGATATGGTTTAGTGCTAACAGCAATGGTTTCAACATTTATAGTTAAAGCCCAAGAAAATGTAAATGCATTGATTCAAAAAGTGAATGCTAAAATTGAGAAGGTCAATGATTATACTGCTGAGGGTAAAATGAAAACCAAAGTAGTATTTTTAAAGGTTCCTGTATCTGCGGTCAAGATTTATTTTAAAAAACCCAATCGGTTAAAAATAAAAAATGAGAAAGGAATTTCTTTTGTTCCCAAAGGCGCGGTAAGCATCAATATCAGCAATATTGTCAATGGAGAAAAATACACTGCCCTAGATGCAGGTATGGATAAAATAGGAAATACGGCGGTGCGGGTAGTTAAATTATTACCAACAGACGACAATGCAGACATTGTGCTTTCTACCATTTACATTGATGAAGCGAATCTGTTAATAAAAAAAGCAAAAACTACAACCCGTGAAAATGGCAGTTACGAACTAGAGATGACCTATGGAAAATATCCAGCCTATGGACTACCAGATAAAATCATCTTTACTTTCAACACCAAGCAGTACAAACTTCCCAAAGGCATCACTTTTGATTTTGATGATGGAGAATCAGCAAAATCAAATATCCCCCGCGGGTTAAATAAAAATAAGGGGCAGGCTGAAATTATATTTGATTCTTACATCATCAACAAAGGAGTCAGCGACGCAGTGTTTTAATCTTTCATTAATTAGTAATAGACAGTTTTGTCGATGCTCTCTTTGACGCCCTCGAATAAAATTGCTAGAAATATGAAATATCAGCCGTTAAAAAATCAATCCGCCGCGGTGAAGGCATGACCAAGAAAGCAACGCATTGATTTAACATCCCGTTACTTGCTAGTCATCCCTCTATTTAACGCCCTCGAATAAAATTTCATCCGCCGCGGCGGATTGATTTTTTTTGTTAATTTTTTTATCAAGAAAAAAAAGTAAAAGCACTCTATTCCAGAGGAAATAAAAGGTATAGCCAAAATTATTTTACAAAAAACAGTTAGAAATCATTTGACTGATTATCTTTTAGTTTTTTATCAATCAATATTGAGTGTAAACAATTTATAACTGCCCATAAGGATTCACATAAGCCTGCAAGGCCCTCACATAAACTTCAAAAGCTTCTTTCCCCAAGGGAGTAATTTTACAAAGAGTTTGCGGATAGTATTCTTTAAACTGTTTGACGACTTCAATATAACCCGCTGCCTTCAACTTATTGACCTGCACACTCAGGTTTCCTGCGCTGGCATTGGCTTGTTTCTGTAAAAATGTAAAATCAGCCTCATTGGTTCGCATTAACAGGCTCATGATGGCAAGTCTGACCTGAGAGGTCAAAAGTGGATTTAAGGGTTCAAATAAGGACATATGGCAGTTTTTAATAGATGGATGACAGTGGATGGTTCCAACCGACCTTAGCTTTAAGCCTTCAAAAGGTTGAATAGGTTCTAAATCACATTCCTATGACCAATGTCATTTTTTTGTATTTTTTTTAAAATTGACCTGATATATAACATATTTATTATATTTATTGGGTAGGTTCAGGGCAAAAAAGACCCATTTTCTCTCATATTCAAGTCTTCATTGACTCATTGAAATAAGAATTTGTACGTAAAAGGGATTCCTTTTCATATTAAAAAGTCATGGTCTTTATCCTTCCAATTTCAACCCATTTTTGAGACTGTAAAGAACAGAAAACCAATAGATAAATACCTTTTTTTAAACGCTTACAAAGTCTTTTAAATCTTATCAAAACGAAAATTAAATATAAAGTAGTTTATAATGTAAACCAAATTAAATATGTGTATTATTCTTAAATCTGAACTAGAAAAATGGAAGGTTGGGCTGGATTAAATCAATTACAAACAATTGATAATCAATAATATAAACTCCCTTTATGCCTTAAATGAACTGCTTCTTTTGACTCGAAAAGTTATTAACATTTTTGAAATAATATTTTTTTATGTGGGATCAAATAGTAATTTAGCAGTAGAATTTAATGGGTTAGTAAGTACAAAGGGTTAACAGAAATGTTAACCCTTTTACTTTTAAGCAACCCTAGTTTTGATTTTGAAAAGCAACAAAAAAAATACTTAAAAAATATTTTATTTCAGTTCTACTTTCCATCATTTTTCTACTCTTCTTCTTCGTTCAAATTTTTTTCTTCCTTTTTTCGACTGAAATATTTTTATAATTTTCATCTTTTAAAATTTTCATGCCCGTCGAATTGATCAAAAGCATCTTTTCATTCTCAACTTTTTAAATTTTACGATTTACATTTACAATATGAGCAAAACAAAGTCAGGATTTTTTTGTCAGCAATGTGGTTACGAAAGTGCAAAATGGGTTGGAAAATGTCCAGGCTGTGAAAACTGGAACACCTTCGTTGAAGAAATAATTGTAAAAGGCAATGACAAAAAAGAAAACAATGAATGGAAAGAATACAACGGAGTTGGAAAATTAAAAACCATTTCCATTAATGAAGTGAGTAGTGCCGAAGAAAAAAGAATTATCACCAATGATGCAGAAGTAAATCGAGTACTAGGTGGCGGAATTGTTTTAGGTAGTATTGTCTTGGTTGCAGGTGAACCCGGAATAGGAAAATCAACTTTGTTTTTACAGATCGGTTTACAATTGAAAGACATCGTTACTCTATACATCAGTGGTGAAGAAAGTGAGCAACAAATTAAAATGAGGGCAGACAGAGTAGGTAGTAAAAGTGATTCATTTTATTTATTAACCGAGACCAATACGCAAACTATTTTTCAAGAAATAAAAAAATTAAAACCACAGTTAGTTATTGTAGATTCTATTCAAACTTTACAATCCCCTTTTGTAGAGAGTGGGCCCGGAAGTGTAAGCCAGATAAGGGAATGCGCCGCTGAGCTCCAGCGTTTTGCCAAAGAAACCAATACGCCCGTTTTTTTAATTGGACATATCACCAAAGACGGAAATATTGCTGGGCCAAAAATTTTAGAGCACATGGTTGACACCGTCCTTCAGTTTGAAGGTGATCGTCATTATGCCTACAGAATTTTGCGTACACTGAAAAATAGATTTGGTTCAACCGCTGAACTTGGTATCTACGAAATGACGAGTGAAGGAATGCGTGCAGTGAACAATCCTTCTGAAATTTTAATCAGTCAAAAAGAAGAACAACTAAGTGGAATTACCATTGCTGCAACGATGGAAGGAATGCGTCCACTTTTAATAGAAGGACAAGCATTGGTAACACAAAGTGTATACGGTACACCACAAAGAACAGTGAGTGGATTTGATCTTCGTAGACTTCAACTTCTTTTAGCCGTACTTGAAAAAAGAGGTGGCTTTCATTTTGGAACAAAAGATGTATTTGTAAATATTGCAGGTGGTATAAAAGTAGAAGATCCCTCCATCGATTTGGCAATTGTTTGCGCCCTGCTGAGTAGTTATGAAGACATTCCTATTAATCAACATTATTGTTTTGCGGGTGAAGTAGGATTGAGCGGAGAAATAAGAGCCGTTAATAGAATAGAACAAAGAATTGCAGAAGCAGAAAAATTAGGATTCGAAAAAATTATTGTCAGCAAGTACAATACCAAATCTCTCAACAAAATTAAATATTCAATTGAAGTTGTTCCCTTAGCCAAAGTAGAAGAACTGTATCAATATTTATTTTAAAATATTTTTTTTAAAGAAATTCTGAAAAGAAAAAGGTCCTTTTTTAGGGCCTTTTTTGATAAAAATAAAACCCATTGACTGCCCTTTTTTCTTCTAACCATGGAGAGATTATCATTAAAAATGAGTTTTTTTCTTAATATATTGGAGAATGTCTACCCTCCAGACCATTTTCTCGGATACCGTTCACCTTTTCTATCCTCAAATTTGTACCGGCTGTGGGTCAGATCTTTTAAGTGATAACCAATTACTCTGTTTACTATGTATTAACCAATTACCTCATACTAATTTTGCCCAACATGCCAATAACCCATTAGAAAAGATATTTTGGGGAAGAATTCCGCTCTTAGCGGCTCATAGCGAGTTTTATTTTGCTAAGGAAACGCTGATACAAGACCTTATTCACCAACTAAAATATAAGGGAAATCAAGATATTGGCTACTTTCTCGGCCAACTAATGGGCAATAGCCTATTGAATAGCAACCGATTCAAAAACTTAGATTTTCTAATTCCACTTCCTCTTTACCCCGAAAAAGAAAGAAAAAGAGGTTTTAACCAAGCCAATGTCATTTGCAACGGTATTTCAGTCCAAATGAATATCCCAGTAATGAAGGACAATGTGATTCGCCGTCGATTTACTGAAACACAAACTAAAAAACACCGAAGCGAACGTTGGGAAAATGTAGCTGACAGCTTTCAAGTGAAAGACCTTGACCTGCTTACTGATAAAAATATATTACTAGTAGATGATGTGGTCACCACAGGAGCTACCTTGGAGGCATGTGGGCTTGCCATTGCCCAAAGCGAAAACGTAAAGTTGAGCATAGCCACTTTATCAATGGCTACTAAATAAGTTTCAAAATTATTGATCAAGCCATTTTAATTCAACGGAAGCTGTTAAAAAATAATCATTTTTAGATTGATTGATTCTTAGTTTCGCAAAAAAGAAGTAATTTTAAACTACGTCAACAAAATCTTTTTTTTAACGTTATTATTTAAAATAATTCAACCATGCTAAAAACATTCATTCTTTCATCCTTACTTATTTCTTGTATGTCACTAACCAATGCTCCTGTAAACAACCACGAAAACGATTTGCCTAAACCTGTTGCTGCAAAATCAATCTATGATTTTTCTGTAGAAGGATTGGATGGTGGCAAGATTGACTTTTCTTCTTTCAAAGGAAAAAAAATATTAATTGTAAATACCGCTTCAAAATGTGGCTATACTCCTCAATATGAAGGCCTAGAAGCCCTTTACAAGAAATACAAGGATCGTTTGGTGATCGTTGGATTTCCTGCAAACAACTTCGGTGGACAAGAACCTGGTTCTAATTCGGAGATCAAAGATTTCTGCAAAAAGAATTATGGAGTTACCTTTTTAATGGCCGCTAAGATTTCAGTAAAGGGTGATGATACAGCGCCTATTTACAAATGGCTTTGCAATAAAAGTGAGAACGGCGTATTAGATGCTGAAATTAAATGGAATTTCAATAAATTTTTATTAGACGAAAACGGTAAGCTTCTAGCGAAGTTTGACAGCAATGTCACTCCTTTGAGCGAAGCGCTGACTAGTAAATTATAAGATTAATAAAATATTTTAAGAGACATCTAAGGTTATAAAAAACTTTGGATGTCTTTTTTATTTTACTTTGTATTGTGCAATTTGAAAAAGGTATAGGACAAAAGGAGATCAAAGAACAATTGATTCAAATGGTGCAGCACAATCGGCTGAGCCATGCACTATTATTTTTGGGTAAAGAAGGAACCGGCGCCTTATCATTAGCAATGGCCTTTGCTCAATACATTGTATGTGAAAAAGTAAATGGAAAAATATCTAGCTCCCAAGAAGCCTCTCTTTTTGGTGCGCCCGAACCAACCCAAGATCCAGCAACCATTTTTTCAGATTCTTGTGGCGTTTGCAGTGCCTGTATAAAAGCTACCCAGCTCATACATCCCGATATTCATTTTTCTTACCCCGTCATTCCACGTAAATCTGGTGACAAACCAATTAGTACAGATTATATCACCCAATGGAGGAGCTTCATCACCGAACATCCCTATGGTAATGTATTTGACTGGCTTCAATTTATAGGGGCAGAGAACAAGCAAGGAAATATTACCTCCGAAGAATGTAACGACATTACTCGAAAAATAAGTCTTAAAAGCTTTGAGAGCGAATACAAAATTTTAATCATTTGGATGCCCGAATACCTTACCAAAAACGGCAACAAACTATTAAAACTAATCGAAGAGCCGCCTCCCAACACCTTGTTTTTGTTGGTAGCAGAAAACGAAGACCTCATATTACCTACCATTCTATCCAGAACTCAATTGGTAAAAATCCCTCTACTATCCAACCTTGAAGTAGAGTCCGCATTGGCGCAAAGAATGAGTGTACCAATAGAAAAAGCTCAGCAAATAGCAGCCCTTAGCGAAGGAAACTACCGCGAAGCCTTGCATTTACTAGAACAGGTAGAAGATGACTGGCAGGCCACTCTAAGAGAATGGCTGAACTTTATTTCCAAGAAAAACCTGAGTGGACAAGTGAAATGGATTGAAGAAATGAACAAACAGGGAAGAGAGAAACAAAAACAATTTCTCAAATATTTCATCCATTTACTTGAACAGGCTGTTCGTTTGAGCGTGGTGGACGAAAAAATGGCTCATACCCTCTCTATTGCCGATAATGAAAAAGACTTTGCCCTGCGGCTCAACAAACTATGCAGCATTCACCAACAGGAAGCCATTGTTCATGAATTAGACAAAGCAAGCTACTATATTGAGCGAAATGCCAACGGAAAAATGCTCTTTCATGCCCTCTCCATTAAGTTGTATCACATTATTACGAACAATTCGTTAATTTTGACGCATTGAGGAATAAGTCCTTAGGCAAGTGCCTAAGGGTTGGAGTAGGTAGTTGGAATTATCTTCTCCGCTATAACACAACAACATTGCGTAATATAATACCGGTTTTTTTCCGGGACTAATTTATACAGTTCGCTTTTATTGAAGGATCAATAAGATCTAGCCAATAAAAGTTGTATAAATAAATAAGTACTACTAGCTATTAAAAATTGCTTGAAGAAATTCATAGTACTAAAGTCTTACCCTTTCTAACTGGGTACAATGATGTTGAACAAACTATAGTCGGAAAAAGATTCTCCCTCACCATTGGTTGGTTTTTTAAACCTACCCTCCCGCAACCAATTTACTCATCAGGTATTTTATTTTTTTAATTTTAATTACTTTCAAATATGGCTTGTGGAAATTGTGGATCTAGCAGTACCCCTGGAGGTTGTCAAAGTCATGGCAGCTGTTCTAGTGGAAGTTGCAACAGAATGAATGTGCATGATTGGCTAGCTAACCTTCCCTTCAGTGATCCTGAAAGCGGATGCAGAATTGTAGAAGTTAGCTTTAGCAATGGCAGCAGAAAAGATTACTTTAAAAATATCACGACTAATTTTTTTGAGAAAGGGGATATGATTGCGGTGGAAGGGGTGAGCGGATTTGATGTAGGCAGTGTAAATATGACGGGCGAATTGGTTCGTCTTCAACTGAAGAAAAATAATATCAAAGAAGAAAGTGCAGACATAAAGAAAATTTTGCGCAGGGCCACTGAGTCTGACCTAATTAAAAATAGGGAATCCAAAGCAAGAGAAAAAGCAGTGATGATCCGCAGTCGTGCCATTGCAAAACACCTTAACCTTGACATGAAAGTGGCGGAGGTGGAAATTCAAGCAGATGGTCGCAAGGCAACTTTTTTTTACATCGCCGATGACCGAGTTGATTTTAGAGAATTGATAAAAATATATGCTGGTGAGTTTAAGGTAAAAGTGGAGATGAAACAAATTGGAGCTCGTCAAGAAGCCGGCAAAGTAGGTGGAATAGGAAGTTGCGGTAGAGAGCTTTGTTGTAGTACCTGGCTCACTGATTTTAAAAGTGTAAACACCAATGCTGCTCGTTATCAAAATTTAAGCATCAATCAAACCAAGCTGAGTGGACAATGTGGACGATTGAAATGTTGTCTAAATTTTGAATTGGATACTTATTTAGATGCACTTCAAAATTTTCCGGATGATTGTGATATGATTGAACTTGCTAGAAGTCGTGCATTTTTGGTGAAGAAAGATATTTTTCGCAACCTGATGTGGTATACCATGCCCGACAGCAACAAGCAATATCCATTAACGATTGAGAGTGTTAAAAAAATAAAAGCGCTCAACAGACAAGGCATTAAACCAGATGAATTAGAAACAGTAGAAGTAGTCAGCAAAAAGCCTATTGAGATTGAACCTACTTATGTAGATGTAGTAGGACAAATCAGTTTAAAGAGTCTGGAAAAAACGAGTCGCAAGAGAAGGGACAACGAAAGAGGGCAAGGGCAGCAGGGCGGAAATAGGCAGCAGCAAAGGCCTCCTCAAAACAGAGACGGTCAAAGGCCTCAACAAGATAGGGCTCGGCCAGGTCAGGGGCAACAGCGTCCCAATCAAAACAGGGATGGGCAAGGATCTCAGCGGCCCAATCAGCCAGGTGGCAACCGCCAGGGTGGACAACCAAACCGCTCACAAAACCCTTCCAACAATAGAAACAATTCGTCCAATAGGCCCTCACAAGGTCCGAGTGGTGCCGGAGAAAATAATAAATAAATAATACTAAAAGCGTCGGGGTTATTCCTGGCGTTTTTATTTTTGAACAATCATTTTTTCATGTCAATTTCAGTAAGCAACCTTTCAAAAGTCTATGACACGCAAATAGCGGTGAATGATATTTCATTCGCTATTGCAAAAGGAGAAATTGTAGGATTCTTAGGTCCGAATGGTGCTGGAAAAAGTACTACCATGAAAATGATTACTGGATATTTAGGGGCTGATAGTGGCTCCATATCTGTAGCAGGCGAAACGGTGAGTCCTGATTCACTTGCAGCTAAGAAAAAAATCGGGTATCTGCCAGAGGCCAATCCCCTTTATCATGAAATGTATGTAAGAGAATACCTTGAATTCATCTCTTCTATTCATGAAATAAAAGATGCAAAGCAAGCCATTGAAAAAGTGATTATAGCCACTGGATTAACAGTAGAAGCAAATAAAAAAATTGGGCAACTAAGTAAAGGATACAAACAAAGAGTAGGTTTAGCCGCTGCAATCATTCATGATCCAGAGGTATTGATATTGGATGAGCCAACCGCTGGACTAGATCCTAACCAGTTAGCAGAGATAAGGGCACTCATTCAGCAACTTGGAAAAAATAAGACCATCCTATTTTCTTCGCACATTCTTCAAGAAGTGCAAGCCATTTGCGACCGGGTAATTATCATCGACAAAGGAAACTTGGTAGCCAATGACACATTGAGTAATCTGCAGAAAACAACCAATGGCATCACAGTGGTAACAGTTAGTTTCAAAGAAAAAGTAAACCCTGAATCGCTACAGTTGCTCATCAATGAGCAAAAGGCGGAAAAAATAACCCCGACAACAGACCAATCTAGCGGTTCGAAAGGCTCCAGTTTTCAAATAACGACCCAAGATCCAGATCATTTAAAAACCCAGTTATTAGAATTGAGTTTGAAAAATAAACTGAACATTGTTTCTTTGCAAAGTGAAACCAATAGCTTGGAAAATATTTTTAGAAATTTAACTTCCCATACACACTAAATAATTTAATCAAACAATCAAAACAATCCACATGAGTTACATTGCAAGTATTTATGCCCGTCAAATATTAGACAGCCGCGGCAACCCTACAGTAGAAGTAGACGTATTAACAGAAAATGAAACCCTAGGCCGTGCAGCGGTTCCAAGTGGCGCAAGCACTGGTATTCATGAAGCGGTAGAATTAAGAGATAATAACAAAAAACTATACGGAGGAAAGGGTGTATTAAAAGCAGTGAAAAATGTAAATACCATTTTAGCAGAAAATTTGTTAGGCTGGGATATCGCAGATCAAACTGGCATTGATGAAATGATGATTTCATTAGATGGAACTGCTAATAAAAGTAAGCTAGGTGCTAATGCTATGTTAGCAGTGAGTTTGGCCGTAGCCAAAGCTGCTGCGATAGAAGCAAACCTTCCACTGTACCGTTATATTGGTGGAACCAATGCGAAAATATTACCCATTCCAATGATGAATATTTTGAATGGTGGAGCACATGCTGACAATAAAATTGACTTCCAAGAATTTATGGTAATGCCAATAGGTGCTTCTTCTTTTAGTGAAGGACTTCAATGGGGAGTAGATATTTTTCATGCATTGAAAGTGGTGTTAAAGAAAAAAGGGTTTAGCACCAATGTAGGTGACGAAGGTGGTTTTGCTCCTAACATTCAAAGCAATGAAGAAGCGATTGAAACTGTTTTAACGGCGATACAATCTGCAGGTTACAAAACGGGTAGTCAAATAATGATTGCGATGGACGCTGCCAACAGTGAATTGTGGAATTCAAAAGAAAAGAAATATATTTTTCATAAAAGTGATGGCAAAAAAATGACCAGCGAGCAATTGGTAAAATATTGGGCTAGTTGGGTAAAACAATATCCTATCTGTTCTATTGAAGATGGTATGGCGGAAGATGATTGGAAGGGATGGAAAATGCTTACTGATGAATTGGGAAGCAAATGTCAACTAGTAGGTGATGATCTTTTTGTAACGAACGTTACTCGTTTAGAAAGAGGTATCAAAGAAAAAATTGCCAATGGATTATTGGTGAAAGTAAATCAAATTGGTACGCTTACTGAAACAATTAATGCGGTTAGCATGGCACAGCACAATGGTTACAATACCATTATGAGTCACCGCAGTGGAGAGACTGAGGATACTACCATTGCTGACTTAGCGGTTGCTTTAAATTGCGGTCAAATCAAAACTGGATCTGCTAGCAGAACAGACCGTGTGGCTAAATACAACCAATTGATTAGAATTGAAGAATTATTAGGTGATAGCGCTATCTATCCAAAAGGAAAGATTAAATTTGGTAGCTCTCTTTAATTAATACCAAAAAGAAAAACGATAAGTTTTCAATAATGGAAAATGATCCAATCGATACAGCTTCTTCTCAACCCCTCCCAAAAAGGAGTTGGAAGAAGCTGTCCTTTTTAGGAAGCAAATATTTTATTACCAGTATACTTTTTCTAATTTGGATGCTATTTTTTAATGAGAAAGATGTTATTACCGAATTCAGAAGAAGAGATAAATTAAACGAGCTGCAAAAAAGTGAAGGGCATTTGAATGACGTCATTAAAGAAACCAAGCAAGAGTTAGGCCAGTTGAAAAACAATGCCCAAACAATTGAAAAATATGCCAGGGAAAAGTATTTGATGAAAAAGGAAAATGAAGACTTATTTATTATTTCATCTAGCGATACGCTCAAATAATTGATCTTTTACACAATAAAGAATCAATGAGTTCGTTTATTAAGGCAGAAGATGAATAAATTTTTACACCAGTCATAAAATTATTGTATGCACGGCTTTACTGAGGAAGATTTAATTCTTTACCTCTACAAAGAAATCTCTGTTGAGCAATCAATGCTCATAGAAGACGCCTTGGCGAATGATTGGGCGTTAAAAGAAAAATTTGAAGTGATGGCAGCTGCCTTCAATGATTTGAAAAAATTATCCTTATCGCCAAGAAAATCATCTATCGAAACGATTTTACAATACGCTAGCAGCTCTTCAAAAAAACTTCCTAGCTCAGTATAACAACAATTCCATCAATTCCACTATTTTCGTTGGGCACAAAAGCTGAATGCTTATTTATGACCAAGCTGCAACGTTACCAATTTTTTATCGACTACTTTTTATTGAATGCACCGAGTGCAGAAACTGAATTGTTATTCAACAATCCCTATGAATTACTTGTAGCGGTGATACTTTCGGCACAGTGTACTGATAAGCGGGTAAACCTTACTACGCCTGCTATTTTCAAAAAATTTCCTACTCCTGAAAGTCTGAGTAAAGGCTCCTTCAAAGAAGTTTTTGCATTGATTAAAAGTATTTCCTACCCCAATAATAAATCCAAGCACTTAATAGGTATGGCCGAAATGCTAGTCAATAAATTTTCTGGGCAGGTACCCATGACCGTTGATGAGCTAGTTGA
>Ga0214919_10006666_pt1 | contig 15780 bp, 14 predicted proteins | sample LL1503_MetaG_FD_177994 | JGI IMG/M metagenome (GOLD analysis project Ga0214919, IMG submission 177994) | Freshwater microbial communities from Lake Lanier, Atlanta, Georgia, United States - LL-1503 | ecosystem: Environmental > Aquatic > Freshwater > Lake | place: USA: Georgia | collected... | reverse complement strand
GCGTCGACGCGTCCCGATTGCGCGAGCAACTCGGCCAGCTTGAGCCGGCAGAGCCCCCGTGCGAGGGCGAACCCCGGAGCGCAAACGGCGCAGCAGTGCCTGCGCCGGCCTACATGGCGCCGCGAACCCTGGCGGCGCTGCTGCAGGCACGCGCGCGCCATCCGCAGTCGCAGATCGTCGCCGGCTGCACCGATGCGGGCCTTTGGCTGACCAAGGGCCATCAGCAGTTCAGCAGCGTGCTCGACCTCAGCCGAGTCGCCGAGCTGCGCAGCGTCGAGCGCTACCCGCACCATATAGCGATAGGCGCTGCGGTGTCCCTCGAAGATGCTTTTTGCGCGCTGGTTCAGGACCGGCCGCAATTGCGCCAATTTGGCAAGCGCTTTGCAGGACTTCCGGTGCGCCATGCAGGAACGATGGGCGGCAATGTCGCCAATGGCTCGCCGATCGGTGACTCGATGCCGCTGCTGATCGCCCTGGGGGCCAGCGTGGTGCTGCTATCGTCGCGCGGCCACCGCGAGATGGCCCTCGAAGATCTCTACACCGGATACCGCAAGAACCGGATCGCTGCCGACGAAGTGCTGGGCTGGATCAAGGTGGCGCTGCCGGTCTCCGGTGAGCAGTGCCGGGTGTACAAGGTTTCCAGACGTTTTGACGACGACATTTCGGCCGTCTGCCTGGCGCTTTGCATGCGCATCGTCGACGGCCAGGTGCTGCACGCGTCGATCGGCGTTGGCGGCGTCGCGACCACGCCGGTACGCGCCCGCAAGACCGAGGCCGCGCTGCAGGCTCAGGCTTGGACGCAGCCAGCCGCGCACGAAGCCATGCGCGTGCTGCGCGCCGAGTTCACCCCGATCTCGGACATGCGTGCCAGCGCCACCTACCGCCGCCAGGTGCTGGGCAACCTGCTGCAGCGCTACTGGCTCGAGAGCCAGGGTGTGGAGAACATCAATCTGGAATCCTTCACACTGGCCGGAGATGCGCCATGAAGGCTGCAACCGGGCTCGACGAAGAGCTGCGCGACCGCAAGGCGGCGGGCAGGCCGGTGGCGCACGAAAGCGCTCGCGCGCAGGTGGCCGGTGCCGCCACCTATGTCGACGATATCGCCGAACCGCGCGGCACCCTGTTTGCCGCGCCCATCCTGTCGGGCGTAGCGCATGGCCGGCTGACCGCGGTCGACGCCGATGCGGCGCTGGCGATGCCCGGCGTGCGCGGCCTGGTGCTGTCACACGATATTCCCGGCTCCCGCATGCTGGCATCTTTTGCGGGCGACGAGCCGGTTTTCGCCATCGACCGGGTCGAGTATGTCGGCCAGGTTGTCGGGCTGATCGTCGCCGACAGCGTGATGCAGGCGCGCCGTGCCGCGCGCCGGGTGCAATTGAAGATCGAGGCGCTGCCGGCGATCCTCGGCGTCGAGGCGGCGCTGGCAGCCAAAAGCTATGTGCTGGCGCCGGTCTTCGTGCGCCGTGGTGATGCGGCACTGGCGATCAGCGGCGCGTCGCACAAGCTCGGCGGCACGCTCTCGGTCGGCGGCCAGGAGCATTTTTACCTCGAGGGTCAGGTTGCATTGGCGCTGCCGCAGGAACAGGGCCAGTGGCTGATCCATGCCAGCACCCAGCACCCCGGCGAGGTGCAGCACTGGATCGCGCACGCGCTGGGCCTTGCCGGCAACGCGGTGCGCGTCGAGTGCCGGCGCATGGGCGGCGGCTTTGGCGGCAAGGAAACGCAGGCTGGCCATGTCGCCGTCTGGGCAGCGGTGGCAGCGCACAAGTTCGGACGCCCGGTCAAGCTGCGACTCGACCGTGACGATGACTTTCTGGTCACCGGTAAGCGACATCCCTTCGAATTCCGCTACCAAGTCGGCTTCGACGATCAAGGCCTGCTGTGCGGACTCGAGCTCACGATGGCCGTGGACTGCGGCTTTTGCGCCGACCTCAGCGGTCCGGTGGCGGATCGTGCGATTTTTCATGCCGATAACGCCTACTTCCTGCAGGACGTGGCGATCGCCTCGTATCGCTGCAAGACCAATACCCAGAGCCATACCGCGTTCCGCGGCTTTGGCGGCCCGCAGGGAATGCTCATCATCGAGGCGATCATGGGCGACATAGCGCGCAGCCTGGACGTCGACGCGCTCGATGTCCGCATGCGCAACCTCTACGGCGTCGGAACGCGCGACGTCACCCATTACCAGATGAAGGTAGAGGACAACATCCTGATGCCGCTGCTGTCACAACTTGAATCCAGCGCGCACTACCGCAGGCGCGGCTTGGCGATCAAGCGCTGGAACCGCGACAGTCCGGTGATCAAGCGCGGCATCGCGATCACGCCGGTGAAGTTCGGCATCTCCTTCACCGCCACACTGTTTAACCAGGCTGGCGCGCTGGTGCATGTCTATACCGACGGCAGCGTGCAGGTCAACCACGGCGGAACCGAGATGGGCCAGGGTCTGCACACCAAGGTGGCGCAGTTGGTCGCCGACGAACTGGGCCTTGACCTGCAGCGGGTTCTCGCCACCGCCAGCGACACCAGCAAGATACCCAATGCGTCGGCGACCGCGGCTTCCGCCGGAACCGACCTCAACGGAAGGGCGGCGCAGTTTGCCGCCCGCCACGTGCGCGACAACCTGGCGCAGTTTGTCGCCGGGCTGGACGGGTGCGGAGCCGGCGCGGTGCAATTTGCAGCCGGTCAGGTCCGCTCGCCAAAGGCCAGCCGCAGCTTTGAGTCGGTGGTGAAAATGGCCTACGCGAATCGGATCCAGCTGTGGAGCGACGGCTTCTACCGCACGCCAAAAATTCACTACGACAAGGAAACACTAACCGGGCGACCCTTCTATTATTTTTCCTATGGCGCCGCCTGCACCGAAGTGGCGATCGACACGCTGACCGGCGAGAGTCGGGTACTGGCGATTGACATCCTGCACGACGTCGGGCGCTCCATCAACCCGGCCATCGACCAGGGGCAGATCGAGGGCGGCTTCGTTCAGGGCATGGGCTGGCTCACGACCGAGCAACTGGTGTGGAACCCGCAGGGCGCGCTGACGACGCACGCGCCGAGCACCTACAAAATTCCGTCTGCCGGTGACGTCCCGGCGCATTTCAAGCTGTCGTTCTGGAACCAGCCTAACCGGGAAGACAATGTATTTGGCAGCAAAGCGGTCGGCGAGCCCCCCTTCATGCTGGCCATCAGCGTCTTCGAAGCGCTGCGCGAGGCGGTCGCGGCAGCCACGCCGCAAGGGCGTGGCCCGGTCGCGTTGTGCGCGCCGGCAAGCGCCGAAAATCTGCTGCGCGCGATCGCCTCGCGCTGACAGGGCTGGCTTAGGAGGCGCGGCTAGGCCCCCGCCAACGAGCGCAGTCCAGCGGGGTCGACCAGGCTGAGGACGCGGCCCGAAACGCTGATCAGGCTGCGTTCGCGCAGCTGACGCAACACCCGCGACAGCGTCTCGGGCGCGATTCCCAACTGTGCTGCGAGCATCCGCTTGCGCTGCTGCAGCATGACCGCCAGCGCTCCCTGCGGTCCGACCTCGGCATGGAGCAACAACCACTCAGCGCAGCGTGCCTCGGCGTCCTTGGCCAGCCGGCTGACAGCCAGTTCGGTCTGCTGGCGATGCGCCAGCGCCACATCGCGCAACACACCCCGGGTGGCCTTGGGCAGGCCGCCCAACCAGTTCCTGAATGCGGCCATCGGCAAACGGCGCAAGGTGACGCGGGTCTCGGCCACTGCGTCGACAACGCTCGCAAGGCCGAGCAGCGCCGCGCTGGCCTCCAGCCAAAAAGGACCCTCTGCCGCGCCGAGCTGGTGTGCCAGCACACCGCCGTCCATCAGCCCCCGCGCGACCCGCCCCGACTCGATATGGCTGACGCAATTGAGGGCCACGCCGCGCCGCAAAACCAGCACGCCGGGTTCCATACAAATACGCTCGGAAGGCAGATCTAGCAACTCGGCGGGCAACATGGCGCCCAATGTGCAGCGCATGCCCGGGCAAATCCTTGAGCGATATCAAGACTCGGGGTCAGAGGATCAGGATCGCCCTGAAGTCGTTGACATTGGTATGGGTGGGGCCGCTGTGCACCAGATCGCCCATCGCGCTGAAGAAACCATAGGCGTCGTTGCGGTCGAGGAAATCGCTAGCTGCCAGCCCCAGCACGGCCGCACGGGCCAGCGAATCGGGCGCGACAAAAGCGCCGGCGTTGTCCTCAATGCCGTCGATGCCGTCGGTATCCGCCGCCAGTCCGAATACGCCGCGCTGGCCCTGCAGCGCCAGCGCCAGCGCCAGGCAAAATTCGCCGGCGCGGCCTCCACGCCCGGGCGCCTCGCCCTCGCGCTGCGGACGCAGCGTCACCGTCGTCTCGCCACCGCTGAGCAGCACGCAGGGTCTGGGAAAAGGTTCCCCCTGTCGCGCGACCGCGCGCGCCAGCGCCGCATGCACCTTGGCCACCTCGCGCGACTCTCCCTCGACGGCATCGCTCAGGATATGGGCCGGCACGCCCGCGTCGCGCGACAGCTGCGCGGCCGCCTGCAGGCTTTGCTGCGGCGTTGCGATCACATGCACCCGGTTACGCACAAACAGCGGGTCCCCCGGCTTGGGCGTCTCCAGGCTGCCATCCGCCAGCGCCTGTTGCACCGCGGATGGCAGCGCGATACGGTAGCGCCGCAGGATGGCGAGCGCGTCGGCGCAGGTACTGGCGTCGGCGACCGTCGGGCCGCTGGCGATCACGCTGGGGTCGTCGCCCGGCACGTCGCTGATGGCCAGCGTCCACACCTGGGCCGGAGCGCAGGCCGCTGCCAACCGGCCACCCTTGACGCGCGACAGATGCTTGCGCACGCAGTTCATCTCGGCGATGTCGGCACCGCTGGCGAGCAGCGCACGGTTGACCGCCTGTTTGTCCTGCAGCGTCAGACCTAGGGCGGGAAGGGTGAGCAGCGCCGACCCACCCCCGGAAATCAGGCACAGCGCCAGGTCGTCCCGGCCCAGACCCTGCGCCATCGCGAGCATGCGCTCGGCGCCGGCCAGGCCGGCGGCGTCGGGCACCGGATGCGCCGCCTGCACCACCTCGATGCGCTGGGTCACACCCTCAGGGCGCGGCGGGATATGGTCGTAGCGCGTCACGACCAGGCCCTGCAACGGGGCGTCCTGCGGCCACAGCGCCTCGAGCGCCTGCGCCATCGACGCCGCGGCCTTGCCAGCGCCCAGCACCACAGTTCGGCCGCCGGCTGGCACTGGGGGCAGAAACTGTTCCATGTTGTGCAGCGGCATTGCGCGGGTCACCGCCGCCTGAAACAGGCGCTGCAGAAATGCCCGCGGCTGCAAGCTAGTATCGGGGCTGTTCATAGTGGGCTCCTCAGGCGCAGGCGCCATTGTGCCGCGCCGCCAGCTTGCGGCGCCGCCAGGCCCGGAGCACCCAACACCAACCATGAAAACACTGCTGATCGCCAACGCCCGCTGCGTCGCCACCTTCGACCATGCCGACCCGGCAAGCGCATCCGAGTTGCGCGACGCCTCGGTCTTCATCCGCGGCAACCGGATCGAAGCCATCGGGCCTGCAGCCGCGCTCCCCGCCAGCGCCGACGAGGTGATCGACGCGCGCGGCCACCTGGTGACCCCGGGCCTTGTCAACACCCACCACCATATGTTCCAGTCGCTGACGCGCGCCATTCCAGCGGTCCAGAACGCTGAGCTATTTGGCTGGCTGCGCGGCCTGTATCCGATCTGGCTCGGGCTGACGCCCGACATGGTGCGGGTCTCGACCCAGGTAGCGATGGCGGAGCTGCTGCTCAGCGGGTGTACCACCAGCAGCGACCACCTCTACCTCTATCCCAACGGCGTGCGCCTCGACGACAGCATCGATGCGGCCCGGGAAATCGGCATGCGCTTTACCGCCAGCCGCGGCAGCATGAGCGTGGGCCAGTCGCAGGGCGGACTGCCGCCCGACGCGCTGGTAGAGCCCGAGGACTTCATCCTGCGCGACGCGCAGCGCCTGATCGAGCAGCACCATGACGGCGCATGGGGCGCGATGCTGCAGATCGCGCTGGCGCCTTGCGCGCCGTTTTCGGTCAGCCGCTCGCTGATGCGCGAGACCGCCAGCCTGGCGCGCAACTACCGCGTGCGGCTGCACACGCATCTGGCGGAAAACGACCACGACATCGCCTACACCCGGGAGAAGTTCAACTGCACACCGGCGCAGTATGTGCAGGACCTGGGCTGGCTCGGCGACGACGTATGGCACGCACACTGCGTCAAGCTCGACGACGAAGGCATCAGCCTGTTTGCAGCCACGCGCACCGGCGTTGCGCATTGCCCCTGCAGCAATATGCGACTGGCCAGCGGAATGGCGCCGGTGCGGCGCATGCTCAGCGCCGGCGTGCCGGTGGGCCTCGGCGTCGACGGCAGTGCCAGCAGCGACGCGGCCCAGATGGTCAACGAAGCGCGGCAGGCGATGCTGCTGGCGCGGGTGGCCCGCTCGTTGGTGGCCTTCGGCTGCGATAGCGGCCCCGCCGAGATGGGCGCACGCGACGCGCTGGCGCTGGCAACGCGCGGCGGCGCACAGGTGCTGGGGCGCAACGACATCGGCCATCTGGCGCCCGGCATGTGCGCCGACTTGGCACTGTTCGACCTGCGGACGCTGGCGTTTGCAGGCGCCGCGGTGCACGACCCGGTCGCCAGTCTGCTGCTGTGCGCCAGTCCCCCGGCGGCCTACACGGTCGTCAACGGCCGTCTGGTGGTACGCCAAGGGCAATTGACAACCGTCGATCTCGCGCCGCTGATCGAAAGGCACAACGCACTGTCCATGCAGCTCGCGCGGTCGGGCCCCTAAGCTGCTTCGGCAAAGGGCTCCGGCGCACGTGCGCGCAGCAACTGCGCTGCGACGGCAACGGCGATCACCTCCGGTTCCTTGCCGGCAATGCCGGCGATGCCGATCGGACATTGCACCTGCGCGAGTTCAGCCTGCGAAAAACCGCGCCCGGCCAAACGGCTGCGAAAGCGCGCCCATTTGGTTTTGCTGCCGATCAGCCCGATGCTGTGCAGGTCGGATCGCACCCGCTGGCGCAACAGACAGGCCGCCACAATTTCCAAGTCTTCGGCGTGGCTGAAGCTCATCACCAGCACGGCACAGCCGCCTGGCAGATCCGCCACCGCGGCGTGCACCGGGTCAGACTGTTCGCAGCGGAGCGCCACGGGCAACGGGGGCGCAAAGACTTCGTCGCGGCTGTCGATCCAGGTCACTGCAAATGGCAGGCTGCCCAACACCGCGACCAGCGCCTGCCCCACATGGCCTGCGCCAAAGACCGCCACCGGGTCCAGGCTTCGTGCAATACGCTGGCGCAGCGCAGCAATGTCGGCCTCACCAACGCACTCGAAGCGCAGGTCCATGACGCCGCCGCAGCACTGACCCAAGCGGGGGCCAAGCGGGTAGCGCACAACGGCCTCACCGCCCGCACCGGCCAGACGCAGCCGCGCCTGCGCTATGGCCTGGTATTCGACCTGGCCCCCGCCGATGCTGCCGTAGATCCTGTCGAAAAATACCGCCATCCAGGTCTTCGGATTACGCGGCACCGATCCACGCGTTGCGTCCACCGTGACCCAGACTGCCGGCGCAGCCAGCAGCGCAGCGAAAACGCGGTCGGCCAGGGTCAAACCATCCGCCGTTCGGGCGCCTGCATTCACGAGCCGCGGTAGGTTGTGTAACTCCAGGGACTGACCAACAGCGGCACATGCCAGTGCGCCTGCGGCTGCGCCACGCCGAAGTCCAGCCGCACCCGCTCCAGAAAAGCGGGACGCTCGAGCACAAGGCCCTTGGAACGGAAATAATCCGCCACATCAAAAACCAGCCGATAGCTGCCGCGCACAAGTGCTTCGCCGGCCAACACCAGGCCCTCTGGATCGCGCCCGTCCTGGTTCAGCCTGAAGGCCTTGACAAGGCGCGCCGACTCGCCGTCGGTCGCATACAGCGCGACCTCCATGCCCGCTGCAGGGCAACCGTGAACGGTGTCCAGCGCGTGTGTACTCAGTCCCATCAGTCGCTCCTTTAGCGGGTCGCGCCGCCTGCCGCAGTCGGTGGCTTGGGCGGGCCCCAGCCTGCGTCGAATTATGGGCCAGCGCATATGATCCATCGATGCAGGCTCCTTCGCGCCACCGATTCGTCAGGCATGGCCCTGCGGCGCGTTGCGGCGGCGGCCCGCCAGCTGCCAGGCCGATCCCATGAGCTGGAAAGCCGCACTGGATGTGGGCTACCGCTACGAGTCGCAGCGAACGGTGGCGCGCCACAGCCATCTGGGTCCGCTGCGCATCCTGCAGAGCCTGTATCCCGAGGGTGGCGCCATCTGCCACAACGTGCTCGTCCATCCACCGGGGGGCCTGGTCGGCGGCGACACGCTGGAGATTGGCGTTGACGTCGGCAGCGGCGCGCACGCGCTGATCACCACGCCAGGCGCGACCCGCTTTTACAAGTCGCTCGGCGAGCCCGCTGTGCAAGACATCCGGATCCGGCTGGAATCTGGCGCTCGGCTTGAATGGTTGCCGCTTGAGGCGATCTGCCACCCGGGTTGCATCGCGCAGAACCAGCTTGCGCTCATGCTCGCGCCCGGCGCCGAAATGATGGGCTGGGACATTACGGCGCTGGGTCTGCCAGCCTCCGGCCAGGCCTTCGACAGCGGCAGCTTCTGCCAGCACATCGAAATTCCCGGCGTCTGGCTCGAGCGCGGGCGTATGGCGGCGGACGACGCAGCGCTGATGAACGGAGCCCTCGGTCTGGCAGGCAGGCGCTGCATCGCCTCGCTATTTTTTTGCACCGGCAGCGCTATCGAGCGCGGACGTCAGCAGCAGGCGCTCGACGGTGCGCGCGAGGCCATGCAGACGCACAGCCTGTGCGACAGCGCCGGCGTGACCAGCCCCAATGGGCAGGTCGTCGTTCTGCGCGTCCTGTCGCCGATGGTCGAGCCGGCGATGGACCTGCTGCGCCGGGTATGGGCGCAGTGGCGCCTGACGCTGTGGCAGTTGCAGCCGCAGCTGCCCAGGATCTGGTCGACCTGAGCCGACACCGCACCGGCGCACCCCTGTGGCAGCGCCAGCAGACTCGCGCGTCCGGACCTGCGCGCGACCCGGGCGTCGCCCATCAGATCGACACCATTTGGCGAACCCCGTCGGCCTGCATGTCGGCGCCGCGGCCGCGCGCAATGCATTGGCCGCGCTGCATCACCAGATAGTCGTCGGCGAGCTCCTGGGCGAAGTCGTAATACTGCTCCACCAGCAGGATCGCCATGTCGCCTCGGTCTGCGAGCATGCGAATCACCCGCGCTATCTCCTTGATGATGCTGGGCTGTATGCCCTCGGTGGGCTCGTCGAGCATCAACAGCCTGGGCCTGGCTGCCAGCGCCCGGGCAATCGCGAGCTGCTGCTGCTGCCCGCCCGACAGGTCGCCGCCACGGCGGCCCTTCATCTGCCAGAGCACCGGAAAGAGCTCGTACAGCTGCCGGTCGATCGGGGTTGCCGCGCTCTTGCCGGCGAGGCCCATGCGCAGATTTTCTTCTACCGTCAGGCGGGGAAATATCTCGCGCCCCTGTGGAACATAGCCGATACTGGCGCGGGCGCGCTCAAAGGGGCTGGTGTGCTCAATCGGTTGACCGTCCAAGCAGATGCTGCCACTGTGCGCTGCAACCAGCCCCATCAGCGTCTTGAGCAAGCTGGTCTTGCCGACGCCGTTGCGCCCCAGAAGCACCGTCACCTGGCCAAGCCGCGCCTGCAGGCTCAGGCCGCGCAGTATGTGCGAGCCGCCGTAGTACTGGTGAAGCCCGCTGACTTCGAGCAGCGCTTTATCGGCCAAGGTAGACCTCGATCACCCGCTCGTCGGCCTGGACTTGGTCCAGCGTGCCCTGCGCCAGTACCGCACCATCGCACAGCACGGTGACGGTCTGCGCAATACTCCGGATGAATCCCATGTCGTGCTCAACCACCACCAGCGAATGTCGGCCCTTGAGGCTGAGGAACAGCTCGGCCGTGCGGTCGGTTTCCTCGTCGGTCATGCCGGCCACCGGCTCGTCGAGCAGCAGCAGCTTGGGTTCCTGGGCCAGCAGCATGCCGATTTCCAGCCACTGCTTCTGACCGTGGCTGAGGTTTCCCGCAAGCCGCCGCGCGCTGTCGGCCAGATGCACCAAATGCAGCAGTTCGGCCAGCCGGTCTGCCTGCGCCGAATCGAGTTTGAAAAACAGCGACGTCAGCACCCCCTTGTCGGTCCGGAGCGCCAGCTCCAGGTTCTCGAACACACTGAGTTGCTCAAACACGGTGGGTTTCTGGAACTTGCGGCCGATTCCCATCTGTGCGATTTGCGGCTCGCTGTAGCGCAGCAGGTCGATCGTGCTGCCGAAGAATGCGCTGCCGCAGTCGGGGCGGGTCTTGCCGGTAATGATGTCCATCAGCGTCGTCTTGCCCGCGCCGTTTGGGCCGATGATGCAGCGCAGTTCGCCGACGGCAATGTCCAACGAAAGGTTGTCGATGGCCTTGAAGCCGTCGAAGCCCACGCTCAGGTCCTGCAGATACAGGATGCGGCCGTGCGCCAGATCGACCTCGCCCGCGGGCGCCGCCATGCGTGAAAAGCCTGCGGCGCGTCCACCCGACTCGGTATGGCCCGGTGCCGCTCTGGCGCGGCGGCTGGCGAGTCGGCGCGCGCCGGCGTCCATCAACTCGGGCGTCATCTGCGCTTCTCCCTGAAGGACTTGAGCAGGCCAACGACGCCGTTGGGCAGGAACAGCGTCACGGCGATGAACAGCGCTCCCAGAAAATAAAGCCAAAACTCCGGATAGGCGACGGTCAACCAGCTTTTGACACCGTTGACGACGAAGGCGCCGACGATCGGACCAATCAAGGACGCGCGCCCCCCGACCGCCGTCCAGATCGCGATCTCGATGGAATTCGCCGGGCTCATCTCGCTCGGGTTAATGATGCCGACCTGCGGCACATACAGCGCGCCTGCAACGCCGCACATCATTGCCGACAGGGTCCAGACCGCGAGTTTGTAGCCGACCGGGTCGTAGCCCGAGAACATCACCCGCGTTTCGGCGTCGCGGATGGCCTGCAGCACGCGGCCGAACCGAGAACAAATCAGCCAGCGGGCGAGAAGGAAAAAGGCCAGCAGCGTCAGACCGGTCAGGACAAAGAGCACCATGCGCATGCCAGGCGTCGCGATCGCCAGGCCAGCGATGCGCTTGAAGTCGGTAAATCCGTTGTTGCCGCCAAAGCCGGTCTCGTTGCGAAAGAACAGCAGCATCGCCGCGAATGTCATCGCCTGCGTGATGATCGAGAAGTAGACGCCCTTGATACGCGATCGAAAAGCGAAAAATCCGAACACAAACGCCACCAACCCCGGCGCCAGCAGCACCAACGCCAGAGTCGCCCCAAGGCTGTCGCTCAGGGCCCAATGCCAGGGCAACTCCTTCCAGTCGAGAAAGACCATGAAGTCGGGCAGATCGCTTTTGTAGTTGCCTTCACCGCCAATCTGGCGCATCAGATACATGCCCATTGCATAACCACCGAGGGCGAAGAAGAGCCCGTGCCCCAGGCTCAGGATGCCGGTGTAGCCCCAGATCAGGTCCATCGCCAGCGCGCATATCGCGTAGCACATGATCTTGCCGATCAGCGCGACCGCATAGTCGCTCAGGTGAAAGACGCTGTCGTGCGCCAGCAGCAAATTGAGCGCTGGCGCCACCGCGCACACCATCAGCAACGCCAGCGCGAATGCGATCCACGCGCCAGTCGACAGGAGCGTTGGCCTGCGCGTGTCAGGGGCCGCGGCTGTGGCCACCGTCATGTCTGCGCGCTGCGCCCAGGCATCGCAAAAATGCCCTGTGGACGCTTCTGAATAAAAACGATGATCAAGACCAGCACCGCGATCTTGGCTATCACCGCGCCGGCAACGCCTTCGAGCAACTTGTTCAAGAGACCCAGGCCCATGGCTGCGTAGACGGTTCCGGCGAGCTGGCCGACGCCACCCAGCACCACCACCAGAAACGCGTCGACGATGTAACTTTGCCCCAGGTCCGGGCCGACATTTCCGATCTGGCTCAGCGCGCAGCCGGCGAGCCCGGCGATGCCCGATCCCAGCGCGAAGGCGCTGGTGTCAACGCGCTGGGTATTCACGCCCATGCACGACGCCATGGCCCGGTTCTGGGTCACGCCGCGAACAAAAAGCCCAAGCCGGGTTCGGCCTATCAACCATGCCAACGCGAGCAAAACACCCAGCGCAAACCCGATGATCACCAGCCGGTTGAAGGGCAGCGACAGATTGGCCATGACCTGTACGCCACCGCTCATCCAGCTCGGATTTTCTACCGTGACATTCTGCGCGCCGAAGATGGTGCGTACGAGTTGCATCAGCATCAGGCTGATGCCCCAGGTGGCGAGCAGCGTTTCCAGCGGCCGACCATACAGAAAACGGATCACCGTGCGCTCGAGCGCGGCGCCGAACAGCGCCGACGCAAGGAAAGCGGCCGGTACCGCAGCCAGCAGGTACCAGTCAAAGTGCGACGGCAGCCACCTCTGAAACAGGCTTTGCACCATATAGGTCGCGTAAGCGCCGATCATCATCAGCTCGCCGTGCGCCATGTTGATCACACCCATCAGTCCGTAGGTGATGGCCAGGCCCAGCGCGACCAGCAGAAGTATCGAGCCCAGGCTCAGCCCGCTGAACATCGCGCCCCACCGGTCGCCCCAGGCAAGCGCGGCATCGACGCTGCGCAGGCTCGCCTGCATCGCGGCCTTCACCTGCCCATCGGGCTCGGCGTGCAGGCGCTCGAGCAGGATCGTCTTGGTGCTGCGATTGCCGCTAGCGGCGAGCTGTCGCGCCGCCTGCAGCCGCACGGCTGCGTCATCGCTGCCCAGCATCAGTGCTGCGCGCACGAATTCGAGTTGCGCCCTGAGTGCAGGTTGTGTCTCGGCCGCCCACGCTCGTTCGACCAACGCCAGCTTACCCGGGTCGGTCTGGCTGAGCAGCGTCTGTATCGCCGCCGCACGCGCATGGTCATCGCTGGAAAAAAGCTTCAGCGCCGCCAGCGCGTTGTCGATTTCGCCGCGCATGCGGTTATTGATCATCGCGTCCTGCGCGTTCTGCGCAAGCGCTACCTCGGCACGCGTCACCGGATCGAATGCCTTGGCGGCGCTCACGATGAATACCTGGTCTTCGGCGACCTTGACCGCCTCGTCCGACAGCGCCTGAATGAATTCGGCGGTGCGGGCGTCGGCATGGGCCAGAGCGCGGTTGAGGGCCGCAATCCGGTCGTCGGTGTCGCCGACTGCCATCGCTTTGGCCTCGAGCAAGGTCAGCGCATTCGCGTTGCATAGGGCCAGAACCCCGCCCAACAGCAGGCTCTGGAGAAGTCGCAGCAACATGGCGGCAGTCGAATGAATGGGTGGTGGTTGATTGCAGCCCCCGCGCCGCGAGCGGGGCGGAGGCTGCGTGCCCGCAAAGCCCGGGGCTTATGACTTCTTGGCCGGCTCGTCGGGCTTCTTGTCATTGCCTTCGATGTACGGGCTCAAGGGCTTCGCCTTCACCGGCCCTGGCGTTTTCCACACCACGTTGAACTGGCCGTCGGCCTTGACTTCGCCGATGAACACCGACTTGTGCAGGTGGTGGTTCTTTTCGTCCATCTTGGACGTAATGCCACTGGGCGCCTTGAAGGTCTGACCGGCCATGGCGGCCACCACCTTATCGGTGTCGGTCGACTTGGCCTTCTCCACCGCCTGCTTCCACATGTTGATGCCGATGTAGGTGGCCTCCATCGGATCGTTGGTTAGCGGCTTGTCGGCGCCGGACAAGTTTTTGGACTTGGCGTAGGCTGCCCACTTCTTGGTGAACTCGTCGTTCGCCGGGTTCTTGATCGACATGAAATAGTTCCACGCCGCCAGGTGTCCAACCAACGGTTTGGTGTCGACGCCGCGCAGCTCTTCCTCACCGACCGAGAAGGCAACCACCGGCACATCCTTGGCCTTTAGTCCGGCGTTGCCGAGTTCTTTGTAAAAGGGCACATTGGAGTCACCGTTGATGGTCGAAACCACCGCCGTCTTGCCGCCAGCAGCAAACTTCTTCACGTCGGCGACGATGGTCTGGTAGTCCGCGTGACCAAAGGGCGTGTACTTTTCATCGATGTCGGAATCTTTCACGCCCTTGCTCTTGAGGTACGCGCGCAATATTTTGTTGGTGGTGCGCGGGTACACATAGTCGGTTCCCAGAAGCACCCAGCGCTTGGCGCCGCCACCGTCCTTGCTCATCAGGTAGTCGACCGCGGGAATCGCCTGCTGATTGGGGGCTGCGCCGGTGTAGAAGACATTTTTGGACAGCTCCTCGCCCTCGTACTGGACCGGGTAGAACAGCAGCCCGTTCATTTCTTCCACCACCGGCAGTACCGACTTGCGCGACACCGACGTCCAGCAGCCGAAAATCACCGACACCTTGTCCTGGCCCAGCAACTGCTTGGTCTTTTCGGCAAAGAGCGGCCAATTCGATGCCGGGTCGACGATCACCGGCTCGAGCTTCTTGCCGAGGACGCCACCCTTGGCGTTGATTTCATCGATGGCCATCAGGACCGTGTCCTTGAGAACGGTCTCGGAGATCGCCATGGTTCCCGAAAGGCTGTGCAGGATGCCGACCTTTATCGTGCCGCCGCTTTGGGCGAGCGCAGCACTGGAGACGCCAAAGCCCAGGGCCATGGATGCGATGAGAAGTTTTAACTGAACCCGACGATGCATGATTTTCTCCGTTTGCTATGTGAAACCCCAATTGGGTCATCAAGGTCTACGCAAGCGGCATGCCAGTTGGCGTCGCGCAGGCAGCCAAGCAATGAAAACCCGCTCAGCAGCGTGCGCGCTGTACTGGCGCATTCGCCCAAACATGCGAACCCATGCACCGGCTTGGAGCTGTTTTGCGCACCAAGGTGGCGTGTCTATAGCCCATGTCAGCCCAATCCGCAGCCAGCGGCTGGCACATGACTTGCGTGACAATCGGCGAGCATTTGGAGAGGCTGCGCATGGAACTGACCCCCCGCGAAAAAGACAAGCTGCTGATCTTCACCGCAGCGCTGCTGGCCGAGCGCCGCCGCGCGCGGGGGCTCAAGCTGAACTATCCGGAAGCGCTGGCGCTGATCAGCGCCGCCGTGATGGAAGGAGCGCGTGACGGCAAGACCGTCGCGCAGCTGATGAGCGAAGGTCGGGCGGTGCTCACCCGCGAGGACGTCATGGACGGCATTGCCGAGATGATCCCGGACATACAGGTCGAGGCCACCTTCCCCGACGGAACCAAGCTGGTGACGGTCCACCAGCCCATTGTGTGAGACGAGGCGCAGCATGATCCCAGGCGAACTGCTAACCCTCGCGGGCAGCCACGAACTCAACACCGCGCGCCGCACCCTGTCCCTGGTGGTCAACAACAGCGGCGACCGGCCGATACAAGTCGGATCGCACTACCACTTCGCCGAAACCAACGGCGCGCTGGTGTTCGACCGCAGCGCTGCGCGTGGCATGCGGCTGCACATCGCCTCGGGCACCGCGGTGCGCTTCGAGCCCGGGCAGCAGCGGACGGTGGAACTGGTCGACTATGCGGGCGCACGCAGGGTCTACGGCTTCCAGGGCTTGGTCAACGGCTCGCTGGACGCGAAGGCCGAGGGGGCACTCTGATGGCGACGATCGGACGGCGCGCCTACGCCGAGATGTTCGGGCCCACGGTCGGCGACCGGGTGCGCCTGGCCGACACCGCGCTGCTCGTCGAGGTGCAAGCCGATTACACGCTGCGCGCCGGTAGCTAC
>Ga0214919_10006665_pt1 | contig 15781 bp, 19 predicted proteins | sample LL1503_MetaG_FD_177994 | JGI IMG/M metagenome (GOLD analysis project Ga0214919, IMG submission 177994) | Freshwater microbial communities from Lake Lanier, Atlanta, Georgia, United States - LL-1503 | ecosystem: Environmental > Aquatic > Freshwater > Lake | place: USA: Georgia | collected... | reverse complement strand
GCATCGCGAAGAGCAGGAGCAGGACCAAGGCAACCAACAGCAAGATCATCGCCAAGAGGCAAATGATGATATGACGAATGAGCAAGCGCCTGTTTAGATTAAATCCGCAAACGGTCTAAAATCATAAGTATAAAATAACATATAGTATGAGTTATTTTGTATTTATTATATCTAGTCGAAACAATCCAATATATGAACAGTTCGATATAATGCGACGCGGACAAATGAATACACTTGGAATACCTCATAAATTTCTTCTGAATGGTGCACTACCTGAAGGATATGAAATGAAAGACGATGAAGAATACCATGAAGATACTTCATTCACTCCTGGAATGTTTAGAAAATTTTACGATGCTTGTAAAAATCTCTATTCAACAAATAATATTCCTGATTTTATTATTCGCTGTAATTCTTCAACATTTATTGATTTTAATAAATTTAACGCAGAAATATTACCAACATTACCAAAAGAAAATACGTTTGCTGGTCCAATAGATAATTATGAAGGTATATATCCTTATACATTTATTTCAGGTATGTGTATGATTTTTAGTAAAGATGTATTATATAATCTTATAACGAATATTCCTAGAGATCACCCATTAACATTGGAATATTGTGATGATGTTGCTATATCTTATATAGTATATACATTTAATAATATACAGCGTATAAATTTATTACAATATACAGCAAAATGTACAACATTTGATAAATTTTTACACCATGTACCTGAATTGCCCGCTTATAGTATAATATGTCGTGTTAAAAATGAATATAGTAATCGCTATGAAAGTGATATTGCTTTTTGGAAACACATTCTAAAATTAGATTAATATCTATAAGATTAATTATTCTAGATTTTTTTCCACACTTCAAAAAAATTATTAAAACCTGGACCCCATCCACCTGCTTCACTGTATTCATTATAAAATCTATTTTTTATTAATACAGAATCAACATAATATTTATGATCCATATTAACATAGTCATTTTCCATAATTATTAATTTTATATTATCTAATATTTCTGGCATATCCATCAAAATATAATAAAATGCACCTTCACAATCTAATACTAATGTGTCAAAATTAATATTATATTTAACTTTTAATTCATCCAAATTTATTGTATTTATCCATACGTGTCCTGGTTCTAAAATATCACTCGGTTTTGTATTCCATCCATTCTGAATTAATCTCCTTTTTGATAATGCTGAATTCTCAATATGAAAAGTATAATTATTTAGATTTCTATTTTCTTCTAATTGTTTTGCAATATTAGTATCACTTTCTAATGATACAAAATTGTTATTATCAATAATGGAAGCAATTATTAGTGAGTTTCTTCCGATATTACCACCTAATTCTAACACTTTTTCATTTCCTGTTAAATAACGTACAGACATTTTCTGTTCAGGCAATTCTTCTGTAAAATTTCCATAATTAATTTTTAATTTACTATGTAAAATATTTATTTTATGATCAACAATATTATCATCTTGCATAACTACTGTATTAATTGTAAAGTTAATTATATTTACTTTAACAACGTGAAAGTGATTATATTCAAATTCGTTATTATTAATTATTATAAATATTTTTTTCTCGGTTCCATATATATGGTCACCAAAAAAATAACATCTATTAGAATCTCCTTTTGGAATAATCATAATATTATTATGAGTTAAATGATGTAAACATATTTCAGTTACATCCCTCGTATTTCCTTTAATTCCATATAAAATTGTTATACTCATTTATATAATATATAATATTTATTATATATATAATCTTTAGACCAATGAACATTTTACAATGTTCGTTTGTCGTTATCTAAACACAAACAACTGGCGCATCACTTAACGCCGACTCAGGGAGAATACGTGCCTGGATTCCAAACACATCTTCTAACCTGCCTATATCACATCGCTTCAAGAAGGAGAACCATCCATAAGATGTTAATGTACCAATGAGAACTGCAATTAAAATTCCAAGTACATTTTCACCATCCTGTAAGGATATTTTAGCACCAATAATGACGAGTCCAAGAACTGATATAAGAATCATCGCCATTAATGCCTGAGATTTCCGGTTATTTACTCTTTCAGCATCAGCGCCTTCTACAGGTTCTTCATTATAGAGATTCGCCCCATTAAACAATAAATACGTAAAGAAAAAGACCGTAATAGTCATCCAATATGTCGGAACAACCGGTACTAATTCAAGAGGTCGTGAAGGCATCGGTGTTTCCGATAAAAGGGGACTTACATCCGAAGCAGGCATTTTCCAAACAGATCCACTCGGATTTAGCCAATTAAGAGGCCATCGCAACAGCCATCCTGTAAGACCCGCAGCAGTCGGTGCTAAAATCGCATTTCCGAGCCCAAACATAAGAAGATTTATATTTCCTTCACTAATCCCTAAGAAGATTGGCGCAACCATCGCAATAAGCGGCAACTCTTTGAGACTTAAAAAAATGTACTCTCTTAGACCTAATATAATACCTGACATCACTCTGTTTTAGGAGCACATACATAAAGTGGCTTACCATTTAATGTGCGTGATTCAAGAGTCGGTATGCCCAAAATATTCACAGATTCTTTCCCTAACAGGTTCATATTCTGAAACATAAGTGCTGTACCAATTCCGAGACCAATTATAAGAGTTCCAATAATTTTACCCAGGTTCTCACATCCAGCAATGTACCGGAAAAGCACAAATGCGGTCAGTGTTAAGAAGGATAATGTCACTCCAATTGGAATGCGAAGTTCCCATCCGCCACCTAATTCCTTCAGTTCGTTTCTATAAGCAAATAGACTCGATAAAATATACCCTATAAGGGTTGATAAAACGGCGATTGAGTGGGAAGGGAATGACAGACCATTTGTAATATTTCTGAAAAGCGATAGTGTAGCATATGATGATACAGATGTAGGGAATCCCGCTTCACACGCTTCACTCCTTTGACCAGGGCCACCCGCTCCACTCATATAATCAACACCCTTGCCGATGATAGAAAATGCGAGCAGAGACTCTATGAGACTCATCGCAAGTACGCCGTTAGCAAAATTCTGTGTCAATATACTAAACAATACTAGAAACACAAAGACAGCTTCAGGTAAAATTTGAAACAAATGACGAGCCACAGGATACACAGCCTTACCGAAGAAATCCTTCACCGCTTCATTTGGTTTTAGAAAACCTTCTACTTTTGGACTAAGCCCTTTAAAAGAATTGTTCGGGTTACTCATAGAGTATTCTCTGATTTTGCTAAATAATTAGAATGGGGATTCCATCATACTATCGCAAGTTAAAAGACAGTGTTCCTGGACTTGTGTATAAACAGAAAACAACTGCCACTTATGGACTATACTTTGATTTTAATTGTCTAGTATACCATTGTCTTAGAAATGATTCACTACCTTCATATTTAGGTGAAGAGAATCGTATAGCCTGGGAAAATGCCCTTATAGAGATTGTTGCGAAATACGTTCAGAAGTTGGTTGCGATTATTAATCCTACGCACGAAGTTCTAATTTGTGTAGATGGAGTTGTACCTTTTGCAAAGATGAAGCAGCAGCGGCTTCGTCGTTTCAAGTCTGCTCTGGCCGCTTCCACAAATACGGTGGAAGTGTGGGATAGAAACGCGATTACTCCTGGAACTGCTTTTATGGAGCGTCTCGGAGCACGTCTTCATAAAATGGCGGCTGCTGCTGGTAAACTTAAATGGATTGTTCAAGACGCGTCAGTGCCTGGTGAAGGAGAACAGAAGATTATGGCGTATCTTAGAAGCACTCCTTTGCCGTCTGGAGCAAATATAGTGATTTATGGCCTTGATGCGGATCTTATTGTTCTTAGTATGCTACTTCTTCAGAATCGCTCAGATCTTCTGCTCTCACTTTTCAGGGAAAATGTGGAATTCGGAGAAACAATATATGATAGTCTCGGAAATGAGACATATGTATTCTTAGATATGAATCTTCTTGAGAAGAGTTTATTGGCGAAACTTAGTGATGCGCCCCCACAAGCAATTTTGAATTACGCAATGGCGATGAGTTTCCTCGGAAATGATTTCCTGCCTCACGCTCTTTCACAGAAAATGAGTGAAGAGGGTCATATTGTGTTACTTGAACTTCTCAAACAATTGTTTAGTGCAGGGAAGGTTCTAATTAATGAAGATACTACTTGGAATATTGAAGGAGTTCGTTGGTTTCTTGAGCGTCTTTCCCTTACAGAGGATAGTGATATATTCCGTTCTGTTCGGAAGAAGATTCTACATAATCCGCCAATTACTGCGGAGACGGCGGCTGACTTCTACCCTGCTGAGAAAGTGGAGGGGACATTCTTTGAAGATGGTCTGGGTGGCGCAATGAGAGGGTCACGGGAATCACGCTTCAAGCCCAAGTGGCGTGAGTCTTATTATGAGAATTATTTCGGGGGCGGACAATGGGCATTAACTGCTCGTTTAGCGTGTCGCCATTACTTTGAGGGGCTTCATTGGATTCGGAATTATTATTTGGGCGGCGCAGTGGCTGTGGATTGGTATTATCCGTTCTTTCTTCCGCCATTCTGGAAAGACTTAGTGGCTTATATTGACACACAGTTTGATGTTGCTTCGACTGTTTCTGTTGTTAGTGCTGGTGAGTTCCCAGCACCTCAGGAACAACTTACAATGGTCCTGCCTCTTGAAAGTTTCTGGCTTATTCGTGATAAGGTTTTACGGAAGTTGCCTTACAAGGCGCCACAGTATTGGCCGATTTCTTATACACTCTTCAGTTGTGGTAAGAAATGGATGTGGGAATGTGAAGCGCAGATACCGTTGCTAACTCTACGAACCATGCGGAGATTTATTACTGATTAAATATTTATAGCACAATAAGGGAATGGGAAACATTCAATCGGTTGATCCGACGCATATTCGAATTTATAACAATTTGTTACAAATCAAAAGTGCTGCTAAACGGCAAGAAATGCTTGAGATGTTATTAAGTGGACAGGAGTATGTTTCTTCTGCGAAACGGGTGGGGATTTATGGGGAGTTACTTTCATATTTGAGAATGTTGCGAAATGGTACTGTGCCTGGTGCTCTTCCTGGTGAGGTGGCGGCTCCTCCTAGCGCACCAGCAAGCAGATCAAATCAACTCATTGTACCTTCTGCCAAAGCGCAACAAGACCCTATGAAAGTTGTTGGAAAACAGAAGAATTCGCAGAAAGCATTATCTTTTTTCACGACCTGCCTACGCGTTTTAGATCTCGCAGAAGAAGTTGCTCTTACAGAAGAGGCTCTCAAAAAGGCTTACAAGAAGAAGGCGATTTCTGCGCACCCTGATAAGGGTGGTACGGAAGAACAGTTCGAATCTATTACAAGGGCCTACGCATACTTGAGCGAGATTATAAAACTCGTGAAAGGTCAACGCACAAAGGAAGGTGAACAAGCGGCTCTTCCATCTGTGGAAACTATGAAATCAAATCGTTCTGAAACTTCAAAGGAATTCCAGCATCTTGAACCTGTAAAACTCAATCCGAAAAACTTGAATATGGAGGCGTTCAATAAAATGTTTGAAGCGACACGAATGCCTGATCCAGAGGATGATGGTTATGGCGATTGGCTCAAAGACGAGTCTGATAGGGCCGCCACCGAACAGAAGAAGTTCGGTGGAAAGTTCAACAGAAATGTATTTAACCAAATGTTTGAAGATGAGGCGAGGCGAGGCGCAGCAGCGCCACAAAATCAACTTTCAGTTGTTGGCCCAGAAGCACTTGTCTTACAGGGTGGTGTAATGCTTGGTCGTGAAAAACCCCAGACATATACGGCCCCAGCAAATGCTGAATTACATTATACAGATTTACGTCAAGCATATACAACTGGTTCAACATTTAGTGGAGAAGTAGCAGGTATATCTGTCGCACCAAGAAGTCTTGAAGGTTATAAGTCGGCTCGTGAAAAAGCACCTATGCTCAGTGATGAAGAAAGACGCGCAATTGAAGATTATGAACGTACACAGGCTGAAGCCGAACAGCGCAGACAACTTCGTGCGGCTCACGAACATGTTGCTGCGGATCAGTATTTTGAACGTATGAAGAGGCTCGTTCTCCGTGACGCATAATTCGTAACACCTAACAGATATGGCAACAGAGTCTTCAAATACACTCCTTATAGGTATATTTGGTCTCGCAGCAGTTGCTTGTGGTGTTATGCTTGCACATAGACGTGTATTATTTTCAATGGACCCCTATGCGGACAGATATATTCTACGCCGCGGAATGGGTAAGCCCATTATTTGGATATTCTATAACGACAGCGACCCTAATAGCCGTCTTTGGCGCGATTTCGGTGCTCGTAATGGACACGCTCTTAATCTCCCATTTCTAAATCTTTGTTATGAAACTGTGTTAAAACATAACAATGATAAGTACACTGTGGAAGTTATTGGTGGCCTTACAGGTGCTGCTGAACGGCTCGGACTAGAGTCTTTACCAGTGCCTTTAAGGAATAATAAGAAGATGCTTGTTCAGGCTGATATTGACTTTATTCGTTCAGCAATTTTGGCAAAGTTCGGTGGTCTCTGGTTGACACCTGGTGCGATTTGCCGCAAGGGTTTTGGAGAATTACCGAAGGATAAGAATGTATTTTTTGGAACAGATCTGGATGATACATTCAGTGGTCCAGATGGTACAAATGTTCCTGGTATGAGGGCGATTTGGGCTTGTAAGCCTGATCATCCTACATTTGTTGGAATGGAGGCGGCAGCGTTTAAACGAATAGAAGCGGCGGCGGGTGGCGGTCAGATTCGTAATGATGCGAAATGGGATTTTATGGAACACGCTGCGGGAAATCCTGATACACTTGTAAGGGCTGATGCGGAATTAGGTCGCAAGGGTCGCAATGGAAAGCGTATTGAACTGGATGATCTTCTTGCTGCTGGTGGTGAGGGTGTGCTACCTTTTGCGTTGCCTGCGCAGACAATCTATACACCAATTCCGTTAGATGAGGTTGAACGCCGTCGCAGCCTGGAGTGGTTTGCGAAAATGAGTGAAGAGCAAATTCTTGGTTCGGATTTGGCTGTGTCGCGATTATTTAAGGAGGCGCTGGGTCGGAATTAATTTTGCGAATTTAAAAAATTGATATATTTTTTATTTTTAATTAAACTATAATTATAAAATGAAGTTTCCTATAACTCGTGAAAGTCTTCAAACATTCACTCGTGAAAAAGAAAATGAAGAAATGGATAAAGAAATGATTGAGAAACAAATTAATGTAGATTTAGATAAATTTCGTAAAGATTTTAAGAATTATATGATTGGACATCAAGTAGAAAAGAAGTTTGTATTTAAATTTCTTTATGGTGTGTATAGTAATAAAATAACTAAAGATGAATATCTTGATATGTTTATTGAAAAATTAAAAGAACTCTTTATTGGCTGTGATTTTATTAAGGACCCTTTGAAAACATATGTTATTATTGATTGGTCATAATATTAATTGAACTCCCTGTTTAATTTAATCGCAGATTCAATTAAACTCAATAAAAATCCCTCCTTTACTCTGAAATGAAGGCGTCTTTGGCTCAATCTGATACTGTGTTTTTTTGACACCCCCAATTACTCGTTCCTGAGTTCGTAAATCGAAGTTATGAACGCGTATTATATGACGAATAATGGTTATAAAATTCTCTTTTGTAGAGTGATCAAGAAATCTCCGTGCCTTACAGGGATAGTAATACGCTTCCAATTCAGGTATCCACTCTTCTATTTCTTTATCAGAAAGGTCCTCTTTAGTAAATGTACGCGCATCTGTGAGACCGTGTTCAATACCCATATGTTTGAGAACCTTGTTCACAAGTTCAATAGGTGGCTTCTGACGAAAGAGGGACTTCGTATTCTCTTTCTTCGCGCTCATTTCTTGTAGCGTCTCCATTCTCCCCTAACTCTAGAAAGCAATATCAGGCGAAAAAAAGAGCCGCAGGAGATCGAGTAGACTTACACGCGCTCGTACCTGGCTTTCCCAACCTTTCGCAAGAACGGTAAGGAATTGGTCGTGAATTGGTGGCTGTAGAATCATAAAAAGGTCACAAGCATTATACATATTTTCTAATATATCCTCAAAGCCGAACCCATTATACCAGAGAGAAAGTAAATGGTTTAAAAGTACATCTTCACTATCTGGCCCAATAGATTGAATAATTGGCAGAATCTGTTCAAATGGCGGCGCAGCACAAATTGCTCTTATATGCGCAATTGTAGGCTTTATTTTAAGAAGAGCAAGAGCCTTTGCGAAATGAATATACTCTGCAGGGACGCCGAGAGATGAAGTTGAAAGCCACACTTTAATATCTGGTGAAAGACTCTCAGGATCAACTCCCTCATTTCTAAGGAAAGTATCTCCATAAATAGCAATAGGGAGTGGTGCGACCTGCATATGGAAACAGCGGCTTCTTAGTGGCGCAATAAGATCTGAGGGACTCGTTGTAATAAATAAAAATCGTGTTAAGTGTGAATACTGTTCCATTGGTCTACGTAGCGCTTGTTGACTCATTACAGGAAGTGTATCAGCGTCATCAATCATAATCCAACGATAAGTTCCTGAAACAATTGGTGCTTCCCGTGTAAAATCGGCGAGTTTTGTTCGAACAGTTGCCATACCTCTGTCCTTTTCCGAAGAGAGTGCCATAAAATAATTAGGGTCTTGTGGATTAACACCCATTTTCTTGAAATACGCATTTAGAAAATCCTTTGCAAGGGTAGTTTTTCCACATCCGTGTGGACCTGTAATAAAAATATGAGGCGGGTTATCTAAAATATTATTTAAAGTATTTATAATATTTTCTTGTCCAAGAATCTTGGTATCCATTGTTATAATAGGCAGTTCTCCTCTTAGGCCTTTCTTTCTGGTCTAAGGAGTGAACGCTCAAACTAATTTAGTAAGACAAATGGGTGAAAATCTATATGGTGTTCTAGGTGTGGACAAGAATGCTAGTCCTACAGAAATTTCTAAAGCATATAAGACTATGGCGCGAACACATCACCCTGACAAGGGGGGTTCAGAAGACGCATTTAAGCGAATTCAACGCGCCTATGATGTACTGAGTGACGATAAGTCTAAAGAGTTTTATGATATGACTGGTGCTATTCCTGGAGAAGATGGTGCTCCTCAGGGCGGAGGTGGTATGCCTGGAGGTATGCCATTTAATATGGGCGGTGGTATGCCATTTGGTATGAATATGGCCGATTTATTTGGGATGTTTGGTCAACGCCAGGGCGGTGGTGGTGGCCCAAGACGTAAGCGCCAGGGGAAGGCACCTCCTCGTATTGAGCGTCTTCCTCTCAGTCTTCAGCAACTCTATCGCGGATTTAGTATGCAAGTTGGGCTCAATCGTGACAAGTTTTGCGTGTCTTGTAAAGGAATTGGTTCAAAGATTATTAGTACGTGTGATAAGTGTAGCGGTTCTGGTACAACTACACAACATGTTATGATTGGTCCAGGAATGATGATGCAGACAAATGGTCCTTGTGGAGCTTGCCACGGTCAGGGTGAACAGAAGGGTCCTCCTTGTAATGAGTGTAATGGTAAATGCCTCACTCGCCAGAGTAAGACTCTTGATATTCGTATTGCGCCTGGTACAATGCCTGGTGAAACAATCACCTTTGAGGGAGAGGCGAGTGATACTCTTGATTTTGAGTTGGGTTCTGATCTACAGTTCGTAATTGATACTGCTGATGATGAGAATGGATGGGTCCGTGATAATACGAATCTTCGTAATCAAGTCAATATTTCCCTTAAAGAAAGTTTATGTGGATGCCATGTGCGTCTAATGGGACATCCTGCTGTGGAAAGTGGTGTACCGATTTATGTGGAAATTCCTCGTGGCACTCTGAATGGAGCAGAAATTACTGTACAGGGTCGGGGAATGCCTCGTAAAGGTAGTAGTCTAGGAGGAAATATGTGTTTGAAAGTGAACGTGTCAGTGCAAGAAGCAGAGGCACGTGTACTTGTTGAACAATCAGAGAGTATTGCTGCTATTTTTGGTTATCGTCGCGAGACCCCTACAGGTGAGAATCTTTGGATTGGTGGCTTTACTGGGGCCACTCGGGGTTGAGGCCGGCGCGAGCAGTCTCAGCAGGGGTGAGAAGCATACCAGGCGCATCAGTTGACGCATAACCGAGAGCACCGCCATTTATACGACGGTTTCTACGGGATGCCTTGCGGTTCTTACGAGAGGCCTTACGGGACTTACGAGAGGCCTTACGGGACTTACGATAGGCCTTACGAGATGCCTTACGATTCTTACGAGATGCCTTACGATTCTTACGAGATGCCTTGCGTGAATGTCTCTTGCGACCACCCGCCTGATCTCTCAATCCTTGAATATCAGCAAATGCCTGATCTTGTCCAAGAAGACGCGCACTCGCGTGTAAATTCGCAGGGAGACCACTGTCGGTAACAGCACCAGGGTAGACACCCATTCCGCCGTGCATCTTGTTTGTTAGTTGACCAAACTGGACACCCTGCGCAAGAGATTGCTGCTGGGGACCTAACCCTGTAGTGTCAGTAAGAGACATAGGGGAAATATCTTTAACGGAATATGAGCCACCCAGCATATTGTTACGACGGTTGCGTCTAGTATTCGCGCGGCGATTGCTGCGATTCTTTCTGTTGCGTGAAGCCATTTTTCTTTCTACTTATCCGGCCGAAAAAATACGGACACCTATTAGAAAAAATAAATGGAAGCCAATTGGATGAAAGCAATCCCCAGCGCGTCGATATGTAACTTCTTTTACTTCTTTTTTGTCCTATATGCGGTAATTTTAACATTATCAGTTCTCGGGTTTGCGGGTATTGTGTTCAGCCCCAAGTTATCGAAGGCTCTGTCTGTCCCCAACTCCCTCGGCCTCGCCATTGGTATGATTGTCGCCGGTACTCAGATGCTCTTCTTCTACCTCATCTGCTCTCGTTCCCTCTTAGAGGTGAAGCAGACAAAGGAGGGCTTTGTTGTAATTGATGCGAAGGACCCCAAAGAGAAGATTGCGAATGAGGATGGTGATACATTCGCCGACCTGATGGATTGCTCAAAGCCCGAGAATAAGGCCAACCCTCAGTGTGCGAAGCATTAAGCGACTAACGCCCTTCAACAACAATCTCTTCTAATTCAAAATTATTCGAAACAGTAAATACAATTTTCCCCTTTCGAGCAATTTTCATTCCTTGTTGCGCATAATAATCCGAACGCTTACCAAGAAATATAATTAAATGTGTTGCTTCTTGAATAATCCGAGCATCACGAACAACTCGTGCTTTACGTCCAAGATGTGCCCAATCAGTATCATATGCTATAAATGCAAGTTTGAACTTTTCAGCCCATCCATATAAAAGCGCAGAAGATGTTGATTCTGATGGAAGAACAACCCTGTCAGGCATACGTCCCAATTCAGCCATAATAGGCTCAATAATTCGTTCATATAATATATCATAAGTGATGTCTGCACGACTTCCAAGTACCCCTAACAGGATTGGTTTAGGAATTTGCGGATTATCGTCTAAGAAATCCATTTGTGTTTATTGATATTTTCCTTTAAAAAAGAATAATATCAATTTTTATTAGGGGGCTGGACGGCGCCTACTCATCGTCATCACCAGAGCGGAGGCTTGAAGACTCAATAATGCGCTTCTGGATCTTCCCACTTACAATATAAATGGAATTCGCAGTCACCACTAAAAAATCCTCAGCGACCTTATACACCTTCTCAATATGGCTAGTGTACTCAATGGCACTCTTAACTAGCATCTTCTCCTTTGTCTCCTTCTCCTCACCCATAAACGCCTTGCCGTTTGTGGTGTCAATATAGTAGTCAAGTTGAATAGGCTTGTCCTGTGCGATGGCAAGTTTCGCAGCCTGTAACATAGTCTGGACATTTGGCAGCACATCCTGTTGGGTTTGCTGAGTTTGTTGGGTCTGGGCGGGAGCAGGGGCAGACATTCTAAATTACTATTGTTGTTCGTAGAACTGGTTTTCCACTTTTTACGCAGTAATGGCCTTAGCCGGTATACTCTCCAAATCTGCTACAGGAATTCGCAATATACTCCGAGCGTGTGTCTCAAGAACTTTATTAAAGTAGTGATACACCTCCATAATCTGGTCAATGTGTCGTGCGCCAGTAATAATAATCTTCCCTGTCTGGAATACGCTCAATGTCACACGCTTACATTGTCCGTGCTCTTCACCATTACCCTGTCCTGAACAGATTGTATCAGTACAATGGCAAACTCCCTTTGGCTCCTTTTCTGCATGAAGTTTATTATAATAGTATTTTGTATTAACTCCCTGATAGATTGTACTCTCATTTGTACTAAAGAGACCATATGTACGTGTTAAGAGTGTGTGGAGTTCCTCACGCTTCACAGGATACTTAATTGTATAATCGCTATTAACAAGTTGTACATTGAACTTGCTAATAGCGGCGGCGGTAGGCTCTTTGAACGGATTTGTTGGCAGTGTATTAATAGCATCAATCAGACTCTGTAAGGCCTCCGTTGCGAACTCAATAGAAGGAATACCAGTCATCTGAACACCACCATTTGCAAACATCTTTATATTTACTTCCTTGAAGACACCTGGTGCAGCATTTGGGGCTTGACGACGCAGAATAATAGTAGACTGATTGAAGAACGTTTTTGTACTAATCTTCCGATTTGTAAAAGCGTCACGAGAAGCAATTCCAACAACCTTATCACGATGCTCCATCTTTAGAATCCCTTCACCAGGATACCCAAGAGGGATTAACTTTGTATGAATTTGCGAGAACAACGATATTAAATCAATTTGAGTAGAAGTATTTGCTGTGGCCACCATTGTAGAAATACGAAGACTTGTTGGTTCGAGAAACGAGAGTGGAACTGAAGAGGTCATTTTAATTCTTAATTTCTTTAAAAGGGTGTAAGAGTCTCCAATTTTTTACGATAATTAGAAAGAATCGCAGTAATACGCATATGTTGTTCAGCCTGATTCGCAACACGGTTCAGAGACGCATCAGTTATATTCAGTAATTCCCTTACAGAGTGTATGTCAAGGATTTTGAAAAGATATCCGAAACTGAGAATATCTTCTGCGACTTCTTGTGTAGATTTTCGTGTGGGTTGTATTTCTCCATAGGGTGCGTGTAACCAATTGTATATTTGATTTGTCAGGAAATTGTGGTCTTTTGGTTGGAGAAGAAAGTGGCGCAAGTCCCCTCTCCAACGGAATGCGTCGAGTAGTTTCGGAACTGCTACATTTGTTGTGGACGTATTTATTGTGTTAATACGGGTTTCAAGTGTCTTTACAGAAGGTGGGAGAAACTGGAGACGGAAGAAACGGTGTCTTAGTGAAGGGTGAATTCCACTAATATTATTTACGATGAAGATGAGACATATTTCGTGCGCATTCGTCTCAAAAACAGGTCGCATAGCCAGTTGTGCTGACTCTGTAAGTGTCTCTGCTTCATCAAGAACAATGAAACGCGGTGGTGGATTTGCTGGTCCAGGAATAATTGGTCGGCACTGAATAAAAGGGTAGATTTTCGCACGAATTGAATCTAGGCCTCTTTCATCGGACGCATTTAGAAATAAGGTTGTACCAGGAGGAGTAGTGTCTCCATAAAATGAGTGGATGATTTTCTTGGCGGTTGTTGTTTTTCCGCAGCCAGGAGGGCCAACTAGAAGGAGATGATTAATTTTCTTGGGATCGTCTACAAATGCTTGGATAATACTTTCGCGAACATCGTCAACCGCATTTGATAATTCTTTTACTTTCTTATCTACCTTAGACATCTGACTATTACCTAGAGTAATTTCGTTTATATCCTTTAGTATGCTGTGACCTAAAGGTGGTAAGTAATGAACTGATAGTAATAATGGATAATAGTATAGCACCTGTAAAGGTTGTTCGCAAAAGGAGAACAAAGCAGGAAATAGCTGCAGCAGCAGGTGTCGCAACAACAACAGATTCTGTAACAATAGAACCAACAGTAACAGAAGTTGCTCAACCAAAGGCTCGTGGAAAAAAGAAGATACAACCTGTTGTTGCGATTGTAACTTCAAATGGAATTCAAGGTTCATTTGGAAATTTCTCAAAGCGCCCTTTAATTGCGCATCTGGATATTCGGAGTAGCGATGTTAGTTTCTTCGACCAGCCCCCGAAATATAATCCAGATACAAATGAATTATTGAAAGATCCTGAGCCTTACAATGTGGGTTTTGATGATCCTTTTATGGATACAAATATGGTTGTAGAAGATGTGAAGGCTGAACCTGTTATTTCGGGGAAGAATGTTGTTGCAGCATCCTCTTCTACGTCTGTGTCTGTGCCTGAAAAAGGACAGCATATTCGTCGTGAATTCGGAGCACAGACGTTATTAGTATCATTTAATTCAGCCAATAACAACAACCAGACAATTCCCGAAAATACTGATGTATATTGTTTCTGGTGTTGCCACGGATTTACTGGTAGGCCTTGTGTTCTCCCCCAAGCCTGTATTGAAAGTGTTTGGAGGGTCTATGGAAATTTCTGTTCTCCTTCTTGTGGACTTTCGTATTTAATGAACGAAACAATGGACACCCATATTCGTTGGGAGCGTATTGCACTATTATCACGTCTATATGGTGGTGAGCGTATTTATCCTGCTCCTTCTCGTGAATCTTTAGCCGTTTTCGGAGGTACAATGACAATTGATGAGTACAGGACTCTTGTGGATGAACATAAACTCCGTGTGGATATTCAGTATCCACCTATGGTGTCTATTCTTGCGAGTATGGACACAAAGCCAATTGATTTCTATGAAACAAGTATTAAGAATAGTTTTGTTGCGGCTGCGCAGGAGCGCCTACATAAGGCGGAGGAAGGGCTCAAACTCCGTCGCACAAAGCCTCTGAAGGATCGTGAAAGTACTTTGGACTCTTGTCTAAATATTTCAATCCGCCAGACAGGGGAGGTTTTCTAAGACATTAATAGAATGTTTTTTGATATTGCGCTTTTGAATGGATTAGTACCTTTCAAGGATAGTTCAGTTGAGAAGTTTGCCAACGGCGCACCTGTTAGTCCAATTAGTTTCGTATTTGTTATTCTTCTAATTATGACTTTTGGATTTCTGTATTCGTATGGTGCTGCGAAACTCTCTTGGAACTATAATATTTATGTTGGGAACTCAAGTGGTGCTGCGTTCGTAAATTCTATATTGGCATTTGTGTTTAGCACATACTATTACCCGTTATATGCGTTGCTATTGAGTCCTATTGGGGCTTAGACTGCTGAACTATTTTTATAGTTTTAATATTAAAACCATAAAAATTGATCGTGATTTTTCAATATATTAACCCTCAGAGTAAAATGTCGTCTCTTTCGAATATCCTTGAAGATTTTCGCAAGAGCCTCCACAATGATCTGGATATGGCCTTCAATCGTGGTTCACAGAATCTTCTTACGCATTTAGTGGAAAAACTTGTATCTGATAACCGGCGTCAGACTGAAGTGTTTATTAAGGCAATTAATGATCTTAAACAGGAGATTAGTAGCGGAGGCTCAGTAAAGATTCCTGAAGTATATCACACAGATGTGAAACTTGTAGATATTATTAATACTTGTAATATCAAACAGGTTGTAGATGATAATATGAAGTTAGATGCTGAGGCAGAGGATGAGGCAGAGGCAGAGGATGAGGCAGAGGATGAGGCAGAGGATGAGGCAGAGGCAGAGGCAGAGGCAGAGGCAGAGGCAGAGGCAGAGGCAGAGGCAGAGGCAGAGGAT
>Ga0214919_10006663_pt1 | contig 15787 bp, 12 predicted proteins | sample LL1503_MetaG_FD_177994 | JGI IMG/M metagenome (GOLD analysis project Ga0214919, IMG submission 177994) | Freshwater microbial communities from Lake Lanier, Atlanta, Georgia, United States - LL-1503 | ecosystem: Environmental > Aquatic > Freshwater > Lake | place: USA: Georgia | collected... | reverse complement strand
GGGGTGTCGTCGCGCTCAAGAACAGTGATGCGGTGACCAGCCCGGCTGAGCTTGAGGGCTGTGGATAAGCCGGAAATTCCGCCGCCAACGACGATGACGTCCAAGTTCGTGCTCATGAGTCAAGGGTAGGCGGTGCGGTTCAGAATTGTCTGATTTGGCGACAACAACAAGCCAAACTGGGGGCGAATACCAGCCTTACTAGTTGTCGCTTTAGCACTCCTGCCTCTAGAGTGCTAATTGCTGTTCACGGCTGAGTTTGCTCCCGTGAACAGCGCTGAAAACTCCATCGATAGTCCGTCGATCGTTCGATCGACATCCCAACGAAAGTGACAACAAATGTCGAAAATCATTGCATTTGACGAGCAGGCTCGCCGTGGCCTCGAAGCTGGTATGAACAAGCTGGCTGACGCCGTTCGCGTCACCCTCGGACCGAAGGGTCGCAACGTCGTTCTCGACAAGAAGTGGGGCGCTCCCACGATCACCAACGACGGTGTGTCCATCGCCAAAGAAATTGATCTTGAAGATCCTTATGAAAAGATTGGTGCTGAACTGGTCAAAGAAGTCGCCAAGAAGACCGACGATGTCGCTGGTGACGGAACAACCACTGCAACTGTCTTGGCATGGGCCATGGTGCGCGAAGGTTTGCGCAACGTTGCTGCTGGCGCCAACCCGATGAGCCTCAAGAAGGGCATCGAAGCTGCCGTGGCTGCTGCTGTTGGTTCAATCAAAGAACTCTCGAAGGTTGTTGATAGCAAAGAGCAGATCGCTCAAGTTGCTTCAATCTCGGCCGCCGACGTTGAAATCGGCACCATGATTTCTGATGCCATCGACAAGGTCGGCAAAGACGGAGTCATCACCGTTGAAGAAAGCCAGACCTTCGGCATGGAGATGGATCTCGTTGAAGGTATGCGCTTCGACAAGGGCTACATCTCGCCTTACTTCGTGACCGACCCCGAGCGAATGGAAGCGGTTCTTGAAGATCCGTACGTGTTGCTCGTGTCGTCAAAGATCTCAACCGTGCGCGACATGTTGCCGATTCTCGAAAAGGTCATGCAGAGCGGACGTCCTTTGGTGATCATCGCCGAAGATGTTGACGGCGAAGCATTGGCAACTTTGGTTGTCAACAAGATTCGTGGAACCTTCAAGTCAGTTGCTGTGAAGGCTCCTGGCTTTGGAGAGCGCCGCAAGGCCATGTTGCAAGACATCGCCATCCTCACTGGTGGCCAGGTCATCAGCGAAGAAGTTGGTCTGAAGCTCGAAACCGCGACCCTCGATCTCTTGGGTAAGGCCAAGAAGATGATCATCACCAAGGACGAGACCACTTTGGTCGAAGGCGCCGGCGATGACGACGACATCAAGGGTCGCATCAACCAGATCAAGGCCGAAATCGAAAACACCGATTCTGATTACGACCGCGAAAAGTTGCAAGAGCGTCTGGCCAAGTTGTCAGGCGGCGTTGCAGTTCTCAAGGTTGGCGCTGCCACCGAAGTTGAACTCAAGGAAAAGAAGCACCGCATTGAAGATGCTGTGAGCACCACCAAGGCCGCTATCGAAGAAGGCGTTGTGCCTGGCGGCGGAGTTGCGTTGTTGCGTTCACAGGCTGCTGTGTTGGCTGCTGCTGCGTTGCTCACTGGTGACGAAGCAACTGGCGCCCGTTTGGTCGCTAAGGCGCTTGAAGCACCGTTGAAGCAGATTGCCGAAAACGCTGGTATGGAAGGCGGAGTCGTTGTTGAAAAGGTGCGTAACCTCACCGGTTCAAATGGACTTAATGCGGCCACCGGCGAATACGTCGACCTCGTGCAGCTCGGTGTCATCGATGCTGCCAAGGTGACTCGTTCGGCTTTGCAGAACGCTGCATCAATTGCTGCGTTGTTCTTGACCACCGAGTGCGTCATTGCTGACAAGCCCGAATCAGACGATCACTCTGGCCATGGCCACGGTGGCGGCATGGAAGATTTCTAATCTGTCCAGCTCGTTGAATGAAGTGAATGCGCAGAACCCCGAGGCAACTCGGGGTTCTGTTGCTTTAGTGACCTGTCGCGAAGCCCTGGGCATTGACTACGACATGCCACTTTTACTTGAGGCTGTTCGAGCTACTGGCATTGCAGTTGACGAAGTGTGCTGGGACGATGCATCAATTGATTGGTCGACGTACGAGCAAGTAGTGATTCGCAGCACCTGGGATTACCACCGCCACCATGACGAATTCATGCAATGGGTTCGTGCGGTAAGCACAGTGAGCACCATCAGTAATTCGCTTGATGTCATCACGTGGAATACCGACAAGCATTATTTAGCCGAAGTTGCCGAGATGGGTTTGCCCGTTGTGCCGACAAGATTTATTGAACCGAGCGACACTGATTGGTTGGATGATGTGAGCATGTTGCTTGCGAAAGGTGATGTGGTTGTGAAGCCCACAATTAGCGCCGGTAGCAACGACACCGAACGCCACAGCAATATTGACGTTGCACAAAAACACATCAATGAATTGTTGTCAGCACAACGATCAGTGATGTTGCAACCCTATATGGCTGACGTTGATGTGGAATCCGAAACAGGCCTGGTCTTCATTGACGGCAAGTTCTCGCATGCGTTTGCCAAAGGCGCGTTGTTGGCACAAACGAAAAATATGACGAGTGGTTTGTATGCCGAAGAAGAAATCAGTATTCGCCAGCCCACCGACGACCAACTATTGATTGGTGAAAGAGCCGCGAAGTGGTTGACATCACGGTTCGGCAAGTTGCTCTATGCCCGTGTTGATTTATTGCCGACTGCGCATGGCCCAGTGATTATCGAACTTGAACTCACCGAACCTTCGTTGTATTTGTTGTTACACCCCGACGCTGCAACCGATTTAGCCAATGCATTGATCAGTCATTCGTGACTATTGATCAAATGTCGCTATTCCTGCTGTGTCAAGCGTTGTAGACGTTCCTGCAAACGACATCAAAATGGGCTTGCCCATGGCGCCTGAGTTTGAATCATACATGTTGATCAAAATCTGATCTCCAAAAATATCTAGAGAGTTAATACTTGTATACAAACCTTTAGGTAAGGGAATTTCGGCAATACGACTCGCACTCATTCGGTCAAGAACAACGAGAAGATCGGCCTCAACCCAAGCCAGACGTTGGCCACTTGGATCAACTGTAAATTTGCTTGGACAAACGGTGCAGTTGTCATACGAATCAGCAAGGCCCAAATCATTGGGGTTGGTCGTATAGCCATCGAGATTTAAGAAGAATGGTCCGGCATTCGCTTCTTCAAATTTCTCGCCAACGATGATGTTGTTTCCATAGGTCAAACGAGAAACTCCTGAGTTCATTCCTCCGACAACGCCAAATGAAGTTGTCAATCCATTGTTGACATCAAGTGCAAAGAGTTCCTCTTTTGCGTCGGGTGAAACGAAGTTTGTATTCAACGAATAGAGAACAAAAGTCGAGCCCGATTCGGTGTACACATCGTGCAGTTGAATCCAATCGGTATCTGGGTTGAGCGCACTTTTGACGACCGTCGTAGTTGCGCCAACGCGATAGATCGTGGTGTCTCCAAGTTGTCCATTGTTTGGCCTGACATGTTGCGCGATATACGAACCATCGGCTAGTTGAAACGCAATCACCCACGCGTTGCTATCAATGCGAGTTGTCTTGGCATCGGCGATATGGCTGATACCAAGACTGCCGGCGACGGTGATCGGCTGATTTGTTATGGGACCAACAACTGTGGTCGTTGTTGATGACGTAGTTGTCGTTTCGTCTGTTGTGGTGGGAGCCAAAGTGGTCACAATTGGAGTCGGCAACGTGGTTGAAGTAGCCACCGACGTTGAGGTCGATGTTGACGTGGTGACAATGGCTGTACTTGAGTCTTTCCCGCCGAGTGCGAGCGTCAATATCAAGCCAACGATCAGCATGACGACAAAGGCACTTGCGCCGATAATGACGAGTTGACGGGTAGGTGTACCTGACGGTGGTGGAGTCACGGACACGGCGGTGGTCTGGGCCCACAGTTCGTCTGGGTCAATGCCGTCGTTGCTCATACGCATGACCGTAGCCTTTCAGGCAATGACTCGTAAGCGCACCGACAAATTATTGGTAGTCAAGATTGATGCAGATTCGTCGCGTCGCGTGCCAGACGATCTGGTCGTTGAAGAGCCGATGTCAATCCGCCTTGATGGTCATTTAGTCGCAACGACAATGCGTACCCCCGGGCACGATTACGAATTAGCAGCTGGATTTTGTTTTAACGAGGGCTTATTGGCCGGTGCGCCAGTTCAAGGTGTGCGCTACTGCGCCGATGGTTCGGCAGTTGACAGCAATTTCAATGTGGTGACCGTTGAAACGGGTAATCGAGCACCGGTCCCAGCCCCGCGTCTAGGAACGACCACATCAAGTTGTGGCGTGTGTGGGACTGAATCAATTGATGGATTGGTTGAGCGCTTGGCACCACTGCCAACAGAACGACTCGCTGCAATTTCAAACGACCTTGTTTTGTCAATCGCTGGATTGGTACGACCGCGTCAGACACTCTTTGATCAAACGGGTGCGGTACACGCCGCCGCTGCCTTTGATGCAGATGGCAACGTGCTCGTGGTCCGAGAAGATGTCGGCCGCCACAATGCAGTCGACAAGGTGGTGGGGCGACTGTTGTTGGACCACTCGTTACCTGCGAATGATCTTGGACTATTTGTCTCGAGTCGTGCCAGTTTTGAAATGGTGCAAAAGGCTTGGGCGGCCGGATTCGGCACGTTGGTATCGGTGAGCGCACCGACCTCACTAGCTGTTCAAACAGCAAAAGTCGCTGGCATGAATCTTTTTGGCTTTGTGAGAGACGGCTCGGCAGTTCGTTATAACCCGTGAGGTAATAACTCTGTATACAATTGTCGCCAAGACGGAAAATTGTTTCCTCAAAGGCGGATGTATGAAGTTATTGAATGGTTCAATCGTTCGGACATTTGTTGGGGTACTTCTACTGTCAATGACATTGGTGGTTCCACAAATTTCTCAAGTTGGCGTTGCGCACGCGGTTGGCATTGGTTGGACTCAAAGTGGTCCTTATTCGAAGCGATTAATTGGAGTCGATGCTTCCAATGACGCAACGATTGCCTATGCCACAGAGAATCCGACGATGAGGTTAGGGCAGACCGCAAAGAAAATCTGGAAGACGAGCGATTCTGGTTTGACATGGACAGAGTTGCCAAACGCGCCAAGTATGTACTGGGGAAATGTCGCGACAAGTGGAGACGGAGAAATAATTGTCGCGTTTGGATTACTATCGTTGGGTGCTGATCAAATTGTTTATCGGTCTCTTGATGCCGGTGCCACATGGAGTTCTGTCTACACATCCGCCGAGCAACTGAACGATATTGCTATCTCAGATTCGGGCAACGTCGTCATTGTTGCAACGGCCAGCGGAATACTGAAATCAACTGACGGAGGCTCAAATTTTCTGCCCTTACAAAATGTCAGTGGTACGACGACTATTGACATGAGTTCTGATGGACTCAAAGTGGTTGCAGCGAATTACGGATCAGCGATTAGAAAATCAGTCAATGGAGGTGAAACCTGGACTATTTTGCAAGGTTCAGGAACGAATTGGAACCAGATTGCAATATCAGATGATGGAATGACCATCATGGGTGTAGCGAAGGACAACGCTGCTGGCGTGATGTCATCGCGAAATGGTGGCGTGACATTTACGAGCGCGAATATCGGGTCAACATTCGCAAATAACCAGGCCACATTTGCGGGAATGTCCGATGATGGATTGGTTCTCATTGCAAGCTCGTACGGTTCTATCCCTCAAATGTCGACCGATGGTGGATTGACGTGGAGTGCTTCTGGTTTACCCGCCGTGGGTTGGACAGGTTTTGCCTTGAGTGATTCAGGCGTACCAACTCGACGAATCATAGCTATTACCGAAAATGCGCAGGTCTACACGTATGGTCCGATCCCAAGTCCTTTGATTTCTTCGGTGTCGCCAGATGCCGGAACGACAACGGGTGGACATGAGGTGATGATCTTCGGATCACATTTCATCAATGTGACTGACGTGTCATTCGGGGCGATACCGGCCTCGTCATATGAGGTGGTAAATCAATCGATGATTACGGCAGTTGCGCCTGCTCAAGCTGACGGCGAAGTCAACATCACGGTGACAACAGAAAGCGGTACGAGTCAATCAGAGGCTCTCTACACATACCGAATGCCAGTTCAACCCACCTTGGTTTCGCTGACTCCTTCGGTTGGCTCGTCTGAAGGTGGATCATGGGTGGTTTTGGAAGGTACTGAAATTCGCGACATTGTGTCAGTGACCTTTGGCGGGGTCGCGTCAACTGAGACGATTGTGATTTCGGATACACAATTACTTGTGAATGTTCCTGCTGGTTCAGCTGGTGTGGTGGACATCGTTCTGACGACTGAAGGTGGCGCAGCGACATTGAGTAAAGCGTTCAGATATGTTGCGCCAGTGAGTCCTATTGATATGGCTTGGTCGGGAATCAGTTCTCGTGCATCCGAAGGAGATCTAAACGGAGCTGTCACGGATGTTGAATTGAACTCAAAGGGTGACCCATATATTCTGGGCGATTTCGAAAATGCGAGTGGTGAGTTAAATGCCGACTTTGTGGCACGTTGGAATGGATCACGTTGGGTGGGGCTTGGCGCAGACGCCTCAGGCGATGGAGTATTTGGTTGCGAGAACAGTTGTTATTTCTCCGACATGGTGATCGCGAAAAATGGTGATGTTTACGTTGCGGGCTATTTTGATGTTTATGGGATTGCGGGCGTACAGAACATTGTGAAATGGGATGGCGACGACTGGACTTCAATTGTTGGGTCGGTTGAAGGCGTGATCTATCAATTGGCTTTTGATAATCAAGGTGAACTGTACGCGAGTGGAGATTTCCAAAACCTGTCAGGGATAGCGACCGCGGACAACATTGCAAAATATGACGGAACATCGTGGAGCGCGCTCGGCTCTGATGGCGCCGGCGATGGTGCGTTAAATGATTTGGCCTACGCGATGGCATTTGGCAGTGACAATTCGCTGTATATAAGTGGCTATTTCTCGAATGCCGGCGGCACATCTTCTGCTGATTACATAGCACGATGGGATGGGACAGCATGGTCGGCGGTGGGATCAGGGTCAATAGACGGTCAGGAAATTCTGCCGTTCGCGTATTCATTACTCGTTGATAGTTCCACAGGGAGGGATGTGTTGTATGCCGGTGGCTGCATGGAGTCGGGAGATCGAAGTATCAGCGTCGCAAGATATGACGGTACGACGTGGGCAGAATTGGACGGTGACAACTCACTCAATGGCTGCGTTCACGACATGGAGATGGCACCAACTGGAGCGCTAGTCGTGGTGGGAGATTTTGGTTCAAACGTGGATTCAAATATGAATGGAATAGCCGCGTGGAACAACGATCAGTGGTATGCCCTTGGGAAAAATCAACCTGAAAATTACTCTTCTTTAGTAATCACTTCTGACTCACGAGTCATCGTTGGCGGAAATTTTCAAGACCTTGGAGATTCCGCATCGGCCGATCAAATAGCAATTTCCCAACCGATTGCTTTGCTTCGTAATGTCGGGTTAAGCGCCAACTTAACTCCAAATATCGGCCCCGAACTTGGTGGTACGACTGTGACAATCACAGGAGATCATTTCTCACAAGCCACACAAGTGAAATTTGGAACAACGGTCGCGACAAATCTCACGGTGGTCTCGGTTAACTCAATTTCAGTGACAACTCCAGCGCATGCCCCTGGTGCTGTTGATGTTCACATCATTTCGCCGTCGGGTGACCGTGTGCTTACTGGAGCATTCACTTACTTTGAACCAGTCTTCAGCGTTGTCGATACTGAAGAAGAAGTGCTGTTACTTCCGGAACTGTCAATTACACCCAGCATTCAATTTGTTGCTGGAGACTCGCAAACGATTTCTGTTCCAGATTTTGTACCTGGTGAGCATGTTCAACTTCTCCTGGCCTCAACACCACGACTATTGGCGAGCACTACAGCTGACGCCAATGGCGTCGCGACGTTTACTTTCGTATTCCCTCGTGATGTAGAGGGCTTCCACACCTTGGCAATTTTCGCCCCGGTGAGTGCCCGTGGAATGCGTCAGGCAATTTTTATTCACCCAATCGGAACAGTGATCGGTCTGGGCGAATTGCCTAAGACCGGTTCGGAAATTCAATTGTGGTTGCCATGTGTCATAGCGTTCCTAGGCTTATTGCTTACTGCAATTTCAGAGAATCGTCGTCGCAAGATAGCGTTAGGCAGATGAGTGAGCATGCCCCTGTAGTTGGTCCAGCCGAAGACGGAACGATGAGCCCCAGCGTTGGTCTTTCTGTCATCCACCTTTTTGCCAAGCCAACTTTGGTGTACGAAGCCGATGAATTCATCGCTGCAGTGAAAGATGCCGAAGCGGCTGGTGTACAAGTTGTTTGTGTCTCCATGCTTGGCCATAAGGCCGACGTTGCAGTTATGGCGCTCACTAAAGATTGGCGTTTGTTGCGTAAGTTCCAGACGGCGCTTCAGCACGCTGGTCTTGACATCATTGATAGTTATGTGTCGATGACCGAAGTCAGTGAATACGCCGTTGGCATGCCCGAGGCGATGTTGACCCCACGGCTCTACCCACAACTTCCACCTGAGGGAAAGTTGGCGTGGTGTTTCTATCCGATGAGCAAGAGTCGCGTGAAAGATGCGAACTGGTTCACCTTGCCGTATGACCGACGGAAAGAACTGATGCACGAACACGGCACGAGCGGTCGTAAGTTTGCTGGTCGAGTGATTCAGATTGTGACTGGCTCAACCGGAGTTGATGATTTCGAATGGGGAGTGACCTTGTTCGCGAATCGCCCCGACGACCTCAAAGAAGTTGTCTACACAATGCGCTTCGACGAGGCATCTGCGGTCTATGCCGAGTTCGGAACGTTCTATGCGGGTACCGTCACCGATGTGAGTGAACTCGCCCAACTGATTTAGCGTCAGTTTTATGGCGAAGCAACCACATTGATTCGCTCTTTAAATTCACTTCGCCCTTGGTCGTTGAATCCGAAGGTAACGAATTGAGCCCGTGAGGGATCGCCGTTTGGATCGAGATCAAGTAAACCGGTGACTCCGTTGTAATCAATATTGAGCGATTGTTTCAAGAGGGCCAAACATTCTTCAAACAGATTGCAACCTGAACCGCCTCGACTGACGACAGGCACTTGAGCCATAAATACATCGGCGGTATCTGATTTGCTGGCGATTGCGGCAAGAGCAATGAGATTGACGCAATCGACAACCGCCGCAGAAAATGGTGGGTTTGTCGCGTTGCTATTTGCATCTGTTCCTGCAAATGCGTCAACAGCAACACCAACAATTTTTTGTCGGATTTCAGAATCAAGATTGATGTTGGTGCTCAGGTCAACCTGAGAAAGTGCATCATTGACAATAATCTTGTTGGCTGATTTCGTATCAATCAAACTGTTCAATAGTCGACCACCACTTTCACTGTTGCCGATCAGCGTGATCACACTATTTGGATCTGCAGTGAGTTCTTTGGCAATAGGTGTGCCATCAGAAGAGTCCGTATCGTAAGCAACTTCATTGACAATCGCGATTCCTTGCACAGCAAGTGATCGACGAATTTCGGCAACAAAAGCTCGGCCAAATGGATCATCGGGGTAGGCAACCAGAGTCTCAACGACACCAGTTTGTCCAATTAATTGGGCCATGGCCTCACTCGCCAAGATGTCTGATGGCGTGGTACGAACAAAAAGTCCGTTGTCGGGGAATGAGGCGAGTGACACAGCGGTCGCAGTTGGAGAGCATGAACCAATGTTGTTCTCAACTAAACGTGGAAGCACTGACAGGGCAATGGGTGATGACATCGGGCCGATCAGAGCATCAATGTGATCCTCGTTGATGAAATCATCAACTGCGGCAAGTGCAGTTGATGAGTCACTTCCCTCATCTCGGACGACAAGTTCAATGTCGCGGCCAAGTATTCCACCAGAGGCATTGACTATGTTGATGGCATGAGTTGCCACTTCGGTGAGTGATTCGCCGCTGTCATCAACTGATCCTGTTTGGGGGATCAGTAAGCCCAGACGAAAAACTCCATCAGACACTTGTGGAGGAACGGTCGTTGACACCTGAGGGGTGCTATCGGGGGTTGCAGTAGAACCAGAATCGCTGCAGGCGACCAGACCAGCCATCGTTGCTAGCGACGAAAATAAGGCGACGAATGGACGCCTGTGCAAACTCATGGAGTGAACTCTACGAGACAGAGCCGTTGCTCAAGAGGTTGTTGAAGGATTGGGTGGGGGAGGAAGCGGTCGGTCGGCTTCAAGTTGCTTTTGTTCAGCCAGAAGTTCGGCTTCGTAGCGGTCGAGAGTTTCTAACGCAATCGCTGACGCAAGTTCAATACGAAATTGCACCTCTGTCGCGGCCTTTTCTCCGTAGGCGATACCGGTTGGCTTCGCAGCACCCGTCATAGCGAAAATTGAAGAACCTGCTGGCGAATGCGAGCAACTCATCATCTTGTCGAATCGCCACTCATGAGACCGCTTGGTGCCAGCGAACATGATCCGTTGGTTGGTGATGAGAAGCGGCCCTTGATCGGTCGCATTGATTGACTCGGCACCCTGCGTGATTTTTCCTCCGGTTTTGCCGGCATTGAGTCGTACCTTGCCAAAGATGGGGAAGGAGACCCCGCCGTAACCACCGCTGTATCTTGTTGGTTCGCGAACATTTTCAAGAAATCCAACTTGTAAAAATGCCACGGCAAATTCGTCTTTTTTCAACATGAATCCGTAGTCGCCGGTATCGGTGAATTGTTCGCCGATTTTTCCATTGCGGCAGTCGCTGACGATCTCAAGCATTGCATTGAGAGAATCAGCGTTTGCCTGCCAGTCCTGCAATTGCGCGTGCTGTTGAGCTGCTTGTTTGGCGGCGGCTTGAGTGGCCTGCCGCCGTTTGCGTGCTTCAAAGAATCCCATGCCTTCACCATATATAGGGGATGTGGCATGAGAGGGCCGATCACCTCTGGGCACGGGACAAAAATCCCCAAACCACCAAACCTTCTTCGGGGGTGAGGCGTGACTTCTTCGTTCTGAACGACCGCCAGTCATTCAGCAGATCCCGCAAGCGAGCGCCGATGAAGACGAAATCCCTGAAATGTTCCTTGATATTGGCCATGGCGAGTCTTTTTGTCGTGGGGTGCAGTCATAGTTCAGGTACGCCCGAATCAAACCAAAGCCAGCCAACTGTGTCAGTGGTTGAGCAGACGCAGGCTTCAACAGTCAGTGACCCGCAATTGGCAGCAGTTGAAAGTGACCTTGCTTCATTGGATGCCGATCTTGAAGTCATTGATGAGGCCATCGCCGATCTTGATTCTGTTGCGCCATAAGCGACACTCCCGATCTCAATGTCAACACACACAATTCTCAACACAAAGGACAAACCATGAAGCGTCGTTACGTACTCCCCACTTTGGCCATCTTGATGACTCCCGTAGCTCTCAGTTCGAGCCCCTTGCTCGCTTCGGGTGGTGATTCACACGAAAACGAAACCGAATCAACAGAGGTGCCACAATCATCGGTACCACGTCGTGAACGATCTCGGTCAAGTGTTCCTCCAACAACTATTCCAACAACTGTCGTTGGAATTGCCCCAACGAGTTCGACTCTTCCAGTTTCTGCTCCGACGACTGAGGTCGACGATGATGAATCAGAAACTCCGGCATCAGTTGCACCAGTAACATCCGAGCCGAAGCATCGTCGTTCCAACAATTTGCCAACGACATCAATGCCATCAGATGTGATTGTTGCGTTACCTGCAATTGAGCCAGGCAGCGACACAAGTGATGACTCAAGTGATGATAACGAAACCGAATCTCCCGAAACGGAACATCATGATTCTGTACATCGTCACGATGATTTAGCAAAAAACATTGCTCGAGCAACGATGGCACTCAATGCCTTGCCACAAAGTGAAGCACGAGATGCTGCATTAGAAGCTTTGTCTGCGCTTCAAGTTCGTCTCAATGCAGGTGAAGTGATCTTGGCCGATGAAGTGCGTGCAGTCTTCGCAAATGTTGCAGCACTGGTGTACACACGTATTGGTGGCGAAAACCCCGAAAATCAAACCCCCGAAATGGGGCATGTCCGTGACGACCAACAGTTACCTCGTCAACTTGCTGAGGTAACCGAAGCCTTGCGCCTGCTTGATGGCAATGCTTCTGACGCTGCCGTGGCAGCAGTTACTGCTTTGCAAGAAGTGAAAGCGCTTCTCGATGCTGGAACTTTGCCTGACCACGACGCGTTTGAAGCTGCCATGGAATTAGCAAAAGATGCGTTGAGCGATCAACCAACAGCTCGAGCGTCATTGACTCTTGCCGGTGTGATCGCTGCGGTGCAGGCATCAGATGCTCCTGCAACTGTGAAAGAACAATTGCTCACTATCTTGTGGGCAGCGCAAGACCAGGTATTGAATGATCCAACAGTTGATGCTCGACAAGTTGTCCGCGATGCTTTGCAGCAAGTTCGTGATTCACGAATCGCATCTGCGGTTGGGCGAATCATCGCCATCGTTGATCGCCTTGAGCCACGAGCAACCGAACAAGGTAACTCTGATGCATTGTTACTGCTCGCTCAGGCTCGCTCGTTGGTGCAACCTACCGATGGATCACAGCCAACCAGAGATCAACTACATGAGGCTCGACATATCTTGCATGACGTTCTTGATCTTTTGGGACCAGAGATCACTCCGACCACAACAGTGGCTCTTTGATCTTGAGTGAGTGAATTGACGAAAAGTCTGCTTGCATAGAGAACGTGGATCAGTACTCGGCTCGACTTCTTGAGACTTCCGGCCAAGTCGTCGCTCAGTGGGTTGAACGGCTAATCCGAAAACATTGTGATGAACAGAAGATCTCCGACCCTCGGGTCGGAGATCTTTGTATATCCGTGATCGCCCAAGTTTCCGCCGAAGTCCACGACAATTTGGTCGAGTTGTTATCTCAAGATGTCTTTGAACAACGGACAAATCCGCTGGCAATATTTCGTCAAGCAACTCGGCCGATTACTGAATTACTCAAGAATCTGGGGTCGCCGGCCGTCACGCGAGACGAATTTGATGAACGCTCATTCCCCGATGATGTGTATGGATTGAGCCCGGCAACATGGGTTGATATCGACGAAGCAATGGTCGAACCAGGTATTGAATGGGGCGCCTGGAAAGCGGCCACCGTCATGATGCGCAAGAAGAACCAGTAAGAACTCAAGCCTGAAATGGTTTGTTGTCGCCGTTTTCGGTCAGACTGTACGAATGGAACGCCGCCAGCAAGTTCTCGCTGACACCAAATTACGCGGGGTGCGTTTGACCCATGCTCTATGCGAGGCAACAGATCAGTGGATACGTGAAATTTGGGCGACTGCTTGTGAATCGGTCAAAGTTTCGAAGCGGGTCGCACTTGTTGCTGTGGGTGGATACGGGCGGGGCGAGTTGGCTCCATTTAGCGACTTAGACATCATGTTGATACATGACGGAGCAAAAAACATTGACAACCTCGCCTCAAAAATTTGGTACCCAATTTGGGACTCGGGTACCAAACTTGGTCATTCAGTGTGCACAGTCAAACAAGCCGTTGAACTAGCCAAGTCCGAACTTGATGCAGCAACCGCCTTGTTAAGTGTGCGCCTATTAGCCGGTGATGAATCTTTGGCGAACGAACTCAGTGTTGAAGGAGTTAAAGCCTGGAAAGCAAGCGCTGCTAATCGCCTTCCTCAATTGATGCAGCGCGTCCGTGAGCGACAACAAGAAAATGGCGAAGTCGCGTTCTTGCTCGAGCCGAACCTGAAAGAGGGTTACGGAGGCCTACGCGATATTCATGCACTGCTTTGGGCCGAAGCTTCTGGCGTTGAAATCACCCGTTCTGATCGTGATGCCCTTGATGCGGGCCGAGATGTGTTGATGGCAGTTCGAGTTGCCCTACATCGTCATGTTGGTCGGGCTGTTGAAGTGATGCATCTTGAAGATCAAGATGTCGTAGCCGACCTATGTGGCTATCGAAATGCGGATGCTCTTGTCGCAGCGCTTTCAAATGCTGGGCGATCGGTTGCTTGGGTTGGTGACGAAGTATGGGCGCGTGTGTCGGCAGCGAAAACAAAACCCACAGCAGATCAGCATCTTGCCCCAGGTGTGATCTTGCACCATGGTGAGGTACATCTCGATGAAACTGTCGATCCAGCGACCGATCCGACATTGTTATTACGCGTCGCTGCCTCGGCCGCTCGACATAAGGCGCGCATTGATCGGCCAACTCTCGATCGCTTGGCGCAGTCGTGTCCTACGATGCCAACACCTTGGCCAGTCGGGGCGATTGATGATTTCGTTGGCTTGCTACTGACTGCTCATGATGCGATCCCAGTGCTTGAAGCACTTGATCAGCGCGGGTTGTGGGTCAAGGTATTACCCGAGTGGGCACCGAATCGCAGTAAGCCCCAACGCAACGCTTATCACCGCTTTACGGTCGACCGACATTTATGGGAAGCAACAGCGAATGCCGCAACATGGGCCGACCGTGTGGCGCGTCCAGATCTTCTTGTACTTGGCGCACTTTTCCATGACATCGGTAAGGGTTACCCCGGTGATCACACCGAAGTCGGTGTGGCGATGGTCGAACGCATCGGACCACGTCTTGGTCTGAATGCTGAAGATACTCAAGTGATTTGTTCAATGGTGAAGAACCACTTGCTATTACCCGATGTCGCAACACGACGTGATTTGGCCGATAGCGCAACGATCACAATGGTCGCTGACGAAGTCAAAACGCCTTTGGTGTTAGATCTTTTGCACGGCCTCACCGAAGCCGACAGCTTGGCAACAGGTACTGCGGCTTGGGGTACATGGAAAGCCGAGCTGGTGAATGACTTGGTGCGTCGAGTTCACCTCGTGCTCGGTGGTGCCGGAGTCGAAGAAGCGCAGTGGCGGTTGTTCCCTGATGCTGAAGTACTTGAGATGATGGCAGGTGGTGCCGTGACCTTCGGCGTTGCTGACGACTCAGTCACGGTTGTGAGCCCCGACCGACCTGGAACGTTTAGTCGTGTCGCTGGTGTGCTTGCTCTGCATGGACTCGGCGTGTTGGGCGCGCAAGCTCACTCTGATGAACAAGGTATGGCGGCATCACAATTCAGAGTGATAGTGCCAAGTCACGGTCCAATTGAATGGGCACCAATTATTCAAAATCTGACTCGTGCTCTTCACGGTGAACTTGCAATTGAAGCGCGCATGGCCGAACGGGCCAAGACGTATCGACGAAAGCGTCGTTCTGCGGGCGAACTGGCACCACCACGCGTAACCTTCTTTGATGAAGCATCTTCAAATGCAACAGTGATTGAAGTACGTGCTCCCGATCAACACGGAATTCTTCACCGAGTGACCAAAGCGATGGCTGAGGTTGGTTTAGACATTCGCCATGCAACTGTGCAGACAATTGGTGATGAAGTTGTCGACGCTTTTTATGTTCGTACATCTGGTGGTAGCAAACTGACGGACAAATTTCATCGCCAAGAGGTTGAGCGCGCCATCCTCTTCTCGTTGGTCGCGTAACGAGATAACTTCTTACTATGAGCGATGCCACTCCCGTAGATTTCACACGCGACTTAGTGCGTTGGAGTGAAACCCTTGCGGGGATTGCGCGCACTGGTATGGGCTTTACGCAGAACTTGTATGAGCGTGAACGTTACGAAGAAGTGTTACACGTTGCTGCAGATATCAAAGCCGCTGCA
>Ga0214919_10006658_pt1 | contig 15797 bp, 14 predicted proteins | sample LL1503_MetaG_FD_177994 | JGI IMG/M metagenome (GOLD analysis project Ga0214919, IMG submission 177994) | Freshwater microbial communities from Lake Lanier, Atlanta, Georgia, United States - LL-1503 | ecosystem: Environmental > Aquatic > Freshwater > Lake | place: USA: Georgia | collected... | reverse complement strand
AAATATTAAAGATGTTAAAAAAATTCAACCTAACCGACAAGTTGCTATTTGTAGCTGCACTTCTTTCCCTAATTTATTCTGAAGTCTTATTTTTTACAGGTAACCAATACCATGCAATTTTTCTTGGCCTTTGGGTTCCTTCAATTTTATGTTTCGGAATGTACTTACGTATAATAAACAAAGATTAAAATGATTGAATTTATCCCCTACTTTGCCGGATTAATAACCATGTTGTTCGGCATTGCATTTGGTTATGCACTTTTTAAATCTGCTCCTAAAAAGGATGGCAACTAGTGTATTTTTAATACTCTACAAGGCCTTGTACCTTAAAGTTTCTGATTAATCTTTCCTTTGGTTAAATATTATTAGATGAATTTATTGATAAATCATTTAACCATATTTAATCAAAATATAATTTAATTATTTCCACCTCTAGGTTATAATCACAACATTCTCCTTATAATATATTAGTGTCCTTTAAAGAAGAAACCGGCCTTACGCCTAAAGAATATTTGCATCAAAAGAGATTCAGCTAATATTATTAATTTCTTTCTCTCCATCACTTCAACAACAATCATTTCCTTTCATGATGAATGGATAAGGTTTTTCTAAGACGAGACAATGTGAATCTTATATCAAAGATTTTATATCTTCGGTATAAGGAACTATCCATTTTAAATTGGGAAATGGATTTCATAAATTGGAGCCATAAGTTGTTCGAGCTAAATAAGCTTAATATAAAATTTAGTGACGCTAAGGATTATAAATTAAACTAAACACGATGAAAAATTTACTTACTTTATTTTTGGTAATAAGCCCCTTTGTTTCATTTAGCCAGAAGCCCAACATTATTTTTATTTTTTCCGATGACCATACTTCTCAAGCCATCAGCGCTTATGGAAGTAAAATCGCCAAGACGCCTAACATCGATCGTATTGCAAATGCCGGTGCCATTTTGTACAATAATGTGGTAACCAATTCCATTTGTGGGCCAAGTCGGGCTACTTTATTAACTGGAAAATTTAGCCACATGAACGGCTATAAGGTGAATGAAAAAGTATTTAATATAGACCAGTCTGTATTTCCTGAGGCCTTGCAAAAAAATGGATATCAAACCGCTTGGGTAGGAAAAATGCATTTAGGAAGTCTTCCGCATGGCTTTGATTTTTTAAATGTGTTGCCTGGTCAAGGTTTTTATTACAATCCAGATTTCATCAATAAAAACAATGAAAAGATTCAATACGATGGTTATGTATCGAATTTGATTACTAAATTTTCTAAGGAATGGATTGAGCAAAGAGATAAATCTAAGCCCTTTTTTATGGTGGTCGGTCATAAAGCGACTCATCGCGAATGGTTTCCGGACATACAGGATTTAGGTTCATATGATGATGTGACTTTCCCAATTCCGGATAATTTTTATGACACATATGATGGAAGGCCTGCCGCACGAGACCAAGATATGACCGTAGACAAAACAATGATTTTAGGTCAAGATTTGAAAGTAAATGCCAACTATAATAACCCGATTTACAAGCGATTTACACCTGCTCAAAAAGCTGCTTTTTATGACTACTATCAAAATAAGGTTACCAAGGAATTTGAGGAGAAGCATTTGAAAGGTAAGGCATTGGTGGAATGGAAATTTCAACGATATATGAGAGATTATTTGTCAACAGCCCGTTCTTTGGACCGGAATATTGGAGAGCTTTTGGATTATTTAGACAAAACCGGATTGTCTAAAAACACTGTGGTTATTTATGCCTCTGATCAGGGTTTTTACCTGGGAGAACACGGCTGGTTCGATAAGCGTTTTATCTATGAAGAGTCCTTGAAAACCCCATTTGTAATTAAGTATCCAGGAAAGATTAAACCAGGGACCAAAGTACAACAAGTCGTTTCAAATATCGATTGGGCACCTACTATTTTAGATATTGCTGGGGTAAAGCCAACGGAAGGAATGCAAGGGAGATCTTTTTATTCGTTGCTCGAAAATCCAAATAAATCATGGGATAATAAATCCTATTATCATTATTATGAATACCCTCAGCCCCATAGTGTGGCCCCTCATTTTGGATTAAGGACAGATCATTATACCCTGGCTAAATTTTATGGACCTCAGAATTCTTGGGAATTATATGACATCAAAAAAGACCCTAAGAACATGAAGAATTTATATAACGACAAAGCTTACGCAGGAGTTATCAAGAAATTGAAGTCTGAACTCAAGGCAAAAATGATTGAATACAAGGATACTGAAGCATTAGAATTATTTAATAGAGACTCTAAATAAAGATAAAAACAGAAATTATATTAACAGTGACTCGTCCTGAAAACCATACAGTTAACTCTAACGCCATAATAATCAAAAAGAAAGCCCATTAAAAAAGCCTAACTCCTTAATAATAAAGAAATTAGGCTTAGTATCGGGAAGCAGACTTGAACTGCCGACCTTCGGGTTATGAATCCGATGCTCTAACCAGCTGAGCTACCCCGACATTTAGGGGTGCAAATATAGTCGTTTTTAGTAAATAGCAGAAAGCTAATTCACGAATCCTTAATTTATCATTTTACCGCTAAGCTCAATAGCATCTCCTCTTCAATATAGGCTTCCAATTCGTCGCCAGAAACACATTCTCCCACTCCAGCCGGTGTACCTGTAAAAATTAGATCCCCAATATTAATGGTGAAATAATTGGAAATATGCGAAAGAATATAATCAAAATGATGAATCATCTCACTAGAATTGGCCTTTTGAACCAACTCCTTGTTCTTATAAAAACTAAAATTAATGGTCTTCTCTATATATCCTGGTACTAAATCAATAAACTTTCCTACAACAGCAGAATTATCAAATGACTTTGCTTTTTCCCAAGGCAAACCCTTTTTTTTAAGCTCATTCTGTATATCACGTGCTGTAAAATCGATACCGGTTGTAATGGCATTGTAATAATTAGAAGCCTGCCGCTCCGAGATGGATTTTCCGTTTTTAGACACCCTCAATACCAACTCACATTCATAATGAAGCTCATTGGTAAACTCTGGATAATAAAAGGGTGTATGACTCTGTAACAAGGCGCTTTTAGGTTTCATGAAAATAACCGGCTCCTCAGGTATTTCATTGCCAAGCTCTTTGGCGTGTGCCGAATAATTTCGACCTACACATATAATCTTCATCTTTATTTAAATTAAAAATATTTGAAAGAAATGTCAATATAGAACTTTCATATTTAAAAAACAAATATATGTATACTTGATTTTTATAAAATCTAACACTGAAAATTAATCCGCCTTGATTGACAACTTGTTTGCCTCATTCATCGTTTGTTCGATACCAATAGTGACAAAATTTTCTATTATCTCTATGCACTTATCTATTTTCAATTTTACAGTAGGTAATTCACTATTCAACCATTTACTTAAAACAAATTCAGCCTGCATTCCTTTTGGATATTCATTGCCAATACCAAATCGCAACTTTGGATATTGATCCGTAGCAAGGGTTAGTTGAATATCTTTCAAGCCGTTATGTCCAGCAGGAGAGCCACCAGCTCTTAGTCGAATCTTATCTAATGGTAAAGCGAGGTCATCTACAATGGTAAGCGTATTTTCTAAAGACACTTTTTCCTTGTCCATCCAATATTTAAAAGCACGTCCACTCAGATTCATATAAGTAGTGGGACAAATACAAACTAACTTCTTCCCTTTCCATTTCAATTCAGCCACATAAGCCAATCTCTCTACTTGCAAACTGCCGCCATGCTTTTGAACCAATGCATTGATCACGTCAAAACCTATGTTGTGACGTGTATTCGCATATTCGTTTCCGATATTACCCAATCCTACTATGAGAAATTTTGACATGATGTATTGCGAAGATAATTGAAATCACTCTTTTAAAAGGGGCATTTTATCCAAAAATTAAATCATATCTAGCTGATATTCTAAATGATTCAACCGTTGAAAGTTATGCCCTAATTTCAAGTTAACGTTTTATTTTAATTGTATGAAAATATACAATCATTTTTAAAACTCGTCCTCCTTGTATAAAAGTTGCTATGCCAATTAAATACAATGACGTATATTAACTGAGCCATTAGACGATAAATAAAATAGAGTTTAAAAAAATCAGCAAAATAAACCACTTAAAAAAATTAATTTTGTTAATTGTCCTATCGATATCTATACAGTATTGAAAATCATCGACTCGAATACATACGAAAATCAAATCATTCAAATAACTAACTATTTTAAGTATGGAATTCATAGATTATTATGAAATATTAGGTGTTAAGAAAACTGCTACTGAGGAAGAGATTAAAAATGCTTACCGAAAATTAGCAAGAAAGCATCACCCCGATCTTAATCCAACTGACAAAGATGCCAATAAAAAATTTCAGCAACTCAACGAAGCCAATGAAGTTTTGAGCGATCCTATCAAAAGAAAAAAATATGACCAATACGGAAAGGATTGGCAACATTCTGATCAATATGAGCAAGCTCGCCAATCAGGAAAAAGAAATGGGCGACAAGGAGGTGAAAGTGGTTTTGAAGGGGATGATTTTTCAGATTTTTTCTCTTCCATGTTTGGCGGAGGTGGTAGCCGAAGCAAAGCAAAGTATAGAGGTCAAGATTACAACAGTCAGTTGCAACTTTCTCTCAGAGATGCTTACACCACTCACCAACAAACCATGAATGTAAATGAAAAAACGGTCAGAATTACAATTCCTGCAGGGGTTGAAAATGGTCAATCCATTAAACTAAAAGGCTACGGTGCTCCCGGTGTAAATGGTGGACCTAGCGGTGATCTATACCTTAGTTTTGCTATTGCAAATGACCTTCGATTTAAACGCAAAGGGAATGATCTCTATTTAAATGAAGACCTCGAATTGTTTACAGCTGTCTTGGGCGGTGATATTACCATAGAAACCATGAGTGGAAAAATAAAATTAAAAGTTCAACCCGAAACCCAAAATGGAACGAAGACTAGATTGAAAGGGAAAGGATTTCCTCTCTATAAAAAAGAAGGAGAATTTGGTGATTTATATATTACCTATTCAATTAAAATTCCCACTAACCTGACTGAAAAACAAAAAGCTTTATTTACGGAATTAGCTGCCACCGATTAAAAATTGTTTCAAATATTTAATAGCTTACTAAACTAATTCAGTAAAAAATTTAAAAATATAATAGGTATGAAAAGCACCTAAGCCTGTGCAACAGGTCCACCAAAAGTAAATGGAATTTCTATTTGATCCATATCTTGAATGGTTCCATTGGCTGCTTCAAATTTATTGATATTTTCAACCAACGCTTTCATGAGACGCTTAGCATGAAAAGGCGTAAGAATAATCCTACTCTTTACTTTGCTTTTAGGAGTACCCGGCATTACATTCACAAAATCAACTACAAATTCAGCATGGCTATGGGTTATGATAGCAAGATTGGCATAAGTTCCTTCTGAAACTTCTTCTGAAATTTCAATATTGAGTTGACCAGGTTGTTCAGGTATACTGCTCATAATATTCAATTGTTTGTGCAAATATAATTACAAAGAGAATTAATAGTGATGACGGCGAATAATTATATCAATAAACTCTTTATTCTAATCTTACGATCACCATTTAAAATGATTCAGCCCTTATTGAAAAAACAGGCTGTTTTACTAAAAATGCAATTGCCACTGTAATTTAATTTCCGATTTTTTATTCCCCATTATTTCATCCAATCCAGATCCGATGGAAGATTTGTCCTTATAAATAGTTTGTGACCACCTGAACCAAAAAGTACTATTTTTGGTTAGCCCATAATTAAAATTTAGATAATACCTAAAACCCTTGTCGTAGAAAACAGGTATGGAAAAACTATACAAGAGGTCATTCTCAAAGGCATATATTCTACAATTGTAATCATCCGTTTCAAAATACTGCAGTCGAATCCCTCCTGAATATCTTTTCATCATTGGCTTGAATATACAATCTGAAAATGCTAGAAAACCTGTTTGAGTATCCGATGGATGATTAGAAAACCAAACCATTTCAACTCTATTTCTGAAAGTAATGTTGGAATTTATTTTAAAATTAATTTGTGATCTAATATTTTGTCTGAGCACTGATAAAACAGGTGATAGTATTAAATCATCCGGATTAAAATTTTTAAATTTAGATTCTGTTCGATAACGAATATACATTTCAAGCTGCTTATTGGGTTTGTATACAATTTGTAATAGACAATCTTTTCCGATAGAAGGCGCATCCACTTGATATTTCAGCCATGGAAATTGATAAAAATCAGCATAGGCGTCCACCCGCCAAGCTACAGCTGGTCGGGTACTTATTCCAAAATAGCATCCCCTTTCATTGGTAGGAGAGGCATTTTCTGTAAATACATTGGTATATAAAGACTGATATCTCTTTGAAATATTACGATACAAAATACTTAGATCTACTTTCGGATCCACGCTAACAATCAAACCATTCACGAAAGCCTTTTCAAATGTATTCGTAAAGGCTGCTTCCCCAAAAAAATGACTATTCCTATGGCCATAACTATAATCTATACTATAATTTCTCAATTCATTTCCAGAAAAAGAATAGAGATTATACGGATCCAAACTTTTTTTTATTGGAAGCGCAAATTGGTAACGCACTCCATTGAATCCTACATGAAATCGACTAGATGTATACGCTAAATTTGCACCTACAATTAATTGCCGCTGTGCCCCTTTATCATTTAACTCAGAAGAAGTTCTATGTAAACCTGAATTTTGAAAGGAAGAAATAAAATTCAACTTACCTACACTGTCATATATAATATTAGCATCTACTTTTTTGTAAGATAAAAAGGCGGTTACCTCCATTTTATTTTTAGCAAGCGTTATTCCAACTCCTCGATGAAAATTAATTTCTCCTGCAGAACGATAAGGCCTTAAAACTGCTAATTGACGTTTATTATTAATTACTTCCGAACTTTTTTTAAAAGCAAGACTCTGCCACTGGGTAAGACCTTGACCTAGATTTACAGTAAAATCGCCTATTGCCAAGGACCGAATAATCCCCCTATTTCTGACAAAAAAATGAGCTGAATAAAAATCAAATCCTTTCTTTTGAGCTCCCTTAAATAAACTTTCTCCCGCATCTTTTTCACCAAGGATTCCATACTGCAATAAATTTTTAAACTGATATTGGTATCTCCATAAAAATTTAAGATTAGATCCTGGATAAAAATTATTTTGGCTGCCAGGTGCTATCTGATAACCCTTAGATTTTTCAATCACCTGCGAGATGCGAGTGAGTAGCGTATGGGTTCCATCTCTCATAATTTTATTCAATTCATCTCGACTGTTTGTCAAAATACCAACGGTAACGTATGGACGTATTTTTTCAATCAACCTCATATCAAAACCTGGAATAGCTTGCAGTTCATAGATACTGATAAAAACACCTAACTGATTGCGATAGCTAATTAGCTGCTGAATCTGAATGGCGGAAAATACCGAGAGTTCCTGTAAAGTAGCCAGGTTGGCGGTTGATAAATTAATTGGATGTTTTAAAAACTGACGCATCGACTGAATAAAAGAATCATCTTCGGTTTCATTGTCCTCCGAATTTTCTGTATTTGCTTCTAGCTGTTGCTCTACACCAGAATTGGAAGATTCAGGCTGCTGAGCAAACAAAGAAAAAGGCAGCAATAACAGAAGGATAAAAATCAATCCAAGTAAATTATAAAAATTCAACCAGCAAAATCGAATGAACGAAATTCTCAACCAACCCTGAAGAATTGTATGCATCTCAAAATTTAATTATTTATTATTTCGCTTATTCAATAGTACCCTTTCTTATTCTATCCTTCAATACATTTATCTGATTTAATTAAACGATATCAACAATTATTTTGGAACAAAAGAAGTAGAAAGAATTGTTTTTTCTGAATTGAATAATAACAACAATCCCGGGGACCAGCCCAATTGCGGATGATAACTACCGCTAATATCCAAGCGCATATTGTTCCAGTAAATTCCAACCCCTCCATAAGACGAAGCCGTTGCAGTAGAAACCCCTACTCTTATAAAAAATTGTTTCACCATTTGATATTGAACGCCAACATTTAAATTCACGAGACTATTTTCTTCCTTTACCAGTTCTGCTGCAATCAGGAAAAGCTTGGATACATCATACCCAAGACCCATTTTATAAACAGCAGCCAATTGTTCATTTGACTTCAGCATTTTTGCACCGATTGGATTATAAATATGAAAGCCAGCATTTAACTGATCGGTTAAGTGAAACATAGCACCCATCTCTACAGTCAAGGTACTGGTATTGACATAGGCAGGTATTCGGTAGCCATAATAATTAAATTGCATGCCTAAATCTACCAACGATCCCAAGCTGCGCGCATAGGCCAAACCGATTTGATATTCATTAAAATTTTTGAAACCTGCGTATACTAAATTCATTCCGAAATTTCCACGGTTAGTTGGAATTGCCACTGCTGCAGAATACATACTTGTAGCGGCCATCATAAATCGTCTTTCTCCATACACACCTGCTGAAACATTTTTTATTTGTGCCAAAGCGGCCTGGTTATTTACGAAAGAAAATACATCTCCTTGATGCATACTATAGGCTCCAAGACCAAGATAAATGGCTGAAATTGGCTGACGAAGAGCTTGACCATCGGACAACTTCGATAGAAAAACAGCCAGGTAGATCAAGAAAAAAAATTTCAATGAGTACTTATTTTGTGTTTAAGTAATATAATAAATATTTACTATATAATTACCGACCCTATAAATTATAGGCGCAACTATTTATTCATAAAGTCTTACTAAGATTCTTAAACAATTGTTGTTATTTTTGCCCCATGCAAATTCTAGATGGAAAAATAGTATCGCAGGCAGTAAAAGATGCGGTAAAAGAAAAGACATCCCTGTTGATATCAGCAGGAAAAAAAACTCCACATCTGGCAGCTATTTTAGTTGGATCAGATGGAGCTAGTGAAACCTATGTAGCAAGCAAAGTAAAAAGTTGCGAAGAAATCGGATACACTAGCACGTTAATCAGACTAGAACCTAATATTGAAGAATCTGTTCTAATTGAAGCCATAGAAAAACTAAATGCAGACGATGAGGTAGATGGAATTTTAGTTCAACTACCCTTACCCAAACAAATTAGTGAAGAAAAAATTATCAACCTCATTCATCCAGATAAAGATGTAGATGGCTTTCACCCGATGAGTATTGGTAAAATGGTTCAAGGACTACCTACTTTTTTGCCTGCCACTCCCTACGGAATTATCATGATGTTAGAGCATTACAAAGTAGAAACAAAGGGAAAGCATGCAGTTGTGATTGGAAGAAGTAATATTGTAGGAAGACCAATCAGTATTTTATTAAGTAGAAATACCTACCCAGGAAATTGCACTGTTACCGTTTGTCATAGTCATACTCCCAACCTCAAAGAAATTTGCTTACAAGCCGACATTATTGTCGCCGCATTGGGTAGACCAGGATTTTTAACTGCCGATATGGTGAAAGAAAATGCAGTAGTGGTAGATGTAGGCATTACAAGAGTTGCTGATGCTACTAAAAAAAGTGGTTTTGCAATTAAAGGTGATGTTGATTATGTAAATGTAGCGACCAAATGTAGTTTCATAACCCCTGTACCAGGTGGCGTTGGATTGATGACCATTGCTGCATTGATGACAAATACCTACAATGCTTGTGTTGCAAAAAATAAATAACGCCATCATTCGATTAAAAATTTCACTGACTTAATTTAACTGATTGAATAAAATTTATACAGTTAAAATTTTTAGTCCCCAAAATCTATTGAAGATTTCCTATTTTAAAAATGAACCAAAAACAAACCAACCCATCTAGTTCACTGCCAGTAATGGAACAGTTTTATACTATTCAAGGTGAAGGTTTTCACCAAGGAAGAGCTGCGTATTTTGTAAGATTAGGTGGTTGTGATGTAGGCTGTGTATGGTGTGACGTAAAAGATAGTTGGGATGCAAATGCACACCCAAAAAAAACAATCGATGAAATTGTATCGATTGTATCACAAAATGCTGCTTCCATTACGAATGGCAAAACAGCAGGCTTGGTAGTAATTACAGGAGGAGAACCATTGATGCATGATCTTACTCAACTAACATTGGCACTAAAAGAAAAAGGATTTGAAACCAATATTGAAACTTCTGGTGCACATCCGCTGAGTGGAACATGGGATTGGATTTGCCTATCTCCGAAAAAATTTAAATCGCCTTTGTCAGACGTAGTACCCTTTGCCAATGAATTAAAGGTGGTGGTATTCAATGAATCTGATTTTAAATGGGCAGAACAATACGCTTTACAAGTATCACCCCAATGCAAACTTTACTTACAACCAGAATGGGACAAGGCTTCTAGTATTACGCCGCTGATCATTGAGTATATTAAACAACATCCTCAGTGGGAACTTTCCTTACAGATTCATAAATATATTAATGTGCCATAAATTGGTTTGGAAGTGTTCATATCCTCCTTCGGCGGACTGAGTTCAAATCTCGGTCTCGCTAAATGAAAATCAAGGACTTACGTTAAATCGTGGGTCCTTTGTTGTTTCTGCGTGAGGTTTTTACTTTTTAATAGAATTGTTTCTATGCAAACTAAAAAAAAACATTTTGATAATTTTAAATTAATATTCTAGTTATACTTCTTTTCTAATTTACTAATGAAATAAAAAATTAAAAATGGCCTTCCGAACCATTTCTGTGAAAGATATTTATAATCTATTTCCAAATAATAGGATAATGGATACGCTACCATTGATTAAAGTTGAACTTATTGTTGAAATAAGTTTTGAAACATTTGGGCAGGTTCAATACACTGATGAAAATGGAAGACCATGGATTAAAGAATTTGTTGGGAATAGGTGGTTAAAAGAAATATTTTTAAAACAACCAAAGGAAATTAAATTTAGCGTTTTTGTTAATAATCAGTTTTTGCAGAAAGGAAGGAATGTTGCTTTAATAAAGAAAATAGATAACGATATTGTTGATAAAAAAGAATTTCAATTATCTGGAGATAAATTATTTGAAGGATGGTTTAAACTGGGTTAGTAAATTACCCAAATAAAGGGGTCTCATAGATGTTAGACAAAGCGGGGAATGTTTCTACATTCCCTTTTTCTATTGCGTGAGGAAAATACCCCCTGAATTCGACTGAAATCGGTTGATTTCCGTTTTGTGAAAACATAACTCATTACAAATCAACGCCTTCATTTTCTCAAAAAATCTTCATATCCGCCGCGTCGGACCAGGGTTCAAATCCCGGTCTCGCTTCATAAAAATCAAGGACTTAGGTTAATTCGAAGGTAATTTTTACTTTCTGCGTCAGGATTACGTGAGGTTGGTATCATTATTTAATTGTTAATAATATAAATATTCTAAGAAGTTAAATTGTATTTTAATGTCAATTTTATACATTTATTTACAAAAAAAATATAAAATGGAACAAAATAACAATCTAACCATCTTTAATCTTAACACCAAGTTATTTACAAATTGTATTGAAGGAATAACTGAAGATCAATCGAATGCTATAATTTCACCAGACACAAATAGTATGAAATGGGTAGCTGCACATATCATTTGGGCTAGATATAATGCTTCTAATATAATGGGAAATCCACCAGCTAATAATCCTTATAATGGCCTATTCGAAGACTTTAGACCTACCAATAAAGAAGATGATTATAAAACCTTAGTTGAAATTAAAGACGAGTGGAAAAAAGCTTCAGATCTTTTAGAAAACAGTTTTTCAAAAATTGAACCTGATTTTAGGGAAAAAGAAGCACCCATGAAATTTCCCTTACTTGGCGACGATTCTAACGCAGGTTTAATTACTTTTTTTGCTCAACACGAAAGTTTTCATTTAGGACAATTGGCTATTTTGAAAAAAGCAATTGTTGGTGTTTCAATGAAATATCAGTAAAACTATATTTTATATTGCTAAGTGGAAGGTTTTTCAAATATTGTTTACAGGGTTAAAAAAATTATATTTTATAATCCAAAGGCACAAGAATTAGGAACAACTTAAAATACTTGCTATTGAATAGAATTACCTCAAATTTTTCCAAATTTGTTTAGACTGTGGTAAAATTTTCTCTACAAAGCCTGTTACTGTTTCGAAAGTGGCAGGCTTTTTTAATACTAATTGGTTTTATCAAATACGGTCTCCCAGTTACGCTCTTCTCCTAATATTTTTGATTTTGCTTTGGTCTGAACAATAATAGACTTGCCATCATTACTCAATTTCCAAACCTCTTTTACGTAAACAAATGCTTGTTCCTGAACATTGACATTATTTGAATTGGGAACCATCAAGTTTACGATTGAGTTAATAGTCATAGTTTGTCCATCAGCTGAAAAATTTACAGTAAACTTCTTTCCTCTTTCTCGGCCTTGATTCATTTGACTTTCTTTACCGTCAAAAGCCAGTCTCTCCAAGCTTTTAGCCTGCCTTGCCCCAGGCGAACTGTTGGGAATTTCTATGGTTAGAAAATCTGCACGTTCTGCTATCTTCATTGTTTTAGAAAGCATACGATCACCTTCATCATAGGAGCATACAATATTTCCACCCATACTGATCGACTCTTTGGATCTCCATTCGCCAGAAAAGTTAGCACGGTGATTGTTATTTTTTTGCTGAGCTTGTACAGAAAAATTAATTAGTCCTGTTACTGTAATAATCAACCAGGACAAAATGCATTTTATATTTTTCATAATTTTATTTTAATAAGTCCTCGCTAGGTAGACTAAAGGTATATTAAACTTAATTACTTTATATCATAAAAAAAACTGTGGAGAAAAACACCCCTGAAATCTGGCCCAATCAGGCCATTTCAAATTTTTCAAAATATGATATCTTACTATTCAATGCCTCATTTTTCTCAAAAATCTTCAGCCCCCTTTTACTAAAATAATTCAACACTTTAACAGTCTATTGATATATATAAAACCATTTCGCTTTATCTTCAACCTTGGATTGTTAATCAATGGTAATTCATCATCACATGCTTCAAAAAAATAGCCTACTTTTTATACTACTTGCTATTCCCTTCTTTGGCTTTACGCAATGGTACGATCCAGATAAGGTCAACAAAAAAGCAGGTGCACTCTATGCAAAGGCTTATGATGATGCGCAGGACCAACAATATGAATCCGCCATTGCAAAAATTACTCAGTCAATTAAAATAGAACCAAAATTTGTTGATGCTTTTTTATCTAGAGCTGGCATCTATGCCAATCTGAAAAAATATGATTCTTCCATCATTGATTTTGAAAAAGGTTTTCAGTTAGACTCTATTTATTCCATCAACTATTTGCTTCCTTATTCCATTTCACTTGCTGGACTTGGACGTTTTCAAAATGCATTGAATGCCATCAACCGATTTATACAAATTGAAGGACTCAATTCGCAAAGTATTCGTGCTGCAAAGTACCGCAAAAGCGTATACGAATTTGCAGTTGCTTTCGATATTAAACACCCTACCAATGGCTATGTATTTGCTCCAAAAAATTTAGGAGACTCGATCAATTCAACCTCTTTAGAATATTTTCCTTCCCTCACAATTGATGGGAAAAAACTCATTTTTACTCGCCGTATTGCTGGTGATGAAGATTTTTACGAATCGAATTTTTCTAATCACCAATGGAGCAAAGCCCAGCCACTAGAAGGAAAAGTAAACACCTTGCAAAATGAAGGTGCGCAAAATATCTCTCAGGATGGAACCTGCATCGTTTTTACAGGATGTAATTACCCAGAAGGTTTTGGAAGCTGTGATCTCTACATTTCTTTCAAAACAAAACAAGGATGGAGTGAGGCGGAAAACCTCGGACCATTGGTAAACACTGATTATTGGGAATCCTCCCCTTCCTTATCACCAGATAAACAACATATTTATTTTAGCAGCAACCGACCCGATGGTTATGGCGGTAAAGATATTTGGGTGACTCACCGAAATATAAAAGGAAAATGGAGTAGGCCTGAAAACCTCGGACCAAAAGTAAATACGAGTGGAGACGAAAGTTGCGCTTTTATGTATGCCGATAACCAAACACTTTTTTTTAATAGCACAGGACATCTGGGTTATGGACAAGCAGATTTATTTTTTTCAAAAAAGCAAAAAGATAGCACTTGGACTTTACCAGAAAACCTTGGATACCCCATCAACACCATTGATGAGGAAGGATCCCTCATTGTAGCTGCTGATGGCAAAACGGCTTATTATGCAAGCGATAGAGGTGATAGCAAAGCTAGGTTAGATCTATTTAGTTTTCAATTAAGAAAGGATTTACAACCCCCTAAAATTTTATGGATAAAGGGACAGGTGTTTGATGCAAAAGATAAAAATGGCCTTCCTTCTTCAGTTGAATTATCAGATGTTGCTAGTGGCCAATTAATAAGCAAAGTGCAAACGGATGAGATGGGGAATTTTTTAACCACTCTGATTGTAGGAAAAAAATATGCGTTTAGTGTAAATAGAAAGGGTTATCTTTTTTATTCAGAAAACTACAATTTAAGTGACCAATCAATCGATTCAATTTATACTGCCGATATTCCACTGCAACCCATTGAAGCCGGTGCAGCCATCGTTTTAAAAAATATATTTTTCGATTCTAAAAAAGCAGATTTAAAACCAGAATCAACTGTAGAATTAAATAAAGTAATACAATTACTAAAAGACAATCCTCAATTAAAAATATTAATTACAGGTCACACCGATAATATTGGTAAAGCTGCCGATAATTTAATTCTTTCTAACAGCAGAGCAGAGTCAGTCATTCAGTATATCCTTTCCACCAGACTTTTTTCAAAAGACAGGCTAAAATTTAAAGGCATGGGATCTAGTCAACCCATTGCTGACAATGCAACAGAAGCAGGAAAGGCTTCCAATAGAAGAACAGAAATGACGATTATTAGCAACAATCCAAATCCCTAAATAGACTTAGACTTCTAAGATAAGAGTAGCATATATATTAAATATTATTTATATTTGATAACACCTACCCTTCTTCTCCGATGACAAATGAATTGCAATACCAAATTGCGCTAACGTTGATTCCAAAAATCGGAGATGTGCACGCCAAAGCGCTGGTTAACCGATTTGGAAACGCAACATCCATTTTTACAGCCAATAAAAAAGAGCTCGAAAATATGGAAGGGATCGGTTCAATAAGAGCTGACAGTATAAAAAAATTTAACAATTTTCAACGCTGCGAAGATGAAATAAAATTTATTGAAAAGTACAAAATCACTCCTCTCTTTTTAACAGATAAAAATTATCCGCAAAGACTACTTCATTGCTATGATAGTCCCACCTTACTCTACTACCGAGGTAATGCAGACCTCAATCATTCAAAAATTATTTCCATTGTAGGCACCCGTAATTATTCTGAATATGGAAAATTGATCACTGAAAAATTAATTGCAGAATTAGAACAAGAAAATATTTTAATAGTAAGTGGTTTAGCCTTTGGTATTGACACAATCGCACACAAAGCAGCAATAAAAAACAACTTGTTAACATTGGGCGTACTTGGACATGGGCTCGACAGAATTTATCCTCTACAAAACAAAACGCTTGCGAAACAACTAATAACAAAGGGGGGATTGCTCACTGAATTTATGAGTGATACGATTCCTGACAAACAAAATTTTCCCAAAAGAAATAGAATAGTAGCAGGAATGGGTGATGCTATTTTAGTAATTGAAAGTGGTATAAAAGGTGGTTCATTGATTACGGCAG
>Ga0214919_10006657_pt1 | contig 15798 bp, 18 predicted proteins | sample LL1503_MetaG_FD_177994 | JGI IMG/M metagenome (GOLD analysis project Ga0214919, IMG submission 177994) | Freshwater microbial communities from Lake Lanier, Atlanta, Georgia, United States - LL-1503 | ecosystem: Environmental > Aquatic > Freshwater > Lake | place: USA: Georgia | collected... | reverse complement strand
CAGTAGAGCGGCCGGTATTGCCCACCTCCGCCATTTTTTGACCCCGCTTGATCAAATCGCCTTTTTTGACAAAACTGCGCGACAGATGGGCATAGCGCGTCAACACCTCGTTGCCGTGGTCTATCTCGATCACGTTTCCATAATGCGGCTGCACCTCTTGCGTCACGACCACGCCACCCGCTGCCGAGAGCACCGTGGTGCCAATCGGCGCAGGGAAATCCAGGCCTTGGTGCAAGGCGCTCATTCCGTTAAACGGATCGATGCGCCAGCCAAAGCCCGAACCGGTGCTGACATCCGGCACGGGGATCTGCGTGGGGATCATCAGTTTCTTGATCTTTTGCTCGAACAAGCGCGACTCGATCGCCGTCATCAAGTCGTTGCGACTACTGGTATCGACCTCGATATGGTCCATGATGGTTTGCAGCTCTTGCAAATTCATATTACGTCCGGCCACCAGCGTGCCGCCGCGACCGGGCGTAGTGCGCACTTGCGCCGGATCCAGCCCCGCCAGGCCTGAAACGCGCTCGGCCAGCGACTCCATCTGCATCAATTTGGCCTGCATCTCGCCCATACGCTTAGCCAGCACCTCGATGTTTTCACGCAAATACTTGTCGCGTTGGTCAAACTCGTCCTTGACCACCAGACGCATGACCTGGCTGATGACCGGCCAGCCTTCGCGCGCACCTTTGAGCAAAATCCAGTGGTAAATAACGGCAGAGACCAGGGTCACCGCGATAAAAAATCCCGCTAAGGCCAAGGCCACGCCGCCCGGACTGGTCTGCAAGACATAACTGCGCGAGAGCCTGGGATCCGTGATAATCAATTGCATACGCTACCCCTGAAATGTTTCGATGCGCCGTTCCAACACCTCGTTTTCGGTGCTTCAAGCCAGTATGGATTCGCCCACACTGGCCCGCTTGGTGGACTTAAGTGCCCAGTCCAGCGCTTGCTTGCGCTGCATCACTAACTTGCTACCCCCCGGCCTGCGCCAAGGCGTACAAGCCGGGCCCATTGAAGGCCAGGTCTGGTGCCTGCTGGTGGACTCCACGGCCATCGCCGCCAAATTACGCCAACTACAGCCCAGCCTGCTGGGGCGCCTTGTTCGCGAGGGCCACGATATTACCGCGATTCGCCTCAAGGTCCGTTCAGCCAGCGCGTAGCCCGATGACCGTCTCGCGCAAGGCGCTGGCAAATTCGCGCCGCTCGCGGCCTTGGGCGCTTTGCGCCGGGGCGCAGCGCAGCACGGCACGCAGGGGCGGCGCGCAAACCGTGCGCCAGGCAGATTCGAGCAAGCTTTCATCCCCCACATAGCAAGGCGCAAAACTAGGCCTCGCACTGGCAGCGTCTTCAAAACGCAAGCCCAGTGCCTGTACCGGCGCATCCGCAGCAATGGCTGCCTGCAACAAATTGGCGTGAAAGGGCAAGACCGTGCTGCCGTCGCCGGTGGTGCCTTCGGGGAAAAAGGCCAGTACATCACCCTGCTGCAAGGCTTGCGCCATTTGGTGCACCACGCGCAAAGCGTCGCGGCGCGACGCCCGACTGATGTACAAAGTACCGCCACCGCTGGCCAGCGTGCCCAGCACCGGCCAAGTGCGGATATCGTCCTTGGAGATAAAGCGGCAATGCACTGCAGCGTGCAATACCGCAATATCCAACCAAGAAATATGGTTGCACACCAGTATCAAGGGCCCCTGCTGGAGCAACTGCCCTTCAATGCGCAATTGCAATCCCAAAATAGCGAGCATGGCTTGCGACCAGCGCTGCACCGCCTGGTCGCGCCGCGCTTGCGACCATTCCGGGAAATACCAACGGATCGTCCACCAGCCGCGCAACAAATGCACAAGCAGACGTACAAGGCGCCAGGCACCGCGCAATTTGGAGGGCGTGAGCACCGCGCGGGGCCGGCCGGTTTAGTGGAGCACCGTGCCCGGTGCCTGGTAGGCAAGCCGACCAGCGACGAGGGTGGCCCGCACTTGGCCGGGCAATTCATAGCCGCCAAAAGGTGTGTGCTTGCTTTGGCTACGCAGGTGCGCAGCCTGCACCGTCCAGGCCGCTTGCGGGTCGAAGACGCAAATATCTGCTTTCGCGCCCACAGCCAGGTGGCCCATGCCGCCTTGGGCCGTACCCTGACTGGCGGCTAGCACGTCGGCACTGCGATGCGTCACGCAGGCCAGAGCCTGCACCAGCGGCAGATCGCTGTCCCGCGCCCACTTCAGTGCCAGACTCAGTAATAACTCGAGGCCGGTCGCACCGGGCTCAGCCTCGGCAAATGGCAATTCTTTTTCATCGGCACCGACCGGCATGTGATCGGACACCAGCGCGTCTATCGTGCCGTCTTGCAAAGCCTGGCGCAAAGCCTCGCGATCGCGCTGTTGGCGCAGTGGCGGGCTCAGGCGGGTGCGGCTGTCAAAGTAACCCACATCCATATCCGTCAAGTGCAGGGAGTTGATACTCACATCACCCGTTACCGGCAATCCCTCTGCCTTGGCTTGGCGCAGTAGCAGCGCCCCGGCGGCGCTGCTCAGACGGCAGATATGCACCCGCGCGCCAGTGGTACGCACCAGCTCAAAAATCGTGTGCAAGGCGATGGTCTCGGCGGCCACGGGTACGCCGCTCAAGCCCATGCGCGTGGCCAGCGGGCCGCTGGCAGCGACGCCCTTGCCCAAATGCAATTCCTGCGGACGCAACCAAACGGTGTAGCCAAAAGAGCGGGCGTATTGCATGGCGCGCATCAACACCTGGGTGTTGGCGATACCAACCTCTGCCTGGCTAAAACCCACGCATCCAGCCTCGCTCAGTTGCAGCATCTCCGTGAGCACTTCGCCCTTGAGGCCCCGGGTCAGCGCGCCCAGGGGCAGCACGCGCGCCTGGTGCAGGCTTTGCGCCCGAAAGCGCAGCATTTCCACCAGACCAGGCTCGTCAAGCACCGGGTCGGTGTCGGGCGGGCATACCAAGCAGGTCACTCCGCCGGCCACTGCGGCGGACAACTCAGAGGCCAGCATGCCTTCATGCTCATGGCCTGGCTCGCGCAAGCGCACCGCCAAGTCCACCAAACCGGGCATCACGATACAGCCTTGGGCATCCAGGGTTTGCGCCGGCACAAAATCTGCGGGTAGCTGGCCCATGGCCAGCACGCGCCCATCGGCAACAGCCACATCGCCCGGCGTGTCCAGGCCGCTGGCGGGGTCGAGCAAGTTTCCGTTGCGAATCAGTAACTTCATGGACTGGCCCTTATGCTTCATTGCCCGCGACAATGCCCATCACCGCCATGCGCACGGCGATGCCAAAGGTCACTTGCGGCAGGATCACGCTTTGCATGCCGTCGGCCACGGTGGAATCAATTTCCACGCCGCGGTTGATGGGGCCCGGATGCATCACGATGGCATCAGGTTTGGCCAAGGCCAGCTTCTCTGCCGTCAGGCCGAAACTCTTGAAATACTCGTGGCTCGAAGGCAGCAGCGCACCGTTCATGCGCTCGTTTTGCAGGCGCAGCATGATGATGACGTCGCAGCCCTTGATACCTTCTTCCAAGGTGTTGAACACCCGCACGCCCATCTGCGCCATGTCACCGGGCACCAGGGTGCGCGGGCCCACCACGCGCACTTCGGCGCAGCCCAGCGTTGTTAAGGCATGGATGTCCGAACGCGCCACCCGCGAATGCAAAACATCGCCCACGATGGCCACGGTTAAATTCGTAAAGTCTTTTTTGTAATGGCGGATGGTGTACATGTCCAGCAAGCCCTGGGTGGGGTGGGCATGGCGGCCATCGCCCGCATTGACGACATGCACATGGGGCGCGACATGTTGCGCAATCAGGTAGGGCGCGCCCGATTCGCTGTGGCGCACTACAAAAATGTCGGCGGCCATAGCGCTGAGGTTGGCAATCGTATCGAGCAAGGATTCGCCTTTGGACGCTGAGGAGCGGGCGATGTCCAAGTTAATCACATCCGCAGACAGGCGCGTAGCCGCAATTTCAAACGTAGTGCGCGTGCGCGTGCTATTTTCGAAAAACAAATTGAACACACTTTTTCCGCGCAGCAGCGGCACTTTTTTCACCTCGCGGTCGCTCACCGACACAAACTGCGCGGCCGTATCCAGAATATGCGTCAATATGTCGCGCGACAAGCCTTCGGTGGACAGCAAGTGAATCAGCTCGCCGTGCTGGTTGAGTTGCGGATTGCGCCGGTGCAACATGACTTATTTTTCTTTCACATCAAAGCTGAAGGTGCCCGCCGCATCGCGCGCCAGGGCGAGCGATTGACCGGCATCCAGCGTTACGCGTGCGGCGGCAAAATCGGCTTGAATGGGCAACTCACGCCCGCCTCTATCGACCATCACTGCCAGGCGCACGCTGGCCGGGCGGCCGTAGTCGAACAATTCATTGGTAATCGCGCGTATGGTGCGACCGGTAAAGAGCACGTCGTCTAGCACCACCAAATGCGCGTCTTTGATTTCAAAGGGTAAGTGCGTCTTGCCGCTGGCCGCTAAACCGCGTTTGGCAAAGTCGTCGCGGTGCATGGCCGAGGAAATCGTGCCAAAGGTGCCGAGCAAACCCAGGTCTCGGTGCAAACGCTCAGCCAGCCAAGCGCCACCCGAGGTGATGCCGACCAAACGGCTGTCAGCCTGGCATAGCAGGCGCACACCACGCAGCAGCTCTAGGTACAGGGCTTCGGCATTGAGAACCAGGGTCATGGCGGCAAGCTCCGCAAAAACTGCTCCAAGATGATGCAGGCCGAGGCCGCATCGGCATCCTTAGCGCCACCGGCCAGGGCTTCGGTGGTGCTGTAGCGCTCGTCCACCTCAAACACCGGCAGGCCGAAGCGGCCCCGCAACTGGCGTCCAAATTTTTGCGCGCGCAGCGTATTGTCGTGGGGCGCGCCATCCGGGTGGTAGGGCACGCCTACGACCAAAGCCTGGGGCTCCCACTCCTTGAGACGCAGCGCTATGTGGGCAAAGCGCGCATCGCCCGCAACGCTGATGCTGGCCTGCGGCTGCGCAGCGCCCAGCAAGCGACTGCCCACCGCCACGCCCGTGCGCCGGGTACCGAAATCAAAGGCCATGAAACGCTGTAAATCCGCTGGCACCGACTGCGCCTGCGGCGCAGGCATGCGCCCAGCGGGCGCGGGCATGGCCAGGGCGTTCATGCGTGACCCGCCTGCGGGGCGATCATCCAAGCCTTCAACCCCAGCAGATCGAGTGCACGCTCGTAGCGCTGATTGACCGGGGTATCGAAAATAATGGCTTTCTCAGCGTCGACCGTGAGCCAGCTATTGCGCATCAGCTCGGTTTCTAATTGGCCTTCGCCCCAGGACGCATAGCCCAAGGAGACCAGCACTTTGCTCGGCCCTTGTCCGCTGGCCAGGGCTTCGAGCACATCGCGCGAGGTCGTCATCGCCAAACCGCCGGGGATGACCATGCTGGAGGCATAGGGGGCGGCGGCCGTGCTATCGAACGCGTCGGACAAAGCCTCGTGCAGCACAAAACCGCGTTCCTCATGCAGCGGACCGCCTTGCAGCACGGCTTGCGCAGCCAAATCGGCGCGCTGCAGAGACAAATCGACTTTGCCGAACAAATCCGATAAATTGATTTCCGAGGGTTTGTTGATGATCAGACCCAGGGCACCCCGGGGACTGTGGTCGCATAAATAGACCACGCTTTTAGAGAAAAGCCCGTCTTCCAAACCTGGCATCGCGATCAAAAAATGGTGCGTGAGGTTGGTGGATGCAAAATCGCCGGACATACCACCATTTTAACGACAGGCATGCAAAGCACTTATTCCTCCGGCCTGGTCTGGCTGCGCCGCGATTTACGCCTAACGGACAACGCCGCCTTGGCCGCAGCCCTGCAATCTTGCGCGCAAGTGCATTGCGTCTTTATTTTGGATCGCGCCATTTTGGATCCCTTGCCGCGCGCCGACCGGCGGGTGGAATTCATCCGCGAGTCGCTCTGTGCCATCCATGTCCAACTGCGCACCTTGGGCGCACAAGCGCATAGTGGCCTGATCGTGCGCCATGGCTGGGCGCAAGAGGACATCCCAGCGCTGGCACAGGCGCTGGGGGTGGACGTCGTGTTTTGCGCCCGCGATTACGAGCCGCAGGCTGTGGCCCGCGACGCCGAGGTACAAAGCGCGCTGGCGCTCATGCGCAAGGCCTGGGTGAGCGTAAAAGACCATGTGGTGTTTGAGCAGCGCGAAATCTTGACCCAAACCGGCAAGCCCTACGGCGTGTTCACCCCCTATTTGCGCGCCTGGCAGGCACGCTTGGGCGGCCGCGCGCTACCTGCCCACGATTGCAGCGCCTTAGTCCAGAAGCTGGCCGGCCGCCCGGCGCTTTACCGACAGGTTGTCCCGACCCTGGCTGACATCGGGTTTATGCCGACCAATTTATCTGCCTTGGGCATTGCAGCAGGCGAGGCCGGGGCCCAGGCACTATTGGCCGACTTTGTACCGCGCATGGGCGCCTATGAGGAGACGCGTAATTTCCCTGCCGTCAAGGGCCCGAGTTACCTGAGCGTGCATTTGCGCTTTGGCACCGTGTCGATCCGCCAGTTGGTCAATCTGGCGCTGGGGCCGCAACTGGACGGTGACCCGGGCGCGCGGGTCTGGCTAGCGGAATTGGTCTGGCGCGATTTTTATTTTCAGGTACTGTCCAACTTTCCGCATGTGGCGGGCAACAGCTTCAAGCCCGATTACGACGCCATCGCCTGGGAGCAAGGCGCGCTGGCCCAAGAACGCTTTGCGGCCTGGTGCGAAGCGCGCACCGGCTACCCGCTGGTGGACGCGGCCATGGCCCAGCTAAACCAGAGCGGCTATATGCATAACCGCCTGCGGATGGTGGCAGGCAGTTTTTTGGTCAAGCACCTAGGCATCGACTGGCGCTGGGGTGAGCGCTATTTTGCCCAGCAGCTCAATGACTTTGACCTTTCGGCCAACAATGGCGGCTGGCAATGGGTCAGCTCCAGCGGATGCGATGCCCAGCCCTATTTCCGCATCTTTAACCCCATCAGCCAAAGCGAAAAATTCGATGCGGCAGGCAAATTCATACGCCGCTATCTACCCGCACTGGCCGGTTTAGATGCCAAACACATCCATGCACCCTGGCTGGCACCGGCCTTAGTATTGCAGGCTGCGGGGGTGCAACTGGGAACGAACTACCCGCACCCGGTGGTGGACCATGCAGCAGCCCGGGCGGCCACACTGGCGCGTTATGCGGTGGTAAAAAGCCGGGAGATACCCGGCTAAAGCGCAAGTTTGGGCAGACGGGGCGCCTGGCCATCCACGCGAAAACGCAAGTCTGCAGACTGGGCTTAGATTTGCACCATCTCAAAGTCTTCTTTACGCGCGCCGCACTCGGGACAGGTCCAGTTCATGGGCACGTCGACCCACAAGGTGCCGGCAGCAATACCGTCATCCGGGGCGCCCAGAACTTCATCATAAATCCAACCGCAAATTAGGCACATCCAGGTTTTGGTATCAGTCACAGCGTATTTACCTTGAGAATAGAATGAAGCGATTGTAAATAGTGCCTTGCGGCGGGCCGCGGGGCACTGTTTTGACTCCTTGATTGCAGCGCCCCATCTACCTGTTGTGACCATGAAGCACCCCAAAAAAGACACGGCAGGCCCCGCCCCCATCACCGTGCTGGACGAAGACGGTCCGGCAGACGGCCCGGTGGCCAGCGTGATGGTCTTCAACGCCAACGATCCCAGTGGCGCGGGCGGCCTGACAGCGGACTGCCTGGCTATGGCCTCGGTAGGCGTGCACCCTATGCCGGTCATAACCGGCGCTTATGCCCGCGACACCAGCGACATCGCCGACCACTTCGCGTTTGACGACGACGCGCTGTTGGCGCAGGCGCGTACGATCTTGGAAGATGTAGCGCCCGACGTGTTCAAAGTCGGGTTTGTCGGCAGCCCAGAGAACCTGAGCGCGGTTACCGCCCTGGTCTCGGACTATGCCGATGTGCCGGTGGTGACCTATATGCCCGACCTGTCCTGGTGGCACGAGGACCAAATTGACCAATACCTGGACGCCTGCGCCGATATGCTGCTGCCGCAAACCACGGTGCTGGTGGGTAGCTACGGCATCCTGGCGCGCTGGCTCCTGCCTGAATGGGATGGGCCGCGCGCGCCCGACGCGCGTGACATTGCCAAAGCCGCGCAAGAGCTGGGCGTGCCCTACACCCTGGTCACCGGTATTCCCTTACCCGAACAATTTATTGACAACGCCTTGTGCAGCGCCAGCGCGCTCATGTGCAGCGAAAAATTTGAGCGGCTGGAAGCGACCTTTGTGGGCACGGGCGATACCTTGTCCGCCGCCCTCGCAGCGCTGATTGCCGTGGGCACCGAGCTGGCCGAGGCAGTGACTGAGGCGCTGAGCTACCTGGACCGCAGCCTGGAAGCTGGATTGCGTCCGGGCATGGGCCATGTGCAGCCCGACCGCCTTTTCTGGGCACATGATGAGCCCGATAGCGAACTGCTGATCGATACCGAAGATCCCGACCAACCTTTTCTTTTTGACTTCCCACCCAATGAAACCCGCCACTGACCGCAACCTCGAACTTTTTCAACGCGCCGCTGCCGTTATCCCCGGTGGTGTCAACTCGCCGGTACGCGCTTTCAAAGCCGTGGGCGGAACGCCCCGCTTTGTGACCCGCGCCCAAGGCGCGTATTTTTGGGATGCTAACGGCCAGCGCTATATCGACTACATCGGCTCCTGGGGTCCGATGATCTTGGGCCATGGCCATCCTGCCGTGGTCGAGGCAGTGCAAAAAGCGCTGCTCGAAGGATTCTCCTTTGGCGCACCCACCGAGCGTGAAGTGGAGCTCGCCGAAGAAATTTTGCGCCACGTGCCCAGCATGGACATGGTGCGCCTGGTCAGCTCGGGCACCGAAGCGGCCATGACAGCCATCCGCCTGGCGCGCGGTGCTACCGGGCGCAGCAAATTTATTAAGTTTGAAGGCTGCTACCACGGCCACGCCGACCCATTGCTGGTCAAAGCCGGCTCGGGCCTGGCCACGCTGGGCAACCCTACGAGCGCCGGTGTGCCGCCCGAAGTGGTGCAGCACACCTTGGTTTTGGAATACAACAACTTGCAGCAACTCGAAGAAGCATTCGCCCTGCACGGCAAAGACCTGGCCTGCCTGATGATCGAGCCGATTGCCGGCAATATGAACTTCGTACGTGCCTCGGTGCCCTTCGTCAAGCGCGCCCGCGAGCTGTGTACTCAATACGGCGCGCTGCTGGTGTTTGACGAGGTAATGAGCGGTCTGCGTGTGGCACTGGGTAGCGCGCAAAGCGTTTACGCCAAAGCCCTGCCCGGTTTTGCGCCGGACATTACGGTGCTGGGTAAGGTGATTGGCGGCGGGATGCCCTTAGCTGCTTTTGGCGGTAAGCGCGCTGTCATGGAGCAAATGGCACCCTTGGGGCCGGTGTACCAGGCCGGCACTTTGTCGGGCAACCCGATCGCCACCGCCTGCGGCCTGGCCACGCTGCGCGAAATTAGCAAGCCCGGTTTTTTCGATGCCTTGGCCTCGAAAACCCAATCGCTAATGCGCGGCCTCCAAGGCGCTGCCGATGCGGCGGGCGTGCCCTTTAGCACCGACAGCGAAGGCGGCATGTTCGGTTTTTTCCTCTTCCCCGAACTGCCGCAAAACTACGCCAAAGTCATCAGCACCGACAACAAACGCTTTAACGCTTTATTCCACGGCATGCTGGACCGCGGCGTGTACTTCGCGCCGGCTTTGTACGAAGCCGGTTTTATGAGCGCAGCGCATACCGAGGCCGATATTGCAGAAAGCGTAGCGGCGGCTACAACCGTGTTTGCCAGTTTGTAACAGGCCTTGCCTGCGCGCACCGGCGCAGACCCGTTGCGCATGTAAAACGGCCTTCGTAGGCCGTTTTTTGGGCGGTACAAACTTGCTCTGCCTAGTGCCTGAAGTGCCGCACCCCGGTATAGACCATGGCTACGCCACGCTCGTCAGCGGCGTGCACTACTTCGTCGTCACGCATGCTGCCACCGGGCTGGATGATGCAGGTAGCTCCGGCGTCAACCACCACGTCCAGGCCATCACGAAACGGGAAAAAGGCGTCGCTGGCTACGACAGTGCCCACCAGTGACAGACTGGCGTGACCGGCTTTAATCGAGGCGATGCGTGCCGAGTCCAGGCGGCTCATTTGGCCGGCGCCCACGCCCATGGTCATGCCGTCTTTGCAAAACACAATGGCATTGGACTTGACGTACTTGGCTACTGTCCAGGCAAACAACATGTCCTGCATTTGCGCCGCGCTGGGCTGCAGTTTGCTGACGACGCGCATATCGGCCAAGCGCAGTTCGTGGTTGTCGGCGGTTTGCATCAGCATGCCAGAACCCACGCGTTTGACATCGACCCCATTGCGCCCCAGCGTCCAGGCGCTGGCTTGATCAGGGCGCTGGCCCAGGGCATAGGGCAATGCGATTTGCAATACACGTACATTGGCTTTGGCGGACAAAACACTCAGCGCCTCGGCACTGAATGCCGGAGCGATCAGCACTTCCACAAACTGCGCACTGACATGGCGGGCAGTATCGCCATCGACTTCGCAATTGAAGGCGATGATCCCGCCAAAGGCCGAAGTGGGATCAGTGCTAAATGCCTTGGCATAGGCGCTGGATGCGTCTGCCGCAATCGCCACACCGCAAGGGTTGGCGTGTTTGACGATGACGCAGGCCGGAGTTTCAAAGCTCTTTACACATTCCCAGGCCGCATCTGCGTCGGCAATATTGTTGTAGCTGAGTTCCTTGCCTTGCAATTGCTGTGCGGTGACCAACGAGCCCGGGGCCGGGTACAGGTCCCGGTAAAACGCGGCGTACTGGTGGGGGTTTTCGCCGTAGCGCAAATCCTGTAATTTCACAAAACGGCCATTGGCTTGACCGGCAAACACCGACATGCTGCCATCGGCTTGTACGGATGAGAGATAGTCGCTGATCGCGCCGTCGTACTGGCTGATGCGGTTAAACGCAGCCACTGACAAGGCAAACTTGGTACTGCTGCTCACCGCACCATGGGCTTGCAATTCGGCGATCACGGTGTCGTACTGGCCGGCGTCAGTGAGGACGGCCACATCTTTCCAGTTTTTGGCGGCGCTGCGCACCATGGCCGGGCCGCCGATGTCGATATTTTCAATCGCCTCTTCCAGCGTGCACGCAGCACGCGCCACCGTCGCTTCGAAAGGGTATAAATTCACCACCAGCAAGTCGATGGTGTCTATGTCATGCACGGCCAGCGCCTGCATGTGCGCCGGTACATCGCGCCGCGCCAGCAGGCCACCGTGTACTTTGGGGTGCAGGGTTTTTACACGGCCATCGAGCATTTCCGGAAAACCTGTCATCTCGGCCACTTCAATCACCGGCAGGCCATGCTCTGCCAATAGCTTAGCAGTGCCACCGGTCGAGAGCAGGCGAATGCCTAAGGCATGCAGCGCACGCGCCAGGTCCAGCACACCGGTTTTATCGGAGACGGAGAGTAAAGCATTCATACAAGATGGTGTTCCAAAAGTTTTTTACGCAAGGTGTTACGGTTCAGTCCGAGCCACTGCGCGGCTTTGGACTGGTTGTTGGCAGCGGCCACCATCACTACTTCAAGCAGCGGTTTTTCTACAGCACGCACCAGCATCTCGTGCATGCCGTGCGGCTCCAGGCCGTCCAGGTCGCGCAAATAGGTTTCCAGGCTAGCGCGCACGCATTCATCCAAATTGTTATTACTCATGGTGCAGGCTCACGGTGGCTTGGCTCATAGGGTCGCTTTCAATGGCAGGGGAAGATGCATCCGGCAATAGACGTCCGCTGGCATCATAGGCCGCAGGGATGCGGTCCATGCTTTGGTTTAAATGGTCTAAGTAATCGGCCACGGCCTGCACTTGCGCTGCGCTGTCGTTCAATAGGTTGAGGCGGCGGCGAAAGTCTTCGCCGCCGGGCAGGCTGCGCAGATACCAGGCAATGTGTTTGCGTGCACTGCGCACGCCGGTGTACTCGCCATACAAGCTGTAATGGTCTTGCAAATGCGCGAGCAGCCAGCGACGTACTTCTTGTACCAGTGGCGGCGCCAGCACCTTGCCCGTATCTAAAAAATGGGTGATTTCCCGGAATATCCAAGGGCGTCCCTGCGCCGCGCGGCCAACCATCACGGCGTCCGCCCCGGTAGCGCCAAGGACCTGACGCGCCTGGTAGGGGCTATGGATATCGCCATTGGCCACGACGGGAATATGCAATGCGGCTTTCACCGCAGCGATGGTCTCGTATTCGGCTTGCCCGCGATAGCCTTGCTCGCGGGTTCGGCCATGGATAGTGACCATGGCGACGCCAGCGCTTTGTGCAGCCAGTGCAATAGACAAGGCGTTTTTTTGGCTCTGGCACCAGCCGGTGCGCATCTTGAGCGTGACCGGCACACCGTGCGCTGCGCTGGCCTGCACTACTGCGTCGATGATTTCCAGCGCCAAAGCCTCGTCCTGCATCAGCGCCGAACCGGCCCATTTGTTACATACTTTTTTGGCCGGGCAGCCCATGTTGATGTCAATGATTTGCGCGCCACGGTCGATGTTGTAGCGTGCCGCGTCGGCCATCATGGCCGCATCGGTGCCTGCAATTTGTACCGCAATCGGGCCAGGCTCGCCCTCGTGATTGGCGCGCCGCGAGGTCTTGAGTGAATCCCACAAATCGCGCCGCGAGGTGACCATTTCACTAACCGCATAGCCTGCGCCCAAGCGTTTGCACAACTGCCTGAACGGGCGGTCGGTGACGCCTGCCATAGGAGCGACAAATACCGGATTTGCCAATGCGTAAGGGCCGATTTGCATGCTAAAAAAGTTGGTGGGAGAAAGCTTCAAGACCACGCACACCAGGGGTTTGGAGTGAGCGGGCGACCATTCTATATGCCCAAAATTTCAGCACACCGGCATGCAGGCAGTAGGCGCTCCCTATACTGTCCCCGTCATGGAAATTTGGATGCAATCGCTCTTGGATATGCTGGCCCTCCCGGCCTACGGTCTGTCTACGGTTTTTGTGGTGTCCTTTATTTCGGCGACGCTGCTGCCCATGGGCTCAGAGCCGGTGGTGCTGGGTGTCATTCACCTCAACCCCGCGCAGTACTGGCCAGTGATAGCCGTAGCCACCGTGGGCAACACCCTCGGTGGTGCACTGGACTACGCCATGGGACGCGGCGCCAGTCACCTGGTAACGCAGGCCAACAATGCCTCTGTACAAACACGCGCACTGCGCTGGCTGCACCGCTTGGGGCCCAAAGCTTGCCTGCTCGGCTGGCTGCCACTCGTGGGTGACCCTTTGTGTACTTTGGCCGGTTGGCTCAAATTGCCCTTTTGGCCCTGTCTGGCCTACATGCTGATCGGAAAATTTCTGCGCTATGTACTGATGACGGCTGCGTTTTTTGAAGGCATCCAGCTAATGCTGTAATTTAGGGTTTCACGACGTCCCGGATGTCAATGCGCAGGTCTTTCGCGCCCAGCGCCACTGGGGTCGACTGGCCTTGCAAATCGCCGGCCTGGGCGATGGCATTACCGCTTTTACTGATGCGCGCGCTAATGACCACTTGGGTGGCGCTAGACAAACGCGCTTGCGGCGACATGGATTTGCTGTCATCGAGCTTGAATTGGTAGGGCAGGTCTTTGACTTGCTTACGTTCCGCAGCCAGGGGCATACGGCCATCGGGCGCTGCTTTGGCAAAAATAAACACCGTGTCTTCGGGGCTGGCCTGGGAACGCAATTCGGGCGACAAACTGACCGTACCGCTGACCGAAGGCCCGCCTGCCGCTGCAGCGCTTTCGGCAACCTCGGCCTGCGGCTTGGTTTGCGCCGCTGGGCGCGCGGCCTGTGCGGGCAGGCCCGCCAGTTTTCGCGCCTCTTGCAAGCTGGCGGACACCCGCTGCACCAGCGCATTGTCCGGCGGGCCCACTGCTTCGATACGGCCCCAGTATTTCACCGCCAAGGCAAAGTCTTTGCGGACAAAAGCGTCGGTTCCCGCCAAGGCCAGGCCTTTGATGTGGTCTGGGTTGAGCTTGAGCGCCTGGGTAATCAGCGCCATAGGTTTGCCTTGCAGGTCGTGCTGGTTTTTGACAGCCAAGGCGTCTGCGAAATCCACCAACAAACCAGGGTCGTCCTGGCGCAGGGCCACGGCTTTTTGGTAGGCCGCCAGTGCGTCTTCGTTGCGCTCCATCACGCTGTAAGAGCGCGCCAACATGGCCCAACCGTCAGCATCGTTGGGATTTTGCTTCATGCGCTCGGCCAGTTGCTCCACCATGGCCACGACCTGGGCTTGGTTAGCTGCGCCGTCTGCGCCCTCTTCATCGCCCTGCGCTGGATTGGTTTTGTGGTTGTAGCTGTAACCGCCGATGGCAATCACCAGCACCAGCGCCATCAGGCCGGCCAACAAGGGCCAGGCCGGTTTGCCCGGAGCGGGTGCGGCCACAGCCCTGTCGTGCAATAGCATGTCCAGCAAGCGCCGTTCCAAACTGGCACGCTCAGCATCGCGCTGGGCCTGGCTAAGCGTGCCTGCTGCATGCGCTTGCTCTAGATCTGCCAATTGGCGTTTAAAGGGGGCCAATAAGGTGTGCAGCGCGTCGGTCATGAAGTCTCTCAGGAAAGATGGGGGTCGTTTGGCGGGTCCTTGTCATCGGGCTCAAAGGCATCATCAGCCAATCGGCTACGCCTGCGCAAGACCACAAACAAGGTGCCCAAGCCCACCACGACCATGACGGCAGGCCCGATCCAGAGCAACGCGGTGAGCGCTTTGAAGGGCGGGCGGTAAAGCACAAAGTCGCCGTAACGGGCGGTCATGTAGTCAATCACCTGTTGCTCGTTCTGGCCGTTTTGCAGCATCTCGCGCACCTGTCGGCGCAAGTCCACGGCCAAGTCGGCATGCGAGTCAGCAATGGTCTGGTTCTGGCACACCAGGCAACGCAATTCAGTGGAAATTTTCATCACCTGCGCTTCCAGGGCCGGGTTGTCGCTTGCAGGCAGCGCCTCCACGGCGAAGGCGCCGCTGCAAGCTAGCACGCAGACCAGCTTACACCACAGAAGATGAAAGACTTGGCGCATATCAGCTATTGAGTTGCTTGAGCAAGGGCTCAATGGTGTCGCGCAACACCTCGGGCGTGAGGGGGCCAATTTGTTTGTAGCGGATGACGCCTTCACGGTCGATGACAAAGGTTTCCGGCACACCATACACGCCAAAGTCAATGCCTACGCGCCCGTCACGGTCGGAAATAGACGCGGTGTAGGGGTTGCCAAAATCCGCCAGCCATTTCATGCCCGCCGCACGCTCGTCTTTGTAATTGAGGCCATAGATGGGCACCTTGGACTGCTTGGCATATTGCACCAACAACGGATGCTCTTGGCGGCAAGCCACGCACCAAGAGGCCCAGACGTTGAGCATCCACACCTGACCGCGCAAATCGTCGCGGCTGATACGCTGCTCGGGCTGGTCCAGGCGGGGCAAAGAAAATGCGGGTGCCGGTTTACCAATCAAAGGCGAGGGCACTTCCTTGGGATTGAGGCTCAGACCGGCACGCAAAAAATACAGCAGCACCAGCAAGATGCCCATAGGCACCAAATAGCGAACATGCTTCATAGCTCTGCCCCTGGCGCGCGGCGGTAGCGCCGGTCGGAAACAGCCAACAAACCACCCAAAGCCATGAGCAAACAACCACCCCAAATCCAGTCGATAAAGGGCTTGACATAGACCCGCACAATCCACGCACCGCCTTGCACCTGCTCACCCAAAGACACATACAAGTCACGCGTGAGGCCGG
>Ga0214919_10006656_pt1 | contig 15799 bp, 11 predicted proteins | sample LL1503_MetaG_FD_177994 | JGI IMG/M metagenome (GOLD analysis project Ga0214919, IMG submission 177994) | Freshwater microbial communities from Lake Lanier, Atlanta, Georgia, United States - LL-1503 | ecosystem: Environmental > Aquatic > Freshwater > Lake | place: USA: Georgia | collected... | reverse complement strand
TCGAAAGTTTTAGCAATAGATTCTCCCGAATGAAATTTACCATCGGAAAGCACATCTAAGACTTTAAAAACGAGGCTATGCTGCATAAAACTCGTATGACATTAAAAACTTGATCTTATCATATGAGCCTATGTTTTAGCTTTAAGATCAATGGATTGGGCAGAATTAACCTATCATTTCAGTGTAGAATATTGTCTATATATTATGTCAGACAACAAAACTACATCTCAAGTCCCTTCTAATTTTATTCGCGGTGTGATCGAACGCGATTTAACCAATAAAAGTTTTGAAGGTAAGACCTGGGCAGGCACTCCAGGTGATGCCAACCATCATGCAAAAGCACCTATTGATGCTGCCAAAATTCGTACTCGCTTTCCTCCTGAGCCAAATGGTTATCTTCATATCGGCCACGCTAAGAGTATTTTCTTAAACTTTGGATTAGCCAAAGATTACGACGGCATTTGTCATTTACGTTTTGATGACACCAACCCTGAAAAAGAAAATCAAGAGTATGTCGATAGCATTAAAAATAATGTGACGTGGTTAGGATTTTCATGGGAACAAAATGGAACATCTCACCTTTATTTTGCAAGTCATTATTTTGACTTCATGTATCAAGCCGCTCAATCACTCATTCAATCAGGCCATGCCTATGTCGACAAACAAACGCCTGAAGAGATTCGTATTAATCGTGGGTCTCTCACCGAGCCTGGTAAAAATTCTCCATGGCGTGATAAATCAACAGAAGAACATCTTGCATGGTTCCGCGAAATGCGCGATGGCAAACATCCTGATGGATCCATGATCTTAAGAGCCAAGATTGATATGGCATCTCCTAACATTAATTTACGAGACCCTGCAATCTATCGAATTAAACGCGCGCATCATCACAATACAGGAGATACATGGTGTATTTATCCTATGTATACTTTTGCGCACCCTATTGAAGATGCCTTAGAAAAAATTACGCATTCGATTTGTACTTTAGAATTTGAAGATCAACGTCCTTTTTATGATTGGATTTTAGATCGACTTATAGATAATGGTTTGTTATCCAACCCGCAACCACGTCAGTATGAATTTGCTAGACTTAATTTGACATACGCAGTGCTCTCAAAAAGAAAACTAATTGAGTTAGTGGTTGATAAGCATGTCACTGGCTGGGATGATGCAAGACTGCCAACGCTAGAAGGCGCGCGTCGTCGCGGCTACACACCAGAAGGATTTAAACTTTTTACGGATCGTATTGGTGTATCCAAGGCGGATTCCTGGATTGATTACGCAACACTTGAAGAATCGATGCGTGAAGTTTTAAATGTCTCTTGCGAAAGACGTATCGCAGTGCTTGATCCGATTGAACTTGAAATTACAAACTACCCAGACAATAAAGAGGAAGATTGCTTTGCACCGAATCATCCACTTAAACCTGAACTGGATAAACGCGTCGTCAAATTATCTAAGGCACTTTGGATTGAGCGCGAAGATTTTATGGAAGAGCCTACAAAACAATTCTTTAGATTGTACCCAGGTAATATGGTGAGATTAAGGTACGGCTATGTCGTAAAGTGCACATCTTTTGAAAAAGATGCAAACGGTAGAGCTACAAAAGTTTTATGTGAATACTTACCTGATACTAAATCAGGAACAACCGGAAGTGACAGCGTGAAAGTCAAAGGTAATATTCATTGGGTTTCTAAAGCACATAGCTATCGAGGCACAGTTCGTTTGTACGACAAACTTTTTTTAGCCGAACATCCGGGCAGTCATAACACAAATTATCTAGAGCAACTAAATCCAAATTCTTGCACGGTCATCGAAGCAGAATTAGAGAAAGGCCTAGAGGTTATTCAACCAGGCGAACAGTTTCAATTTGAGCGTCATGGTTACTTTATAGCAGATATAAAAGATTCAAAACAGAACAAACCGATCTTCAACCGCACGGTAACCCTCAAAGATACATCTCAAAAAATATAAATTAAGAACTTAAAAAATTATATCCTTGTAAAATATTTTTCTAAATGAATGGCGGGCTTGGAAGAGATACCATAATCAAATTTTCTTTCTTCATCACATTGTTCAATTTTAAATAATTCAAAAAAAGCCTTTAATGCACTACGAATTTCAGTATTAGCGATCTTCATCCCCGCACAGGTTCTTGATCCAGAAAGAAAGGGAATGTATGCTAATTTCATATAGCTATGCTCAATAAACTCACTTCGCTTTGGGTTGAATACTAATGGATCCTGCCAATAATCTGGGTGCGTATGAATACCTACTATCGAAATAAGTATAGATTCATTTTTTTTGAAGCTGGTATCGCCAACCTTATAGTCCTCAATAGCAACCCTAGTCACAAATGGGACCGGCGGATAAAGTCGCAGAGATTCCATGACAAATAAATCAACATCAGATTCGCAGTCAGGGTAAGTAGTATTCTTAAATAAATGACTATATCTGCATGCACAATCGAGAATCCAGAGTATCGATGAGGCAACTGTTTCAGATGCAGCGAGTAAATTCTGCATCATCTCTTCACTAGAATCAAAATTCTTAATGGCACTAGCATTGCTATCCATTTTTTTTAAAAAAATAGATAGTTCACTATTTGTCTGCCAAAGAATCTTGATAGATTTAAAGATTTGATTAATTGAGATTCGATTAGCATGATAGGCTTCTGCGTCAAAATTTTCTGCCCAAGAAATGGCTTGATTATTCTTTAAATAATCTCTCAGAGCATTAATAAGATTTGGTGGCCAAGGGATTGTGGTCTTTAAACCGAAAGATCTTGACATGATTTCGATTGCCGCTTCAATCAAATGATCATAGAGATTTGTATCATCAAGATTAACTTTTTCTTTGAAGATAGTTCTATAAATTGAATATATGTCATCTGGATTTAGTATTTTGCTTGCATTGGTATACCACGACTGAGTAAGTTCTTTACGCTGTATCCATTCATCTCTGTTAGATGAGAACCTTCCGCGGCCCAGAGACTCAATAAAATCATAATTTTTTTCAAACACTTTAGTGTTCCTAAAAATAGAATGGGCTATTTCAGGATCATCTACAAATCTAATTGGTAATTGAAAATAGGACTGCCTGTCAAAAACTTTTTTATAAACTTTATTTATAACTGAATTTAATATTTCTTTAGTATCAATTCCTCCGGAGTCCATCTTATGATGTATAGTCTCGGCCGATTATTGCAGGTCTTCTCTGCGCTTCACGTCCATCAAGAAAGGATCGAATCGCATATACTTTTTTACCCACATTCTTTTTACTAATAGCTCTCATGAGCGGTAATAAGTATTTCCTTTCATCAGATACTGTGATGGTCACAATAGATGCATTTCCATTCTGCCAATTTGGCAATGGAATCTCTCCACCATCTCGCTGCCATTTCTCTGCCTCTTGATCGTTTACAACAATCCATCCTGCATATCCCACTAATTTACCTTGGTGAATGATTGAAATATTAGATTGGAACTTCATTTGATCAATTATTTTAATAAGCATCAACCGGAACGAGTAATTTAGAAATGGCGGGTACTTAGAGACTAGCATGATCGCTGAGACGAAATGAGCATCATTTAAATCTAAGGATATAACATCATAATCATTTGATATTTTTTGATTTACTGTCATCTCAAAGATTAATATTAATGTATTTGAATTTTAGATTCTTTTCTCAATTTAGAGATGTAATCTAATTGATATTTACGAACTAATGAGGCTTGAATATTTGCCTTGGTTTCTTCAAATGAAGGAATTTTATATGGTCGCTTATCGTCAAGCTTGACTAAATATAATCCCCTATCAGACCTTATAGGTGCTGCACTAGATGATCCTTTAGATAAATTCACAATGACATTTGATAGCACTGGAATGATTTGATTAGAAAGCACCCAGTCTGAGGTGCCATCACCATTTCTACCTTTTTCAATAGAAAAATCCTTAGCTAATTGATTAAATGAGTCGCCTTTTTTAATCTTTGCTAAAATGTCTTTTGCTTCTTCGTCAGTCTTAACTAAAATAAGACTAAACTTGTACTGCTGAAGGTCGCTATTTTTATTTAATGAAGCAACCTGGAGATCATACTCAGTTTTTATGGATGCATCATTAATAGGATTTTTCGTTAAATAATCGGCAATTGCAAGGTTAGCAAGAAAGTTAGTTTTAAGTATTGCGAGCTGTGCCTTGTTGTCAGCGGCCTTATCTAAACCTAGTTTTGATGCATCTTGAGACAAAATAAGTCGATTAATATAATTATCTAATATTTGCTTTCTTAACTCTGGCGTATCTTGTGCACCTTGTTTCTTAGCTGTTAAGACAAGTCCTTCAATAGTATCTTTCAGAATATCTGTTCCATTAACCGTTGCTAATACATTGCCTGAATTTTTTGTATCTGGATTACTAATCTTTCCTGGTGGAGACTCTGCATATGCTATACCTAAGGATGACGCGAAAAAGAAAATTATAGTGGCTGTAAATACTAAGAATTTATTCATGGTTTAATTTATATTTCAGAGGGTTTTTAAGTTAAACAATATAACATTTCAACTAATCATATTCAAGAAATCTCATGTCTTCGTGTTTTCGCTGTTATTGCTTGAATTTAGAATGAGTAAATCATTTATGATCGCATCGATCACGCTTACCCAATCTCCAAAACATGGTTGATTATAAATCTTTAAAGTCTTGTACCAAGGACTGTATTTTTTTTGATATAACCACCGCCACTCGCTATCATATCGATTCATCATCCAGGTATCTTTTCCTAGCGATCCGGCTAAATGAATCATCGAGGAGTCAACTGAAATTACTAAATCAAGTGAAGATATTAGCGCGGCTGATTCAGAGAAATTATTAAGTTCACCAGACCAATCAAACCAATTATCCATTTTTTCAGTAAGTCTTGGTGGGTAGTTATAATTTTTCTGAAGACTAATCCAATTGATGTCTTTCATAGTTAATAAAGGATAAATTTGATTAAATACCAAACTCCTTCTATCGTCGTATAAATGGGAAGATCTTCCTGCCCAAGCTATGCCAATATTTAATCTCCCAGTGGGAATTGATGAAGTTCTTTTTTTCCAATGGTCAATTTTTTCTTGCGAAACTTTTAAGTATGGCATTTGTTGTGGGATGGTATCAATTTCTGAGCCAAAGGCCTTAGGCAATGACAATAAGTTACATTGATAGTCCCAACTCGAAAAATCTTTTGGTACTTCTTTAAGAAGAGTCGCGCAGTTTTTATATGTAAATTCTAATAACTCATGCATCGCTGGATCTGTACACACATAGCTAACATCCTCAAATAATTCAGATGCTAAGGGCAAATATCTTGAAAATTGAATCATATCTCCATAGCCTTGTTCAAAAAAAATGATGATTTTTTTTGATTTTACGACTTTGCCAAAGGCCCACTCAGGTAGGGAACACAATGGCTTTAAAAATTTTTTTGTATTACTTTCGGCAGATCCCTTCCAGCGGGCTTCATAATTGCTCCACCCTTCTTTCCATTGTCCGAGTTGTAACTGCATCATGCCCAAATTTAATCGGGCAATTTCAAAATCAGGTTTAATAGATACAGCCTTAGTAAAGCAGACTAAGGCCCTTTCAAGATGCTGCATATCTCTTAGGACGGTGCCTAAAGAATTATAGGCTTCTGCATATCGCGGATTAAGACGAATAGCTTCTTCATAAGCACCCTTCGCATCAAAAAATAAATTAAGCCTATGGTATGAAAAGCCTTTTAAATGGAATACTTCCCATAGATTTCTTTTTGATACTGTTCCTGAATCAATTTTTTCTAGGATATTTGTAAAAATTTGCTTTGCCCTAAGCCCGTCTTTCATATCTAAAAAAACTAGGCCAAGATTAAAGAGGGCGTCTAGGTCGTTGGGTGTCAATTTTGAAGCTTTAATTCCAGATTGAATAGCCTCTTCAAATCGCCCCAAACGACGACATATTTCGCAGAAGTTTCTATGATAAATCGCGATATCATTTTGAATTAATATTGCAGACTTAAAATGGCTATAAGCATTTTCAAGCTTGTTATGTTTGTAGTCGAGTAATCCGAGATGGAAGTAAGATTCGTGGCTCGCAGGATATGCATGGATAAGGCTTAAATAAATCGCTGCTGCCTTGTCGAATTGACCTTGAGTTTCAAGGTCTCTTCCAGCTTTTAGCTCCTTATCAATAATTTCATTCATGGATTAATGGCTTATAAATTTAATTTAAATTACTAAGAAACGGCTTTTTACCCCTGAAATATAACATCTTCAAGCCTTTCTTCACCCATTAAACTAATCGTTTTTGCTAGCACATTAACAGCCTTGATTTGAGAAGCGGCTAAATAACCCTTAGACGCTATTTCATCTCGTGTTTGAGCTGAGGCTTGTAAATAAAACATACATGTCTCAACAAGGCTTTCATAGGGCGCAAAAATAACTCCGTCTGAGTAAGGGTTATAGTCAGAATTTTCAGAAATAATAAAGCATTTATTTGCGAGTAAAAAAGAGAGGCGAACTGTTTCGAGAACATCGAGGCCATACCAGGCATGGATATTTAAAACAATCTTTGCTCGCTTTATAAGATTATTACGATCCTCGCCAAATAGACTCTCAACATAAACGACTTTGATATCGCGCTTAATCAGATCCTGTATGACTTTTTTTCGTCGATCGTGAGGTGAGCCGTAAAAAAGAACATCTATATCTTTAAGCTCATCTAATTGGAGAGTCTCAATCGAGCTATGGTAAGCAGGTGGTGTAATATACACGTTATGAAAACCGTGGGCGGCAAGATAGTTTTGGTTATATGGAGCGTAATCCCAAATGGCATGGGCGTTTATGAGAACCTCTAAATACTCTGGCCAATCCTTTATGAGTCCAAGATTAAGATTCAATGGCTCTAATTGATAAACTATATAAGGAAGTCCTTTTAAGGTTTTATGCAAATTTAAATATCGAGAAGCAAAAATTGTAGAGCCGAGCAAGATATTGATTGCATCTTTTTGAAGGTGATTTTTAGAAACCGTAGCCTTATATCCAAGATCGGTGAGGCCTCCAAAAATTGTTTTAATCAAATCATCGTAGAGAAAATGAAAATCATTAATGGCAATATGACAAATATTAAAATTGAGGGGCTGATTTCTATTCTGAAAAGACATGGCTACCTGAAAAACTCACAATTTGATGGCTAAAGAATATATTACTTGCAAAAACAGTATCCAGAATAAAAGTTTAGTGTATTTTAAGGAGCCATACATTCAACATAAGCCTTAATAAAACTTTGGCACAAAGACTCTGCCTAAAAAATATGCTTAAAAAAACATATAAAAAAGCTATACTTTAGGCTCATAATTTCTATTTTCTAAACATATTAAGGCTGTATCCCTAAGCATGAACTATAAAAACTTAATCGATTTAATGCACCATTCTGCAAAGAAAAATACCGAGGCAACTGCCTTTATTTTTGAAGAAACTAACTACACCTATCTAGACCTCGTAAAGTTTATTGTTGTCGCAGAAAAAGTAATTCTCGAAGGTGGCATTAAAAAAGGTGACATTATTGGGGTGACCTTATACCAAGACCCCTTTAATATTATTATTACGCTAGCGCTTGCAAAAATTGGTGCAATTTCTATCCCCATTCACCCTTTAAAAGACTATGATTCGCGAAAAAAAATAGCAGAAAAATTTAAGATTCGCACTTTAATATCCCCAGATGAAGAATTTAAAATTGAGGGCTTCGATTATCTTAGAATTAATAACCTGTCCATTGTCAATTTTGATTTTTCTATCGATCAATTTGAAGCGACATCAATTAATTCAAATGACCCTTGTCGCATTGCACTCTCCACTGGCACGACAGGTGACCCCAAAGGTGTTCTTTTAACACATGGACAAATCATACACAGAATCATTCATAAATTAATGCCCTGTGAAAAAGCAACCAAACTTGTACCCTTCGACTTAAGTTACGCTATGGGATTAATATTCTCGATGAGTGCACTAGAAAAAGGTGGGTCTTTAATTTTCCTAAATAAACATCAAAGTAATGAAGGTATTTGGCACGCGATTAATTATTTTGGCATAACCGACTTAATCCTCTCACCTGCACAAGTTTTTGAGAAGTTAAAATTTCTTCCGCCAGAAAAATTGAGTTACCCAAGACTTAAAAGCATTCAAATCGTAGGCGATAAGTGTCCGCAGAATATTATAAAAGTTCTAAAAAATAGAGTGACTCCTCTTATTTTTTCTACCTACGGCATTAGTGAGATTGGTGGCATCGCCATTGCAGATTTGGACTTGCTCGAACAGTACCCGAATATAACAGGAAGAATTAGTAGTGCGTTACAGATCAAATGTATTTCTAAAGAAGGTAAGGATGTTAAGGAAGGAGATGTTGGCCACATTTTAATTAAAACTGATCTTATGTCAGAGACTTATTATTTAAATCCAGAAAAAACTAAAGCACATTTTATCGATGGCTGGTTTTACACGGGCGACTTAGGCAAGATCTTAAAAGGCAATCTTTTGTTCCTGGAGGGTAGACTCGATACTTTGCTTAATATTGGTGGGCAAATTATTGATCCAGATTTTTATGAAAATAAAATTAAGGGCGTTCCAGGCGTAGAGGATGCATTTGTTTTTTCTTATGAAAATAAAAACCAAATCACCGAGCTCGGCCTGGTATTTAGTGGCGATAAAAATATAAATCTTACTGAGCTTGTAAAGACGTGCAAGGATGATTTTAAAATTAGCTTCTCAATCATTAAATATTCAAAAGACATCCCTCGGGAAGCAAATGGAAAGTTTGCGAGAGAGGGCTTAACGAAGCGCATCCTTGAATTAGTAAAAGATGACTGAGCATTTAACAATCATTGATCGGCTGATTGAGCTTGCCCAATCAAATCCTGACAGGCCTGCTGTCATTCATAAGCATAAAATCATAACCTACAAGCAATTACTTGAAAAAGTAGAGTTGTTTGCACTTACCTTTCATGATAAAAATATTAGAAAGGGATCTATTGTAGCTAGCATCCAGAGCCATTCATTGGAGCATATGATTTCTATGCTAGCCATTGCAAGAATTGGTGGCATTGTAATACCTATCAATCCAAAATTTTCCACGAAGGTCATAAATAATATCTTAGTGAAGTATGAGGCTACATTTATTTTAAGCAATCTTAAAAATAAAAAGATTTCTAGCTTCAATTTGCCAACGCTTTACACAGCTCCTTTAATCAACCAAGATAAAATCAAAGATAAAATAAAAAACAATATCAAAATTAATTTACCAAAATTAACTGACCCATATATTGTAGCGATCCCCTTGCTGTTATCAATGAAAAAAGCTGACCAACTCAATCCAAAAGCTATTATGTATTCTCATGCATACCTTAATAAGAGAATGGAAAGAACGCTCGATCAATTTTCTGACGACATAAGACTCATACCTCCCGATCTTAATTTTACAATGGGTTATATCACGACCTTAGGTTCACTCTTTTTAGGTGGTTTAACAATCATAGTGAACTCCAATCAACCGCAATCTATTTATCACGCTATTAATTTATATGCTGCAACACACATTTTTATATCTTCGAAGTCTGCTGAAACGATTATGTATTTAGCACCTGAATCTACAAAAAAAATGTTCCCCTCACTCGTTCATTTAAGAATCCTTGAGGGTCAGCCCAATCGCAATCTAATAAAAAAATTAATTACCAATTTTTCATCTAACTTATACGCATCCTATGGCTCAGCTGAAACAGGAGGGCTCACTTTAGCAACCCCACAAATCCTTAAAAAATCTTACCTTTCCTCTGGAAAGCCCAGAGCATGGGTAAAGCTAGAAGTATTAAATAGCCAAGGAAGAAAAGCGAATAGTCATGAGGTGGGTTTAATTAGAGCCAAGGGTGAGCTCGTCCCTTCTGAGTATTGGCATGACCCTGAGCTAACGAAGGTAAAATTTAAGCAAGGGTGGTTTTATACCGGGGACTATGGATACATCGACAAAGCGGGTGAGCTTTTTTTATCTCACTAATCACTCATAGACCGACTGTATGCGATTATAAAAAATTCGATCCCAAACACCATGCTCTGGAATTCCAATGCCAGAACTTTTCCACCCTGAGAAAGCCATCGCAGGATCTACTTTAATAGGGCATTGATTCACTGAAACAATGCCAGTACTGGCATGTTTCTTAAAGAAATTAATTTCTTTCTTCTCATCACTTAGTAATACGGTCAACAGTCCGTGACGACTTTGGTTTGCAATCTCCATAGCTTCTTCGATTGAAGTGACTTCATATAAAATCGCAATAGGGCCAAATAATTCTTCTTGAGCTAGTTTAGATTTAGGATTCACATTGTCAATTAACGTAGGTTGCATCCAAGAACCCTTTCGACCCTTACCATCTAAAATTCCTCCACCTAATAGTAAATTTGCACCCCCTGAAATTGCTCCATGGACTGCATTAATGAGGTCATCTCTTTTTTTTGTAGAAATGATTGGACTTAAAATACCGCGGGGATATATAAAATTTTCCTCGAGATTTTTAACTTCCTCTATGAACAAATTCAGAAATAATTTCTTAAATTTTTTATGAATAATGATTCTTCTAATTGCAGTGCATCGCTGCCCAGAAAAAGCATATACGGATTGAGCAATCGATCTTACATTTTTTTCAATATTTTTTTTAGTAAATAATAGTAGGGAGTTATTGCCGCCCAACTCTCCTTGAAACGGTTTAAATCTTCCGGCACATTGTACCGCAATGGACCTCCCCACTTTTTCAGAGCCTGTAAAAGACACGGCACTTACAATATCAGATCGAATTAATAAATCTCCTGCCTCTCCTCCCCCAGAGACCATATGAATGACCTTGGAGCATTCTGCTTCTTTAAATAGTTTTAAGATCAGCTTCGATGTTAAGGGCGATTCTTCTGCTGGCTTCCAGATCACGGTATTGCCTTGCAACAATGCGGGCAGGATTTTACCTATAGGAAGCGCTAGTGGATTATTCCATGGAGTAATAATGGCAACTACCCCATGTGGTAGAAGCCGCTCTTTTAATTTCAATTCTTGAGCGTTTAAAAGGGTATGGTTCATAAGCTGAAGCGCAAAATAGAATTCATCCTCAGCTAGGCTCAGGGTCTTACCTACATCTTTCATAATATATTTTATGAAATTTTTTTTATTGGCCTTTAAAATTTTAAATAAATTTAAAAGTATTCGTTGTCGCTTTTTAAAGCTGAATTCAAACCAGCTAGCCTGATATTTTATTAAATCATTTAAATGTCGTTTAATTTTGTTATTATCTACATGAACATTATTACTCAATAGGTGATCATGAAGAGTTGAGATCGAATTGCGTTTAGGGCTTACAGAAGAATATTGAATAAGATCTTCTAAACTTAAAAAATTCACACCTCTTTTCGATAGGTAGTCTTGTGAAAGATTTGCCTGAACAGAGTCATCTGATGCTATCGCATTTTCAATTATATTTACCTTAAAACCCTTAGTATATGCATCTATGGACGTTTGACGAATACATGCGTGCGTGTAGAGTCCAATAATAAACAACTCATCGATAGATCTCTTTTTTAAGCTCTCTTCTAATTGGGGGTCGCTAAAGCTGCTATAAAAGCTCTTATGAAAAACTAACTCTTCTTTCTTGGGGCTAACTGATGCGGGGGTTTTATAAGTAGATTTTCCTTCTTGAAATAATTGAGCAAGATTATTACTCCAGTGCGGCATTTTGTTTTTTAGATTTTTATCAATGCGCGTATGCACATGAAATATTATTATTTTATTCTCTCTAAAATAATTTAAAGTTCGAGCTATTTCGTTTGTCACTAAATGCTTTGGTGGTTGGAGATCTTCCTTATCAAGAAAATAATTCTGCACGTCCACAACAATTAAAGCTTTGTTCATCTATTTTTAATAGCTTCTGCAATTAGGTCGCCCATGGCCTTCGTACCTATCATACGACTACTTTCACTCGCGATATCCTTGGTTCTATAACCTAAGGCTAGGATAGTATAAATAGCTTGTTTTATGATAGAAGCCTCCTCAGCCCAATTGAATTTAGATTCAAGCAGCATCACCATAGAAAATATTTGTCCAATGGGGTTTGCAATATCTTTTCCTGCAATGTCATAAGCCGCACCGTGGCCTGTTTGAAAAACGGCGTTGCCCGACTCTGAAAAATTACCTGAGTAGGACATACCTCGAGAACTTAGAAGGGCCGCCCCAAGGTCCGCCAGAATATCGCCCAACATATTTGGTGATACGATAACGTCAAATTCGTGTGGGGTTGCCATTAATTGATAGCAAGCATGATCGATATCAAGAAACTGCCAATCAATATGCGCATTATTTTTCTTTAAATTCTCAATGCAATTAAGCCACAGATTAGTAATATCTTGAATAGCATCTTTCTTCAAGACAAGTGTAATTTTCTTTTTTCTTTTTAAAGCTATGCACTCGGCAATTCTTAAAATATTATTCACTTCTATTTCTGAGTAGCTAAACGTTAATTCAGAAAATCGTACGCCTTCTTTTGATTTTCCATTGACTGATTTTCCGAAATAGGCCCCACCAATATTTTCTCTTACCATCATAATGTCTACACTGGATAAGCTATTATTTCTAAGAATACGCACATCATCTAGGGCAGCCAGGGGCTGAATGGGGCTTAGTTTATAGTACAAACCAAAATGGGCGCGAAGCTCATATACGAATCGGGCGCCTCCCGGGCCACACAGGATCGTGCCGCCCTGGTCAAAAATGTTCTTAACAAAATGGGTGACATCTTTTGTAAGGGCTTGGCCTGAGCTTTTAATAGAATCATTCCCAATGGGGCCACCAATATCAATTTCAATTTTTTTTCCTACAACATCTAAAACAGCATTTAAAATTTTTAGTGTAGCGTCTATAACTTCCCTACCCACTCCTTCTCCATATAAAATACCAATAGATGTTGAGGTTGCCTGCATAGGAGTCTTGCGCTCATTATTCATGGAATTAATTTAAAGAGGTGATGCGAAGGTATTCTTCAGCTAAAGATTTTCTGACGAGCTTGCCTGATTCATTTCTGGGCAGTTGATCTAACAAAATAAATTTATTATTAACAAGCCTTTCAATCACAGGGTTACTTTTAAGTGCTTCAAGTGCGCTTTCATTTTTAGCGACAAAAGCTGCCGCTAAAACCGTTTCATGACTCTTATTTTTAATGGGAAATAATCCTACATCTTGAATGTTAGGAGAATTTAGAAGCGCTTGCTCTAGGGGTAAGGGATGAATTTTTTCACCATCTAGATTAATCATGTCATCTATTCTACCTTCGATAATGAGGTGTCCATTGTTGTCGATGTATCCAAGATCGCCTGTGTAAAAATACCCGTCCCTAAATTTTAGCTTGGTCTTTTCTGGCTCATTAAAATAAGATGTTGGCATATTTTTCTTTTTGACTCTTATTTCACCCACTTTTCCCTTTGGTAGAATTTGATTCGTCCCATCCACCACCTCAACCACAATGTCTAGCTTAATTTTTCCTGATGTTTTTTCATTTAATTGCAACGCTTTTCGGTCTGCAATCGAGATAGCACCAATTTCAGTCATGCCGTATGGGACATATACGTTTGGTGATATTCTTTCTATCACTCGCTTAATCATATTCGGAGGTGGGGTGGAGCCTACAATACGCATATGTTTCACTGATGGAAAGGCCACACCCTTCTTAGGAATAAAACTAAATAAACCTGTGATGGCAAAAGGCGGCAGAATAACATGAGTAGCAGCATGAAGATTCATGGCTAAAATAAAATTCTGGTATGAATTGTCTTTAGGAAAAATGACGGTGGCTCCAGCGAGCATCGCACCAAAAGCAAAGATGCTTCCCAATGTAAGATGAAGGTCGGGCGGTATCACGCGGCTACTTTCATTGATATCATCGACCGTCTGAGTCACTCTTTCATACCAATAGGCTTGTGTGTAAAGAATACCAGAGGGAATACCTGTGGAGCCCGAGGTTAAATAAATTCTCGTTGGCAGATTATCTTCTGGCTCGTAGTGTAGAAAATTAAAATTGTACTCATCTTCGTTGAAGGTAAGTCCTGTGAGGTAGATGGTATCTAATATTGGAATATTTTTAATGTGCTCAGCACATACAATCTTTGTGATTTTAAATTTTTCGACAATGGCCTTGAACTGATGTTCGGGTGACGGAAGGACGATGGGTACTGAAACGGCGCCCAGCCTCGAAATACCTAATATGGTGGCGAGATGTAAAGGTGATTGATCCATGCTCACCCCTACGTAATCACCCTCTTTGATGCCCGCGTCAGCTAATCTTTTTGTAACTAGCGCAAAAAAAGATAAAAATTGTCCGTAGGTCATACACTTATCTTGAAAGATAAATGCAACTTGGGCAGGATTTTTATTCGCAGCCTCAATTATTTTTTTAATAAAAATCATTTTAAGAGCCTAGAGGAAAATAAATCTCAAGAAAAAAACTTGATAAAACTTAAGCTCACTATTTAAGTTTAGACTGATGCCATTTTTTATAGTCAACCACCGTGTCGGCTTCAACAAACTCAGGAGAGTCTTTTTTATCTAAATCTAAAATCTCGCGTATTAAATCTTTATTTAATAATTCTTTCTTTAAATTCTTCCTCGCAATATCTGATGCATTATTGCGATTGTATGTTTCTTTGATGTCATCAAAATTGTTGCCTAAATGGTCTACTGGTTCTTCTGGCGTTAGGGGTGCCCATGAATAACCAGCAAAGCCACCAACAAACTCATCTATTTCACCGTTGAGATTTGTTTCGGTGTCGGCGTGACCGAACACATTTCCTGAGCCTTCTGAAGTTTTTATAGAGCCCGGTTCAAAGTTGGCACCTACAAAATATCCTAAATAATTATCTCCATACACATTGCCTCTTGCAAGAGAGTTAGAAATTGAGCCGGTATTGACGCCCACAAAACCACCCACACAACCAAATCCGACTACATCGCCTGAGGCTGAGCCGTTAGTGATGATGCCGGAGTTGTAGCCCACGAAACCGCCTGTTGCACCCTGATAATCATCCGAGAATGTATTTGAAATATTTCCTTCTGCATACGCATCACTAATGCTGCCATAGTTATACCCTACAAAGCCGCCGATATTATTACTATTGCCTAAAACATCTGCAGTCGCAGAGGCGTTACTAATACTGCCATCGTTATACCCTGCAAAGCCGCCGATATCCTCTCCGGCACTTACTACTCTCTCCCCTAAAGAGTGAGAGTTTGTAATAGATCCTGTACCAAGGAAATCTCGATTGAGGTCGTGGGCCCAGGCTTGGTTTTGATTAGGGCTGTTATAGCCGACAAAGCCGCCTACCTCGTTGCCATTCGCTATAACCTTTCCTTCGGAATAAGTATTATCGATAGTGCCTGCGTTGTATCCTACGAAGCCACCTGTATAATCACCATTACTTTTAACGTCTCCTGCCGCATGAGCGTTAGTGATGGTGCCATCGTTATATCCGACAAAACCACCTACATTATTTTGACCGAACACAGAGCCTGTTGCAAAAGATCCAGAAGAAATGAGACCCGCAGAAGTACCATAGTAACTGGTATTTTCTCCGACAAGGCCGCCCACATAATCTTGCCCTATAACATTGCCTGTAGCATGGGCGTTAATAATACTGCCACTGTTATGACCCGCTAGGCCACCGGTTAATATAGGACCCCCTGAAACATTACCGGTGGCATATGAGTTCTCAATAAG